>Ga0206129_10000561_pt1 | contig 56680 bp, 40 predicted proteins | sample Helgoland_Spring_8_FD_148616 | JGI IMG/M metagenome (GOLD analysis project Ga0206129, IMG submission 148616) | Pelagic subsurface seawater microbial communities from Kabeltonne, Helgoland, North Sea - Helgoland_Spring_Bloom_20160502_2 | ecosystem: Environmental > Aquatic > Marine > Epipelagic ...
CCGGGCCTGGCCGGCCCGTGTCTTGCCGGCCCGTGTCTTGCCGGCCCGTGTCTTGCCGGCCCGTGTCTTGCCGGCCCGTGTCTTGCCGGCCCGTGTCTTGCCGGCCCGTGTCTTGCCGGTTGTTGCTATCGTTGCCGGAATCGTCCTGGTCGTCGCTGTCGAAGCCGTCGTCCCGGTCATTGCCCTGGCGCTGGCCATTTTGAGCGCCCTGCTGCTGTTGCTGCGGCTGGGCGGCATTCAGCAGGCGGGCATAATGCTCTGCATGTTGCCAGAGGTTTTCTGCCAGCACCATGTCGCCGGCCGACGAAGCATCGCGGGCCTGGGCAGAGTAGCGATCCAGGATTTGCTGGGGTGTGCCGCGCAGGCGCCCGACAGGTCCGTTCGAATCCATCTGCTGGTTGCGAATATTGCTCTGCTGACGGCCACGGGGGTTGCCGCGTCCGCGCGCACGTCGCGTGGGGATACCTTGTTTCATCGGTCCTTCGTCGTTGCGGGTGCCGAGTTCTGTGAAAGACTGTGTCAGGCGAGCCGTAAGGCCGGCGCGCAGAGCGGCTTGGAAGCCGGTCGCGTTCTTGCCGGGTCGGTGAGGGAGGCCGGTCGCCTGTTGCTTTGCCCTGCCAGTACAGCCGCTAAAGCAGCCAACCTCATACCCTTTAAGCTATCGACGCTTTGAAGCAATGCAAGCTTCTTTTTCCGGAAAAAGGCTTACGGACCGCTGAATTCCGGCCAGATCGAATTGACTCGTGGCCGAAAGTCCGCAGCCCCGCCCGATCGCGGCCACGATTTCCGCTTGGCCCTGCCCCACTTCCAGGCAAGCGATTCCGCCGGATTTCAGCAGCCGCGGCAGCGCCGGAACGATCACCCGGTAGGGCGCAAGCCCATCCGGGCCGCCGTCCAGCGCCAAGACCGGATCGTGGGCGCGGACGCTGCGCTCCAGGGTCGCAAGCACGCCGGAAGGGATGTAGGGCGGGTTCCCGACCACCGCGTCGAAGCCGCCAGCGACCGCCGCCGCCCAGGTGCCCGCCGCCCAGAGCGCGCGGCCGGCAAGGCCGGTTGCCGCCGCATTGGCCCGCGCCATCGCCAGCGCCGCCGTGCTGCGGTCGACGCCGAGACCGACGGCCCCCGGCAACTCCGCCAGCAAAGCCAGCAACAGGCAGCCGCTGCCGGTGCCGAGATCCAGCAGCCGGAGGGGTTCGGTGCGGCGGGCGAGATGGGCGAGGACCTGCTCCACCAGCAATTCCGTTTCCGGCCTTGGGTCGAGCACGGCCGGCGAGATGGCGAGCTCCAGGCTCCAAAAGCCGCGGCGGCCGGCGATGCGGCTGAGCGGCTCGCCGGCGCAGCGGCGGTGCAGGGCCGCCGCGGCCCTCGCCCATTCGGCGGCGGCCACGCCGCGTTCCGGCGCCATCAGCAGGGCGAGCGGCTCGGCCTCCAGCACAAGCGCCAGCAACAGCCGCGCCTCGCGGCGGGCCTCCGGAATGCGGGCGGCGGCGAGGCGGCGGGCGGCTTCGGTCAGGGCCGCTGCAACCGTGGCCGGTTCGCCAGCCCGGCTCATGAAATCTGAGTCAGCCGCTCCGCCTGGTCCTCCGCGACCAGCGCCTCGACGATCTCGTCCAGCGCCTCGCCCGCCAGCACCTTGTCCAGCTTGTAGAGGGTCAGGTTGATGCGGTGGTCGGTGACCCGGCCCTGGGGAAAGTTGTAGGTGCGGATGCGTTCCGACCGGTCGCCGGAGCCGACCTGGCTCTTGCGGTCGGAGGCGCGGGCATCGTGCAATTCCCGGCGCTGATGCTCGTAGAGGCGCGAGCGCAGGATGGTCATGGCCTTGTCGCGGTTCTTGTGCTGCGATTTCTCCTCCTGCATCGAAACGACGATGCCGGTGGGCAGGTGCGTGATGCGCACGGCCGATTCCGTCGTGTTGACGTGCTGGCCGCCGGCGCCGGAGGCGCGGAACACATCGACGCGCAGGTCGTCGGCGTTGATCTGCACGTCGACCTCCTCCGCCTCCGGCAGCACCGCGACGGTGGCGGCGGACGTGTGGATGCGGCCGCCGGCCTCGGTCACCGGCACGCGCTGCACCCGATGGGCGCCGCTCTCGAATTTCAGCTTGGCGAACACGTCCGTACCCGTGATCTGGGCCGACGCTTCCTTGTAGCCGCCCAGGTCGTTCTCGCTGATCTCCAGCGGCTGAAAGCGCCAGCCCCGCAATTCCGCATATTTGCGGTACATGCCATAGAGGTCGGCGGCGAACAGCGCTGCCTCGTCGCCGCCGGTGCCGGCGCGGACTTCGAGGATGGCGTTCTTGCTGTCGGCTTCGTCCTTCGGGATTAGCGCCAGGCGGACGGCGTGCTCCGCCGCCGGCAGGCGCTCCTTCAGGTCGGCGAGTTCTTCCTCCGCCAGTTCGCGCATGTCGGCGTCCGTACCGGCATCGGCGATCATCGCCTCCGCATCCGCCACATCCGCCTGCATCTGGCGCAGCGCCCGAATGGACTCGGCCACGGGCGACAGGTCGGAATACTCCTTCGAGAGCTTCGCCATCTCGGCCGGCGAGAGACGGGCTTCCGTGGCGAGGCGTGAGGACAGTTCGTCCACCCGATCCAGCACCTGGGTGAGTTTGTCGTCGAGGCTCAACGGCGTGGCCTAATCTTTCAGATGAAGCGCCAGATCGGCCAGCGGCACGCTCTGCTGCTCGCCCGTATCCATGTTGCGCAGGGTCGCCCGGCTCGCCGCGAGTTCGTCGTCGCCGACGATCACGGCCAGGCGCGCGTTCGCCTTATTTGCGCGGTTGAGCCGGCGTTTCAAGTTGCCACTATAGCCCATGTCAATGGCGAAGCCGGCGCCGCGCAATTCGAAGGCGCGTTTGCGCAAGGCCCGATCGGCCGCCTCGCCCAGCGGGATGAAGGCGACGGGGCGCGGCGGCGCCGGCCAGGTCTCGGCCAGCATCGCCAGCCGCTCGATGCCGGCCGCCCAGCCGACGCCCGGCGTATCCGGCCCGCCCATGGTGCCAATCAGGCCGTCATAGCGCCCGCCCGCCAGAACGGCGCTTTGCGAGCCCAGGCGGTCGGTCGTGAACTCGAAGGCGGTGTGGCAATAATAGTCGAGCCCGCGCACCAGCCGCTCGTTGCGGGCATAGCCGATGCCAAGGTCGGTGAGGCCCTCCTGCACCCTGGCAAAGAAATCCTGCGCTGCCGGCGTCAGATAGTCGTCGAAGCGGGGTGCGTGCTCGATAATGGCCCGGTCGCCCTGGTCCTTGCTGTCCAGAATGCGCAGCGGGTTGCGGTGCAGCCGGTCGCGGCTGTCCTCGGACAGATTGTCGAAATGGTCCTGGAAATAGGCGACCAGCGCGGCGCGGTAGGCGTCGCGGCTTTCGGTATCGCCAAGCGTGTTCAGTTCCAGCGTGCACCAACCCAGCACGCCGAGGCGACCCAGAATCTGCGCGCCGAGGGCAATCACCTCCACGTCGCCAACCGGATCGGCGACGCCGAACAGCTCGACGCCGATCTGATGGAACTGGCGCTGCCGGCCTTTCTGCGGCCGCTCATAGCGGAACATCGGGCCATGGTAGAAGAATTTCAGCGGCAGTCGGTCCTGCATCTTGCCGGAAATATAGGCGCGCGCCACCGCCGCGGTGCCCTCCGGCCGCAGCGTGATGCTGTCGCCGCCCTTGTCCTCGAACGTGTACATCTCCTTGGTGACCACGTCGGAGGTGTCGCCGAGCGTGCGCTTGAACACCTCGGTCTGCTCGAAGATCGGCGTCGCGATCTCGCCATAGCCATAGGCCTGGCCGAGCCCGCGGGCGGTGGCGACCACGTGGTTGTGCTTCGCCGCGGCTTCGGGAAGCAAATCGTGTGTGCCGCGAACGGCCTGAAGCGTCGCCACGGGGTTGGCTCCTGAACGGTGGAGGGATTGCGGGCTAAGCGTCTACCGCCATCCGGAGTGGAGCGCAAGAATGGCAGGTGTGAGCGGAAAGTCGATGTCCGGGATTGGAGCGGGTTCGGCGAGGAAGGCATTCTTTCCGCACGGACAAAGGCGCTGGCGGAATGCGCGCTAACGGCCGAGATGAAGGAACATCCTGGCCGTTAGCGGGCAGCAAAAGCGCCTGACAGCCAGAACCGGCCGCCCAACCGGCGCTATGGCAGCCGCCGCAAGACGGTGACGACCGGCAGCGGCAAGGTCGTCCGGGCATGCACCGCACCGTACTGCAACCTGGGTCTTGACGTGCGGTGTCTTGGGGCACGGTTCCCCTCACTCGATTGCATGGCAGACAGATCCCGATCCCTGCTCCCCGTCGCATCTGTAAGCTCAGGCCATGGTGCTGATGGTGCGGCGGAAGCGTGCCAGCGAAAGTGCGAACAGCGCCGCCCCGATCGCGGCGATGGCGAGGAACTGCGGCCAGACGGCGGCAAGGCCGGCACCGCGGTACAGGATCGCCTGGGCCAGCGTCACGAAATGCGTGTTGGGCGCGGCGAGCATGATGAACTGGACGGCTTCCGGCATGCTCTCGCGCGGCGTGGTGCCGCCGGAAAGCATCTGTAAGGGGAGCAGCACCAGCATGAGCAGCAGGGCGAACTGCGGCATGGAGCGGGCGACGGTGCCGAGGAAGATGCCCATCGACGTCGTGGCGAACAAATGCAGCGCCGCCCCGGCCAGGAACAGCGCCAGCGAGCCCTGGATCGGTACCGACAACGCGCCCTGTACGACGACGGTAAGGGCGAAGCCGGTGGCGGCCAGCACGACCAGCCCCATCGCCCAAACCTTGCTCGTCATGATCTCGAAAGGCGTCACCGGCATGACCAGCAGATGTTCGATCGTGCCGTGCTCGCGCTCGCGGATCAACGCCGCGCCCGTGAGGACGATGGAGAGCATGGTCACGTTGTTGATGACCTGCATGATGGCACCGAACCACGACTTGTCGAGTTGGGGATTGAAGCGCGCCCGAAGCGCCAGATCGACCGGCAACTCCGGAATTTCGCGGTAGCGCTGCGCGAAGGCGCGCACCTCGTCGCTCACGATGGTCTGGATATAGCCGCTGCCGGTGAAAGCCTGGCTCATGCGCGTGGCATCGACGTTGAGTTGGACCGTTGGCCGCCGCCCCGCCAGCAGGTCGCGCTGGAAGTCGGGCGGGATGTCGAGGGCGAAGGTGTCGAGGCCGGCATCCATGCGGGCGTCCATCTCCGCCTGGTCGATCACGTTCGGTAGAACAAAATACGGCGGGTAAAAGGCGCTGACGATGCGCCAGGACAGCGGCGAGCGATCCTCGTTCACAACCGCGATCGGCGCCTTGTTGAGGGTCTCCGGCATGGCCGTGGCCGCCGTGTAAACCGAAACGGTGAAGGCGTAGACGATCAGCACAAGCATGATCGGGTCGCGGACGAGGCTGCGCAACTCCTTGACGCCCAGGTGGAAAATACTGGCAAGGCGCATGAACTACCGCTCCTGCTTTTTGAGCAGCACGGCGGACAGCCCGATCAGAATCGGTATGGCCAGCGCCAGCGGAAGAAACGCGGCTTGCAGGTCGGAAAAATTCAGGGCCTTGGAGAAGGTGCCGCGCGCGATGGTCAGAAAATGCGTGGTCGGATAAACCTCGCCGATCAACCGGCCCATCCCTTCCAGGGACGACACGGGGTCGATCATGCCCGAGAAGTTCGCGGCGGGCAGGATGGTGAGCACCGCCGTGCCGAAGATCGCCGCGATCTGGCTGCGCATGAAGGTGGAGATGAGCAGCCCCACCGCCGTTGCGGCGCCGACATAGAGCAGCGCACCCACCGCCAAGGTCAGAAAGCTGCCCTTCAGCGGCACGCCGAAGACGGTCACCGCAAGCAGCGTGAGCAGCAGGAAGCTCAGGAAGGACAGTATGATATATGGCAACTGCTTGCCGAGCAGGAATTCGAGCCGCGTCGTCGGCGTGACGTAGAAATTGGTAATCGAGCCGAGTTCCTTTTCCCGCACCACGCTGAGCGCCGCGAGCATGGCCGGAATCAGCATGAGCAGCAGCGGGATCACCGCCGGCACCATCGCCACCAGGCTCTTGACGTCCGGGTTATAGCGAAACCGGGTCTCGATATTGACGAGGCCCGCCAAAGCCTCGCCGTAGCCGGCCTCACGCGCCTTGGTCGCCAGCCAGTGGGCATGAATCCCTTGCACATAGCCGCGGACGGTCTCGCCCCGTGTCGGCATGGCGCCGTCGATCCAGGCGCCGATTTCGACCGGCCGGCCACGGGCGATGTCGCGCGCGAAACCCGGCGGGATCTCGATCGCCAGACTGATGTCGCCTTCGCGCATCCGCCGGTCGAGATCGGCATCGCCGGCAATCGGCGCCCGCTCGACGAAGTAGCGGGAACCGGCGAGGTTGAGCGTATAGTCGCGGCTCACCGTGGTCTGGTCGCGATCCAGCACCGCAAAGGTGAGATCCTCGACATCGAGGCTGATCCCATAGCCCATCACGAACAGCAGGATGACACTACCGACCAGCGCCAATGTCAGCCGGATGGGATCGCGGCGCAATTCCAACCCTTCGCGCCGGGCATAGCTGATCATGCGCCGGGGGTCGAACCGGCGCCGCCAGCCCTGTGGTTCGGCAAGCCCTGCCGACGACGCGTCAACTGAATCGAGCGAAGCTGTTCCATTCGGTTGCCTCTCGGCGGCTTCGCCCTCCCCCGACGCCTCCTCCAGATGCGCCACGAACGCCTCTTCCAGGGTCTCCACGCCCCGCTGCCGGATCAGAGCGGCGGGCGTGTCGGTCACCAGCACCCGGCCCGCATGCATCAGCGAGATGCGGTCGCAACGCTCGGCCTCGTTCATGAAATGGGTGGAGATGAAGATGGTCACCCCGTCCCGGCGCGACAGTTCGACCAGCATGCGCCAGAAGGCATCGCGCGCCACCGGGTCGACGCCCGAGGTGGGCTCGTCGAGGATCAGCATCTCGGGCTTATGGATCATGGCGACCGCCAGCGACAGGCGTTGCCGGTGGCCGAGGGGCAGCCGGCCCGGCAAGCTGCCAATCACCGCAGCCAGATCGAACCGCTCAACCATTTCGTCCACGCGCCCTGGAATCTCGGCCGCGGGCATGTGGAACAGCCGGGCATGCAGTTCCAGGTTCTGCCGCACCGTCAGCTCGGTATAGAGCGAGAAGAACTGCGACATGTAACCGACGCGGCGGCGGGTCGCGAGGTCGTGCGGGTCCACCTCGTGTCCGAACAGCCAGGCCCGGCCTTCGCTCGGCGGCAGAAGGCCGGTCAGCATCTTCATCGTCGTGGTCTTGCCGCAACCGTTGGAGCCGAGGAAGCCGAAAATCTCGCCCCGTGGGACACGCAGGCTCACATGATCGACCGCGGTGAATTCGCCGAAGCGCATGGTCAGATCTTGGGCCTCGATCGCGGTATCGCCATCGTCTTCCGGCCGCGGCGGAATTTCGACCGCCCGATAATTCCGGCGCTTGTCTTCCGGCAGCAACCGGATGAAGGCCGCCTCCAGCGAATCCGCCTCCGTGCGCTGCAACAGACCTTCGGGCGTGTCGCTGGCCAGGACCCGCCCACCGTCCATCGCCGCCAGCCAGTCGAAGCGGGCCGCCTCCTCCATATAGGCCGTGGCCACCAGCACGCTCATGCCGGGCCGGGACCGACGGATGCCGGCGATCAACTCCCAGAACTGGCGTCGTGAGAGGGGATCGACGCCGGTGGTCGGCTCGTCGAGGATCAGGAGGTCCGGATCGTGGATCAGCGCGCAGCAGAGACCGAGCTTCTGCTTCATCCCGCCGGATAGCTTGCCCGCCGCCCGATCGAGAAACGGCTTAAGCCCGGTGGCCTCGGTCAGCGCCTGGATGCGGCGCGCCCGTTCGCCGCCGTCATGCCCGAACAGGCGCCCGAAGAAGTCGAGGTTTTCGGACACCGTGAGCGTCGGATAGAGGTTCCGGCCCAGGCCCTGCGGCATGTAGGCGATGCGCGGGCCGACGCCGCGGCGATGGGCTGCATCGGCCATGTCGCCGCCGAACACCTCGACCCGGCCCGCCTGGACCGCGCGGGCGCCCGAGATCAAGGCCAGCAAACTCGATTTGCCGACCCCGTCAGGGCCGATCAGCCCGGCCATGCAGCCCGCCGGGAGATCGAGGCTGACCTCGTCGAGCGCCCGCACCTTGCCATAGCGCAGGGAAACATCCCGCAGGCGGGCAACCGGCGCGGCCGCCCCCCCGCCATCCTCGATCCCTGCCCGCACGTCCCGGCTCATTCGGGCAACCTCGTCTCCAGTTCGGGCGGCCAATCCACCCGCGGGTAGAGCCGCACATAGGCCATGCCCGGCAGACCGGTCTTGACCTGCTGGAGGTGCTCACTGAGCAAATCCCGGGCGATCCGCACCTTGATGCGGAACATCAGCTTCTGGCGCTCTTCTTCCGTCTCCACCGTCTTGGGCGTGAACTGCGCGACGTCCGCGACGAAGGACACTTCGGCCGGGACCACGTATTGCGGAGCGGCGTCGAGCACGAGCCGCGCCTCGGCCCCGAGCGCGAGCCGCCCGGCCTGTTCCGTCGGCAGGAAGAAGGTCATGTAGACATCGGTGAGATCGACCATGTTCAGCACCACGCCGCCGGGAGAGAGCACCTCGCCGGGCTGGGCGACGCGGTACTGGACACGGCCGTCGCGGGGCGACTTCAGCACGCTGTCGTCGATATCGGCCTGGATGCGCTCGATGGTGGCCCGCACCGATTCCACCGCGGCCTCCGCGGCAATGACATCCGACCTGGCCCGCCCTATGGCGGCTTGGGCGGCGGCCGCCTGCGCCTCCGCGGCGCCGACCGCAGCCTTCGCCGCCTGAAAGGCAGCGCGGTCGTCGTCCAGCTTCGAGATGGGGACAGCGCCTTTCGGGGCGAGTTCCTCCGAGCGCGCAACCCGCCTTTGCGCGGCGTCGAGCTCGGCCCTCCTCTGGGCTATGAGCGCCTCGGCGGCCTGCTTCTCGGCTTCGCGCTGGGTCACCTGGCTTTGCGCGGTCTCGATGCCGATAAGCGCCCGCCGCAGTTGCGCCTCGGCCTCCCGGAACTGCGCCTCCAGAACGGCGGTGTCCATTTTCGCCAAAACCTGGCCGGTGCGGACAAAGTCGCCCTCGTTGACCAGGACCTCCCGAACCCGGCCCGCGGTCTTGGCCGCGATATCGATCTCCACCGCCTCGATCCGGCCGTTGCCGGCGGCGAACCCGTCGGGCAAGCCCTGCGGTTGAAACTGCCACCAGGCCCAAACGCCCAGCCCAATGACAATCGCCGCGGCGACGCCCCGAACGATTCCCGCCCTTGCGAACCGCATCAATGTCAGCTTTCGACCCGAATTCCTGCCCATCATCAAAATTCCCGCTGATCTTTCGGAAGGTCCATGGACCTCGGCATCGCTGCCATAGCGGCCTGCGCATTCAGGGACCCATGCCGACCGCCGCCCAGGGCGCGGTATGAATCGGCAGCCAACGGCAAACGCTCGCGCTATGTTTCTACGCTATGTTTCTACAAGGTCGAGACCGGTTGTGAACAGGCTTCGCTCGGCGTCCAGTCCTTCCGGGCAACGGGGAAACCCGCCTTGAAAATCGTCGTTGGCGCCGCGCGCCTCTTCAACAAGGATAGCGAGCGCCGGCTCGTCGACGCTGCGCCACCGGCTGACGGCAATTTCTCCGGCGGTTGCGAGCCGCGCCGAAGGCCCGTTTTCCGGCACGGGCGTTTCGGGTTTCATGAAACCCGGCGCTAGCGAGCACCCGCCAAGTGACAGTGCAATCGCAGCGCCAGGCAATATCCCCCTAATCATCGGCCCCAGCGCCGTCCGACCGTTCGGCGGTCGCGGTCGCGGTGGCGGTCGCGGTGGCGGTGGCGGTGGCGGTGGCGGTGGCGGTGGCCAGAGGCCCCTCACCGAACAGGAGGCGGCGCAAGAAGTCGGTGATCCGGCGGACAACCACATAGAACAGGGGAATGAAGAACGTGGCCAGAATCGTTGCCGAGATCATGCCGCCGAAAACCGCCGTGCCAATGGCGATGCGTGTGGTGGCGCCGGCGCCACTGGCGAAAGCCAGCGGCACCACCCCCATGCTGAAGGCGACCGATGTCATCAGGATGGGCCGCAAGCGCACGCGCGCGGCTTCCTCGGTCGCCTCGATCAGTCCCATACCCTGGTTCTCAAGTGTGCGCGCGAATTCCACCAGAAGAATGGCGTTGCGCGCGGTCACACCGACTGTGGTCAGGATTCCGACCTGAAAGAACACGTCGTTGGGCAGGTCCCGAACCATGGCCGCGAGCACCGCCCCAAGCACGCCCAGCGGAACCGCAAGCATGACCGAAATCGGAATCGTCCAGCTTTCATAGAGCGCGGCGAGCGCCAGAAACACCACCAATGCCGAAAGCGCGTAGAGCAGTGGCGCCTGGGCGCCGGCCTGGCGTTCCTGGTAGGACATGCCGCTCCAGGCGCCGGCCACCCCCTCCGGGAGTTCAGCGATCAAACGTTCGATCTCGGCCATGGCTTCGCCGGTGCTATAGCCCGGCGCCGGTTCGCCCTGAATCTGGCGCGACGGCACACCATCGAAGCGTTCAAGACGCGGCGAGCCATACCCCCAGCGCCCGCTCGTCACCTCGCTCAACGGCGTCATGTCGCCATCGGCGGCCCGCAGATACCACTCGTCGAAGTCGTCCGGCAGCATCCGGTAGGGGGCGTCGCCTTGGAGATACACGCGCTTAACGCGGCCCTCATGAAGAAAGTCGTTAACGTATTGCGAACCCCAGGTCACGGACAGCAGCCGGCTGATCTCGGCCAGAGATATGCCCAGGGCTTGCGCTTTTCCGTGATCGATGTCGACCTTGTAGCGCGGATTGTCACTCAAGCCGTTGGGACGCACACTGGTGAGAAGAGGGCTTTGAGCCGCCATTTGCAGCAGTTGGCCCTGAGCCCCCATAAGCGCTTCATGCCCGATGGCGCCGCGATCCTGCAAGCGCAACTCGAAGCCCAGCGCCCGCCCCAATTCCGGGATCGGCGGCAGGTTGAACGCGAAAGCGCGCCCGTCGCGCACCAGACCGAAAAGCGCTCTGTTCGCCCGCTGAATGATAGCGCCGGCGCTTTGCGTCTCGGGATCGCGTTCGCCCCAGGGCTTGAGATTGACGAACGCCAGCCCGGCGTTCTGCGCCCGGCCGGCAAAACTGAAACCGGCAATCGTAAACAGCCCCCGCACCGCGTCCTGCTCCAGAAAATAATCCTCGATCGTCTTCATCGTCTCGATTGTGCGCTGCTGGGTCGCGCCGGCGGGCAACTGATATTGCACCACGACGAACCCCTGGTCCTCCGCCGGCAAAAATCCGCCGGGCAACCGCGCAAAAAGAACGGCAACCAGGCCGACGATGGCGAGGAACGCAAACGTGTAAAGCCAGGCGTAGCGCGCCGTATGGCCAACCAGTCGGACATAGCCCCGGGTCACGCGCCCCAACCCCGCTTCGAACCAGCCGAAAAATCTTTGCAGGAAGGTTCTATGGTGGGTGGCTTTCAGCACCCGGCCACACAGCATCGGACTCAGAATCAGGGCAACCAGCACCGAGAGAACCATGGCGCCGGCAACACTCAAGGAAAACTGCCGGTAAATCGCCCCCGTGGAGCCGGGGAAGAAGGCCATGGGAATGAAGACGGCCGAAAGCACGACACCGATGCCGATGAGGGCGCTGGCGATCTGCCCCATGGACTTGCGCGTCGCCTCCATCGGGCTCAGGCCATCCTCGTGCATCACCCGCTCGACATTCTCCACCACCACGATGGCGTCATCCACCAGAAGGCCGATCGCCAATACCAGACCGAAGAGGGTGAGCATGTTGATGGAAAAGCCGAAGGCCGCCATGATCGCAAAGGTGCCGAGCAGCACGACCGGAATCGCGATCGCCGGTATCAGGGTGGCCCGCCAACTCTGGAGAAACACCAGCATGACCAGGACCACCAGGGCGATTGCTTCGATAATCGTTGCGACCACCGCCTCCATGGAGGCTTCCACGAACGGCGCAGACTCGAAGGGATACCGAACCACGACACCCTCGGGAAAGTACGGCTCGAGCTCTTGGAGACGCGCCTTGATAGCTTGCGTGACGGCGAGCGCATTGGCGCCCGGCGCCATGGTGATACCCAGCCCCGACGCTGGCTTGCCGTCATAAAAGGTGTCGAAGTGGACCGCGCCACCGCCCAACTCGATGCGGGCGACATCCCCCAGACGCACCTGGGAGCCGTCGGGATTGCTCTTGAGCAGGATGTTGCGGAACTCTTCGGGCGAGGTGAGCAAGGTCTGGGCGGTAACCGTGGCATTGAGTTGCTGGCCCTCGACCGCGGGCAGCCCGCCGAATTGGCCGGCCGTGACTTGGGCGTTCTGCGCCTGGACGGCGGCGCTCACGTCGGCGACGGTCAGGCCGTAGTTGGTCAAGGCCGAAGGGTCCAGCCAAATCCGCATCGCATATTCCGAGCCGAAGACCTGCACGCTGCCGACACCGTTCACCCGTCCGATGGGCTCGGACAACTCGGAACTGATGAAATCGGAGAGATCCAGCTTGCTGAGACCGCCGTCGGTGGAAATGAACGCCATCACCATCAAAAAGAAGCCGCTGGCTTTCTCGACACTGATTCCCTGCTGGCGCACCACTTCGGGAAGCCGCGGCTCGGCCAGCTTGAGCTTGTTCTGCACTTGGACCTGGGCGATGTCCGGGTCGGCGCCGGCCTCAAAGGTGAGGGTTATCGTGGCATGACCGGAAGAATCGGCCGTCGAGCTCATATAGAGCAGGTTGTCGAGACCGGTCATCTCTTGCTCGATGACCTGAACCACCGTGTTGGAAACGGTGTCTGCCGATGCGCCAGGGTAATCCGCCTGGATCTCCACCGCCGGCGGCGCCACCGAGGGATACCGCTGGATCGGCAACACGAAGATCGCCATGATGCCGGCCAGCATGGTGACGATCGCCAGCACCCAGGCGAAAACGGGCCGGGAAAGAAAGAAATTGATCATTGCACGGGGTCCGCTTCTTCGGCGGAGCCCGTCGCCGAGCTATCCGTGCCGCCGGGTTGCCGATTGCCGGCGGGGCGCAACGGAATATCCGCCGTGAACGGCTTGACCTTGGCGCCGGGACGGATCTTTTGCAGCCCGGACACGATCAGCCGATCGCCCGGCTCCAGGCCCTTTTCAACCAGCCAGAAGGCGCCGATCGCCCGGGCGGCCTCAAGCTGGCGTGCCATGACTTCGCCCTCGGCGTTCACCAACAGCGCCGTGGCCTCTCCGTGCGGGTTGCGGCTTACGCCTTGCTGGGGCGCCAGGATCGCGTTCTCCCGAACCCCCTCGCTCAACCGGACGCGTACATACATCCCGGGCAAGAGGTCCTCATCCGGATTGGGAAAGACGGCCCGGAGGGTGACGGAGCTTGTGCTTTGATTGACGGTCACATCCGTTACGTCGACGCGTCCCCGGTGGGGGTATACGGCGCCGTCTTCGAGCAACAAAACGACCTCAGCCTGATCGGGGCCGGCCTCGGACGTGACGCCCTCTTTCAGGGACGATCGAATTCGCCTCAGTTTTTCGACCGGCAGTTGGATATCGATATACATCGGGTCTAGCTGCACCACCCGCGCCAACGGTTGGGCTTGATTGGCGGTCACCAGTGCGCCGACCGTGTGCAGCGTCGGGCCCGTGCGTCCGGCGATGGGAGCCTTGACGTCGGTATACTCCAACTCGATGCGTGCGGTCTGGACGGCAGCCTCGGCGCTGGCGACAGCGGCCTGAGCATGCTCCCGCGCCGCCTGCGCCTCATCACGCTGACGCTCGCTTACCGCATTCCTCTTCAGCAGCTTTGTGGCGCGCGCCCATTCCCGCCCCGCCTGACGCAACTCGGCCTGCGCGCTTTCCAGTTCGGCTTCGGCCCTTTGGTACGCGGCCCGGTAGCGATTGGGGTCGATCTGATACAGCACGTCCCCGGCCTTTACATGGGCGCCCTGCTTGAAAACCCGTTTCTGCAAGATCCCCGAGACCTGCGGCCTGACCTCGGCCATGCGGAAAGCGGCGGTTCGTCCCGGCAGTTCGATCGCCAGTGCCACGCGCTGGGGCTGCAACTCAACAACCCCCACTTCGGGGGGCGGCGCGGAACGCGCGGCCTCGGCTTGCTTGGGGCCGTCGTCGCAGGCGGTCAGCAACAACAAGGCCGCCCCACATATCGGCAGAATGCGAATCCCGAACATACGCGCCATCAAGCCTTTCATTGTTCGTTTACTTCCGGTTGTCATGCCGACACTGCGCTTACAGCCCCTCAGCGGGACGAGCCGGGGTATCTCCCGGCGAATCCCGCAGCGCGGTGTCCTGTTATTTTATACATCAATATGATACATTCTTGCATGTATGTCAAGATAAAGGTATTTCTGACATATCGAACGAACACGAACGAGGCCGCACGGATGCGCCGAACGAAACAAGCAGCAGAGCAAACGCGCGAAAGCATCCTGGATGCCGCCGAACAGGTGTTTTTCGAGCATGGCGTGGCACGGACAACGCTGGAACAGATCGCCCAAGCCGCTGCCGTCACACGCGGTGCGGTTTACTGGCATTTCAAGAACAAGGCTGAGTTGTTCAATGCGGTCGTCGAGCGGGTGCGGATGCCGATGGAAAGCGCCTTTCATCGGCTCCTTGAGACCTCGGACACGCTGGAAGATCTGGAGCACCTTTGCGCTACGGCGCTGACCGAAGTCCACGAGAATGAACGTCTGCGGCGGGTTTATACGATCCTGTTGCTGAAGTGCGAACACACCGACGACATGGATAGCCTGATCGAACGCGAGCGCGTGGCAAAGGAAGACATGACAGGGTTTTTGACGCGCTTTTTCAGTCGGCTGCAAATGGCGGGGCGGCTCATCACAGCGATAGAGCCGCGCGTGCTGGCGCTCGCCCTCTACGCCTACATGCTTGGCCTCCATACCGACTATCTCCGCTCGCCGGAGCGCTACCGCATGCCGGACGATGTGCATGCGCTGGCGCGGTATTTCTTTGCGCCGCTGAAACCGGCTGATGCCTGTGGGGATGACATCGATGCTCTTTGACTCTCATTCAGTCCCGAATCAGAAGTCTTTCCGGCTAGCGGTTCGATGCCGACAGACGGCCCCCATCCGTTGGCTGAACCGAACCGCCGGACTCTTCGGAAAGTGATTATTTTTCAATTTCTTGCCTGGATATGTGGAGGCGCGAACCGGAATCGAACCGGTGTACGAGGATTTGCAGTCCTCTGCATCACCACTCTGCCATCGCGCCATCCAGGAGGCCCAGCCTCAAATTGCGGTGCAGCCGGAGCGCGGTCAATAGGGTCCCCCGCTGCAATCGTCAAGCCCATTGCACAGCCCTCCGCAACCAAGCCCCTCCCGACAACACAGGCGCCGACGGTGGATCGCGCCGGCAGGGCGACGGGACGCGGGGGCCAGCGGCGTTCGGGTCTTGCGTTGGCCGCGAAAATCGGGTGTTTTTGCCCGGCAGCTATCCTTGCAGCCATACCGGCTTCGGCAGAGGCACCGCCGGCGGCCCGCCGCTCCGGCAGCCGGCGCGATTGTCGGCCGGTGGCTGTTCTGGCATTGTCTCCGGCATCCCGATGGCCGGCAACCCGATGGAATGACCGCGCGCTATGACCGATTTCGCCCTCGCCCGTCGCAACATGGTGGACAGCCAGCTTCGCACCAACAAAATCAACGACCCCAGGCTGCTCGCGGCCATGGCCGCCGTGCCCCGTGAGGCCTTCGTGCCATCGGCCCGCCGCGCCGTCGCCTATGTGGACGAGGCCCTGCCCCTCGCCGGCAACCGCTGGCTGGCGCCGCCGATGGCCGCCGGCCGGCTCTACCAGCTGGCGGCGCCGGGGCCGAACGATCTGGTGCTGCTGATCGGCGCCGGCAGTGGCTATGGCGCCGCCGTGCTGGGCCGCCTCGCGGGCGCTGTGGTCGCGCTGGAGGAAGACGAAGCCCTGGCCGCCAGCGCAGAAGCGGCGCTGAACGAGGTCGAGGCCGACAATGTCGTCGTCGCGCGCGGCCCCCTTGCCAAGGGCTGGACCAAGCAGGCTCCCTATGACGTGATCGTCTTCGATGGTAGCGTGGAACAGGTGCCGGATGCGATCATGGACCAGTTGGCCGATGGCGGGCGCCTGGTGGCCGCATTGGCCGGGCAGGGCGGCGTGCCGGTTGCCACGATTATGCGCAAGGCCGGAAATGCGGTTGCCGCCGACCGGGTGTTCGATGCCAATATGCCTTTACTGCCCGGGTTCGAACGGGTGCGGGAGTTTGTCTTTTGAAGAATAAGCTGACCACTGTTTCCCTGCTGGCCCTGGGCCTGGCAGCGGCGGCGCCGCTGACGGCGAACGCCCAGTCCCTGACCGAAACTTTTTCCAAGGCCTATACCACCAACCCGACGCTGGAGGCGCGCCGCGCCCAGGTGCGGGGGGCGGACGAAAACGTCACCCAGGCCCTCAGCCTCTGGCGCCCGACGGTGACCGGTTCGGCATCGGCCGGGGTCGGCTATTTCAACTCCGATTCATCGGTGGACGAGCACCAGACGCGGACGCCCGCCTCGGTGCAGTTGGAGGTGGTGCAGCCGCTCTACCGCGGCGGCCGTAACCCGGCCGCCCTCGGCCAGGCGGAAAACGTGGTGCTGAGCGAACGCGCCGGCCTGCTGTCGGTGGAGCAGGAAGTGCTGCAATCCGCCGGCACCGCCTACATGAACGTGGTGCGCGACCAGGCGGTGGTGGAACTGAACCTCAACAACGAGGAAGTGCTGCGCCGCCAGTTGCAGGCGACGCGCGACCGCTTCCAGGTGGGCGAGGTGACCCGCACCGATGTCAGCCAGGCCGAAGCCCGGCTGAGCCGCGCCATCGCCGACCGGCGCGCGGCGGAAGGCGATCTGGAGACGTCCCGGGCCAACTATGAGCAGGTCGTGGGCATGCCGCCGGGCGTGCTGGCCTCGCCGCCCCCCATCCCCGGCCTGCCGACCTCGCGGCAGGAGGCCATCGAGCGCAGCCAGAAGGACAACCCCGCCGTCGTCCAGGCCGTGTTCTCCCACGTGGCCGCCAGCAAGAATGTCGACCTGATCACCGGCGAGATGCTGCCGTCCGCCTCTCTGGTCGGCCAGGTGGAGCAATCCCACGAGACCACGATCCGCGACGCGAACACGTTCAACGCCCAGGCCACCGCCCAGGTGACCATTCCGCTCTACCAGTCCGGCGCCGTGCGCTCGCGGGTGCGGCAGGCCAAGCAGCAGGCCTCGCAACGGCTGATCCAGGTGGAGGAAGCGCGCCGCGCCGCCATCGAAGGCGCAACCGCCGGCTGGGAACAGTTGTCGGCCACCCGCAACCGCATCTCCGCCCTGCGGGACGAGGTGGCATCCCAGGAAATCGCGCTGGATGGCGTCAAGCAGGAAGCCCTGGTCGGCACCCGCACCGTGCTGGACGTGCTCGACGCCGAGCAGGAATTGCTGAACGCCCGCGTCAACCTGATCCGCACCCAGCGGGACGAGGTGGTGGCCTCGCTGACATTGGCCGCCGCGGTCGGCCTGCTGACCGCCGAAGCGCTCGACCTGGATGTGCCGCGCTATGACGTGCGCGCCCATTATGAGGCGGTACGCGGCGCCTGGTTCGGCACCGATGTCGGCAGCCCCTGGCGCCCGGTGGACAAGTGACGGCACAGGCGGGTGCGTCATGGCCGATGGCAAGGACGACGACCGCGCCGGTTCTGACGAACCGCTGGACCTGACCGCGGTGGTTGGCCCGGCCCCGCCTCCGCCGGCCGCCCCGCTCGCCGCCCCTCTCACCGACCGCTCGCCGAAAACGCTGGCCGGCCGGCTGGCGGAGCGGCCGCGCTCCGCCCTGCACCCGCCGCACCCGCCGCACCCGTCGGGCAAGGGGGCCGCCGGGTCCGGGCCCTCCCCCGAGAGCGCCGCCCCCCAGCCATCGGTCGGCGACGTGCTCGCCCGCCTCGGCCAGCGCGACGCGCCGCCGCCCCCCGGCGCCAAGGCCGGCGTGTCTTCCCGACCGCTGGACGAAATCGTCGAGGACGTGCTGCGGCCGATTCTGGCGGATTGGCTGGACCGCAACCTGGAGCGCATCGTCCGCGACCAGGTCGACGCCGCCTTGCAGGCCGAAATCGCAAAGCGCGAACGCACCGGCAAATCCCAGGGCTGAGCCTCGGGCGCTCCGCACCCGCTTGCGGGCCTCTTGCCGCGGCGCAAAAGCCGGCACTGTGCGATATGGTCCGCGCCCCCGGGCCGGCCTGACCGCAGGCAGGCCCTGAGCGCCGTTGGAGATCTGCCATGCCCGATACCGCCGCCCCCGCCGACAAGGCCCCGCTGGACAAGACCTTTCAGCCGGCCGGCGTAGAGGCACGCCACTACCGGGCATGGGAAGAGTCCGGCGCGTTTGCCGCCGATCCGCAGTCGGCCAAACAGCCCTATACCATCGTCATGCCGCCGCCGAACGTGACCGGCAGCCTGCACATGGGCCATGCGCTGACCTTCACGCTTCAGGATGTGCTGATCCGCTATCACCGCATGCGCGGGCGCGACGCCCTCTGGCAGCCGGGGCAGGATCATGCGGGCATTGCAACCCAGATGGTGGTGGAACGCCAACTCGGCGAACAGGGCGTCAGCCGCCACGACCTGGGCCGCGACGCCTTCATCGAAAAGGTGTGGGAGTGGAAGGCGCAGTCGGGTGGCACCATCTCCAGCCAGCTCCGCCGCCTCGGCGCTTCCGCCGACTGGCCGCGCGACCGCTTTACGCTCGACGAAGGCGTCTCCAAGGCGGTCGTGAAGGTGTTCTGCGATCTCTACAAAGAGGGCCTGATCTACAAGGACAGCCGCCTGGTCAACTGGGACCCGGCGTTGGAAACCGCAATCAGCGACCTGGAAGTGGAGCAGAAGGAGGTCAAAGGCCATCTCTGGTATTTCCGATACCCGGTGGATGGCCAGCCGGGCCGCTTCCTGACCGTCGCCACCACCCGCCCCGAAACCATGCTGGGCGACACCGCCGTCGCCGTGCATCCGGAGGACGAGCGCTATGCCGACCTGATCGGCAAGCACTGCGTGCTGCCCATTGTCGGCCGCAAGATCGTCATCGTGGCGGACGAGTATGCCGACCCGGAAACCGGCTCCGGTGCCGTGAAGATCACGCCCGCCCACGACTTCAACGACTTCGAGGTCGGCCGCCGCCACGATCTGGAAATGATCAACGTGCTGGACCGCAAGGGCCGCATCAACGAGAACGCGCCGGCGGACTACCAGGGCCTCGACCGGTTCGAGGCGCGCAAAAAGGTCGTGGCCGCCATCGAGGAACTGGGCCTGCTGGAGAAGGTGGAGCCGCACACCCACATGGTCCCCTATGGCGACCGCGGCGGCGTGCCGATCGAGCCCTATCTGACCGAACAATGGTATGTGGATGCCGAAACGCTGGCGAAACCGGCCATCGAGGCGGTAGAGACGGGCAGGACCAAATTCGTTCCCGAAAACTGGTCCAAGACGTATTTCGAGTGGATGCGCAACATCCAGCCCTGGTGCATCTCGCGCCAGCTCTGGTGGGGCCACCGGATTCCCGCCTGGTACGGCCCGGACGGCGAAATCTTCGTCGCCGAGACCGACGCGGAGGCCGCGAGCCTCGCATTGGCGCATTACGGCAAGGAAACACCGCTGGAGCGCGACCCGGACGTGCTCGACACCTGGTTTTCCTCCGGCCTCTGGCCGTTCTCGACCCTCGGCTGGCCGGAACAAACGCCGGAGCTTGCGCGCTACTATCCCGGCGACGTGCTGGTCACCGGCTTCGACATTATCTTTTTCTGGGTCGCCCGCATGATGATGCTGGGCATCCATTTCATGGGCGACGTGCCGTTCCGGCATGTCTACATCCATGCCCTGGTCCGGGACGAAAAGGGCCAGAAAATGTCGAAGTCCAAGGGCAACATCATCGACCCGCTGGAACTGATCGACCGGTATTCCGCCGATTCGCTGCGCTTCACGCTGGCCGTGATGGCGGCGCAGGGACGGGATATCAAGCTGGCGCCGCAGCGCGTGGAAGGCTACCGCAATTTCGGCACCAAAATCTGGAACGCCGCGCGCTTCTGCGAGATGAACCGGTGCGCCCTGCCCGCCGGATTCGACCCGGCACAGGTGAAGCAAACCGTCAACCGCTGGATCGTCGGCGAGACCGTCCGCGCGGCGGCGGAAGCGGCGGCGGGCATCGAGGCCTACAAGTTCAACGAGGCGGCGGGCGGGCTCTACCAGTTCGTCTGGAACACGTTCTGCGACTGGTATCTGGAGTTCATCAAGCCGATCCTGAACGGCGACGATGCGGACGCCGCCGCCGAGACGCGGGCCACCGCCGCCTGGGTGCTGGACCGGATCCTGCTGATGCTGCATCCGTTCATGCCCTTCATCACCGAAGAACTGAACGAACACTTCGCCTTCGTCCCTGGCCGCCCGCTGATCAGCGCGGATTGGCCGGCGCCGGAAGGCCTGGATGCGCCGGACGCACAGGCGGAGATGAACTGGGTGGTGCGCCTGATCACCGACATCCGCGCGGTCCGTGCCGAGATGAACGTGCCCGCCGGCGCGCAAATCCCCTGCCTGGTGCAGGATGCCTCCGACGCAACCAAGGCCCGGTTGGCGCGGCACGCCGGCTACATCCACCGCCTGGCGCGGCTGACCGGTGTCGAAGCGACGGCGGAGGTGCCGAAGGGTGCCGTGCAAATCGTCGTCGGCGAGGCCACCTATGGCCTGCCGCTCGCCGACGTCATCGACATCGCGGCCGAGCGCGACCGCCTCGCCAAGGCCATCGACAAGCTGGAGAAGGAGATCGGCGGCATCGAAAAACGCCTGTCGAACCCTGGCTTCCTGGCCAAGGCCGACCCGGCGGTGGTCGAAGACACCCGCGAAAAGCGCGACGACCTCGCCAGCCAGCGCGACAGGCTGGCGGCGGCGGCGGCACGGCTGGCGTCGATGTAACGGGCAGACGCCCCCCTTCCCCGCGCCCGCCCGCCCATTGGTCTTGGTCCGGTGGTTTCAGCCGCGCCGCTCGGCGGGCTCCTAAAGTCAGGGGCAATGGGTGCGACAAAGCCGCCGACCCAAAACACCACGCCATCGACATCTCCCCCCACCGCATGGCCAATCTGCGTCGCATTTCCGGCGAAACGCCGGAACAAACCGCACGCTGCGCCCGGCTTCGCCGCCCCTCCGGCTGCCGCCACCATGGAACCGGTTGGGGCGCCGGGCTCTAACGCATTCTTGCTGTACCGCCATGGTGTTTGCCGCTCGCCAAGATCTCCTTCACATCGCCTTAGCGCCGCTTGGCGCAAAGTCCATCCGGTCAGAACGAGGTCAGGCGAACAAGCGGATGGTCTTACGTCTCCAGCATCAGGAAATCCGGGATCACATCGCCGAGCGGGTCAGCAACCCGGTCGTGCGCCGGCTGGTCCGCCGCTGGTACCAGACCCGCGGCGAAGGCCGGGTGCCGGACGCCGCCCGTTTTTCCCAGGCCGAACTGGCATGGTGCTGGGACGAGGTTATGCTGCTGCGCGCCGCCCCGGACGGCGATCTGGTCTACGATCATTACGGCCGCGCCATCGCCGCCGCCGCCGGCCTCAACCTGAAGGGCCGCCGGATCAGCGGCTTCAAGGGGCCCCTCGGCGCCTTCCTCAGGGCCAAATACCGGGAATGCCTGGCGACCGGCGAGCCGGTCTACGCTGTCCACCGCGCCGACCCGGCCACCGCCGACCAGACCTGGGAGCGGCTGCTGCTGCCGCTCGCCGATGCGCAGCGGGTCGGCCATATTCTGGTCTACAGCCAGCCGCTGGAATTCAAGGCCGACCTGCTGGATAGCATCCTGCGCGCCTCGCGCGACGGCATCATGCATTTGCGGGCCGAGCGCAGCGGCACGGGCGAGGTGAACGATTTCGTCTTCTCCGTCATCAACCCGGCGGCAGAGCGCATGGCCGGCCTGCCGGGCCAGGCGCTGGAGGATACGCGGCTCGCCGCCCTGCCCACCAACAGCATGCTGCACGCCCTGGCGCCGCTCTGCCGCCAGGTGATCGAAGACGGGCGCACCGTCAGCGACGAATTGGTCGACCCCCGCCCCGGCCGCTATGCGGTGTTCATGGTCAATGCCGTGCGCACCGGCGACGGCGTGACCGTGACGCTCACCGATATCAGCTCACTGAAACGCCAGGAACACGATCTGCGGGTTGCCATCGATTCGCTGGAGAACGAGATGCGCGAGCGCCAGAACCTGCAGGAGGAACTGACGCGCATGGCCACCACCGACTCCCTCTCCGGCGCCCTGAACCGCCGCGAACTGCTGCGCCGCTCGAAGCGGGAGGTGGCCGCCGCCCGGCGCTATGGCCGGCCGCTGTCGCTACTGATCGCCGATATCGACCATTTCAAACGGGTCAACGACACCCATGGCCACGCTGCCGGCGATGTCGCCATCCGCGCGGTGGCCGATATCTGCCGCCGCGCCCTGCGCGAGACCGATCTGGTCGCCCGGATCGGCGGCGAGGAATACGTGGTGCTGATGCCGGAAACCACATTGGACCGGGCCCGCATCACCGCCGAACGCCTGCGCCGCACCCTTGCCGAAACGCCGATTTGCGCCGGGGCGGTCGAATTCCGCATCACTGCCAGCTTTGGCGTCGCCGATTGGGGGCCGGAAGACGCCACCATCGAAGCAACCCTCGCCCGGGCCGACGGCGCGCTTTATGCGGCGAAAGAAAACGGCCGCAACCGGGTGATGACCGCGCCCGCAACGCCCGAGGCCGACACGCCTCCGACACAGGCCGCTGCGGTGGCGATGGCCAGCACCGCCCGTCACTGACGGCCCGTGCGACGGGGTAGGGACTTGCCAATACGGTGGTGGCTGTGGTCAGCAGACGCACATACTGCCGATCAACCCCAGCCCCGAGGCCCCGTTATGTCCCAGCCCGCCAAATCCTCCAAATGGCCCCCGTTCGACTGGGCCGACCCGCTGCTGCTCACCGGCCAGCTCTCCGAAGACGAGCGTATGACCTATGACATGGCCCGGCGCTTTGCCGATGAGGAGTTGCTGCCGGGCGTGCTGGAAGCGAACCGCAACCAGACCTTCGACCGCAACATCTACCGCAAGTTCGGCGAGGCCGGCTTCCTCGGCATTGCGCTGGAGGGCTATGGCTGCCCCGGCGGCAGTGCCGTCATGTATGGCCTGGTCGCCCGCGCGATCGAGGGCTGCGACAGCGCCTATCGCAGCGCCATGAGCGTGCAGTCCTCGCTGGTGATGTACCCGATCCATTCCTACGGCACCGAGGACCAGAAGGAGCGCTTTCTGCCGAAGCTGGCCTCCGGCGAGTTCGTCGGCGCGTTCGGCCTGACCGAGCCGGACCATGGCTCGGATGCTGGCGGCCTCAAGACCCGCGCGACCAAGGTCGACGGCGGCTACCGCGTCAGCGGCGCCAAAATGTGGATCACCTCCAGCCCGATCGCCGACGTGTTCGTCGTCTGGGCCAAGGACGACAACAACGACATCCGCGGGTTTGTTCTGGAACGCGGCATGGAAGGCCTGTCGACCCCGAAGATCGACGGCAAGTTCTCGCTGCGCGCCTCGCCGACGGGCGAAATCGTCATGGACAACGTGTTCGTGCCGGACGCCAACTACATGCCGAACGCCAAGGGCCTGGGCGGCCCCTTCGGCTGCCTGAACAAGGCCCGCTACGGCATTTCCTGGGGCGCGATGGGTGCGGCCGAGACCTGCTTCCACGCCGCCCGCGACTACACCCTGAACCGCAAGGCGTTCGGCCGGCCGCTGGCGGCGAACCAGTTGATCCAGAAAAAGCTGGCCGACATGCAGACGGAAATCGCGCTGGGCCTGCAGGGCTCGCTGCAAGTGGGGCGCCTGATGGACGAGGGCCAGGCCGCGCCGGCGATGATTTCGATGCTGAAGCGCAACAACTGCGGCAAGGCGCTGGATATCGCCCGCGTCGCCCGCGACATGCACGGCGGCAACGGCATTCACGACGAATACATGGTCGTGCGCCACATGATGAACCTGGAAGCCGTGAACACCTATGAAGGCACCCACGACGTCCATGCCCTGATCCTGGGCCGGGCAATCACGGGCATGCAGGCGTTCGGCGGGTAGTCCCGGCTCCGGCCCTACCGCCTGGCGAACAGGCGTTCGATGTCGAAAAGCTTCAGTTCCACATAGGTCGGCCGGCCATGGTTGCACTGGCCGGAATGCGGGGTCACCTCCATCTCGCGCAGCAGGGCGTTCATTTCCGCCATGTTGAGCGAGCGGCCGGCGCGGACGCTGCCGTGGCAGGCCATGGTGCCGCAGACGGCATCCAGGCGCTCGCGCAGGCCGTGGGTGGAATCCCAGCTTTCGAGTTCGTCGGCCAGGTCGCGCAGCAGCGCCGCGCAGTCGGTATGGCCGAGCAACGCCGGCGTCTCGCGCACCACCACGGCGCCGTGGCCGAACGGCTCGATCACCAGGCCGAGTTCGGCGAGTTCGTGACTGCGGTCGGCAAGGCGGGCGGCGGCGGCGGCCTCCAGTTCCACCACCTCCGGCAGCAGCAGCGCCTGGCGGGCGACGCCGCCATTGGCCAGCGCTTTCTTCATGCGCTCCAGCACCAGGCGCTCGTGGGCGGCGTGCTGGTCGACGATGACCACGCCGTCTGCCGTTTGGGCGACGATATAGGTGCCATGCACCTGCGCCCGGGCCGCGCCGAGGGGGTGGCCCTCCACCGGGTCGTTTTCGGGCGAGACAGCCTCGGCGGCTGCCGCGGGCGGGGCTAGCGGGCTGCCGGAGGCGGGTTGCGGCGCCTGGAAGGCAGCGGCCTGCTCTGCCACCAGGGACGGGACCGGATCGGGGCGGTAGGGCGAGGCGAACAGGCTGGCGGCGGCTCGGTTCGGCGCTCCGGCCGGCCCGCCGCCGCCGCCGCCGCCAGGACGGAAGGCGCCCAGGGTGGCGGCCGAGACGGTCGAGGCGGCACGGTAGCCGGCCGCGTCCAACGCCTGGCGCACGCCCGCGACCAGCAGGCCGCGCACGGCGGCGTTGTCGCGGAAGCGCACCTCCGCCTTGGCCGGGTGGACGTTCACGTCCACCGCCTCCGCATCCACTTCCAGGAACAAGGCGGCGGCGGGGTGGCGGCCGCGGGGGATCATGTCCTCATAGCCGCCCTTCAGCGCACCCAGCAGCAGGCGGTCGCGGACGGCCCGGCCGTTGACGAACAGGTATTGCGCCGCGGTCGTCGCCCGGTGATAGGTCGGCAGGCCGATCAGGCCGGAGAGATGCAGCCCTTCGCGCGCGGCGTCCAGGGGCACGGCGTTGTCGCGGAATTCCCGCCCCAGCACGGCGGCAAGGCGGTCGGCGCGGGCGTCTGCGCCGGCACAGGCGGGCAGTTTCAGCAAGTCGCGGCTCTCGTCGCGCAGCAGGAAAGCGACGTGGGGCGCGGCCATGGCGAGGCGGCGCAAATGGTCCTGCACCTGGCCGCTTTCGGCGCGCGCGGTCTTCAGGAATTTCAGGCGGGCCGGGGTGGCGAAGAACAGATCGCGCACCTCGACCAGCGTGCCGCCCGCCTGCGCCGCCGGCTCCGGCTCGGCCACGCGCCCGCCCTCGACCGCAATGCGCCAGGCCTCGTCGGCGCCGGCAGCGCGCGAGGCGATGGCGAGGCGGGCGACGGCGCCGATCGACGGCAATGCCTCCCCCCGAAAACCGAGCGAGCGGATATGAACCAGGTCGTCGTCCGGAAGTTTCGAGGTCGCATGGCGCTGCACCGCCAGCGCCAGTTCCGCGCGGGTCATGCCGCGGCCATCGTCGCGGACGCCGATCAGCGCCTTGCCGCCGTCACGAATGGTCACCTCGATGCGGGTGGCGCCGGCATCGATGGCGTTTTCCACCAACTCCTTCACCACCGCAGACGGCCGCTCGATCACCTCGCCCGCGGCGATGCGGTTGACCAGGACTTCGGGCAGCAGGCGGATGGTCATGGGCGGCGAGCGTCCTCAGCGCCGGGGCGCGATGGCGTCCATGTAACGGCGGGCCAGCAGTTTGCCCTGCTCCACCGCCGGCTGGTCGAACGGGTCGACGCCCAGCATATCGGCGGCGATCACGGTCTCGGCCATGAAATGCATCATCAGCGCGCCCATGCCGGCCTCGTCCACCCGGTCCAGCGTTAACACGCGGGTGGGACAGCCGTTGGCGATCAGGGTTTCGGCGGTGGCACGCTGCATCGCATCCAGCAGGTCGCCCATGCTGCGATGGTCGAGATAGGCCAGTTCGCCGCCATCGCCGGCCAGTTCCGTGCGCATCAACCGGCCGGTGCCAGCCAGCGGCGTCTGCACCAGGGTGAAGAGCTTGTCGCGGGGGCCGTCCAAATAAAGCTGCAACTGGCTATGCTGATCGACGGCGCCGACGGCGCGCACCGGCAGCGTGCCCTCGCCCTCCTTGCCGAGGGATTCGGCCCAGAGCTGGCAATACCAGAGGCCGAGCGTGGCGAGGCGGTCGCTGTAGGGCATCAGCACCGAAGCGCGGCTGCCGCGCACCTTGGCAAGCGCGCACTGCACGGCGGCGCCGATGGCGGCGGGGCAGCGGTCGCCGGTCAGCAGGTCGGCAATCACCGGCTCCGCCCCGGCGCGGACATTGGCAGGGTCGAGCCCGGCAATGGCGGCGGGCAACAGGCCGACCAGGGAGAGGGCGGAAAAGCGGCCGCCGACCGCCGGATCGTGCGGCAGCGCCACCATGCCGTAGCGCTGCGCCAGGCGGGACAGCGGCGAACGGCGGGGCTCGGTGATGACGGTGAAATGGGCGGCGGCGTCGGCCTCGTCCTCACCCTGCAGCAGGGCTTCCAGGCAGATCATCGCCTGGGCCAGCGTGTCGGCGGTGCCGCCGGACTTGGAGATTGCCACGAAATCGGTGCGCGCCAGATCCAGGCCGCGGAAAAGGTGGTCGAAGGTGTGGGGATCGACATTGTCCAGAAAAACCAGCCGCGGCGAGTCCCCGCTGGGGCCGAAACCGGCATCGGCCAGCGCATAGAGCGCCTGGCCGCCCAGGCTGGAGCCGCCGGTGCCCAGCACGACGACGGTGTCGGCCCGCTCGCGGTGGTATTCGGCCCGGTCCTCGATCATCGGAATGTCGTCGCGCCGTTCCGGCAACTGCACCAACGGCAGCGAGCCGTCATGATGGCCCTGGCGCAGCCGCGCCAGCCCCGGCGCGGCCTTGCGCACCCAGGCATTCAGGGTTTCCTCCGCGAGGCCGGCAGCGCCGACGCTGGCAGCCATGCAACCGTCAATGGTCTGGGTGTACATGGGGCGACAATCCTCGCAGCAAATGGCCGTCTCGGGCGGCAATGTCCATCAGATCGCAAGGATAGCAGGGATTCGCAACCGGTTCGCTACCGCCGTTCATCGCGCCCCGGCCGCGAGCTTCCATCGCGCCCCGGCCGCGAAGCCGCACACCCGGCGAGCGGTCCAAAGAAAAAGCCGGGCTCTCGAAGGGGAGAACCCGGCTAAGTCAGAACAGGGAGGCTTAACGTCTGGGAGACGCGTCCGGATCGAGCCGCCAAACACGGCGGAGATGACCGAACAATGTTGCCGTCAATCGACAACGCATGAGCATAGTCTTCGAAAATTTCGATGAAATGCAGAGCAATTATCGCCTGCCTGCTATGCGGTTGCTGCATGGCTGGGCGTTTTCGAGGAATTTCGACCGAAATGGAGGCTTTTGCCCGCGTCTCCGATGGGCTGGCGATGGGCCGGGCGGCCCCCGCCCGCTTCCATCCCTCATGCCCGAACCGGGGCGCGCTGTCATCAGCGTTGGGGGTTTCGTCGCCCAACACAACGGGGCGCCCCTCGCCGCCTGCCGGCGTTTTCTCTATCGGCCCGTTTCTCTATCGGCCCGCTTCTCTATCGGCCCTCTTCTCTATCGGCCCACCGCATCGGCAATCGCCCAGTTTAGACCAGTTCTACCTTGATTTCTGTCGGAATTTGCCCAATTGTCGCTGCTGGCCACCGCTTCGATATGAAAGTGCTCTGCCGATGAATATCTGGAGGCACACCTTCGGACGGAATGAGTTGTATCGACCGTCTACGCGGACCGCAGCACGCATGCCGGACTGCGCCCATTGCCCCGTCCGGGACCATAGCCTGTGCGCGGGGATGAAGGCTGAAGATCTGGTCCACGTCTCCGAGAGAACCGACCAACTCGAAGCCCCAGCCGGGCAGGTCTTGTATTTCGAGGGAGATGCCGCCCGGTTTTTTTTCACGATTCGCCGCGGTGTCGTGCGCTTGGTGCGAAGCTTTCCCGACGGGCGCAGAAGCGTTGTCGGCTTCCTGCACGCAGGCGACTTCTTTGGCGGCGGGTTCCGCCGCGACGTGTACGATGCGACGGTGGAGGCCATCACGCCGCTCGAATACTGCCGCATCGGCATAACCGACCTGAACGAGTTGACCGAGGAATTCCCGGAATTGAACCGGCAACTCGCGTCAATGGCGGCGGATCGTTTGCATGCAGCGGACGACCATATCGTCTTGCTGTCGCGAAAGACGGCCATCGAAAAAGTTGCCGCCTTCCTGCTGGCGTCGGCAGAATGGACCGGCAAGAGCAGCGATTTCGCACTTCCCATGGCGAGAAGCGATATTGCGGACTATCTGGGCCTGACCATCGAGACGGTCAGCCGAACGATGACCCGCCTGATCGATCATGACATCATCGAGTTGCCGACGCCCCAACGCGTCATGATCGTCGACTGGCCGGCACTGAAATCGCTCGCCTGTCCCGAGGCATCGTGACGCCGGGCCTTGGACCAAGCGGCGCTCCCGACGTCAGGATGATGCCCCGGTATCGGGGCTGAAGGGGGGTTCCCACTGCGGACGCTATTCTTCTATTTTTGCAAGCGCTACCTCTCCTGGTTCATGACCATCATGTTGGTGGCGATGGCGTTGATTGTCCTGTTGGACGCGTTGGAACTGGTGCGGCGGTCGGCGTCGGTTCCCGACGTCGACGGCCTCGTCATCGCCACGATGGCGGCCTTGCACCTGCCGCATCTGCTGGAAATCGTGCTGCCGTTTGCAATGTTCTTCGCCGCCATTGCGGCTCTGTGGAGCCTGACCCGCCACAATGAAATTGCGATTGCCCGCGCGGCCGGTCTTTCGGTATGGCAGTTCTTGCTCCCCGGCTTCGCAACCGCAATTCTGATCGGCATCTTAAAGATCACGATATTGAACCCATTGTCTGCATCGGCACTGTCTTCATATGAAGATTATAATTCGCAGTTCTTCAACAAAACCGCGAATAGTCCAATCCTACAGGGCAAGGAATTGTGGCTGCGGGATGTGTCTGGCAATGGCGATATTATCGTTCATGCCCGAAACAACGCGGAATCCCGAGGGCATTTCTCGAACCTGACCATTTTCAAATTCGAAGACGACGGGCGGTTTTTGGCCCGCTACGATGCGGCGTCCGGGGTTCTGGAGGATGGCCATTGGCGGCTGATCGAGCCGGCGATTTCGGGTCCCGCGGCCGCCTCCAGCCAGGTGGCCGAGGTTCGGGTTCCGACAAGACTGAATTGGATGCGCCTGGAGGAGAGTTTTGCAAGGCCCGCGAGTTTGCCGATTTGGCAGATCCCGGCCTTTATCGAACTGCTGGAGAGCGCCGGATTCTCGGCAACCGCCTACAAGGTCCATCTGCACGCGGCCTTGGCCTCCCCGTTTACGATGGCGGCAATGGTCTTGCTGGCGGCCAGCTTCGTGTTGCGGCCGCCACGCAAGGGGGGGCTGTTTCCGCTATTGACGCTCGCGGCTTCTATTGGATTGGGCACGTATTTCTTGAGCCAGATTTTCCTGCGTTTGGGCCTCTCCGGACAGTTGCCGCCGCTACTGTCTGCCTGGGGCGCCGTCGGTTGTATTTCAATGCTGGGCGGGGCCTGGCTGTTGTACACGGAAGACGGGTAGTTCGCCCGGCCGCAGCCCCCCCCGGATGATGGAAATAGCGGGCTGGGCCAATCCGTTTTGCGGACGCATCAGCGCAGCCGGAATTCGATCGGGACGACCAGTTCCAAGCGGGACCGCTGCCAGGTGTCGGGCAGCCTTGGCAGGGGTTGTGCCCTTTCGATCAGCGCGCGCACCTCCCGGTCCAGCAACCAATGTCCGCTGGAACGTTGCAGGCGATAGTCGAGCACTCTGCCGCCGCGATCCATGGTGACATAGAGCAGCGCCGTTCCCTCCTGCCGGCGCGTGCGGGCGCGTGCGGGATAGCGTTGGTGCCGTGCCAGCCAAGCCTGCAACGTTGCAATATAGTCGGCCTGCGTGCCGGGCGCGCCGCCGGCGGCGGAGCCGTCGCCGCCGCCCGCTCCGTCTGCGCCGCCGGCGGTGTTCCCCCTGCCCTCCGCACCGCCGTTCGCCCCACCGTTCGCCCGGTCCTCCGAACTGCCTTCCGCGTTGCCCTCCGCGCTGGCGGACGGGCCCGGTGCCCGGCGGTCGCCGGCGGTGTTCGGGGCGAGGGCCGCGACCTCCGCCGGTTCCGGCCGAGGCTTGGCCGGCGGTTGCTGTTGCGGCTGGGACGGAGCCAGCAGCCCGGCCCAAGGGGGCCGTTCCGGCGGTGGCGGGCGAAGGCGCGGCGTGGGGGCTGCCGCTTCCGTTTCGGCGGGTACAACAGCGACGGTCGCCGCATGGGCGGCGGGCGAGTGGGCCGCTTGGGCAGTGGGCGCGTGGGCTCGCGGGGGCGGAGGGGCCGTGCTGCGAGCCGGCGCCGGCGCCTCCGCCGGGCTTGCCGCCCTGGGCTCACCGGCCGCCTTGGCCTCGCGCGGCCGGCCGGCGCGTTCGGCTACGCCGGGTTGGGCAGGGGCGGCGGCGCTACCCCCACCGGCTCCGCCGGAGGGGCCGAGGCCGACCTGGATGCCGCCGCCGCCAGCACCGACCGCACCCGGCCGCTCCGGCTGGGGGAGCAAGAGCGCCGCGCCGCCCGCATGCAGCCCAGCGGCCAGCAAGAACGCCGCCACCCAGCGGTGTTTGCCGAGGCCCGCCGTCATTCCCCGCTCACCGTCAGGAGTTGGAGTTCGGCAACCCCGGCCGCGCGGAGGGCCTCCATAACGCCCACGACCCGGCTCGCATCGGCCGCGCCATCGGCCTTGAGGCGAACGCGCAACGCCGGCTGTTCGGCGATGCGATCGGCCACTGCGGACCTGAGGGCGGTCGCCTCGACCGGCACGTTGTCGAGCGCCAGGCGGCCGTCGGCAGCCACCAGGACAACCAGGCCCTGCGCCCGCACCGGGCCGTCGCTTGCGGATTGCGGCGGCTCGATGCGGAAGGCATCGCTCGCCACCAGCCTGCCCGCCAGCATGAAGAAAATCAGCAGCAGGAAGACGACGTTGATAAGCGGCAGCACTCGCTCATCATCGGACTTCGGTTTGGGTGGAGGGGGGCGGAACAGGCCCATCGGCGTGCGTGCCTCTTCAACGCGGCGGGCGAACGAGCGTTAGGTTCTGCGCACCTGCGGCGGCGAGCCGATCCAAAACCTCCACCGCGCGTTGCAGCGACACGCCCGCAGCCGGGCGAATCAACACGCGCTGGCCTGGCTCGTCTGCCAAGCGCTCGCTGACGCGGGCCGCAAGGCTCTCCAGGTCGAGCGTGTGCGCGCCAAGGCGCAAGCGATCGGCCCGCACCTCCACCAGCATGGCGCCTTTCAGGCTCTGCCCACCGCCGACGGCCGGCGGTGCAGAAAGGTCGATGGCGCGCCAGTTCAGAAAGGACGAGGCCAGCATGAAGAACACCAGCAGGATGAACACCACGTCGATCAGCGGCGTCAGGCCGATGAGGGCGCGCCGGCGGGTCGCGCTAGGCTGGAACATCGGCCAGCGGTCCCTTGCGTTCTGTCGAGGCCGACCGCGGTTTCGGCGCCCCAGGGGGAGCGGCAGCGGCAAGGGCTGGGGCATGGGCAGGGGGAGCGGCAGGGGCAGCGGCAGGGGCTGGGGCTGGGGCAAGTTCGACCGTAAAGACGGCCGTCACCACCCGGTCCATGGCGTGGGCCGTGCGCTCGACCCGCCGCTCCAGCCAGTTCAGCAGTGCCAGCGTCGGCATCGCGACCGCAAGCCCGACGGCGGTGGTCAACAACGCCTCCCATATGCCGCCGGAAAGGATGGCGGGGTTTACCTGGTTGCCCGCCGCTTCCAACTGCTGGAAGGCGCCGATCATGCCGAGCACCGTGCCGAACAGGCCCAGCAGCGGGGAAAGACTCGCAATCACCTCCAACAGCCGGAACCAGGAGCGCAACTCCTCCAGTTCAGCGTTGCCGAAGCGCTGCACTTCCTCCCGGACCTGGGCGTCGGGCAGGCGCAGGCGGCGGCCGTTCAGCGCCCGCACCATCGCCTGGGCGACCGGGTTCGGCGCTTGCTGCACCTGGGCCAGCGCACCCGGCCCATCGCCGGCACGGTAACGGGCAAGCGCACGCTCGGCTGCCCGCTCATCCCCAAGGCCCGCCAGACGAAACTGCCAGAGCTTGGCAAGCCCCACCGTCAGTGCCAGCACCGACAGGCCGGCCAGGATCAGCACCACCGGCCCGCCGGCCTCGAAAAAGCCCAGCAGGCTGTGCAGCAACGGTTCGGTTTGCGATGCCGCGGGCATCAAAGGCTCTGTTTCGGGCATGGAGGCGGACGCCTTGTGGGGTGTCGGGAAGCACAAGTGCCCTAACATAAGCGTTCCGGCGTTGCGTGCAAAAAATTAGTGCGATTGATACGCATTTGCATCATCGGGCATCAACCGACCCCGAAAGGCGCTCAGGCCCGGCCGCAGGGCGACCGCTTACGGTCGCTCGCCCGTCTTGGCCGGCACCGTTGCCGCCAGCGCCGCCAGCCGCGCCGTCAGGTCCCCGGCCCACGTGCGCAACGCAGCGATCTCCGCGCGCAGATCGGCGTTCTCTTCCCGCAGCGTCGCCAGTTCGGCCGCCGCCGCCGCTGCACCGCCGTCGCAGGCAGCGTCGCCGCTGTCGCCATCCGCCGCCCCCTGCAACTCGTCCAGCAGGGCCAACGCCGCCATCACCAGCACCTGCCGGTCATCGACGCCGGGGGCGGCCCTTGCCAACGGGCGGACACGCGCGTCCAGTGCGGCGGCAACCGTCCGCAGATGCTCTTCCTGGCCGGCAGCGCAGCGCAGTGTGTAGTGCCGGGGGCCGATGGCAAACGAAACGTCGGGCATGATCGCCTTCTTATGAGACAACACGTCATCCTGCCATGCTTGACGCACAAGGGGAAGGCGGTCATCTTCCGCGCCGCCAGCGTGGTCGCGTGAGCCGGCCCGGCACCCAGAGTCCGTCTCCATCCCAAATATTAACGGAGTCCGAACCGGCCCATGGCGCAGGACCCTCAACGCAACGTCGAAACCATTCGCCGCATGGCCAATGCCATCCGCGCCCTTTCCATGGATGCGGTGCAGGCCGCCAACAGCGGTCATCCCGGCATGCCCATGGGCATGGCCGACGTGGCCACGGTTCTCTGGAGCCAGTTCCTGAAGCACGATCCCGCCGAACCGCGCTGGCATGACCGGGACCGGTTTGTGCTGTCTGCCGGCCACGGTTCGATGTTGCTCTACAGCCTGTTGTATCTGACCGGCTACGAGGATTGCAGGCTCGACGACCTGAAGAATTTCCGCCAGCTCGACGCGCCGACCGCCGGCCACCCGGAATACGGCCATCTGGCCGGTATCGAGACCACCACCGGCCCGCTCGGCCAGGGCTTCGCCAACGCCGTCGGCATGGCCATGGCGGAGCGGCACCTGCGCGCCGAGTACGGCGCCGACCTGCAAGACCATTTTACCTATGTCATCGCCGGCGACGGCTGTCTGATGGAAGGCATCAGCCACGAGGCCGCGAGCCTCGCCGGGCATCAAAAGCTTGGCCGGCTGGTGGTGTTGTTCGACGACAACGGCATCTGCATCGACGGCCCGACCAGCATGACGGTCGGCGACGACCACACCCAGCGCTTCCTCGCCTATGGCTGGCATGTGGAAAGCGTCGATGGCCACGATCCCGTCGCGGTGGCCGCCGCGATCCAGGCGGCGAAGGCGGATGCCCGCCCGTCGCTGATCCGCTGCAAGACCACCATTGGCTTCGGCGCGCCGACCAAGGCCGGCACCGCCGCCACCCATGGCTCGCCGCTGGGCGCGGACGAGATCGCGGGCGCGCGCGAGGCGCTGGGCTGGCCTTATGGCCCGTTCGAGGTTCCGGACGATGTGCTCGATTCCTGGCGCCAGACGGCGCAGCGTGGCAGCGACACCCGCGCGGCCTGGGGCGTGCGCCTGGAAGCCTCCGAGCGCAAGATGGAGTTTCTGGCCCGCATGGATGGCGTCGTGAACGCCTCCATCGACGCCCGCATCCACGAGATCAAGACCGCCATGCGCGCGAGCGGCAAGGGCCCGGCCACCCGTGCGGCCTCCCAGACCGTGCTGGAGACGCTGGCGGAAGCCTGCCCCTGGATGGTTGGCGGCTCGGCCGACCTGACCGGCTCCAACAACACCAAGGCCGGCGTGCAGGGGCCGATGACGGCGGACAACCCGGCCGGCCGCTATGTCTATTGGGGCGTGCGCGAGCACGGCATGGCCGCGGCCATGAACGGCATGGCACTACACGGCGGCATCATCCCCTATGGCGGCACCTTCCTGGTGTTCAGCGACTACAACCGCCCGTCCATCCGCCTCGCCGCGTTGATGGGCATCCGCGTCATTCACGTGTTGACCCATGACAGCATCGGCCTGGGCGAGGACGGCCCGACCCACCAGCCGGTGGAACATCTGGCCGCACTGCGCGCCATTCCGAACCTGCTGGTCATGCGCCCCTGTGACGCCGTCGAGACGGCGGAATGCTGGCAGATCGCGCTGGAGCAGACCGGCGCCCCGACCGCCATCGCGCTCACCCGCCAAAACCTGCCCTTGCTGCGCGCCGAGGCGGATACCATCAACCGCAGCCGCGCCGGCGCCTATGTGCTGGCCGATGCGGCGGACGGCAAGCCGGCGGTGACGCTGGCCGCCAGCGGCTCCGAGGTCGAAATCGCCATGGAAGCGCGCACGGCATTGGCCGCCGACGGCATCCAGGCCCGCGTCGTCTCCATGCCCTGTATGGAACTGTTCGCGCAGCAGGGCGCGGCGGCCCGGGCGGCCGTGCTGCCGCCGGGCGTGCCGGTGATCGCGGTCGAGGCCGGCGTCGGCCAGGGCTGGGAGCGCTGGACCGGCCAGTCGGAAAATTTCGTCGGCATGACGGGCTTCGGCGCCTCGGCGCCTTACAAACAACTTTACGAGCGCTTTGGCATCACCGCGGCGGCTGTGGCATCGCGGGCCAGGCAGGCGCTGGCGCAATAGGTTACGGTTTTCACACAGTCGAAGGCCGCCAGCTTCCACTCGGGCGGCCGTTTCCAGGAGGACAAGCAACATGGCCATTCGGGTAGCAATCAACGGGTTCGGCCGCATCGGCCGCATGGTGTACCGCGCCGCAATGGAATCGGGCCGCAGCGACCTGGAGTTCGTCGCGATCAACGATCTGGGCTCGCCCAAGGCGAACGCCCACCTGCTGAAGTACGATTCCGTGCACGGCCGCCTGAACCAGGATGTCCGCGTCGATGGCGACACCATCCGCGTCGGCGACCGCGCCGTGAAGGTCTATGCCGAGCGCGACCCGAAGGCCCTGCCCTGGGGCGAGTTGGGCGTCGACGTGGTGATGGAGTGTACCGGCATTTTCACCAAGCGCGAGCAGGCGGCCATGCACCTGGAAGCCGGCGCGAAGAAGGTGCTGATCTCGGCGCCCGCCACCGGCGCCGACCTGACCGTCGTCTATGGCGTGAACCATGACAAGATCGCGCCCGAACACACGGTGATCTCGAACGCATCGTGCACCACCAATTGCCTGGCCCCGGTCGCGCACGTCCTCAACCGCGCCATGGGGATCGAGCGCGGCTACATGACCACGATCCATGCCTACACCGGCGACCAGAAGCTGCACGACAACCTCCACTCCGACCTGCGCCGCGCGCGGGCCGGCGCACTCAACCTGATCCCAACGTCGACCGGTGCCGCCCGTGCCGTGGGTGAGGTGCTGCCGGAGCTGAAGGGCAAGCTGGACGGCACCGCCATCCGGGTTCCGACCGCCAACGTCTCGGTCGTCGACCTGAAGTTCGTGCCGTCGCGCGCCACCTCGGTGGACGAGATCAATGACGCCATCCGCACCGCCGCCTCGAACGAGCTGGCCGGCGTGCTGGGCGTGAACGACGAGGATCTGGTCTCCTGCGACTTCAACCACAACACCTATTCGAGCGTGTTCGACCTGACCCAAACCCAAACGGTCGAGGGCACGTTGGTGCGCGTGCTGTCCTGGTACGACAACGAGTGGGGGTTCTCCAACCGCATGTTGGACACCGCCGCCGTCTATGGCCGCGCCTGAGCGCTTGAAAGAGGGAATGATCCAGCCATGAAGACCACCCAAAAAGTCCGCAAAATCCTCTCCTATTACGAGAGCGACAATCCCGGCACCAAGGCGAACCTCGCCCGCATCCTGATGCAGGGCAAGCTTGGCGGCACTGGCAAGGTCGTGATCCTGCCGGTCGACCAGGGCTTCGAGCACGGACCCGCCCGCTCGTTCGCGCCGAACCCGGTCGGTTATGACCCGCACTATCATTTTCAGTTGGCGATCGATGCCGGCCTCAGCGCCTACGCCGCGCCGCTCGGCATGATCGAGGCCGGGGCCGACACCTTTGCCGGCCAGATCCCGACCATTCTGAAGGTCAACAGCGCCAACAGCCTGGCCCGCATGAAAGACCAGGCAATTACCGGGTCGGTCGGCGACGCGCTGCGTCTCGGCTGTTCGGCCATCGGCTTCACCATCTATCCGGGCTCCGACGATCAGTTCGAGATGATGGAAGAAATCCGCGAGATGGCGGAAGAAGCCAAATCCGTCGGTCTCGCCGTCGTCGTCTGGAGCTATCCGCGCGGTGGCGACCTGGACAAGAAGGCGGAAACCGCGGTCGACATCTGCGCCTATGCCGCGCACATGGCGGCGCTGTTGGGCGCGCATATCATCAAGGTCAAGCCGCCGACCGCGGAAATCGGCCTGGATGCCGCGGCCAAGGCTTATGGCGACATCGACACCTCGACCCTGACCAAACGTATCGAGCACGTGGTGCAGTCCTGCTTCAATGGCCGCCGCCTGGTGGTGTTTTCCGGCGGCGAGGCCAAAGGGCTCGACGGTATCCTCGGCGAAATCCGCGAGATCGCTGCGGGCGGTGCCACCGGCTCGATCATCGGCCGCAACACCTTCCAGCGCCCGCGCGACGAGGCCATCGCAATGCTGGGCCAGATCATCGACATCTACAAGGGCCGCGGCTGACCCCGGAGCCGCTTCAACCTCCTCGCCGTCAGTGCGTGCGAGGAGCCCGCAGGCGGCGCGGCAGCCCGGAAGACCCGGCCGCAATGCCCCTGGGTTGCTTCGCCCGCTCGCCATGACGGGCGCCGTTGTATGGTAAGGAACCGCTACCTTGGTCGACGACGACCGTTTCCTCTACCTGGTTTCGCCGGACTCGATCACGACCCCGGAAGCCCTCGACGCGTTCGCAGCCAAGCTGGAAGAGGCGCTCGCCACCGGCCAGGTGGCTGCCTTCCAGTTGCGGCTGAAGACCGTCCCGGACGACTGGATCGAAACCGCGGTCCGGCGTCTGCTGCCCCTTTGCCGCGCCCGGGACGTCGCCTTCATCCTGAACGACCGCCCGGACCTGGCGGTGAAGCTCGACTGCGACGGCGCTCACGTCTCGGCGGACGAGGACATGCCGTTCGCCAAGGCGCGGGACATTCTGGGCGAGGACCGCATCCTCGGCGCCACCTGCCGCGACAGCCGCCATCTGGCCTTCGAGGCCGGCGAGGCCGGCGCCGACTATGTCGCCTTCGGCGCCTTCTTCCCCAGTTCCAGCAAAGACGCCAAGAGCCGCACCGGTCCGGACATTCTGGAATGGTGGAACGAAATCGCGGTCCTGCCCAGCGTCGCCATCGGCGGCATCACGGCCCAGAATGTCGGCCCGATCTTCAAGGCCGGCGCAGACTATATCTGCGTCATCTCTGCCGTCTGGAACCACCCGGACGGCCCGGCCGCCGGCGTTCAGGCGCTGGTCGAGGCCTGCCAGGCGGCCTGATCCAAGCCGTTCCCCCGCCGCCGCAAAGCGGCGAGCCAGGGCCGCCCGATCTCGCGAACACCCGCCGTCACCTGCTCGCACGGCACCGCCGCCCCCGGACGGCGGCTTGGCCACCTCCGGGGATCGGCGCATTCCTACCCCACGAACTCGCGGACAATCCGCTCGCGGTCGCCATCCACGTCCGGCGCGGTGTTGCGGTGGCCGTCGTCGGTAAAACCGGACAGCTTGATCGGGTTGCCGGCCACGGTCATCTCGCCGAAGGTCGGGTCGTCCACCGTCACCAGCATCTGCCGCGGCCCCATCTGCGGGTGCTGCATGATGTCGGCGACATTGTTGATCTTCGAGGCCGGAATACCCGCCTCGTCCAGTTGCGGCAGCCATTCCGCCGTGTCGCGGGTCATCAGCACCTGCTCGATCATCCGCCCCAGCTCCTCGTGGTGCTCGGTGCGGCTGCCATTGCTCTCGAAGCGCGGGTCGGTCTTCAGGTCCGCCCGGCCGATGATGTCGCAGAAGCGCTCGTACATGACGTTGTTGCCGGCGGCGATGATCATGTGGCTGTCCTTGGTCTTGAAGACCTGGAACGGCGTGATCGACGGGTGCCGCCCGCCGAGTGGGCCCGGAATCTCGCCCGTCGCCGCATAGCGCGCAATCGCGTTCTCCATCAGCGAGACCTGGCAGTCCAGCATCGACACGTCCACCTTCCGCGCCTCGCCGGTCGTCGCCCGGTCGTAGAGCGCCGAAACGATGCCGATGGTGGTGAACAGGCCCGCGCCCAGGTCGCCGATGGACAGGCCGACGCGCGTCGGCTCCGCATTGGCGCCCGGCTGGCCGGTGATGCTCATAATGCCGCCCATGGCCTGCACCACCATGTCATAGGCCGGTCGCTTCGCGTGCGGGCCGGTATGGCCGAAGCCGCTGCACGCCGCATAGATCAGGTTCGGGTATTTCGGATGCAAATCCTCCCAGCCATAGCCCAGCTTCTCCATCGTGCCGGGGCGAAAATTCTCCGCCACAACGTCGGCCTTGGCCAGCATCGCCTCGAAAATCTTGCGGTCGCCCTCGTCCTTCAGGTTCAGGCCGATGCTCTCCTTGCCGCGGTTGACGCTGATGAAATAGGCCGACTTGCCCTCCTTGAACGGGCCATATGCGCGGGCGTCGTCGCCGGTGCCGGGCGTTTCCACCTTGATCACGCGCGCGCCGAGTTCGGCCAGCAGCATGGTGGAATACGGGCCTGCCAGCACGCGGGTCAGGTCGATAACGGTGATGCCGGAAAGAGGGCCAGCGGGCATGAGGCAATTCCTGCGGATTGGGGTGAAAGCATGGGGCTGGCGGCAAACTAGAAAAGCCGGCGGCTTTGGTCACGCATTTTGTCGGCCCGGGCCGGCGCCGGTGGGGGCGGGCTCAGAGCGGCGCCGGCCCGGGCCGCCTGCGCTTTCTCCCGCCGGACCCGGTCAGGGGCCATGGTTCGCCGGCCGCCCCTGGCCGGCCGCCTCGCCCGCAGCCCGGTCCCTTGACGGCGGCCGCGGAATAGGCTATAAATCCTACCCAATCGGCCGCTCCCGCTGCCGGCGGATGTTAAGGTCTGCCGGGGACAGCGGCGGCGGATGCCAACTTCCGCCGCCGCCGACTCCACAACCCGTTGCCGCAAATGTTAAGCTTTGCTCACGTTGGCGCTGGTTCGTTCAGCCTCAGGCCGCTGCGGCAATGGCCAGGAAGTCCTCGGCCTTCAGGCTGGCGCCGCCGACCAATGCGCCGTTGACGTTGGCGAGCCCCAAAATCTCAGCCGCATTGCCCGGCTTGACCGAGCCGCCATAGAGCAGCCGCACCCGGTCGCCATCCGTCAAACGCTCGGCCAGCAGCGCGCGCATGGCATCGTGCACCTCGGCGATGTCGTCCAGCGAGGGGGTGCGGCCGGTGCCGATGGCCCAGACCGGCTCATAGGCGATGACCGTGTTCGCCGCCGTCGCCGCATCGGGCAGGGAGCCGCTGATCTGGCGGCGCACCACGTCCAGCGCCGCGCCGCGGTCGCGCTCGTCCTCGGTCTCGCCGACACAGATGATGGCGACAAGACCGGCCCGGTGTGCCGCCACCGCCTTCTGCCAGACCGCCGGGTCGTCCTCGCCATGGTCGGTGCGCCGTTCCGAGTGGCCGACAATGACATAGGCACACCCCAGATCCTTCAGCATCTCCGCCGCTATGTCGCCCGTGTGCGCGCCGGAGACCTGGGCGTGGCAGTCCTGGCCACCGACGCCGATCAGGCCGTTGCGCAACGGCTCGCCGACGGTGTTGGCGACCAGACCGATGAGCGTCGCCGGTGGGCAGACCACCAGGTCGGCCTTGTCGAACACGCCGGGCGCGCCGGCCGCGACGGTCTTGGCCAGGTTCACGCCGTCGGCGCGCCGGCCGTTCATCTTCCAGTTGCCGGCAATCAGGGTCTTGGGGGCAGCCATTCTTGAGGGTCCTCTGGTCAGCAAGTCTGAATATGCCCAAGCCCCCTAGCACATCCGCCGCGACCGGGCCAGTTGCTGCCGGGCCGCGGCCACTCTATATACGGGCGCTGATGCAAGTTACCGCTGCCGCCGCATTACGTTCGCCGCATTACGTTTAAGGACGCGCCAATGATCACCGCTTTGCGCAGGGGCGCCACTGGCTGGATCGCCAAAATCCTCTTCATTCTGCTGATCATTTCGTTCGGCGCCTGGGGCATCGTCGATTACCTGCAGCCGGACCCCGATCCCGTCGTCATCCGCGTCGGCGACACCGAAGTCCGCCAGTCCTGGGTGCAGAGCCAGTTCAACGTGGCGCTGCAACGCCTGCGCGAGCGGCTGGGCACCACCGTGACCCAGGAACTGGCCCTGGACATGGGCGTGGACGAGCAGGTTGTGGATTCGGTGATCGACCAGCAGGTTCTGACGCGCGAGGCGGAGGCGCTGGGCCTTGCCACCAATGACAGCATGCTGCGCTCCGCCATCGCGCAGGAGCCCGCCTTTCAGGGCGTGACCGGCCAGTTCGACCGCGGCCGCTACCAGCAGGTGCTGTTCCAGTCCGGCCTGACCGAGGCGCAATTCCTGGCCGACCTGCAGGGCCGGCTGCTGCGCGATCCGCTGATCGCCGCCGCCGTCGCCGGGCCGCCGCTGCCGCAACCGCTGGTGGATGCCCAATACGCCTATTTTGCCCAACAGCGCACCATCTCCCTGCTGCACAAACCCCATGCGGACCTTCCCACCCCCGCCGACCCCGGCGAAGGCGTGCTCCGCGCCTTTTACGAGGGCGAGGACCAAGCCTACAACCTGCCGCAACTGCGCAACATCTCCGCCATCGTCCTCAGCCCGCAGGCCATCGCCAAAGGCTTCTCCGTCGCGGAGGAGCGGATTGTCGAGGCCTACGAGAACCGCATCGACCAATACCGCCGGCCCGAGGAGCGCACGGTGGCGCAGTTGGTGTTCCAGGATGGCGAGGCCGCCGCCAAAGCCGCCGCGCGCCTGCGCCAGGGCGAGAGTTGGGTCAGCGTCGCCGGCGAGCCGGGCTCCACCGCCGCCGAACTCGGCTCGCTCACCAAAGCCGCCATGGTGCCGGCGGAACTGGCCGGGCCCGCCTTTGCCCTGACAGAGCCCGGCTACACGGATCCCGTGCAGACGCCGTTCGGCCATCACGTGCTCTGGGTCAAGGCCATCGACCCCAGCCAGACCACGCCCCTGGCCGATGTGCGCGAGGACCTGCGCCACGCCATCGCCCTCGACCTTGCCGTCAACGAACTGATCGAGCGCGCCAACCAGGTCGAGGACACGGTCGCTGCCGGCGGCACGCTGGAGGACGCGGCGGCGGCGGCCGACGTGCCGGTCGTCACCTTCAGCGGCATCAGCCGCACCGGCCAGACCGCCGATGGCTCCCGGCCCGAAAACCTGCCGCAGGGCGGCCAGTTCCTGGGTGTCGCCTTCCAGACCGAAGAGGGCGAAACCTCGATCCTGACCGAAACGCCGGAGGGCGGCTATTTCGTGCTGCGCGTCGACCGCGTCATCGCCTCGGCCAAGCGTCCGTTCGAGGATGTGCGCGAGCGCGTGCTGGCCGACTGGACCGAATCCCAACGCGCCGAACAGGCCCAGGCCGCTGCGGACAAGCTGGCCGAAGCCGTGCGCGCCGGCACCGACTTTGCCGAGGCCGGCGCCGCCGCCGGCTTTGCCGAGGCCAAGCCCGGCCCCTTCGCGCGCTCCGACGTGCCGCCGCCGACCACACCCGACCTGGTCGAGGCCGTCTTCGCCGCCGGGAAAGGCCAGGTGATCGTCGTCAACGATGCCGACCGCGTGTTCGTCGCCCGCATCGACGACGTCACTGTTCCCAACCCCGCTGGTCCCAACCCCGCTGGCCCCAACTCCGACGGCCCCAACTCCGACGGCCCCAACCCCGACGGCGACCGCCAGAGAGCCGAGCAGACGCTCGACCGGCTCCGCCAGATCCTGAACCGCGACCGCCGCCAGGAAGTCGCCCGCGCCTTCCAGCAGGCAGTCCGCGCCGGCTACCGCGTCGAGATCGACCGACCCGGCATCGACCGGGCATTGCGTTAATCAAGGCTCATCCCATGACCTCTCTCGCCATAGAGCCCGCCTATCTCGCCTTCCAGGCCGCCTACGAGGCCGGCAAGCCGCAAGTGGTCTGGTGCCACCTAATCAGCGACCTGGAGACGCCGGTTTCCGCCTGGCTGAAGCTGGGGGAGGACCAGCCGAACGCGTTTCTGCTGGAGTCGGTCGAAGGCGGAGCGAGCCGCGGACGGTACTCCTTCCTGGGTCTCTCACCGGACCTGATCTGGCGCTGCCACGGCGACCGGTCGGAGGTGAACCGGTGCGCGCTGGACGATGCGGACGCCTTCGAGCCGTGTGCAGACGGTGCGCTGGCCGCGCTGCGCGCGCTGATCGAGGAGGCGCAGATTGCCGACCTGCCGCCGAAGCTGCCGCCGATGGCGGCAAGCCTGGTCGGCTATATGGGCTATGACATGGTGCGCCTGATGGAGCACTTGCCGAATTGCCCGCCGGATACGCTCGGCATTCCGGATGGGCTCTTCATCCGGCCGACGGTGATGTGCGTCTTCGACGGCGTCGAGGACCGAATCACGCTGGTCGCGCCCGTACGGCCAGCCCCCGGCATTTCCGCCGATGCGGCCTACGAGACCGCATCGGCGCGGGTGCGGGCGGTGATCCGGGGGTTGGAGCAGCCGCTGCCCGCGAGCGCCAGCGCTTTGGCAAGCGGTGCGCAGGTGGAGGCCTTGCAGCCGGCGGCAAATATGAGCCGCGAGACGTTCGAAGCGAATGTGATCAAGGCGCGGGAGTACATCCACGCCGGCGACGCCTTCCAGATCGTGCCCTCGCAGCGCTTTCGCGTACCGTTCGAACTGCCGCCGTTCGCGCTCTACCGGGCTTTGCGCCGGCTGAACCCCTCCCCTTTCCTGTTCTTCTTCAACCTGGCCGGCTTCTCCATCGTCGGCTCCTCGCCGGAGATCCTGGTCCGCGTGCGCGACAACCGCGTCACCATCCGGCCGCTCGCCGGCACCCGCAGGCGCGGCGCGACCGAGGCCGAGGACCGGGCGCTCGCGCATGAATTGCAAAACGATGCCAAGGAGTTGGCGGAGCACCTGATGTTGCTCGACCTCGCCCGCAACGATGTCGGCCGGGTTGCCAAAATCGGCTCGGTCGAGGTGTTGGCGCAGTTCGAGATCGAACGCTACAGCCACGTCATGCACCTCTCGTCCACGGTCGAGGGCGAGTTGGACCCCCACTATGACGCCTTCGGCGCCCTGGTCGCCGGCTTTCCGGCCGGCACGCTCTCTGGCGCGCCCAAGGTTCGCGCGATGGAGATCATCGACGAGCTGGAGCCGGAAAAGCGCGGCATCTATGCCGGCTGCATCGGCTATTTCGCGGCCGACGGCACCATGGACACCTGTATCGGCCTGCGCACCGCGCTGGTGAAGGACGGGGTCATGTATGTGCAGGCCGGCGTCGGCGTGGTGGCGGACAGCGACCCAGCGGCCGAGTATCAGGAAAGCGTCGACAAGGCCGCGGCACTGGTGCGCGCCGCCGCCGAAGCCATCCAGTTCGCGCCGCAGTGAGGGGGATGGCGAATGCCGACCGTCGCAAGGGCCTTGGCGCTGGCGGCGTCGCGGTTCTGCGGCGCGATGGCCGGCTTTTCTATGCCTGGGTTTGCCCTGCCATGGGGGCGGGTGGACAGGCGCCGGCATCTGGATTGCGGCCGGCGGCCCGACCCATGCCGCGGGCGGCATGCTGCCGACGGTATCGGTCAATGTGCCGATGAAGATGAACCGAGCCCCTGCCGGCATCGACGTTCCGGCCTCGGTCAAGGTCGCGCGGGCGGTCTGGCAGGGCGACGCGCAGCCTGGACAGGGCAGGCAGGCCCGCGCCGGACAGCATCCCCCGCCGCCGATCGTCGCTCCCGTCGATGGGGGCATTGTCACCGACACCCTCTGCCGCCGGATGAAGGAAGCGTACCATGTTCCTCCTGATCGATAACTATGACAGCTTCGTCTACAACCTGCGCCATTTCCTCGGCGAATTGGGGGCAGAGTTCGCGGTGCACCGCAATGACGCCCTCTCCGTCGCCGACGCCATGGCGATGCAGCCGCAGGGCATCGTCATCTCCCCCGGCCCGTGCGATCCGGACAAGGCCGGCATCTGCCTCGACCTGGTCGCCGCGGCCGCGGCGGCGAGAGTGCCGCTGCTCGGCGTGTGCCTGGGGCACCAGACCATCGGCCAGGCCTTCGGTGGCAAGGTTGTCCGCGCGCCGTTGCCGATGCACGGCAAGCTGAGCCGCATGCACCACACGGATACCGGCATCTTCGCCGGCCTGCCCAACCCGTTCGAGGCGACGCGCTACCACTCCCTGCTGGTCGAGCGCACAAGCCTGCCGGACTGCCTGGAGATCAATGCGGAGACCGGGGACGGCCTGATCATGGGCTTCCGCCACCGGGAGTTGCCGATCCATGGCGTACAGTTCCACCCGGAAAGCATTGCCAGCCAGGCCGGCCACCAACTGTTGGGCAACTTCCTCGGCCTCGCCACCGACGGCCGCCTGCCGACCGGCACCCCGAAGCCGCTGCCGCCGAGGCGCCTGACGGCGGCGACCTGAGGGCAAGGCCGAGCCACACAAACCCATCGACCGTCGCTCGCCAGGAGCCCTCCATCCCGCCAGCCGGCGATTGCTGGCGGGCGATATCGGTCCTGGCCATCCGATCCTCCATCTTCCCGACAAAGACGGTCGAACCGCAACTCTTCGATATCACTCAACCACTGTTAAGTCCGGCTCTAGGCGGATCGGTGTCCGCCAGGGCCGGCGGGTCGAAAGCGCTCACAACTGCGCAAGCTTTCCGTCCTGCGCATAGCCGCTGTTCGTTTACAGCGCAGCGTCCACAGCGCAGCGTCGTTCAAAGCGGCCTCGGAACAGACTCGCGGCAGCGCTGCTGCTAGCTGCCTGCTGCTGGACCGAGATATGGGACACATCTTGGCCAAAAGCCCTTGCTCAAAAGCCCTTGCCCAAAAGCCCTTGCCCAAAAGCCCTTGTTCGTCTCGAAAGTTATACCAAATGTGTATCATAGCCGGTCGCTTCAGAAGAAGGGCTGGCGGTCACATCTTCCGCCTATTCCAGGGGAACCATACGCACATGAATCCCGAGAAGTACACAGACCGGGCCAAAGGCCTGTTGCAGGAAGCCCAGACGCTGGCGCTACGCCGCAGCCACCAGCGCTTCACGCCCGAGCACATCCTCTACGCGCTGCTGGAGGACGACCAGGGCCTTGCGGCCCGGCTGATCCAGGCGGCGGGCGGCGATCCGGGCCGCGTGTTCCAGGCGGCCGAACTGGCGCTGGGCAAACTGCCGGTCGTCGAAGGGCAGGGGGCCGGGCAGGTCCATCTGACGCCGGAAGCCGCGCGCCTGTTCGAAAGCGCCGAGCAGATCGCCAAGAAAGCCGGCGACGATTTCGTCACGGTCGAACGCCTGTTGCAGGCGCTCAGCATGGCCAACGGCTCGCCCTCAGCGAAGGCGTTGGCCGAAGGCGGCGCCAGCCCGCAGGCCCTCAACCAAGCGATCAACGATCTGCGCAAGGGCCGCACGGCCAGTTCGGCCGGGGCGGAGGAGGGCTATGACGCCCTCGACAAATACGCCCGCGACCTGACCGAGGCGGCGCGCGAGGGCAAGATCGACCCCGTGATCGGCCGCGACGAGGAAATCCGCCGCACCATCCAGGTGCTGTCGCGCCGGACCAAGAACAATCCCGTTCTGATCGGCGAGCCGGGTGTCGGCAAGACCGCCATCGCCGAGGGTCTCGCCCAGCGCATCGTCAACGGCGACGTGCCGGAGGGGTTGAAAGACAAGCGGCTGATGGCGCTCGATCTGGGCGCGATGGTCGCCGGTGCCAAATACCGCGGCGAGTTCGAGGAGCGGCTGAAGGCCGTGCTCTCCGACATCGAGGCGGCGGCCGGCGAAATCATCCTGTTCATCGACGAAATGCACACGCTGGTTGGCGCGGGCAAGGCGGACGGCGCCATGGATGCCTCCAACATGCTGAAGCCGGCGCTGGCGCGGGGCGAACTGCACTGCATCGGCGCAACCACACTGGACGAATACAAGAAGCATGTGGAGAAAGACGCGGCCTTGGCCCGCCGTTTCCAGCCGGTGTTCGTCTCCGAGCCGTCGGTGGAGGACACCATCTCCATCCTGCGCGGCCTGAAGGAAAAGTACGAGTTGCACCACGGCGTGCGCATCTCCGACGCCGCCATCGTATCGGCGGCCACGCTCTCCAACCGCTACATTGCCGACCGTTTCCTGCCGGACAAGGCCATCGACCTCGTCGACGAGGCCGCAAGCCGGCTGCGGATGCAGATCGATTCGAAGCCCGAGGAAATCGACGAACTCGACCGCCGCATCATCCAGCTCAAGATCGAGCGCGAGGCGCTGGCCAAGGAGACCGACACGGCGTCGAAAGAGCGGCTGGAAAAGCTGGAGGAGGAGCTCTCCTGCCTGGAGAAGAAGTCCGCCGATCTGACGGCCGTCTGGCAGGCGGAGAAGGAGACCCTGACCAGCGCCAACAAGGTGAAGGAAGAGTTGGAGACGGCCCGCCAGGAGCTGGAATCGGCGCAGCGCCAGGGCAACTACGCCCGCGCCGGCGAGATCCAGTACGGCGTGATTCCGCAACTGGAGCAGCAATTGGCCAAGGCCGACGAGGTCGCCGGCACCCGCATGCTGGAGGAGGCGGTCAGCGACGAACACATCGCCCAGGTCGTCGCCCGCTGGACCGGCGTGCCCGTCGACAAGCTAATGGAGGGCGAGCGCGAAAAGCTGCTGCGCATGGAAGACGTGCTGCACGCCCGCGTCATCGGCCAGGACCAGGCGGTGACCGCGGTCGCCCAGGCCGTGCGCCGGGCGCGCGCCGGCCTGCAAGACCCGAACCGGCCGATCGGCTCGTTCCTGTTCCTCGGCCCGACCGGCGTCGGCAAGACCGAGCTGACCAAGACGCTGGCCGCGTTCCTGTTCGACGACGAGACCGCGATGGTCCGCCTCGACATGTCGGAATATATGGAGAAACACTCCGTCGCCCGCCTGATCGGCGCGCCGCCCGGATATGTCGGCTATGAGGAAGGCGGCGCCCTGACCGAGGCGGTGCGGCGGCGCCCCTATCAGGTGATCCTGTTCGACGAGATCGAAAAGGCGCACCCGGACGTGTTCAACGTGCTGCTGCAAGTCCTCGACGACGGCCGCCTGACCGATGGCCAGGGCCGTACCGTCGACTTCCGCAACACGCTGATCGTGCTCACCTCGAACCTGGGCTCGGAGCATTTGGCCGCCGCGCCGGAAGGCGCGAACCAAGACGTGCTCGAAAGCCGGGTGATGGAGGCGGTGCGCGCTGCCTTCCGGCCGGAATTCCTCAACCGTCTGGACGAAATCCTGGTGTTCCATCGCCTGCGGCGGGATCAAATGGCGGATATCGTCAAGATCCAGCTCAAGCACCTGGAAAAGCTGCTGGCCGACCGCCACGTCACGCTGGACCTGGACGACCAGGCGCTGGAATGGCTCGCCGCCGCCGGCTACGATCCGGCCTATGGCGCCAGGCCCTTGAAGCGGGTGATCCAGCGCTCGCTGCAGAACCCGCTCGCCGAGCGGTTGTTGGCCGGCGACATCCACGATGGCGACCGGGTGTCGGTCACCGTCGACGCCACGGACGACCGCCTCGCCATGCAGCCGGTGCGCGAGACCGTGTAGGCGGGACGGGGTTCTCCCGGATAGCGCCCTCCCCGGCCTGAACGGGCCGGGGAGGCTGCTTTTCCGGCGCGCGTTCGGTTGTGGGAAGGCGCGATCCACCGATCGCAGCAAGAGCGGCTCCCCCAGCCCGCCCGGTGCCCGCAGGCAGTCTCTTGCCAGCGGAAAGAGGCCCTATCGCAGCCCCAGCCCACGGGCGATGATGCCGCGCAGCACTTCGCGGGTTCCGCCCTGGATGGTGAGCTTGGGCGCAATCAGCGTGTTCTGGCGCAGCACTTCGCCGAACCGCGACTGGCCTGCCGCCGGGGAGCGGGCCGCCTCAGGCGCCAACAGGCGGGCCGTGTTCGGCAGCGCCTGTTCCCAGTTGGTGCCCAAATCCTTGACCACCGCGGCCTCCGCCACCGGCGACTGGCCCTCCTGCAACATGCCGGCGATCGAGGCGGACATACGGCGCAGCGTCTTCAGGTGCGCCACCTCGCGCCCCAGGCCGGCGGCCAGCCGGTTGTCGGCGCCATTCTCGGCCACCCGCGCCAGTTCGATCAGCGAAAAGATCGTCTCGGTCCAGCGGTCGGGGCCGGAACGCTCGTAAGCCAACTCGTCGGTCGCCTGTTTCCAGGCCTCGTCGACGCGGCCGATGACGTGGCTGTCCGGAATGAACACGTCGTCGAAGGTGACCTCGTTGAACTCGTGCGCACCGGTCAGGTTGATGATCGGGCGTGGCTGCGGCCCGTTCTCATCCATCTTGATCAGGAACTGGGTCAGGCCATGGCGCCGGTTTTCCTGGGTCGAGGGTGAGGTGCGGATCAGGGCGATCATATAGTGCGAGCGGTGGGCGTTCGAGGTCCAGGTCTTGCGCCCGTTCACCAGCCAGCCGCCGTCGGTCTTGGTCGCCCGGGTCGAGGCGGCGAACAGGTCGGAGCCGGAATTGGGTTCGGAAAGGCCGATGCAGAAGCAGAGTTCGCCGGCGGCGATCTTCGGCACGATCTCGCGCTTCACTTCCTCCTGGCCGTATTTCAGCAGCACGGGCCCGCTCTGCCGGTCGGCGACCCAGTGGAAGCGCACCGGCGCACGCATCGCCAGCATTTCCTCGGTCATGACATAGCGTTCCAGGTGCGAGCGCTCGTGGCCGCCATAGGCCTTGGGCCAGGTCATCCCCAGCCAACCCCGCTCCCCCACCTTGCGCGAGAAGGTGGGGTTGTAGGAGGCCTCGTTATCGGTGTCGCCGGGCGTGAAAGTGCCGGCGGCGACTTCCTGGTGCAGGAACTCCCGCACCTCCATACGGAACGCTTCCAGGCCGGCATCGAACGGCATGGGGTCGAAACGGAACTCGTGAGCCATCGGCGTATCCTCTTGCGCGGCGGGTGGACGGGTCTTCAGCGCCCGTTCCCGAACCCGGTCAGAAAACTGGAGAGATTGGCGCCCAGCGCCTCCACATTATAGCCGCCTTCCTGCACCAGCACGGTCGGCAATCCCAGGCGGGCGATGGCCTCGCCGATCCGGCCGAAGCCTTCGGTCGAGATCGAGAGGAAGCCGATCGGGTCGCCCTCATAGGCATCGAACCCCAGCGAGACCAGCAGCGCGTCCGGCGCATAGCGGCGGATCGCGGCCAGGCCATCGTCGAGGGCCGAGAGATAATCCTCGTCGCCGGTGCCTTGGGCCTGCGGCAGGTTCAGATTATAGCCGAGGCCTTCGCCCTCGCCGCACTCGTGGGCGTAGCCGGCGAAAAAGGGAAAATATTCGGCCGGGTCGCCGTGCAGCGAGACGAACAGGCAGTCGCGGCGGCGGTAAAAAATGCCTTGCGTGCCGTTGCCATGGTGGACGTCGATATCCAGGATGGCGACGCGCGCCAGTTCCTGCAGCATGTCCTGCGCGGCAATGGCCACATTGTTCAGATAGCAAAAACCGCCGGCGGTATCGCCAAAGGCATGATGGCCCGGCGGCCGGCAGCAGGCATAGGCCACGTCCTCGCCATCCAGCACGGCCCGGGCGGCGCTGAGCGCCGTATCGGCAGAGGCGAGGATAGCCGCCCAGGTGCCGGCGACGATGGGGGCGGAGTTGGTGGTGACGTAATAGCCCGCCTGGCCCAGCACGTCCGTCGGCCGCCCGGTCATGTGGCGGCCGGGATGTGCGTTCGGCTGCACCGCCGGCGGCGGGTTCGGCAGTTCCTGCCAGCGCTGCCAGGCCGTCTCCAGGAATTCCAGATAGCCGGGGTCGTGCACAGCGGCGACGGGGGCGAGACCGAAGCTCTCCGGCGGTTCGATGCCGTGGCCGCCGTCGCGCAGTGCCTGCACCAGCGCATCGGCACGGCGCGCCACCTCCCAATGGGGGATGGCCTTGCCGCGGCTGATGATTTCCGGCGGCTGGTGGCCCAGGTGGGCATCGGAATAGAAGGCACGCATGGTTCTGTCTCCGGTGCTTACCAGCTGCGGTCGTCTTCGATAACCTCGCCGCCGAGATCGGCGATCATCGCCCGGACCTCGTCGCCAATGGTCTGGAGCAGGTCGGTGTTTGTGGCCCGCACCACCAGCTTGACGCCGTTGCCGCGCGGCGTGTTGTAGAACGGATAGGAGCCGATGTCGGCATGGGGAAAGCGGTTCTGGATCGCCTCCAGCGGCCCGGCCAGTTCGCCCTCCACCAGGTGTGTGCTGATCGAGCGGGACTGCACCACCTGGCCGCGGCGCAGATAGGGCTTGGTCGCCTCGAACATGGCGTGGGCGATGCGGGGCACGCCGGCCAGGACGAAGACGTTCTCCATCTTGAGGCCGGGGGCGATCATCGCGTCATTGCTCACCAATTCCGCACCCTCTGGCGCCAGGGTCATGCGCTTGCGGCCTTCGGTGAATTCCTGGCCACGGCTTTGATAGAACGCTTCCAGCCGGGCGAAGGCCTCCGGATGGTAGACCGCCTTGCGGCCGAAGGCGAGGGCGACGGACTCGGCGGTGATATCGTCATGGGTCGGGCCGATGCCGCCGGTGGTGAAGACGTAATCCCAGCGGCTGCGCAGCGCGTTCACCGCATCGGCGATTTCCTGGTGAATGTCCGGCACCACCCGCACCTCGCGCAACTGAATGCCGATTTCGTTCAGGCCGCGGGCGATATAGGCGATGTTTTCGTCCCGCACGCTGCCGGACAGGATCTCGTTGCCGATCACGGCGATGGCAGCGGTGACGACGGTCTCCTCGGGCGGGGCGGCAGCCATGGGCATTCCTTCGGGTCAAACGGGCCGCCGTATTATAGGCGGCTCGGCAGCGAACGCCAGCGGGGGAAGGCGGCGGCAGAATCTTCTCTGGACAATATAACGATATCTTTATATGGTTGCGGTCATCTTCCCCAACCGAAGGACCTTGCCATGCCCGCCGACAACCGGCCAGCACTCGCAACGCATATGGCGAAGCGCATCCTGGTGCTCGAAGGCGCCATGGGCACCATGATCCAGGCGGAGAAGCTGGACGAAGCCGGCTATCGCGGCGCCGAATTTCCGGATCATGGGCACGACCTGCGCGGCAACAACGACCTGCTGAACCTGACCCAGCCGGCGATTATCGAAAAAATTCACGACACCTATTGTGCCGTCGGCTCCGACCTTATCGAGACCAACACCTTCAACGCGACGACGATCAGCCAGGCCGACTATCATTGCGAGCCCTTCGTCCACAACATCAACGTGGACGGTGCCCGCATCGCCCGGCGCGTCGCCGACCGCTGGAGCGAAAAGACGCCGGACAAGCCGCGCTATGTCGTCGGCAATCTGGGGCCGACCAACCGCACCTGCTCGATCTCGCCGGATGTGAACCGGCCCGGCTACCGCGCCGTAACGTTCGAGGAAATGCGCAAGGCCTACCACCACCAGGCCAAGGGCCTGTTGGAAGGTGGCGTCGACTGTTTTGCGGTGGAAACCGTGTTCGACACGCTGAATTGCAAGGCCGCCCTGTTCGCCCTGGAACAGTTGGCCGACGAGACCGGCGTCAAGTTGCCCGTGATGGTCACCGGAACGGTGACGGATCTGACCGGCCGCAACCTCTCCGGCCAGACGGTAACCGCGTTCTGGTACGCTGTCCGCCATGCCAACCCGGTCGCTTTCGGCCTGAACTGCGGCTTCGGTGCGGAGCAGTTGCGCCCCTTTGTCGAGGAGTTGGCGCGCGAGTGCGAAGTGCCGCTGGTGGTTTACCCGAATGCGGGCCTCCCCAACGAACTTGGCGCCTATGACGAAGCGCCGGCCATGACCGCGCGGCTGATCCGCGAATGGGCCGAGGAAGGCCTGGTCAACATCGTCGGCGGCTGCTGCGGCACCACCCCGGACCACATCCAAGCCATCGCCCAGGCCGTCGACGGCATCGCGCCCCGCCCGGTGCCGGCCGGCCGGCCGCGTCTGCGCCTGTCGGGCCTCGACGCCTTTTCGAGCGCGGCCTGAGCCCAAGGAAGAACTTTAGACCAATGCAACAAGCCCAAGCCACTTTCATCAATATCGGCGAGCGGACCAACGTCACCGGCTCCGCCCGTTTCAAGAAACTCATCATGGGCGGCGACTACGACACCGCGCTGGAGGTCGCCCGCCAGCAGGTGGAAAACGGCGCCCAGATCATCGACGTCAACATGGACGAAGGCCTGCTGGACGCGAAGGAGGCCATGGTCACGTTCCTGAACCTGATCGCCGCCGAGCCGGATATCGCCCGCGTGCCGGTCATGATCGACTCCTCGAAATGGGAGGTGATCGAGGCCGGCCTGCAATGCGTCGCCGGCAAGCCCATCGTCAACTCGATCTCCATGAAGGAGGGCGAGGAGGAGTTTCTGGAGCGGGCGCGCCTGATCCGCCGCTACGGTGCCGCCACCGTCGTCATGGCCTTCGACGAAAAGGGCCAGGCGGATACGAAGGAGCGCAAGGTCGAGATCTGCACCCGCGCCTACAAGCTGCTGACCGAAGACGGCTTCCCGCCGGAAGACATCATCTTCGACCCCAATATCTTCGCAGTCGCCACCGGCATCGAGGAACACAACAATTACGGCGTCGATTTCATCGAGGCCTGCCGGGAGATCAAGCAGACGCTGCCGCACGCCAAGATCTCCGGCGGCGTGTCCAACCTCTCGTTCAGCTTCCGCGGCAACGAGCCGGTGCGCGAAGCCATGCACTCGGTCTTCCTCTACCACGCCATCCAGGCGGGCATGGACATGGGCATCGTCAACGCCGGCCAGCTGGCCGTCTATGACGACATTTCCGAGGAATTGCGCGAGCGGGTTGAGGACGTGATCCTCAATCGCACGCCGGACGGCACCGAGAACCTGCTGGAACTGGCGGAGCAGTATCGCGGCAAGAGCGGCCAGATCCAGGAAAAGGACGAATCCTGGCGCGAACTGCCCGTGATCAAGCGGATCGAGCACGCGCTCGTCCACGGCATCAACACCTATATCGTCGACGACACGGAAGAGGCGCGCCTGGAGGCGGACAAGCCGCTGCACGTCATCGAAGGCCCGCTGATGGACGGCATGAACCGGGTCGGCGACCTGTTCGGCGCCGGCAAAATGTTCCTGCCGCAGGTGGTGAAATCCGCCCGCGTCATGAAACAGGCGGTCGCCCACCTCATCCCCTTCATCGAGGCGGAGGCCGAGGCCAGCGGCGAGGCGATGCAGAAGAAGGGCAAAATCCTGCTCGCCACGGTCAAGGGCGACGTGCACGATATCGGCAAAAACATCGTCGGCGTCGTCCTGCAATGCAACAATTACGACGTCATCGACCTGGGCGTGATGGTACCGTCGGCGAAAATCCTGGAGACCGCCGTGACGGAGGAGGTCGACATTATCGGCCTCTCCGGCCTGATCACGCCCTCGCTGGATGAGATGGTGCAGGTGGCGAACGACATGCAGCGCCGCAACCTGAAGTTGCCGTTGCTGATCGGCGGCGCCACCACCTCGAAGCTGCACACGGCCTTGCGCATCGACCCGGCCTATACCCGGCCGGTGGTGCACGTGCTCGACGCCTCGCGCGCCGTCGGTGTCGCCGGGAAGCTGCTGTCGAAAGAAACCTATGGCGACTATACCAAGGGTATTGCCGACGAGTACGAGACCCTGCGCCAACGCCGCAAATCCGGCCCGACCCACCAGGCGGTGGCGCTGGAAGACGCCCGCGCCAACAAGGTGAAGCTGGACTGGTCTGCCTACACGCCGCCGGAGCCCACCTTCCTCGGCACAAAGACCTTCGTGCAGTACCCGCTGGACGAACTGGCCGAGCGCATCGACTGGACCCCCTTCTTTCGCACCTGGGAGCTGGCCGGCACCTATCCGAAAATCATGAACGACCCCGTCGTCGGCGAGCACGCCCGCGCCCTGTTCAAGGATGCGGAATTGATGCTGAAACGCATCGTCGACGAAAAATGGCTGGAGGCCCGCGGCGTCATCGGCTTCTGGCCGGCCAACAGCGACGGCGCGGAAAGTGTCGTGCTGCACGACCCCGAACGCCTGAACGAACCGGCGGCGAACCTCACCTTCTTGCGCCAGCAGGTGAACAAGTCGGAAGGCCGCGCCCATTTCTGCCTCGCCGACTTCGTGGCGCCGCAGGACAGCGGCAAGACCGACTATCTGGGCGGCTTCGCCGTTACCGCCGGCCACGGCATCGAAGGCCCGCTGGCGGAGTTCGAGGGCAATCACGACGACTACAATTCCATCCTGCTGAAGGCCCTTGCCGACCGCTTGGCCGAAGCCTTTGCCGAACGCTTGCACGAGCGTGTGCGGAAGGAATTCTGGGCCTATGCGCCGGACGAGGCGCTCGACAATGCCAGCCTGATCCGCGAGAAATACCGCGGCATCCGCCCGGCGCCCGGCTATCCGGCCTGCCCGGACCACAGCCAGAAGCCGACCCTGTTCCGCCTGCTGAACGCCGAGGCCGAGACCGGCATCGAGCTGACCGAGAGTTACGCCATGACGCCGACAGCGGCAGTGAGCGGCTGGTATTTCGCCCACCCGGAGGCCTCCTATTTCGGCATCGGCCGTGTCGAGCGCGACCAGTTGCTCCGCTATGCCGAGCAGACCGGCGTTTCGGAGCAGGAGGCCGCGCGCCGCCTGTCGCCGGTGCTGGCCGACGATGCCACCCGCCCCGGCAAGAACGAGGTGTCGGAAGCCGCCTGATCGCGCCGGGGCGTGCCGCCGCCCGCCTCCTCGCGGGGGGGCGGCGCTGCCGCTCGGTGTTTTGCGCCACGCTTCAGGACACGGGCGCGCTGCCGCAGGGCCGGTTGGCGCTCATCCTGGGCCGGCCATGGCTTCGAAGACGACAGCCAGACGAACGAAGTCCTCGGGCGCCAGTTCTTCGGCCCGTTGCGTCGGCAGAACCCCCGCCGCATCCAGCAATCCGTCAATGGAAGAATGCCAATTCCGAAGACTTGCGCGCAGCATTTTGCGGCGCTGCCCAAAAGCCAATCTCGTACACAATTCCAGCGTTTGCGGCGCGCAGGGCAAGGCCGATTCTTTTGGCGTCAAAGAAACCACCGTCGATTCCACTTTCGGCGGCGGATAGAATGCCCCGGCGGGCAAGTTGAAATCGCGGCGAATATGGCAAAACGTCTGCGCCAACACGCTCAAACGGCCATACTGCTTTGTACGCGGCCGGGCGACCAATCGTTCGGCGACTTCTTTCTGAAACATCAAAGTCATACGCTGCAAGGAGCGTGCGGATTTCAGCCAGTTGACGAGAAGCGCCGTGGAAATATTGTAGGGCAGGTTGGCAACGACAACACGCGGCGGTTGCCCGATCGTGGTCACATCGACCGCCAAGGCGTCTTGTTCCAGAATCTGCAACCGTCCCTGACTACAGGCCACCAGCGGCTGTAGGGCGGCAACGCACCTTCGATCGTATTCGATTGCAACGACCTGGCCGGCTCCGGCTGCCAGCAATGCGCGCGTCAAGCCACCGGGGCCGGGCCCGATCTCGATCACCGTGGCCCCCGCCAAGTCGCCGGCGGCCCGTGCGATGCGATCCAGCACCGATGGGTCGGTCAGGAAATGCTGGCCATAGTGTTTCAGAGGGGCCAGGCCGTGCTGGCGAATGGTTTCGCCCACGCTCGGCAGGTTCGAAAGATCAAAACCGGGCACGGTGAACGCCGATCGACTGGGCAAGACGGAGCGACGCACAAAGGCTGGAGGGGTTGGCCCGCCCCTTGCCGGCTATATCCAAGGCCGTCCCGTGATCCGGCGACGTCCGAACGATCGGCAGGCCCAGCGTTGCATTTACCCCTTCGTGGAAGGCCAGGGTCTTGAGGGGGATCAACGCTTGGTCATGGTAAAGACAGATTGCAGCATCGTAA
>Ga0206129_10000563_pt1 | contig 56647 bp, 72 predicted proteins | sample Helgoland_Spring_8_FD_148616 | JGI IMG/M metagenome (GOLD analysis project Ga0206129, IMG submission 148616) | Pelagic subsurface seawater microbial communities from Kabeltonne, Helgoland, North Sea - Helgoland_Spring_Bloom_20160502_2 | ecosystem: Environmental > Aquatic > Marine > Epipelagic ...
CCTGTACCAGCGGGGCCGTAGAAAATAAGGTTTTGAATATCATTTTGACCGAGATATTGTTCAATGGTCTTTTTGATGTGATCATTTCCAACATAACTATCTAACGTTTTAGAACGATATTTTTCAACTAATAATGTGTGATCTTTAGTCGCGGTCACCATATAGGTTATATTTTTTAACTGGAGGTGGTTTTACTTCTACCTCTTTATTACGTATAACATACAACTTACTATCTAGGGGAGCAAGTCTAAATTCGGCTTTTTCTCCAGATTTTTGAAACCAAGCCTCTAAAGCATCTGTAATATTTTTATGGACTGTAGAATCATCAACTAGAGACCACCTGTCACCAGGTGGAACTCTAATTGCGATTAACTCATTATGTTCTTTAACTTCAGTCTTCATTACATCATTCCTCCCATCATTGACATAGGATCGATTTGAGGTGAAGAATCATCTGAGGGACTATCTACTACTGTACATTCTGTAAGTAGAATTGTACCAGCAACTGAGGCAGCATTTTCAAGTGCTGTACGAGTTACTTTAGCTGGGTCAATAATACCTGCTTCTTTCATGTTTACTTTTTTCATAGTTTTAATATTAAAACCAGTCCAAGTATCATTTCCTGTGTTGATTAAATTATCAGCCATAATTCGACCATCAACTTCATCCCAACCAGCATTCATTAAGATTTGGGTAAAAGGTTGGCTACAAGCTTGTTTAACAATCTCAGCACCAATATCATTCCCCTTAATAGCGCCTTTAGCATATAGTAGAGCAGTACCACCACCAGGTACAATACCTTCCTCAATAGCTGCTTTAGTAGCATTTAAAGCATCATCTACACGATCCTTTGTTTCTTTCATTTCTGTTTCGGTGTTACCACCTACATGAACGATTGCTACTCCTCCGACGAATTTCGCCAACCTTTCTTGGAGTTTTTCAACCGCGAACGGCGATCCTGCTTGCTCGATTTGTTGTTGTAATTCTTCAATACGTGTTTCAATTCGTTCTGTTTCTCCTTTTCCATCTACAATTGTAGTTTGTTCTTTGGTTACATTAACGTTTCGGGCTTCACCAAACCAATCCCATGAGAATTCTTTTAGTTTCATACCTTTTTCTTTGCTAAACACCTGACCACCAGTTAGGGTAGCAATATCTTCTAATGCTAGTTTGCGACGATCTCCAAATTCAGGAGCTTTAACAGCACAAATAGCAAGTGTTCCACGCATCTTATTTACAATCAAAGTTGCGAGTGCTTCATTATCAATATCTTCAGCAATGATAAGAAGAGAGCGACCGGTTCCAGATACACCTTCTAATACAGGAAGGAGTTCTTTTACTTTAGTAAAACGTTCATCAGCAATTAGGATATAAGGATTATCCAAAGCTGCTGTCATTGTAGTATTGTTAGTAACAAAATAAGGTGATTTAAAACCACGATTAAATTGAATACCTTCTACTGTCTCTAAATATGTTTCTCCTGATTTAGATTCCTCAATAGTAACTACTCCTTCACGGCCTACTTTACCCATAGCAGTAGCAATTAATTTACCTACTTCTGGGTCATTATTAGCTGAAATGGTAGCTACTTGTTCTAATTGTTCTTCTGAGGTAATTTCTTCAGCGTTATTACGTAAAGTACTTACTACCTGTTTTACAGCTTTATCTATACTACGTTTAATTTCAACAGCATTTGCCCCATTGTTTAAATGGGATAAACCACTTTTTACCATTTCACGTGCTAATAAAGTTGAGGTAGTTGTACCATCTCCAGCAATATTAGCAGTTGTAATAGCTGCTTGTTTCACTAATTGAACACCCAATTCTTCATTAGGATCTTCTAATGAAATGCTTTTTGCTACTGTGACCCCGTCTTTAGTAGATTGGGGATAATCACCTGGTTTAGAGATAACTACATTACGACCATTAGGTCCTAAAGTTGATACAACAGCATCTGCTAGTTTATCAATACCATTTACAAGTTGTTTTCTGGCTTCTGAGCCGAATTCGATTACTTTACTCATCGTTTTTATTAATTTTTGCTAAAACTTCATTTTCTTTACCAATCCAATACTCCTGACCTTCAAACTCAAACTTTGTGAATCCCATTGTAGGTAATACTACAATATCTCCTTCTGTAAGTTGGGTTGGAATGTGAGTACCTCCCATAGCTGTATAGCCAGGACCTACAGCTACTACTTCAGCTGTTTTATTGGTATCATTTCCTAAATCGGGTACTACAATGTTTCCATACATTGTTTCCTCCATCTCTACTGGTTTTACTACAACAGCATTGTATAATGCTTCAATCATAATCTAATTAAATTTTTAAGTTCTTCTGATTTTTGTTCAAAACGTTCTACGAATTCTTTTAGTGAATCATAACTTTGAGATTTAGCACTATCACGAGCAATTGCTTCGATACAAGTACCTAATTTACCAAAGTGACCAATTGTGTTTTGGTACTCTTTACCTGACTCAGAAAATGTTGATTTCTGAGCAATGTAACAATGATCATCTAATTGAATGTAATAAGGAGTCAACGCGGGATCCTTAATAAAACGTAAATTTGATTTGCTAGGTTTAGCCATAACTATTTCTATTTGTTTATGTGAATATACGAATAAAATTGCGCTAGGACACGCTTATTTTATATAACTTTTATTTGATTTTAATTGTTTTTGGTTTAGCTTTTTCCGAGATAGGGATAGAAATTTCAAGTAAGCCATTTTCAAGTTTAGCATCTGCTTTACTTAAATCATACTTAGCTGAGATTTTGTATCCTAGATCAAAGGAGCGTTTTGACAATCCTCTATGGATAGTCCCAGAATGAAGTTTCTCTTCTTCTGGTTTATTATAACTGATTTTTAATACATCATCTTCGATGTCTACTTTAACATCATCTTTAGTAAGACCAGTACAGGCAACTTCAAATTGAAGGCTGTCATCAGTATAAAAGATGTTTAAAGGGTGTGGTTGTTTAGCCTGTGAGGCTGCTAGATACCCACTTGATGGGTGAAAGAAATTGTGGAATAAGATATCAAATTCCGAATAGTTTGTACTCATATCGATTTACTTTTGTGCTGTCTTTAAGATCAGCGATTAATTAAAAATATAACAGCGTGCCCTAGCTACAATGTTATTTTGTTATACGTATGTCAAGTTTTTTTCTATTTACAAAAAACATATCACTTTGATTGAGTTTATCATCCCAGTAGTAAAAACTACCAATATCAAATAAATCAAATCCTAAATTATATAAGTAAGAAATAATCTCACTTGCTTGAGGAGCCCCTTTATTATAATCTAACATTTCTACTTCTAGTTGTAGAATTGTAGTGTTTTGAATTGTGTCTAAACCTCCTTTAATGATGTCAAGTTCAGCACCTTGAACATCCATTTTAATAAAATCAAATTGTTGATCTATAGAATCTAAAGTTTTAACTGGTAGGGTAATGCCTACACTATTATCGTAAAATTCAGTTTGTTCTTTATACATTGAGGCTCCCGTACAATATGGATCTGAGGGGCTAATATAAAATTGGGTTGTTCCTTCTTCTTTACCCAAACATGAGATAATAGAATTAGGGTTTACTCTACTTAACTTAGTAGTACATTTAGGATTAGCTTCAACACTTAATACCTCTGAATTGGGGTATATAGATTTAATTGTTTTGTACCAATTCCCAACGTGGGCACCAATATCTAAGATTTTGGTTGGGGTGAAATTATGTTTATCACGTAATACCTCGTATCTACTATATACAAAATCATTTACTCCCCACATTATATATCTGCTTTTCTAACTACGTAATAATAACTATTCCAACCCTCACCTTCAAATTCGAATTTTACATACCCTTTAGTATTAACCTTCATAGTTGCTTTAGTAGCATCTTTATTGTTATTAAGGATAGTTTTAAACATTGCTGAATTAAAGGGTAATTCAGTCCCATAAGGAACATTATCTAATGTTGTATTAGGTACTTGATAATCAATTTTATTTGTGTGATTAGAAACATCACCAAAGGATAAAACTAATACATCTTGTAGATCTAAATCTTTATCAATATTAATTACTACATTATCACTTTCAAGTGCGTTGTGTGCTTTAATAATAGCTGAGATGCTTTCTGAATCTAGTTCACTAACAATTTCATATTCTCCTGATTCAGTAATATCACCTACACTTGAAATAAGTAATAAATCCGTTAATGAAAAATTCAGAGTATAATTCATATCTGAAATGATGAGTTTAGTAAATACTTTTTGTGTCTTTTCTAACTCTAAAAATAATTCACCACTAGTAACCCCTAATAATTTATTTAATTTTGAGGTATCATATACCGCCATTTCACCATTTTCTAGCGGGAAATTCGTGTGATTAACATGTCCAATCATGTCTTTATTGGGCGATTGGAAATCTATATCTAACGCGTTATCTTCAATAGTCCATTTAACAGATTCTACTAATCCATTTAAGTGGTATTTTCCAATAACTGATTGTAAGTCGTGTTTGCTTATCATATTAAAAACTAAAAATTAGATTTCGGTATGGGTTCATGTTTAATTCCCACCCTAAATCGTTATAAAACCCTTGTAATTTACTTTCTAAAATAGATTCAAATGCTCTATTTTTATCAGCATACTTATCCAATAATGTAATGATTTTCTCTGGGATATCAAAATCTAAGAACGCAAGAGCATCAATTTTGTATGGATTTTCTTTTAAATAAATCCACTTAACTTTATCACCTTGAGTAATTTTAGAATGTTGTTTATCTAACTTCCAAAATGTAAGTAAATCATTGTACTTAATAGCTGCTTTTACTGGGGCAGGAGCACCTTGATTAATAGAAGAAAACATTTCTCCTGGTCTAGGGGGTGATGCTAAGTATTTATCTAATGTTTTTACACGAGTAGGATTACCTAGAATGGTAAGGCTAGTATCTGGTGATAATATTTTGGTTCTAAAGTCTTTTAGTAAAGTATCAATTTCATCTTGTGGGGCACCTTTAATAACTCTCTGTAGTATGTCCTTAAAGAAATTACCAAATATTTTAGGGTAATTAGATTTCATAAATTCTAACCCCTTGATATCTAAATCATCAGTTGGGACACCTTCTTTTTTAGTAATCCATTGAGCATATCTACGAGTAGCCCTAAAATAACCAGCACGAATCATACACTCTGTTTTCATCTCAAGTCTATGAGATTTAACATTAAACGCTTCTAACGCTAATGTATCATATGATTTAGTAATTAAATCTTGGTATATAAGTGCGATTTCCTCTAGTTTTTCATCTCGTTCCTCCTCTGACATATCATCAAAGTTAGGGTTAAGTTTTCTAAGCATAGGTTCAGCATTGTAATAATTAGAATCTGTATCTACATAGACGCAGTAGTTTTCATCTTCTTTATCACATATAAACCAAGGTGTGCTTTCTAATTGTTTCATTCACTTATTTGTATTTCACCTAAATTATGAGCTGGAATATAATAAGAATAATCGTGGGCAGCAAGCCATTTAGTAACTATTCTTTTCATCTCATAAGAATTACCTGTAATAATTCTGTATTGTTTGTAACCAGGTTTTTCCCAAAAGAAAAATTTTATTAATCTATCTTCTACTTCTTTATGTTTTACACCATGTAAATCTAAACTAGAATTTTGCATCGTCTCCAGGCAATGTAATTATCCCAGCGTCTTTTTGTCCTTGGGAAGTTAATAATTGTTCTTCAGGGATAATATGAAATTTAAATCCTTTAATTGAGAATTTACCCCCTTGTTTTAACATTTTTCTAAAGAAATTTTGTTGGACTTCACTCCAACTTTCACTTAAAGCAATAATTTCTTCTTTTTCGAGTTTTCTACCTTCATGTAAAACCTCTACTTTACCTCTAATTGATTGTTTACTTAGCATAATTCTATTTCTCCTCTCATTACTTGATTCATATGTTTGTTAGCAAATGCTGCTGACTCTTGGATAATTCGTTGTCCTGATAATGTAATTGCTTCTGATAGGATAACATTACCATATCTAAAGGAACCTAATGCTGTTGCTCCATAAAGTGAGTTAAGCAAAATTTTCATTGTGTGTTGTTTTAAGTGCATTAATTCACCTAATTCTTTATTACCAGCTTTATAAGCATCCTTCATTTTATTTTTAAATACAACCCTTTCATTAAACCATTTGTTTAGAATAGTAGACAATACTGAATCAAAGTCAGTTCTAAACATTACCCCGTTAGCTGAAACTGCTAGATTTTCACTTTCAATTAGATCAATTAAATCCTTAATTTTAATATTAGTATTACTACGTTTAGCATTTTGAACTAATACAGAACGATCCTGATCCATTTTCTTTAGATCGTTTAAGGCATATCTACAATTAAAAATTTCTTTATTTTCAACCATTACCTTTTCATCAGGCATTATAATCCTCCCTACTAAAGTTTCTTTACCAATGTTTAAGGACATAATAATTGAAGGATATAGTGATGTTAAATCTTCATCAAACATATAGTTAAAAATACCTGCTGTAGGGCAAAATAAATAACCACCAGCATAGTTCTTTTTATTGATTGGGTTTGGATCACGAGCTGGTGGGGCAATACCTTCACTTAATAGGTAAGCTGAGATGGCTCCATCTTGGGTTTTTGTGTTAGCATATACCTCACTATAATTGTGTTTACCTTTGTGTGATAGATTTTTTACAAGTGCTAGGTAATCTAACTTTTCATCTAGTAATTTAAGGATTTCAACATCTCGAAAGTTATATTGAATAAACTTATAGATATCATCTTCAAATAAATTATCAAGATTACCTTCGTATTCAATTTTATTTAATCCAGTATATTTTTCACCAATAACATCTAGTTTGTATGAAGGTTCATCCCTGAAGCTAAATTTTTTATGGACTCTCATGTAATCTAAAGACTCAACACCTACAATGTCTACATACATATCTTGTTTGTACCATCTGGCTTTTATCTCACCTGTGTTTTGATCCTTGTATTTAGCTGATTTACGGGTTTTGACTATTCCTAAAGGAGATAAACTAGTAGCTGCTTTTTTAGATAAAACCTTTTCAATTCTATAATAAAGGTAAGGAATATCAAAATAATCACTATTCCACCCAATAATAATATCAGGATTCATTTCCTTAAACAATTTAACAAAAGTCTTTAACAATTCTGTTTCTGTAGTAACAGGAATTATTTCTTTGTTTCGGGCTTTAGTATGGTTTAATTGTTTTTTCTTATCTAAAATAATAATTGACCACTTATCCTCTTGTTTATCAAACCAAGCAATTGAAGTAACTGGTTTTGGAGCATCTTCAATGTATTCTTCAGTAAGTGCACCTCCCATTTCAATCTCGATATCAAAAAATACCTCTCTGTGTCCTGTAGAAGGATCATCATTAATTCCATATTTTTCAATAAGGAATTTTTGATAAGCTGGCATATCGTGGAAGTGAAGACCAGGTGTGTTTTTATCCTTATACATTGGATTTTTAGAAAATCTCCAATTTGTAATAGGTTTTACAAATTCACCATTTAGACCTTTTAGAGTAGAATCTTGTTTAGAACAATTAACATAAGCAGTATTTTTATATTCTACTACTTGATGTTTTCCATCTTCTTCCCAAAGATGCATTTCATACAAGTTATGGTCTAATTTTTTACCTTGATAGCACTTTTTATACATTAAAAGAACTTTTTAAGATCTGGTCTAAAGTAGTTAACGTTTTTCATTACTTTTCTGTCACGGCTTCTATAGACAATAAAATAGTCTCCAACCTTCTCATAGTGACAAGGTTCATTTTGTTCTTTGGAACGTCGCTCCACCGTTTCTTGTGCTTCTTCTTCGTTAATACAAGCCTTTGACATATTAGACGCTTGTACTTCTTGATACGCATCCCATAACTTATCCTTAAGACCATGAAGCATAGCTCCGTTACCAATCGAAACGTAGGCAATGTCACATAAAGCATCAAGCACCTCAACAATATCTCCTGCTTCACAGGCAGCTTTGTACTCTTCAAGTTCTTCGAGAATGAAGTCGTAAACAAACATCCATTCTTTAGTGTTTTCAGGTATGATAGGCTCATAATTATTTGGTTTTCCCATTGTGGCGTTAAATTCTTCTACTTCGCTTACAAAAGGAACGTACCTACCCTTAAACTTATCTGCTATACGTTGAGCTGTTAATTCAGCCCATTCGTGTTCTGGGACCATTGATAATTGGTCTCTGTCTTTAAGGGAATTTAGTAAACCTAGACTATTACGTAGTTCTAGTTCTACTTCTTCTTTAAAATTACTCATAATTTAAATGTTATGTCCTCCGTTATTAATTTTTAAACTATCAAAGAATTCCTTACGGGCATTATTTGTATCATCTCTAAATGCTTTGGATGCTTTAGTTGTAACCATAGCAGCACCTTGATGTTTTACACCTCTACAAGATACACAGTTATGGGTACCTACAATAGTTACAATTACACCTAAATTACCTTCTGTAATTTTATCTACAGCATTATGAATAGCTGATGTTAGTTGTTCCTGGATAGCACCTCTACGTCCAAATAATTCTACAATTCTGTTTAATTTTGATAGGCCAATTACTTGACCTTTATCTCCAGCAATGTAACCAATATGAACTACACCTCCAATGGTTTGGTGATGGTGAGAACACATAGATGTAAGTGGGATATTTCTTTCAATCACAATACCATCATACCCATCACTAGGGAATGATGTGATAGGAGACATTGCTGTATAACGTCCTGCCCATAAATCGTTTACATATGCTTTAGCTACTCGACGAGGAGTCTCCATTGAATTTGGATCATTTCTCCAATCACATCTTAGAGCATCTAAAAATTGACCATATGCTTCAGTAGCTTGATCAATCATTTCTTGTTTTTGATCTGTATTGAGAGGGAAACCAGGTGCTACTCCGTTAGCAAACCCTTCCTGTACCACTTCTAATTGTTCGTGGATTTTTCTGCGTTTGTTTTCCATTTATTATAACTTATTTTATATGAATGTACGAAACTATTTTATAAAGCCCAAATTGAAGGTAGATTTCTCATATTACCATTTTCATCATCTAATCCGTAACCCACAATCCATTCTTCATCAATATCAAATGCGTGGTAGCATTCTTGAGGTGGGGTAGGTGATGTTTTTCTAACAATAAGGGTAACGATTGAAATAGAGGCTGGTTTTTTAACTTCTAGATACTCAGTAATAGCTTTCATTGTATTACCTGTATCATAAATGTCGTCTACTATGTAGACGTGTTTACCTTTGATAGGGGTTTCTAAATCTTTTGATATAACTATATCGCCTTGTTTGCGGTTTATATACGATTTAACGCGCATAAAATCACATTCCATGTCAATTGGTGTGACACGAACCAAATCGCTGTAGAATGCAAAACACCCATTTAATAGACCTACCATTACAACAGGTGTCTTATCTCCTCTATGTTTATCGGCGATTTGTTTACCGATAATTTTAGTTTTGAATTGAATTTCTTCAGCTGTTAATAACTCTTTCATTTAAATTTATTTTTTACTCTTTCTGAAATAGGAATAGGGTCATTGTTCTCATCTATCCTTACAAATTTTATATTTGTAGATAATATAATACTCTGTTTTCCAGAATACACATTATGAGAACGAGCTTCCATATAGAGTGTAATAGAAGTATTTCCTACCTCTGCTACATCCCCATAAATTTTAATCATTTGCCCTTCCTTAGCTGCTTTTTTAAAAATACATTCATCTATCTTTACAGTAACCATTCTTGGGGTATCACAAACTTGCATAGCAAAGGCAGCTGCTGAAGCATCAAGCCAAGCTAATAGTTTACCTCCAAATAGGTTAGCATGAAACCCTAAGTCAGATTTTTTAATTGGATGGGTTGATATTAACTCCATTAACGTTTTCCTCCGTAATATTCTTTAGCGTGACCTTCGTTAATTAAAATTCTATTAACGCTTATCTCAGGTAAGTTTGGATTATCATTGTAGGTGTTTTCAACATAAATTTCACCTAAACAACGACCATATTTTCCTACTCCATGAGATATTAGGATAAACTTATTTTCATTGTCTTTTAGGATTTCAATTAGACGAGCTTTAGCTGCTAATCCTTTTTTCTTTTCTTCTTTATCTCGAGTTCTAGATTCCCAAGCATCCATCCCCATCATTCTAATTCTAACTTTTTTCCAAGTATCGAATCCTAAATCAATTAGGGCATCAACTGTATCTCCATCTACTACTCTATCTACTGTGGCGTGGTAAGTATACATTATTTATTTCTTTTATTTACACAATTTTTACATAACATAGCTGTATAAGCAGGACCTACACTAGACATAGGAACATTATATCTAAGAATAGTTTTGTCAGGAATGCTGTTAAGGCAATCCTGACAAACTGTAGTTAGCTTAGGTTGTTTTTTAGCCATTATACTCCTCTCTTAGTATCAAAGGCAATGATATGATCTCTACCTGTCATATTGTAACCTTTTTCAGCACACATCTCAAATACTAAAGGATACATTTCTACTAATGTTTCTCTAGTATCTCCAGCGGGCATGACATAGGTTTTGTCTTTAGGAATATTGAGCTCTTGTCTGTAAGCTTCGATTTCAGCGAGGCCTTCATCAGTCCCATCCCACACAGGCTTATAATGATAGTCAGTATGATAATCAATACTCGTTCTAATGGCTTCAGTATTAAGGCGAAGACGATTGTGCGTTTTAACCATCTTTTCATCTGTGATAGATCCATTGGGAGTAAGGGCGCCAACAACAGGGACACTATTACTAAACTTAGGTGAGATAGAAAGGAGACCAATCGGATGATCGGTTTCGAGGAAATGAGAGCCTTCAGTCTCGATAGTAATAAGTATTCCTCTTTCATTAGCAAAATGTGTTAGTTCGTTTACTAGTTTTGGGTGCATTGTTGGTGAACCCCCAGTTAACATCATTTCTTTGACGTGAGGATTCTCATCATAGATTTTAATAATGTCGTTAAACGTAAATGTACCTTTCTCAGGGTGGACTGAAGTATACCAGCTATCGCACCAACCACCTTCACCAAAAAAGCAGCGGTGAGTGCAGCCAGTAGTACGGACAGCAATAGTGGGGCGACCAAACCTACTTCCTTCAGATTGGACACATCTATAGACTTCAAGAACAGGAAGTACTTTATCATAATCTTCGATACGACCTAAAGGGGCCGATTTATTCCACAATTTGGGATTAATAGGTTGAGACATAATATGCTGCATTTTTACCATGTTCCATAAATTTAACTTTAGTAACCTTTACTCGGCCTTCAGTTTCTTCATGAACAAAGTTATCTATTTTTTGGAAAATATATTCCGCGAACTTTTCTGCTCCAGTAGCAGGAATAACTCTTAATTGAACTAAACCTTCAAATTCTAATTTTCTAAAATGATGTAGGCCTGGATCGTCTTCAGCTACAATTAAAGTATGGTCAAACATATAGTCCATCCATTCTTTAGGTTGTTTACCTTCGATTAAGGTTTTAGCACGTTTCATACCACCAAAATCCCAAACCCAATTACGATCATCTAATTCACCTTCAAAGTAAACTTTAAATGAAATGCCATAACCATGTAAAAAACTACAATGTGTAGATTTAGCGTTGTGTTGACGGAAGACTGTACTAAAACCATCAAATACTTTGCTTGATTGAAATTTACCCATTTGCAAAATTATTATAAGTTTCTATTAATTCAGTAGCTTTCATTTTACTACCACCAGTTCTATAATATTCTTTACCTGAGTCATCAACGAGGATTACTGTTGGTAGGTTTTTAACATTATATTCTGTAACTAGTTCAGCACTATATTCAGCATTAATTGCTTCAACTGTAATACCAGCTTCTGATACTTTTCTAAGTTGTGGTTTTATCATTTTACAAATACCACACCAATCCGCTTCAAATTTCAAATATTTCATTATACTAATTCTTCTATGATTCCTATTACTTCACTAAATATAAGAACTCCTACTGCAACAGGCAAATTTATAATCAAGAGTCCGTATCCTAAGATACGCACTCCCGATTTAATAAACGAGATTACTTGGTGTTTGTAAGCATCAGGTTGATGTTTTACTTTAGGGAGGGATACTTTTGTATCTGGGTAACTCCAACTCCACCCTGGTTTTGATTCCATTATCTCTCTATCACTCATATTACTTAACTAATTGTTCTTTTACATATTCTGAAAGTACTTGTTCTACATAAATTCTAGCTGTTTCATAACTAACAGGACCTGTTTCATCTGCATAAGCTACAGGATCTGGGCGTCCTAATTTAAGGAATGCTTCAATGCGCTCTACACTAGAGGCTGATTTGTAATCTGAATACCAATTACCTGATACTCCTGTGAGTTTTTGTTGTGGGATCCAAATTGGTTTATAAGAAGTGTTGGTGCGAGAATACACCTCATCAAAATCGATGTTTAAATACTCACATAATACCTCTCCATCTTTTAAGATGTCAAACTTATCACCTTGAAGGTAGGGGGTAAAATAACCTACATTATCTACATCCCAGTTACCCATTCTAAAAGCATGATCATCAGCATCTCTCCATTCTTGACGACAATCAGGATAAATAGCATGATCACCAGCATGAATACCTAAAGCGATATCTGTTTGCTCTTCTGTTTTGTTAGCTACTGAAAGAGCAACTGCTTGAACTAATGAAGCAAAGATTTTATTACGGTTGGGAACAACAGTAGCTTTCATGTTGTCTTCCTCATAATGTCCTTCTGGGACTTCATCTCCACCTGTTACAAGTGCTGAATCTAGTAAGTCAACTAGTCCATCTAAATGGATTTGACGATAATTAACATCATATCCACTAGTATTTAAGTAATCTACTAGTGCTTGAGCACGCTCAAGTTCAACTACGTGTTTTTGACCATAGTTAAAGCTTAATGCTGTAACGGTATCGTATTCTTTGATAGCTCTTAACAATAGGGTGCTGCTATCCATTCCACCACTTAACGAAATTACACAGTGTTTTGCCATGTTTTATATAACTTTTATATTTGCCAGGTATTTTAAGCGTATAGGCTTACGCTATATTTAAATGTATAAATGGGGGGTTAAACCCCCCATCTTTATTACTCAATGATAAATTCTGTGCTTCTATCTGTTGGATGAGAGATTTTAAAACCTCCTTGGACAGATGCTAATAAAGCTTCAAACTCTTTATCTCCTTTTCTAGCTTCAGTTACTTGTGCGTCTGTTACATCTACTGCGTAGTAGGTGTGTGTTGTGTCAATTTTTACTAATTTTGGCATGATTCTATTTTTAAATTATTTATTGTTATACGTATTATATTTCTTTCATTACTTTATCTAACCTTGCTTGAAGTCCATCAAAAGCAGGTTCAATTACATCATCCCAAAAGTATTCTTGATCTTCATCCTCATCAATATCTTGTTCTTCAGAAATAATTTGACCATAATAAACTTCAAACACACCAATTGGTTGGTATCCTTCATCCCAGTATTTACCTGAGACTTTAATTTTGTCATCAATTTTAGCCATTTGTCTGTAGATCTCTAAGATCATATCTGATGGTGGGTACCAAGCTGTGTCTAAATAAATTTCACATCTATTATCACTTGAATGGTATAACCCTTCATCGTAAATCTCAACCCATTTTGAACCAATTCTATCGATTAGTAGTTCTGCCTTAGCACCAAACTCATCTATGATGTGAGGATTTTCTTCTTGATTTGGGTAAGGTCCACTATGGCACTTTTCAAATCGTTCTACAAAATTGTCAATTGCTTCCTTAGATCCTTCTATATAGATCTCTGTTCTATTACTATTCGCCATCTTCGTCTTCTATTAATTCAGGCCATTCAGAATCTTCAAGACATTTATCACGAGCTAAATCAAATTCAACTTCGTCTAAAACTTCTTCTTGTAAGTCTTCATCTTCTGATTTCCATTTAGCTAATTGCTCTGGAGTTAATTCCTCTGTCTCTTCCCATCTGTAATCAGTATAGGTAACTAATTTTCTTAATATTGCCATTTTATAAATCGTTTATGTATCTAAATTTAGTTAAATTATCTGTTAATAAATCCCAATTTACTTCGTTTTCAAGCATATAGTAATAGTCGTTCATATTTGCTTTTGGTTTTTTATCTAAACCAGCAGTAGTATATCTAATACCTTCTAAAGCAGCCATTACTGGGTTGGAGGTATCAATTGATTCAATACAATCATATCCTTTATACCAGCCGAACTCTTGTGGAACCGCACAACCTAATAAATGTATTCTATCACGTTGTGAAATTACTTTAGTTTTGTATAAAGCTGAAATTACTGAGAGTCTTCCCAAGGCCTTACCAAGATCGTGGTTAGGATGAGGGACAGTATCGTTATAATAAGAAGCACCATATGAAAAAGCTATTTTTTGATATCCTAAATCTTTATAAGTTTGATAACAAGTCGCGGCCTCATGAATTGTAGTAGCTTGAACCACAGCTACTTTTTCTACACCTTCAGGTAATTCAATAGAAGCCCATTTACGAGCATTTACTACCGAAGCATTTCTATCTTCCCATACGTCTGGAATGATAAATTCATTTGGTCTTAGTTCCTCAACCCATTTTAATAGACCAGCATCATTATAAGCATGACCTAACTCATGTAATGAGTTGTCTAAAATAATGTAGCGCCCTTTATTACGGGCTTCCAAAAAGTATTCTCGGTATGTCTCATCTTCTTCTAATAAGTGAACTAACGCATAATCATAATCGTTAAAATTTTCACTGTCATAGAGAAGACAACGGGGAACTTCATGACTAATCTTTATTAACATAACTTTTTAATTTGTAATAAATATAATTAAAAGCTGGGGCTAATCCAAATCCACTTAAAAGAATTGTAAAAACATTTGGGTGCCAATGTTCACCACAAAATCCGAAACTATGTCTTAATACCTCAATCATAATGCTCTCCTGTATTTCCGTTTTGTCCTATAATATTCATTCTACGATTTGATTCTTCCTCATCCCATTTAGGTTCATCTCTTAAACTCGTATGAGTCCCATCATGGTTATTAGTAAAACTAGTAGTAGCTATAAAATCTGATTTACCTTCTATAGCACCTCTAACTAACACTAACATAATTTTACCTGTAGTATCGTCTATAACGACATGACCTTTATTATCTCCAATTTTTAATTCCATTATTTCCTAGTTAATATTATTCCATATTCTTTTCTCATAGGACAATAAAAAAAGTGTTTTACTGTCCACCCAATATAAGCACCTTGATAAAACCCTTCTGTAAAGGTTTGGTGTGCTTCCTTACCGAATAGGGTTTTTTCTTGGTCTTCCCCGTTTCGATTTTCTACCCGCGTATGGTGTTTCATATTTAAATTCCATGCAATATTTGTAATAAGATAATAACTCACCAGGCCAATTGCAAAGTTCTTCTTCAAGCTCAGTGCGAGTTATATTAAATGTTTTTGTGAATGCCTCGTATAATGCCTCTAGACGAGCAGCCTCTTCCTTCCAATAATCTTCCATCAAGCGCTTATAGCGAGCAAGGTCAACAGCTAATATGTCTAATTGATCTGAATGGTCATGACGATTAAGATCGACTTTAGCTTTAGCATTATGTAATGCTAGTTGAGCTTGCATAAAATATGATGACTCATTGAAATCACCATTGATGATACGATCTTTTAAAGTCGCGCGTTTACTCAACGGCTTAATTCCGTCCGTATGACTGCGCCACCACATAAAGCGATTGTAATTTAACGGCTGATATCGCGCTAAATTCTCATGGACTACATCGAGTGGTTGGGTCAAAACTGCTTCTCTAATAAAACTAAAACGCATCGCTTGGATCTATTATTGGTATATTTTTGTATTTGGGAATATACGCATCCCCTTCCTCATCTACAACCTGTTTTTGAGGAGGTTTTGGGATAAGGTTTGGGGCATTTTGACGCGCCCACCTTACATAGCCTGGGTCTATTAGCTCAACATCAACTAATGTATAACCTTTGTATTTTCCGTATCTAAACATCTAATGTGTTGCCTAGTTCAATATTTTCCCACTTGATTTTTGGAGTAGTGGGATTATCCAAAACATCAAATGTAAGTAAGATTAACCCTTGTTTGGTAATTGATTTAACACTCGCTATCTTACCTAATGTGCTTAATTCTTTAACAAAAGCCATCGAGTATTTTTCATCAGGGTTTTGTGGAACAAATTCCAATACCTTTTTTCTTGAATATCTATTAAAAACAGTAAATTCAAATTTTTCTGTTGCTGTTTCGAAATGCTTTTTCATGTCCATAACCTTTATATCTTTTTAACACGTGAATATAAGAAGCCCCTTTCGGGGCTCCAAATATTTTGTATGTTTTTTTTAATTAGAGTGCGCCTTTTTCAGCAGCCATCGTCCAATCAAATACTGTTAAGTCAGCTCCTACAGTAGCATCAATCATAACTGATGTAGCTGAATCTGCTTCAATTGTAGCAGGGGTAATAGTATAATCGTAAGAAACAAATCCTAAAGCACCATCCCTAAAATGAAAATCTACATTACCATCACTTGAGATAAATGTTCCTTCTTCTAAAGTAAATGCAGGATTAAGATTACCTTCTCCCCCATCTAATTCTAAAGCATGGTCTGAGTTTGAACCTTCAATTCCTACATAGTTAGTAATTGTTCCGAACCAACCTTGATCAATATCAAAAGCATCATCGCCTTGTGCCCATACTAATAAGTTTGAAGCATTTACACAACCACCGAAGAATTCGATTCCATCATCTAAATTACCTACAACTTCAATATGGTCAATAGTAGTAGCTCTACCAACACCACCAAGTGTTAGACCATTTAATTCATTACCACCACCTAATAAAGTACCAGCGTGGCGAATTGAAACATACCTTAAAGTACCTGAGTTATCCATCTGGTCATCACCACCATAAAGACCAAATTCATCATTTACCGGAACACCTTCAATGTTTGCTGGTGTAGCATCTGCTGAAATTGGGGCATTACCTAGTACAACAATACCTCCCCAAAGACCTTGGTCAGTTTCATCTAAATTATTACCTGTATCATATATAGAGGTAAATACAATAGGTGAATCAACTGTACCTTGAGCATCAATTTTACCATTACGAGCTACAATTAGAGCAGTAGATAAAGAACCTTGACCATCTCTTGCTTTAATTAAAGTACCAGGTTGAATAGTTAAAGTAGCACCTTCACCTACTACAACTTTACCTGCCATTTCATAAATGGTATCTGAATACCAAGTTACATCTTCTGAAATTAGTCCTGTTATGATACTTTCTTTAGGACCTTCTACAGGGGGATTTTTTTCACATGAAGTGAAAGCTAAAACTGCTGTTAAAGCTAAAACGATTTTTTTCATTACTTATTTAATTTAAATTTCCATTATAGATACGAAAAATAACTTGGGGAATCAATTTGACTTTTTTACATTTATATGACGTTAAAATGACTAACTAATATTTATTACCATGAAACGCATTATTATTACATTAGCATTACTAATTGGATTAAATCTAAGTGCTCAGGAGAAAAAAGCATATCAGCTTGAAAATGGACTTACCAGAGTAGAAACTTTTTACCCAAATGGGGGAATAAGTCAAGTTAGTTTTTACCTAGAAAATAAGGCATTTGGTACTTGGAAAAAGTACGATGAATCAGGAAATGTTACTATGAAAGCAAAAATGGAGAATGGGCGACCTGTTAAGATCACCCACTATCAAAATGGTAATATTATCGTTATTGATAGAAGAAAGGATTAAACCTTAGGAGTACCCATCAACATTTTGGTAAACATTTTACCACCGATTTCTCTTTGGTAAGAACCATCATCATTAAATTCGACTTCTTTACCCTTTAATACGTTACGGATGACTTCCTCATCTGTAACTATTGGGGCACCTTTAGCCTTTAAAATATCTTTTAATTTACCTGATACTTCTACAAAGTGTCCTGGTTGTTTTAAAAGTAGAGCTGTAATATTGACTGCTGCTGATCTTGCTGGTTTTGTTCCATCATGACCCATAGCTACTGATTTATTACCTGCTGCTCGTTTTTTGGATACTTTAACAGCATCGAATTCAGGATCATCATCTAAATCGATAACCATATAATCCGAACCCCTTTCAGCCCCCATTACATCAGATGGTGATTTATAGTTAGGATGACCTCCTATTGAGGCGTAAGCGTTATCGATTAGATTAAATAATTCAATAGCGAATTCCTCTTTTTCTTCGTCAGTAAGATAAACCCATTTATTTTTAGGGAAATCTTCTGTAAGGGGGTTTTCGGTTAAATATTTTTTTAAATCAAAGCTCATTAAATAGTAGGATTCGTTTGTTCATCTTTAATGGCATCTACTAGAGTATCAAATGCTAGTTTAATACTATCGTTCATGTAAACATCAGCATGATATTCATCATATACTAGTAAATCTAACTTACTAATCAATTCTTTCATCCTGCCACTATGGCCTATTTCAAAATCTGATTGTTCGTTTTGTAGCTTACCTTCAGCTAGATAATTTTTTAAATCAAAGCTCATTTTTACACTTGTTTATTATATCAATAAATATAGGTAAAGGAACTTGATGTCCCATTTCCTCAAGAACTATTTTATAATTGAAATTATTTTTAAGCATTATTTTAGTAATGTAAGGGGGGATAACTTCATCATTTTTACCTAACACAACTACTTTACGCTCTTGAAGTTCAGCTTGCTCACCCTCAATTGGATATTCAATAGCAGGATCAAAACTACGATTATGAAGAGCAGGATTAAATAGAATAGCTGGGATACCATACTTTTCGGCTAATATATCAGCAACATAACCACCCATACTACTACCAATAATGAGATCAGGTTTTAAATCCTGCATTGTAAAAAACATTTTAATGTTTAAATCAGGATCTTTATAATCCATTTTTGGAGCATGAACTATAAATTCGTTTGCTAGGAAATCAACTTTTGGACCGCCTTGATTACTTTCAAGACCATGTAAATATAAAACCTTTTTCATCTTAATACATTTCGCTTACTAAATGACGACGATCATATTCAGCCATTGATAAAGCATACACATCATACCCTTCACTTTCGGTAACACACTTTTCAACACCATTTTCTCTGATGATGGCTAATTTGTCACCTGTTAACTCACACTTAAAAAATCTAACTAATTGTTTCATAACCTTTATTTTAGGCTCTCACCTCATTTACAGGGTAAATATACGAAGGGGCTTTCGCCCCTCCAAATATTTAATATGTTATTGTTAAATCTTCGTCGTTATCTTTTTTAGTTTTATATTCTTGTTTTAAACTACTTTCAAGACGTCTTCTTCTAAATTCACCTAAAAGCATATTAGCTCTAAAATCTTTCATTTTAGCTTCAACATATTCTTCTTCTGTTGGTGGTTGGGGTTTTTCTTCTTCCTCTAAACCATCAAACATTACTACTGCAGAGATTTTATTTTTAAAATCATCTAATTTATTATTTAAAATTTGAATTTCTCTCTCTAGATCTGGGATACGTTGGTCAAAGTTTATTTGTAATTGAGGGTTAATTTTTACTTCATCTTCATCAGGAATAAGATGATCAGCATTAAATTGATTTCGGAAATCTTCCATTTCTTCTTCTGTCCACATTCCATCATCTACAACTTTTTTTTCTCCGTAAATATTTTCTTTAGTTTTAGGACGTAATTTTTCAAAGGCAAAGTTAGCAGCAATAACTAAAGCAATAGCTAAAGGATCAAATACAAAGATAATAGTCAATAAAAGGTAGTTTATAATACGATCCATTGGTATACCAGTTAACCCTGAAAGGTATTTAAGTGGTCCTAATTCACCTGCTATATCATTACCGGTTTTTACTTCTACTATTTCAGTTTCATATTTAAATAGTTGTTCGTTTAAAACATCTACTTTAGTATTAATTTCAGTTTGACGAAAGATAGCTTGGTCTAATTGTTTTTCTAACGCTCTACGAGTTGAACTAGAAGTTGTAGTAATAATTTGACCGGTTTCTCGGTCTCTATACTGGATTTTATTGTTAGATAAGCCAGACCTAAGGTCACTCACGGCAGTATTAATACTAGTTTTTTCTTCGTTGTATACCGCGAGTTGTCCCTTTACATTATCTCTTTTAGTTTCTATTAACGCTATTTGAGAATCTATACTTCCAGCTTTAGCTGCTGTTTCTTGATAAGCAGCTGAGAGGAAACCATAAATACCCATTGATGTAATTAATACTAACACTACAGCAGCAACTGAGAGGTAATATTTTAATAAACGAGGGATTGTTTTACGATACTGGTAGAGTAAAGAGGCTATTACTAATTTTGCTACTTCTAAAGAGGTAGCCATAATAATAACAGCAAATGCTGCTCCAGCAAAAAGTTTGCTAAGACCGCTAACTGAATAGAAAGCGGCCGAAGCAGAGACTGACAGGGCAGAGGTTGCGATTATAAAAGGGAATATCCTTTCTTGTATTTTCTTAAACATAAGAGTTTATTTTCTAAAGCCCTTATGATTGTCTATGCGATCTAAAATTTTATTTAACTCTTCTGCTTTAATAAACCCAGCCATAGATGCATTCTTAAGGGCGCTAATTATTTGTAGCACTATAAATGGTATGACAACTACTTCACTAAGCCAAGCTGTTCCTGCAAATCCCTTTTCTACCATTAAAAGTACAGTTAAGATTGCAATCCAGGTTACAGCACGTTTTAATACACGGACAGCTTTTCTTGTTTGAAAGCCTTCCCTTTTAATACCAGCTGCTATACCAAAGAAACCATCAATGAATATTACAGCGATAAGAGATAAATATTGTTCAGCGTTACCCATGGTAAGCTCGAGGAAGTAGGTTCCTAAAAATGTCATAGTTGATGTGAGTCCTAAACAGAGAGAGATTGATGGGGTTTTCATTATGCTTTCCAATTTTCGTAATACGTTTTCCCCTTTGAGTTTCTCTTAGCAGCTAAGATTTGGCCTCTTTGGGGACCACCTTTTTTATACGAAACATGGACCCAATCTGGTCTTTCATCGGTACCAAACTCCCATATCAATTGATCGAATGGTAAATTTTCTCTAATATAATGGAACACTTCTTCATTTTCTGGACCATTTCTATGGTCCATATCTATATCGATTGCTTCACCTTTACTATGTTGTGATGTTTTAGAACCACCAATAGCCTCATTTAAAGCTTGACTTCTATATCCTGAAGAGATAAATATAGGTTTCCCGAAATGCTCTCTAATAGGTTGAAAGATATTCTCAGCTAATATTCTAGCTGCTTCGAGGTGTTCTCCTTTAGGGGTATTATCAATACCTCTACGTTTAGCAGTTTGAGATCTAGTAAATTCTCCTAGTGATAAATTTTTACTTAACATCATTTTTTACCAAATATTTTTTCTGCTCCCGCTATGCCAAAACAGCCTAAAGTTATAATTACAAATGAATTAAAAATAGTATCTGTAATAACAAATTCGTTACCTCTAATACCTGTAATAATGTCAATACTAGCAAAAATTACCATTACAGCAAATGATAAAAATCCGATTACAGATTTTTCGTTGATGTCATTATCGTCTTTAAAGATATCTTTAAAAGCCATGATATGTTTTTTTATATATTTAACCATAATAAAAACTTTTTATTAAAACTATTTGTCATAAATATTAAAAAATTCCCCAACTATACCCAAAAAATATAAAACGACGTTTTTCTCCTAATTGATAGTGTAATCCTAAATCCATAAATCCACCATCAACCGCTATTACTCGATAATAATGCGAAAATTTAAAAACATATGTTTCAGTTGTAGAAGTACCTGCTTGTAAAATATATCTAAATTTATTTTTTTGGATTGTTTTACCCGCAAAAAATGTGAATTCTTTTTTACGGGGTCGTCCTTTATATTCAGCAAATTCTTCTACATTCGGTATTAGATATGATAAATTACCAGCTTGTTGTTGGATAACATTATTAAATCTAAGATTAATTTGTTCGGGGAGATCAATCATCCCTACTTCGAATGAAAGATTTGATTTTGTAGTTAAGTTAAGGTGGGTGTATGGGAAAACAAAGTGGTGGTCAATATACACCCCATGTTCAACAGATTTGATAAAACTATTGGGAAAACTATTTGATTGAGAATAAGAACTTAATGAAAGGAGGTATAGTAGAAAAGTTAATAAAAGATTTCTGCTATTCACATATATAAATATGTTTTAGAATCCGCTTAGTATCAGTTCATCAATATATTCTTGAACTTCATCTTTAGTAGCTGCTAGTTTAAAGCTTAAGTCAGCTTGATATCGTTTTTTTTCCTCATCATACTGGAGTATTACGATTGTAGGTACAACTACTATAGAATATTCTTTTTGTAGTTTAGTTTTAGTAGCAATATCAACAAAATCTACCTCACAATCTTCTAAATCTTCTACCCATTCTACATTATTTGATGAATTCCACCCAGCATTAAAGTGTAAAACCACTACTTGTGATTTAGCACTAATACTTAGTAAGAAAAATGTTATTAAGAGTAAAAGCTTTTTCATATTATTTTAATTGATCAATTTTTTCTTCAATACGTCTAATATCACTTTTTATTTCGTCAACATCTTCTTTTGTAGTCATAATAGTTTGACGGATTAATTGATCTTTCATATCGTACTCCATTCTTGTAACTTCAGGGTCTGGGGGTAATGGTAATTCTTTTGCTTCATCAATTGAGGCATTAAGTGAAAACCACATACCAATAACTGTAGCTACAAAGAATAATATAATTCCTATTGTTTTTAAGTCTAAGGTAACTTGAGTACCTTCGTCTATCTTTTTAGCCATTCTATAATATAATATAATTAATTCCTGTTGAAAATTCGTACCAACTTCTATTCCAATACTGATGGTATCTACCTTCAGCAAAAATACCTAATGAACGATTAAATCTATAACCAAATATTAAACCACCAGAGTAGTCTAACCACTGACCATCATTAAATTTATGATAACTATATTGATCTTCTATGTCAATGTGATAAGGTAATAAATTAGCCCAAGAATGTAACCAAAAGTTCTTAGAATAGCGGTAATAGTCAAATCCTAATACGACTGAATATTCCCATTTATTGGGTAAAGCGTTTCTTTGAATGTCTGCATAATCTGATAAGATTTGAGGTACTACTACTTCTTGAAATACTTCTGTACTATTAGCTACAATATTACCATCACCATCAGTATAAATATCATTTAAGCCTCTATTATAGCCCATTTCAGTAGCTATTTTCATCCATGGAATACTTCCATCCCCACGTAATCTATCTGCAAATGGGTCGAATCCATATGGTTCTGAGATACGTTGCATACCCCCCATGTTAACTGAGAATTTACGGTTAAATTTATGTCTAAACCTTTGTGAAGCTTCAAAATAACCAATATCGGCAAAACCATCTTCTAAATATTCTACTTTTAAAACATATCTATCTGCAATATATCTTACAAAATGGTCTTGATTTAAAAATTCTTTACCTTGTTGTCTTCTATAATCAAATTCAAATAAATACTCGAAACCTTTTGACTTACTACCTACTGTAGCAGCATCTGAGAATGAATTCTCAGTACCGTTTTTAAATCTATTCTGAATATTTGGTTCGTATCCAAATCTTTGAATCTTTCTAATACCAAATACAGCAGAGTAATCGTAAGGGGTTATTGTAGTTTCAGTATTAAGTCCATCTAATATAGAATAAGTAGTAATATCTGAAATAGAGTTATTACCATTATAAGCAGCATAAAATGTAGAGAACTTAAGTGTTCTTTTAATTTGGTCTTTTACATTAATTTGACCAAAAACCGAAACCGGAATAAGTAATAATAGTAGTAATTTTTTCATCTTAATCTTCTTTTACAATTCTCTTATTAAATGTTTTATCACCATATCTAATAGATAAGAAATAAATACCATTTGGTAATTCTGTTATATCAATTGTTTCTTCAGTTGAATTTTTGACTAATTCCTTACCTATAGAGTTATATAAACTGTAAGTAATACTTAATGAAGTTTTAATATTTAAATTACCTGTAGTAGGGTTAGGATAAACTACTATATTATCAAAAGCAAATTCATCAATGTCAACTGTACCACTACTTGTAGCACAATAATCATATAATGCTTGACAATCTGGGTCCCAAGAATTAGTACAGCAATACTCGTCTACATCAATTACCCAAGCATAACATGGATCATTTAGCCAGTATGGGTTACCAGGGCCATCTATACAACCAGCATCATACAAACAAGCTGTAGTATCTGATACGTTAGCATTAGGATTGTAATTATAAGCATTTGGGTCTGTACAACCATATATTGCTGTTATACACGTTCCATTATCAGTATTAGCTAATGGATCATAATTTATTGAGGTAGAATCGGTACAACCATATACAATTGGGACACAACTAAAGTCTTCTGTATTAGCATTTGGGTTAAAATTAAATGCTGTAGGATCAGTACACCCATATATTTTTGGAATACAAGTTCCGTTATCTGTATTAGCTAATGGGTTATAATTAAATGAAGTTGAGTCAGTACACCCATAAATAAATGGAATACAACTACCGTCATCAGTGTTTGCTAATGGATTATAGTTCTTAGATGTAGGATTAGTACATCCGTATATAATAGGTACACACGAACTATCATCAGTGTTTGCTAACGGGTTGTAATTAAATGATGTTGAATCGGTACAACCATAAATTCTAGCAATACACGAACCATCGTTTACATTTGCTAATGGGTTAAAGTTTAATGATTGTGGGTTCATACAACCAAATACTTTAGCTATACACGAACCATTATCGGTATTGGCTAATGGGTTATAGTTTAATGAGGCAGTATCCATACAACCATAGACTCTGGCGATACAGGTTCCATTATCTACGTTAGCTGTTGAATCATAGTTAAATGAAGTTGGATCAGTACAGCCAAATACTTTAGGTATACAGTTATTTGAAGGAGTATTCGCTAAAGGATCAAAGTTAAAAGAGGTTGAATCCATACACCCTATAATAACAGGAATACAAGCACCTGCTGTGTTAGCAGTTGAGTCATAATTAAATGAAGCAGTATCCATACACCCTACAATAATTGGAATACAATCTCCAGCTACGTTAGCAGTTGAGTCATAATTGAATGACAATGGGTTCATACATCCTATAACTTTGGCAATACAACTACCATCGTTTGTATTTGCTAATGGGTCGTAGTTAAATGAAGTTGAATCAGTACAGCCAAATACCTTTTCAATACACACATCACCGAATGTAGGCTGAGCAGTTGTAGTCTGAATGATAGGGAATTGTACCGTAATAGCTCCCCAATAAGGTACATCAACAATGGTATCTCCTTCAGGACCATATAATGTATAAGCTACTTGAGCAATAGAGTTTGCTGATTGTGGAGTAGTAAATAAATATAAATCAATTGGTTCGTAAATGTTTAAAGGTACATCAAATACTAAACTATTACCATCATCAGGACCGATTTGGAATTGAGGAGAAAGATTATCTCCTTGTTTAATACCTAACCAAGTACCACCCCAACCATTTGAAGCACCATCGTATATTTTTAAAGTATAAGTACCAGTCATTACTTCGCTGGTATTTGCATTTGAATCGTAGTTAAATGAAGAAGTATCAGTACATCCTACTACTCGTGCTGACCCGCAACTACCATCACTTACAGTAGCGTTAGGATTATAAGTTGTAGAGAATGGATTCATACAACCTGATACAGCATTAGAGGAGCCACTTGAACAAGCACTACCGGTACTAAACTGAGGTGTTGTGAATTGGTAACCAAAGTTACCATTTGGAATTGTATCAGATAATGCCCATAGAACATTACCATTACAATCGTATACTTTTAAATCGCCATCAACTTGACCACCATATAGTGTACCGTTTACTCCATCACCGTAAGTATCGTTAATTATAATATCTATTAGTACGTTTGTATCAACACAAATGTAATGTGATATAGCTACACCTTGAGGTTGGCCTGAGAATGTACCCTGAGTTGCAGTGTATATTGCTCCGTTGTCATCATAAACAATCCAGCTTGATTCACCACCATATGTGTCTGGGGTGAATTGTACATCAATATAGGTTTGACCAGGTCCACACGTAGGAATACCTACAGCAGCTCCTTGACATGAACCATCGCTTATAGTAGCCCATGGGTTAAACTCAGCTGATGTTGTATCCGTACATCCAAAGACATCTTCACATTGGTAACACCTTTCCCAACAAAAGGTATCCAACACAACAGCCATTCCGTTTACCGGTAAGTTTCTATTTGTGAATCCATAAGCATCTAAAAGGAAGCAAGAAGCATATGGGTTGTTTAAAACATCAGGAGGTAACTCTTGGTCAGCCCAATTGTCTACTGAGAACTTCCATAACCAACCTGGATTGTTACCAATATCAATTGTACCTGTCCAAATGTTATCACCATCAGGGTCAGCTAAAGAATCCCAAATACCGCTCCAGCTATTAAACTGTCCACTTACGTAAACTTGAGAGAAGGTATCGGGATAAGAATTCATATCTACTGCAAAGTCTACAGGATATGTACATTGACCGTTACTTAAATTAGCGTTAGGATTATAACTTGATGAAGTCGAATCCACACAGCCAGCAATTGGAGGTGGTTGTGATAGAAGATTTACTGTTGTTTCTGAGGTATAGCTAGGGAAAGCACCTTGAAAGGTGCCGTATGTTATTAATGCTGGGTTGTAAAGTACACCTTGAGTAGCATTACGCATTTCAATATAAGATGGGGCTTGGGTACCTATTCCATACCAACCACTATATTCACTTGTTAGTTTAATTTCAACATCACCTGTGTCTGCATTTATAACAGCATAACGATATCTTGCTAAGTTGTTATAAGTATCTCCATACTCTTGGTAGTATAAGGTATCGTTATTTTGGGTAATTAATATAGTTTGGTCATTAAAGGTATATTGCCCAAATTCCATTTCAATTTCAAACCAACTTTGTCCAGCGGTTTGTGATACCCCAAGTAGTGGTATTAAGAATAATAAAAATAATATAAACTTTTTCATAATCAACATTTTATAATAATAAATATAAAAAAGGAACGCAAAGTTGCGTCCCTCTCTTACAGATTAAATAAAAATAATTTATTTTTTTACTAATTTTGATACCCATGCTTTTACGATATCCCAATTACGTGTAGCAAATACACCAAAGGCAAATCCTGCATAAATCTTATAACCAAATGTCCATAGAATAAGACCAGCAATTAAGCCTAATACACCTTCAACACCATTAGCTACGATCCAATCTTTAACAATTGTAAAGATTTTTTTAATAAAGTCTAATACTTTTTTCATAATTAAATGTTTTAAAATTACATTAATAAATATTATTAACCATCACAAGATAAGCAATCTTCAGTAGTACGAGAACCTAAGTCACCTTTAATCACGGAATCTGTACGTAGATAATATAATGTTTTAATACCTAATTTCCAGGCTTCCATATGAACTTGGTTAATCCATTTTGGTGAATCCGTTGGATCAAATGCTAAATTTAATGATTGTGTTTGGTCAATGTATTTTTGACGAGTAGCTGCTTGTTGAACTAAAGCTAATTGGTTGATTTCTGGGAATGTCATAAATACTTCCTTTTCATCTTCAGTTAAAATATCATGAGATAGACCCATTACTGAACCATTATCACCCATAATTTGATCCCAAACACGAGTTGTATTGTGCCCTTTTTCAATTAATAGTTTTTCTAATTCAGGATTTTTTACAATAAATGTTCCTTTAGCACCATTAAACACATAAATGTTTGCTGGTTGGGGTTCAATACCTGCTGAACAACTATTAATACGAGAATTAGATACAGTAGGGGCGATTGCTAATAGGTGGGTATTTCTCATACCTGTACCTTTACACCAAACTGGTTCTCCATACTCTAGAGCCATTTGGCGAGAAGCAGCTTCAGCTTTTCTTTGAATATCACTAAAAATAGTGTGTGTCCAAGCTGTGGCACCAATAGAATTAAATGCTATATTTTTCTGTTGTAAGAATGTATGCCATCCCATTACACCTAAACCTAATGCTCTACCTTTTTTAGCTGAGCGATGGGTTCTGATCATTGAGTCCTTACCATTTGTTTTTTGGATAAACTCTTCCATTACACCATCTAAAAAGTAAGTAGCAATTTCAACACAATCTGTGTTTTTCCATTCATCATACTTAGCTAAGTTAAGTGAAGATAAACAACAAATAAAACTGTGTTCCTCATCTGTATGTAATGTAATTTCAGTACAAATATTAGTCATAGAAACATCTAGATTATTCATACGATAAGCTAAAGGATTGTCTTTGTTAACATTGTCCTTAAACATTATGTAGGGTTCTCCGGTTTCTACGCGTGATTTAAGTATTTCTAACCATAATGACATAGCCTCGCTGTCTCGATCCTGTAAGCGCTTCATAAACGCATCATCTACAACAACAGCCTGGTGTAAGTTTAGACATTGTCTATTAGGATCGCCTTTAGGTCTACGAATTTGTAAAAATTCTTTAACATCAATATGATTAATATCTAAATTAACTGATGCTGCTCCACGTCTTACACTACCTTGATTAGTAGCAATAATTGTAGAATCATAAATTTTAGCCCAAGGTACAATACCTTCACTTTTACCATTCCCAGTTATACTTTCTCCTCTTCCTCTAATCCTTGACAATGAAATACCAACGCCTCCTCCGTAGGAGGTAAGGCGCATAAGCTCAGCATTCGTGAGACCAATACCTCTAACCGAATCAGGAGTATCAACCCCGAAACAACTAATAGGAAGACCCCTGTCTGTACCAGTATTAGAAAGAACAGGACTTGCAAGTCCAATCCATCCATTCCAAATATATTTAAAGAATTTATTTGCTAAGTCTGGTCTGTTTAATCTGTCAGCTACAGCATTAGCGACGCGTCTATACGCTTTGCGGGGTGTTTCCCCAGGCATTAAATACCCTTTTGAAATTGTAGACAAAGCTACATCATCAAAAAATTCAGGGTAATCTTTACCTCTTTCCCATTGGGAGTAATCTGCTATAATATTGTTATCCATAATTAAAATATACTTTCATCCCATTCCATGTGACCTTTGGAATAATTTGTTACTCTATTTGCGAAGAAATCTGTATGTTGTTTACCACCTGAAAGAGCACCAAACCAGCTCATTCTTTCTACAGAAGTCATATCAACTCCTTCAATAATTGCTTTATAGCCTAAATCACCTAGTTTTACGTTAACTCTATTTTTAATAAAGTTCTCTAAATCATATTGAGAGCACCCTTCTAGATCACCTAACTCATAACACTTTCTAATAAAATCTAATTCAAGTTTTAGTGAAAGCAAAGCTGCTTCGTTTATTGCTGCTTCAAGCTCTGGTGTTTTGATTTCAGGATTTTCATCGACAAGTGTTCTAAATAACCAACATCCAGCTTCTGAATGAAGGGATTCATCTCTAATAGACCATTCAACAATTTGACCCACTCCTTTAAGTTTATTTCGCATTTTGAAAGATAGGAGGATGGCGAAGGAAGAGAATAAATTAACTCCCTCGGTAAATGCTGAGAATATAGCGAGTGATTTAGCGATTTCATGAAGATCTTTTTCGCCATTAAAACTATCCCTAACAGCAGTAAGATTTTCAATTTTAGCCATCGTAGCCTCATCTTCCATAAACTCATCGAAATTCTCAAGTCCAAGTGTTTCATTTAATAGTGAATATGCTTCAGCGTGTATTGTTTCAAACGCACCAAAGGTTGTAGCCATCATTATAACTTCTGGTTTACGAAACCATTTTGTTACTAGTCCTGACCAATAATCATTTACAACTGTTTCTGTTTGGGCAAATCCTTTAAGAATAGACCCAATAATATTTTTTTCTGTTTCGTTTAAATTTGAGCTCCAATCTGTAATGTCACTCATCATAGGAACTTCTGTATGAAGCCAGTGTGCTTGTTGTTGTTTTAACCAAAAATCAGCTGCTTCCTGATATTCAAATGGTTTGTAAACGATGCGTTCCTGCAAAAGGTCTTTTTTTGCCATTGTAATTTGTTAATTAAAAAGTTATGAATTGAGAAAGTTACGCAACTGGTTTTTTTCAGTTAGACTGAAATTATCTTGTATTCCAGAACTTCCATTTGTATTAGATTCGGGTGTACCAGCAAGTTCTTCAAACTCTAAATCACTTATAATCTTATATTCACCAATGGCGATATTGATAGCAGCATTATAAGTAAGTCCGTCCATTCCGTATCTATTCTTCATTATATGGAGTTTTCCAACTCCTGTTTGTTTGTCTTTAGCACGACGACTAATAGAAGCCGCAAAATCTGTTATCATCATTTTGTCATAAGAGCCCGCCGCTTTATGTCCTTCAATAATTTCATCTTGTGCTCCTTGTCTGTTGACTTGAGAAGCCGACCAAATTGGGATATTAAGCTCGCGGGCTAATCCTTTCGTGCTTATATAAATATCATCAATTTCTTCCTTCCGCTCCTTACTTGTTTTCTTTGATCGAAGAAGGTCAACATAATCAATAACTACTAAATCAATTTTAGTACCTAAATCCTCACATTTTTGAATGTGTGACTCAATAGTCGATATAGATGCCTTATTTGGTGGGAATTCTTTAATGATAAGATTGCCGGGTAACTTAGTCATTACGTCTTCAACTTTATCTTTATGCATTGTAATTTCGTTAGCAGGAATGCCTGTAAAATGAGCATCAAATCTCCTACCTACATAATCTTCACCTAATTCTAATGTATAATAGACTACATTAAATCCCTTTTTAACAGCACTACCTGCTAATGCTACTAATGACCAAGATTTACCAGCACCTGGACCACCAAAAATCAAACCAAAATCACCATTACCTAATCCACCTTGTAAAATATCATTAAATTGTGTCCATGGTGTTGGGATAGTAATTCTTTGTTCCTCACGATAACGAGTTTCAATATCTTTCATGTACTCATGTCCAATATTTTTATCCATACCTGCTTTAAGGGCATTATCAATTAATCCTCTAATTGAATCGTAGTCCTCAGCCTGAAGTAAATCAACACTACCTAATAATGCTTTTTTTAATTGTTGGTTCTTACAAAATGCTGAAAATTCAGTTTGAATATATTCAGAATCTGTAGCAACAATTTTATAAGCATCTCTAAGTTGTTCTCTAATAGATACTTTTAAAACATCATTAGTAACTTTTTCGTATTCGGATTTTAATACCTCGGGGGTTGGAGTAGTGTGATAATCATTGTAATATTTTAAAATGTTATCAATAATCCACTTATGAGCTTGATTATCAAAGTATGATGAATCTAGTATATCATGAATGTTAACTAGGAAGTCTTTACGATCAAGTAAGGAATGAATAACCTTAATTTGAAATGCTGGACCATACTTATTTAAATCACTCAGAGTCATTTACAAAACTATTTAATGTTTGGAACTGGTTGTTAACCCAAAATTCAGGGTTTTTAATCAAATGGCGTAACCCATCTTCTTGGTAGAATCTAAGAAAAGCTTTTTGGTTTAGCACGGGTGGATCAACATCTATCTGCTCTTCTAAATAAGCCTTTTCTAAATCATCTACCATTGGATTATGTAAATCCATGATTTTGTAATTTTTACGAAGATTATCTTCTTCAAATACAATACGAGAATATATAAGATGTTCCTTATGCTTTTCTCCAGCTATTTCAATAATATCATCTAAAGTTAATTTACGTTCATTTAATTCAGGGAATAATTTACGTAATTTTTTCTCTCCTAAACCTTTTATACCAGGAACTTTATCTGAAGCATCACCCATAAGCACTTTATATAAAATAAAATTCTCAGGTAAAACATTAAATTTTTCTACTACAGTTTCAGGTGTATAAAAATCCTTTTCAATAGGACGATACACACAAATTTTATTACTTGTTAATTGAATAAAATCTTTATCGCTTGATACAATAAACGCTCGAGAATTGTCATGAGTATTGGTGATAGTCGTCGCTAAATGAGCGATTATATCGTCGGCCTCTACTTTGTCGAGTGCTATGGTTTTTACAGGGAGACACTTTAAATAATCGATTAATCTAACTATTTGGTCTAATTTAGCATCATGTTCATCTCCTACATCTTCAAATATCTCCCAATTTGTAATACGAGACTGGTGACGGCCAGCCTTGTATTCTGAAAGAACATTTTTACGATTCATTGATGAATTTTCCCCATCAAAGATAACATACATTGCTGTAGGCTGAATAGCATTTATTAGAGTCCCCAATGAGCGAACAAATCCTCCTAACCCTCCTACATGAACACCATGCTCATTTACAATATTAAGCATTGCGAAGTTTCTAAAAAATAGATTTAGACCGTCAATAAATAAAACTCTTTCATGTTGTGAGGAGGGTATCTCCGGCTCCTTATCCATGTTATTGAGGAGCTCTAATAAATCCTTATTTGCCATAATTTAACTTGGTTCTTGTTCTGCGAATATCTGTGGAGCAGGCTCCTCATAAACTTCCTCAATAATATCAAAATCACCTCCACCTAGGATTTTACTCCATTCTTTAGTATGGTCATCTTTATATTTCTTAAGATCCTTATCAGTATCATTAATAAAACCATGTGGTGTCATAATAATTTTACCTCTAGTAGTAAGACCATTAATGTGGTTTTTATCAATTTGTAGGTTAGTACGTTTAGCAAATTCAACTTGCTTTTTATCCTTGATTGCTTTAATCTTAGATGTTCCAGCATTAGCAATATTACCAAATGTAACTACAAACGTAGCATCAAACCACATAGCAAACCCACCTTTATTCATCAACTTTGGTTTACCCATTGGTGATTCTGGTTTTGCTGTCCAAACTTTATTAATACAAACTAATGTATTAGTATATGCTGAACTTTCCTTACGTGATAATGTAATTCTTTGATTAACGCTATTACCGAATTGGGTTGACATAGCACCAGCATTCCACTCATTATTATTCTTATTAGAACGTACAGATAATTCACAAGGTACTGAACCGATAGAATCCCAAAGGAACATTAAATCAAAGGGTAAATTACCTTTTTTCTGCTCATCTAATAAGTCAAGAATAAAAGCAGCAACATCTTCGATTGTGTGGATTGTTTCTCTATCAGCATAGATAAAATTACCTTGGTAATCTATCAACTCACCAGTTTCTTCATCAAATACTTCTTCAATATCTAAACCCATCTGCATAGCATGTTCCCAATTCCATTTCATTTCAGTAATAATGAATACGGGGAGAATTCCTGTTTTTTGAGCACTAACAGCAGCTTCAATAAGTGCTGTAGTTTTTCCTGTATCTGAATGACCTCTTAGTAGACAGATATGTCCCGTAGGTATTCCAGGTACTGAAGTAACTTCTTGGAAGGCGTTACTTAGTGGGACCCACTGTTGGGGTTTAAACTTAACGTTCCCACTAAGACCTTTCTTATCCTTGAAATTACTTAGATCAAATTTACTTTTAATCTCAGCAGACACAGCTGCTGTTAGTGATTTACTCGCCTTTCTAGCCATACTTAGAATGGTAGATCGTTACTACTATCATCATCAAACAAACTATCAAATTTATCCAATTTGGTTTGCTTAACATTATCAGTAGAAGTATTCAGGGAATAATTCGTTTGTGGTGTTGATACTTCCTTTTCGTCATCAATAATATCACCTTCTTGAGCAGCATCTTCTGGAGATAACCAAGATTCAAGATTTGATTTCATTTCATCGTAAGGAACTTGCTTAAACACACCCTGTGGGTCTACTTGATTTGATAACCAACTCTCTACTTTTGAAGCATCAGCATCTAGTGCTGTTTGTTTCATTGATGGAGCAGCTGTAGTACGATTGTACTTAGTACCAGTCATTTCTGGTCCTTCAGTAGTAAGCTTAATATCACGACCAGCAACTACATCTGTAAAGTCACCTACTTCATCATCCATCGCCATTGACAGGAATGAAGAGTAAAGCTCTTTACCGAATTGCCAAATCTTAACACCTTCATCTTCCATACCACGAACGATAACGGGAGCAAAGTAACGAACTTTTGGTTCGAGCTTTTTAGCCAATTTCCAGTTCTCTGGTTGGTCTGTTTGACGGAGTTTTTTAGCAAATTCTACTAGTGGATCTTTCTCATCAAAGTTAATTGGAGAAATCATTACTGGTTTCCCAATACCATAATGGAAATACAATTCACTAAATGGGGTTGCTTTGTTAAACTTAGAGGGAACAATACGAACTGTTTGTTTTCCTACTGATGGTTTCCAGAACAATGACTTACCATTGTTGTTGTTAGAGGCAGGTTTTTGCAGCGCCTCTAAACGCTGCTTGATTACGTCTAAATCCATGTTTATAACTTTTTATTAATAACTAAATATACGAAACTAATTTCGGGGAGCCAAATTAAAGCTCAATAATCTTATGAATTTTGGTTTTTAGCTCTTTAAGCTCATTTTGTTGAGTTAGAAGAATTGTATTACGATAGTGTTGCCAATTTACTCTATAACGTGAATCTACTATACCACCATTCAAACCTTTAATTAACTCGTTTAGGGCATTTATGGTATAAAGAGTATTACTATCTTTTTTACGATGAACTAAAATTGTATTATCTGGAATAGATGATACATTACCTTGGTCAACATTATAAGTAACAACGTACTCATCGTTGCTTTTTATATGCAGTACAAACATCTTGTTGTACATGATTGTGTATTGAGATTGTAAATCCTCTACTAGGCTATCGAGATTCTCAAGACTAGTAAAAGTACAAAATAACTTATTATTCAAATCTATAGTATTTTGGGGTGAGTCAATGTCTTCCCCATAAATATAGTCGTATTTAGGTAAAATCGTAGTTGATTCCATTTTTTTCTTTTATTTGTAACTTTAATTTATAAAAAACCTCTTTGATGTTATCTAGTAAAAATTCTTCACTCTTATCAACATCAAATAAGAATGAATCATATGTGTAAAGTACGAGCTTTGTGTTCCTACCTTTCAATAGCTTGAATATACGAAAAAGTACTTCGATATTCAAACTTGTTTCCATATTTTGTAAAATATAGTTAAATAGTTTTTGCGGATTCATGTTCTCTAAAACATCACGTTTGTATTCGTAATTAGAGATAGGGCATGTTATAACGCCTTCTGTTTGAAAGGTTTCCCAGGTCGTACGTATATACTCAGATGTTGCCTTAAAAAACGGAAGATCTTTATAATTATCAAATACTCCTCCGTATAATTGTTTAAATGTTAATTCTTTTGCTTTGGCATAATCAACCTTATACATATCCGCAAAGGCTTGATGAATATCTCCGCTACCAAAGTCATAATCAACAAGCATAGCAGCCAAAGTAGGATGATAGGCACCAATATCAAATTCGACAAAAATATCGTTATGCGGAATAAAACTTTTTCGGGATCCGTCTTTATGTGAAAGTGCTGCATAATTAACTCCCCCAAATTTGTTAGAAGGTCTTGTCGTAAGCGTTTTATAGTTGTAACTAGTGTAGACAACCTCGTTTTCAACTGGGTGGAAATGTTTTTCAAATTCATTTTTGTTAATTTTTATACCATTACGTTCTATAGCGTTAAACACTAATGTAGCTTTATCATTATAAAACGGGTTTACCACGGTATTAACACGGTGCTCTAAATCATCATATACTTGCTCGCAAACCTCATAATGTTTAGTAATTGGCACGAGTTGATTTACCGTTAATAGATCCGGAAATCTCCTATATAATGTAGAATGAGCTGTTGTTTGTGGAAGTATATACGGAGGAGATCCTAATGTTATATCTACAAGTTGTTTTAAAATCGTGTAGTGTAGGAATTCTTTCTTGTCTCTTACATATATCGTTTCTAACCCTTTCAAATATAAATATACCTCATCCTCAAATACATTTTCACATTCGGGGTGAGATGTAGGTAGAATGTATCCCTTATGACCTTGAATAGGTCTTACATAGAAGCCAATAATAGAGTTTTGTGTTGGGTGTTGATAAGGATTATTTGAGATAATCTCTACAAACGCTTCTTTAAAACCACTATTTTTTAAAACCTCAAATTGTTCTTTATTTTCTATTAACCAAAACACTTAATACCATCTTATTTATAGTATTTAAGATAATTATGTTTTAGGTAATCTCCAAATCCACTTATACTAAGTTGTTCTTCTTTTAATTCTACCATTCTTTTGTTTAAATTATAAGTAGAATCTTTATCACCTGTTATACTCCAAGGTAATGAAAAGCCAATATACAAAACATTTTTACTTAATGATTTTGTTTCAATATACACCTTTTCATTTACTTTTTTAGAAAAATATCTTGTAAACTCTCCTAATTTATAATCTTGTTGGGTTGGGGTAGGGTAAAAAGGGGTTACTTTTATAGGTGAAGGTGTTTCTGGGGTATTGTTGATTCTAGAATAAGTTAAGTTAGGGGGAGTAAATCTATGATCATAAAAAGAGTCACCTTCATCTTCTTCTTGTGTAGGTGTTGTTATATTTTGGGGTGGAGTTAGTTCTAATTGTTCCCCATCATTAGGGTATCTACCTGTATAAGTTTTACCATTAAGAACAGTAAAATAATATCCAGTGTATGAAGTATTAGTCCCAATAAGAAATAATTCACCGTTTGAGTATTGATTTGGGGTTATGTAAGATTTTGGAAAGTACATATTAATTATTCATTATATCCTAACTTTTGTTTGTTTATTCGTTGTTGTGCTGTATTACCACCAAAAATTACTCTTTTTACATTCATTGTATACACAGGTTTTCCATCTTTCATTTCTAATGATACAAAATCTTTAGTATTAACGAATTTTAGGGTGGTTTTTACTGGTGTGCTCGTTTTAGACTGGGCAATTAGGGATTTTAGATTAGCTAAGTGTTTGTATAGGCTAGCTCTTATACTTCCATTAAAACTACTCCATTTAGGGGCTACAGCAAAGTGAACTACATCATACACATAACCCTCAGTATAATCACCTCCCCAAGTAATTCCGTGTTGGTATGCTATTGAAGGGAGACCAAATGCTCGAATAGCATCAGCATTTTCTTTGGTTCTTGCTGAACCGTATAGTCTTTTCCTGCCAATTTTTGGGTCTTTTACTTCTTTAGGGGCTGCTTCTCTAATACCTAAATCAATAGCTAAACCATATTGATGAGCAGAACCCATACCTACTGTAGAGGTAGAAGAGCCTAATACACGAGTAGCATCATTAATTGTAAAAGCATAACCCTCAGGATAAGTATCTAATATTTGTAAAAAGAAAGATTTAAATTTAGTTTGAACATAAGGAGAGGCATTTAATAAATCTAATATTTCATCAATTCCATCCCTTTCTATACGTTTACTTTTTTTCATGGGTCTTAAACCATTTATACTAACACCCCTATATACACTAGGTTTAATAATAAAATAACTAGGAGATAATAGGGCATCAGTACGTTCTTCTGTAGTTGATTCTATTTCTTCTTCAATAACCTCTTGAGGAATTTGAACTTCTGCTTGGTCATTAGGTGAAGGTAAGGGAGGTGAAATTGGTATTGATGTTGGGTTATTAGGGAATAATTTAGGGACACTTAGTGTGCCTATTTTAGTAACCCATTTATTATTTTCAAAAGAATGGTCTAATTCTGTAATTATAAAATTTAAAGTATCAGTATAATTTTTAGGTAGAAATCTAGAGTCAACAGTTAATTTATCAAATATTCTTATTCCTGATAGTCCATCAAATGTTAATGAAAGGTTTATGGGTAAAAATCCTTGAAATGGGGTTACTGTGTTTTTCCTTTCGGCATCCCAAGCCATTACTTTATTAAAAAAATTGGTTTGTACAGTTTGGAAACGAGAAAATGAAGGTTCTTCATCTTTATTACCATTTAAAAATACATTAGGTATAACATATCCTGTAAAGTTACTTACAAGATTTAAACTAAAATAACGTTCTTGGACGGATTTTGCAGTATCGGATTCTAAAGTAGTTATAGATGCTCCTGATAGTTTGCTAAGGTAACTTTTATAAGTTTGGAATAATTTTGTCCAATCATTTCTTTTTGAAAGTCCTTCTCTTTTAGCTTTTTCAATATCTAATTTAGATGGGATTACTCTATCTACTAATCCTACATTCCATTTACTAAAAACCATAGAATCGTAACCAACGGCTCTACCTCCAGATTGAGCACCAATAGCAATTGAGGTCGTTAAATTTTTATCTATATTAGTTTTTAAATTTAAATCTGTAACAAAACTACCTTCTTGGTCTATAAAGTTTTCTGTATCTTTACTTCCAGACTCAGGATTAAAACCATAAACTACAAAGGTAGGTTGGGTTGGGGTTTCGGTAAATACAACTTCATCATATATTTCAAGAACTTGTTTTACTCCTACTTTAGCAGTAATTACTGCTGTTGAAAGTGTAGAATTACTAATTGCTATTTTATTAGTACCTGCAACATCCCCTTCCCCGGTTCCATCAAAACCTCGATACTTAGCTTCTCCTTCAGTGGTGAAAGAAGTTGAGTTATCAATAAAACTTTTATCTGTTATCCTTAACTTAAGTTTATTTACATTACCTAATTGACTATTAGCTGTATTTAAAAGGGCTTCAATAAATTGTTGGATTTTTAATCCTTTTTCATCATCTGTATATTGTTTAATAAGAGATTTTAAATAGTCTCTATTAAAATATAAATTCATTACATTACCAACTTTAGTAGGTGTAGAATTAAAAGTTTTAGTGATGTGAAAAGGATTAATTTGTGTTTCGTTTTCAGCAAAAATTGAAATTGGGTTATTATTAAGTGTTTTGGAGTACGAAATAATCATTTTTTCTGGATCTGCTGGGAAGCTAAATCCATTACTATAACAGTAAGTATCTGAGGTATCAAACTCTATATGAGAGGGGTTTAAATCTTCATCATAAAGTAATAATTTTTTATTTATAAATTCTAAAAGTGTACCAAATCTTAAATAATATTGAGCAGAAAAAGCGTCTTTACCAAATGCAGCATTACATGCTATAACATTTTGATCTGAATTGAGATCATAGGTTGATAAACCTAGCATTGCTTCTTCTTCTAGGGTTAACTCTTTTTTTGTAGGGACTATTTTAGTAGTGAACTTTATATTACTAATCCCACCAGTACCTGGGTTTAGGGCCCTTATATAACCAAGAATTTTATTAAGTATTGTAGAGTCAACTTCTACTTCGTCCTCTACTTTTTCACATTGGGTTAAAGCATCTATAGCTACTTCTAATGCTGAGGGTCTATCTTCATCAACATCAGGCCCCTCATCTGTAGAAGTTGGGGGGTATTCGACTGAGGTAAGGGAAACGTTACCTTTTAAACTAGAAATTACACTACCTATTGTAACTAAACTTACAGTTAAAAGATAAGTTCCATCTTTTTGAAACTCCCAATCAAAATTATCAACCATCCCTAAAATAGCATCATAATTACCTTGAGATTCTTTTCTAAGTTCTTCTATACGAGTATGGAAATAATTTTGACCTTTATTATATGAATATAAAAATTCATCTTTTAAAGATAAAGCTGCATTATCACCTGTTGTAGCATATCTAGTAAATGTTGTACCTTCTTCATTAGTTTCTTGTAGGGGAAATGTAGTATTACCCCATTCTAACAACATAACGTAACCTAATCTAAGATAAGTTGATTCTAGATATTCAAATTGTTTTTTATTATTTGCTTTAATTTTTATAGTTGTTTTTCTAAGACTTCCATTATCATAAGTTTTTGTGGTAAAGCCTAATAATCCAGGCATAACGTTTAAACCAAATTCCGTACCACCATACCCATAATTAAATTGACTTGAAGGAAGGTTAGATGTATTATCAGATACTCCAAACCTAGGTTCATCATAATTTAAAATACCACCTTGAAGAATTAATTCTTGGGCTAACATAGGACCCCCATAATCTTGAAGGTCTAAATATTGGTTTCTAAATTCAGAACCGCTATCTGAAACTAAAACAGTTTCATCGGTATCGGGGTTATAACGTATAACATCTTGATCAGATATATTAATTGAAGACATTAAACGACACCAACCACCCTTGTTATTAGCCCAAACTATATCCTCATTAGTTTTAAGATTTTTACCGAGGATTTTTTGTCTATCTTTGATTTGATTTTTTACATAAAGTAAATGATCTTCTCCTACTATGTTCCCCATAACTTATTTATTTAAAGCATTGTAAGCTACTAAAATATTATTTAAATTCCCAGGTATTCTTAACTGTACTCCAATAGGAGGATAAAGAGAACCTTGAGCGTATTCAGCATTTGCTGTAGAGACAACCCACCATAATGAAGAATCATTATAGTATTGCTGGGCTAACCTATCGTATCTATCCTCCTCAACAGTAATAACATATATATCGTTTTCTGTGCGGGGAATAAGCGGGTATTTAACCGTTTTATACAGTCTGGTACCATCTAATGTTCTATTGGTTGGTATTGTTCTATATCTATTCATTATTCTATAGGTTGATTAAATATATCCATTAGGGGGTTTGGCCGTTGGGTAAAATCTGCTGTAAAATTATTTTCTGGGGGGCGAGGCGGACCATATATTGGGAGTGGATCTTGGTTTTGAGTAGGTGCTACTGGTTCGGCTGTGGTGGTTTTTGCAGCTTGTTGATTAGCGTCATTTACTCTAAAATCATCACTAATTTCATCAGCATATAAATTATTTGATGATTTGCTTGTAGAGTCTTGTAAAGTAATAAATCTTTGAGTCATATTTGCTCCTCTAGCTTCTATATCTTTTACAGTTTCGGGTAAGAAATCATAAATAGGTTTAAATGACATTTGTACCTCTATTCTATGAGGTAATTCTTTTACTTGAGGGGTTCTAACATTAATTCCCCCTAATAATGTATCTTGTATGCCTGATGGTTGTGAAGGGATAGCAATATCCCAAGTTGTATCATTTGGAACTGTATAAGTTAAAGAATCTATTATACCTGGAACTTCATAAAAATAAGCACCCATTGTTAATTTATGAATATTACCTCTCATATAGCCACTATCTGAGTAATCAGGGGCTAAAGTTGATTTTAGGTAATTTAACTTTTGGAACATAATAGAAAGTTCCTGTACTGACTGGGCTACTACTGTAAAACCCATTGAAATGCTATTTTGAAAACCTTGATATGTATAAAAGTCTTCTCCTCTACCCGAGTATTTAAAACTATTCCAGCTAGCATTCATAGTATCTGTAAATGAATTTATATATGCTCTAAAATGAGTAAATATAGATTGACTAGGATTATCGTTTAATATAGTAGCTATTCTAAATTTAATTAAATCATTTTTACGTTTATCAGTAGTAACAACGTCACTTTGATATAAGTACATTGAATTGATTTGGTCTAAACCTTTAGCATTACTAGGTATACCTTTTGTAGGGTTACTTCTATTTACTGTTCTTCTTCCTGGGTCTCCTAAATTAACTCTTTGTTCAATGTTATATTTTTCATATGGGAGAGATTTAGCAATAAATGAATTTGGTTTAGCTTGTAGATTATCTCTAAAATCTGTAACTGTATTGTAAGTAGAACCATCCCCAATAGCAGGATAAGTAGCTAGTTGGGTTTGAGATAGTGTAGAGAACTTTAAAGCTGAATTTTGTGATGCTCTATTTGTAGTAAAAATATTATTACCTATTAATACATCACCTGTATATTGTCTTGAAGGAGAATCACCACCTATTTTAATGATAGTTTTACCTGCAGGGCCTTCAGTTGCTTGAGGGCCTCCTAAATAAGCATATAAGTTTTCAGGGTTACCTATATTTTTATCTACAAAATTAGCAACACCTCTAATTAACTTATTATTAAGTAGGAATTGTGCTAAAGGGCCTGTATTAGCATTACCACTTGAAAGTGCTAAGGCAGTAATAGGTAAGCCTACTATTTTATTAGAATAAAGATTAAATAATCTATTATTTGCAACTTTTGATATCCCTTCAGAGTTACCAGTATTAAAAACTCCTCCTTTTATTAAATTTAAATATTGAGGACGAGATAAAAGATCAGAGGTTCCTGTAAAATCTATTCCTTGTTTGTTAGGGTGGAACCCAAGAGCAGTACCTGCAACAGCTGCTAATGTAGAAGTAGGTAAATATGTACCATCATTTGCTTTATTAATATTAGCTGCTCTTACTTGGTTTGGGTAACCACCAAATACTCTAACACCTGTAATTGAAAGTAGGTTTTGTTGGGTTTGAAAGATAAATCCTGCTGGAGTAGTAAATAAAAATTTACTTAGTCTTTCTTCATCTTCAAATATACTTTTAGGAACAAGAGTACCTCCTCTTAAAAGCATATCTTTACCACCAGTACGTCTTAGATCCTCAATCGATACATTATCTAAATAATCTTTGTTTTTAGTAACAAAAGGTTGATAACTCCACCCACCACCAGGTCTATCACCAGGAGTGTCGGCAGATTTAAATCTTAGTGATTTAAGGTCGGTTTTTAGATCTATTAAAGGCATAGATTATCCTGGAAGGTTATCTGTGTATTTTGGAGGTGTTAACCCGTCTAAATCTAATTGAGAAGGTGATGGTTTTTGAGACATATTAGGATTACCATTAATCGAATATTCTTTATGAAGTCTTGATTGTGGATTTGCTCCTGGCATATCTGAAGGGTTTGCACCATCCCATTGTGTTAAATTTGAACCTGCGTTTGCTAATTGATCTTTTAATCCCATGATTATATTATTTTATTATAAATATTAACTACTATAAGAAACTCCTGATGTTTGCATAGCATCTGATAGTTTACGACCATCCATACTAACAGAGAAATCTTTATTTGCAACTTTTTCAAGTAAAGAAATCATTTTATTAGCTTGTGCTGATGTAATACCACTACCACCCCCAGAATTTACGTTAGGGGAAACTACTACATTATCTCCTGCTGTTGTTACTGCTGTAGCACCATACGAATCTGTAATTGTAAATGGACCTTTAGAAGAAGGGGCCATACCATCGCTTACTAATGCTGCTGTTCCAACACCTGCAGCTAAACCTACACCTCCAGCAACTGCAGCAGCACCACCTGTAGTAGCACCAATTACTCCTAGGGCACCTAAAGATAAACCACCTGTTGGAATTGCTAAGAGTATTGCTGCAGCTGTTGCTATACCCATTATAAGTCCTAAGCTTGTTTTTAAGATACTATTTAAAGAATTTATACTTTCAGTTAAGGCTTCTTGAGCTGATAGGGCAGAAGAATTTTGAGTAAGGGAATCACCAGCAGTTTCTACACCGGTTTCTATTTGTTCATTAATTGATTTTGAGGTTCTTAATTGATCAGCTAATTTATCAGAAGACATACCTAAAGCTTTTGCATATGCATTTTGTGCAACAAAACTTAAACTTTGGAATTCTTCAATTGAACCAAATTGGGATGCAATTTCTTGGGTTAATGTTGCTATATCATTATTTAGGGCAGCTGATCTAGCTCTTTCTAAATTAATATCTCTACCAATTAAAGCTTCTGCTGCTAATTCATTTGCAATAGAGGTTTCAAAATCTAAAATACTAGATTGAATACCTTTGATACCATCTAATTCTATACCTAAAGATTTTGCTTGAGCCACTGCTTCAGTAAGACCACCGGGGGTTGCTTCTAAATTAAGTCTTAATGCCCCTGAAATTTGTCCTGCTTCTTCTAAAGTTTGGGTAAAGTTCAAAGCTACACCAGTAGAGGCTTTAACTGCTTTAAATGTTGCTTCTTGTTCTGCTCTAATTGTATCAACAGCTTTACCTGAGTTGATAGCTTGGGTAGTAAATGATGCTGCAGCTTTAACTGATAATTTTTGGCGGTCTGTAAGCTCAGCCATACCTACCTGAATGTCTTCTGTAAATAAAAGGGCAGTACCTCCTAATTCTTCATTTAAAGAATTAACACCCCTAGTTACACTCTCTAAATTAACTCCTAAAGTTTTTGCTCCTACGGCTGTTCTAGCAAGTTGTTGGTTAATTTGAATTGCCTCTTTTTTAGTAACAGCAAAATTACGTTGAATATTAACTGTTTCAGTATCAAATTCTTTTAATTTTTGAATGGCAAACTTTAAAACAGCACCTGCTAAATCTTTTACATTAAGGTTAAGTGATTTAAATTTTTCACCAGCTAAAGCAGCTAAACCACCAAACTGAGTTTTAGAATCTTTAATTTTTTCAACACCTTTATCTAAAGCGTCTATTTCTTTGTTTAATGCTGTTAACTTTTCTCCACTTAATTTAACACCGTAAAGATCAGCTTGGTTTATAACTAATTGTTTTTTAGCTTTAATTTCAATTAACTTATTTTGAAGTTTTTGAATTTCTGAAAGTTTAAGAGTGCCTGCTTTTTGTTTAGCTAGGGCAACTGCTACATCTTCTACAGCTTTACTTGCTTCTTTAAAACCTTTAGAATAGGTACCTGCTAAATTATTTTTTTGCTCTTTTGTAAGATCACCTACTTTTTCTAATTCCGCAACAAAATCTTTTTTTAGGGAATCTCCTATAGAAGAAATAGCATCAGCTATAAGAGCTAATTCTTGATTTAACTCTTTTGCTTCTTGATTTGCTTTATTTAAATTGTCTCCTACAGCCATATTCTATGTATATGTAATAAATATTAAAAGAATATGTTTTTACTTGTATTTAGTTGAGGGTTTATTAAATTGTGGGGCCTTAACTTTTCCATCAGAACCTACTACTGTTTTTGAATTGGGTGATTTTGCATCTTGAGTTTTATTTAATGCTTCAAAATGGTCTCGTATTTTAGAGAGAGCAAACCTTCTTAAATAAATAGGCATGTTATAAACATCGCTCCATATATAACCACCATTACCATGAAATACTAAATCATGTACTTCAGTTAATGTATTCATTCTATATTGAGGAGCAGTTTTAGACGTCAGGCCAAAAAAAGTTAAGTCCAATGGGAATTGTACTTCTTTTTTCAGTCCGTTCGTGAAAAAAAGTTAGGTCAACATCAGGTTGAATTTCATTAATATAATTTCTTAATGCCCTGGCATCTTGGGCTAAGAGATAATTATCTATAAATTGCCTAATATCTTTAGGTTCATTACTACCGTCTACTGATTGAATAATGTATTTAAGTCTTGTTGTGAGATCAGCAGTTACCTTAGAATTAATTTTTTTAAGGCTTTTAATTTCTTGAGATATTTTAGCTTCATCACCATGTGTCAATAATTTAAAAGTAATATCTACATTTGTAGTAGGGAGGGTAAAGTTAAATAAATTTTCACCAGAAGTAAAAATATTATCATCTATTTCTTTATTTTCTAAGGTACTTAAATCTACTATGTGTTCTTCACCCTGGTATGTAAACTTATAATCTTTACCATACCCTAAAATACGAGATGCTATCATAATAGCATTTTTATCACCAATAAGGAGATCATTATAATTAATTTTACTAACTATAAGTGACTTCATTAATTTATCTAATACAGTACCATCTTGAATATAGTTAGCATTAGTAAGAATGTCTTCTTCTTTTGCTGTCATATATTTAATTTCAACTTCTCCAGATGAAAGTGGATTATCTTTTGAGTAAAATAGACCCTTAGATGGTAGGGTTACTGTTTCTGTTGGTAATTTAAATTCCATATCTTTTATTTATAATAACTTTATTCGAGTATAAATATGAATATAAAAAAGAGCTTGAACGAATCCAAGCTCTCTTTACAAAAATATTTGCTTTTTTTTAGAAATTCAAGATACAGTAATCTGGTTGAACTTCCATTGTAAGGTTTACTGCAGCATCTACATCATCCCAACCATAAGCCCCAAAGTCAGCTGATGTAATCATAGCACCTTTAATAATCCATTCAGATATTACATCACCTACAGGACCTAATACGTTAAATGTTAAATCTTTTTTATAGAAATCCGAATAACCATCTCTACCTGTTACTGATTCGTGGTGTAAACGTACCCATTCCATTACCGCTTGAGCACCTGAAGGTGTAATTGGGTCAAAAAGGGTAAATGTAATTGGGTTCCATACTGTTTTACCTTTAACAAAACGTTGAACGTTAATATGATTTAAAGGTACAGAACCTTGAGTTAAAGTTACAGCACTTACACCCTTTACTATAAATGAAGGAAACCCATCCATGTACATAATGAACCTATTGGGTTGTTTTGGTTCAAATGCTGTAAAGAATATTTCGTTGGGATCTAATACTGCCATTGTTGTTTAATTTTATTCTATTATAAATATTTAACTTTTAAACCTATTAACTAGGGAATGTTGCTCCAGTTGGTAATACGTTAAAGTCTAAGATAATAAATTCAGCTGTTTTTGTTGGTTGTAAATAAATAGCACCTACCATCTGATTTCTGTCTACTACATCTGGGGTGTTGTTGCTTTCATCCATTACTACTTTAAACGCATATAAACCTTGTCTTTGAACTACTGATTCTAAGTATGGGTTTACTTGTGCTAAGAAATTATTTCTAGTAGCTGCTGTATTTTGTTCAAATACTAACGTTTGAGCTGTTTGACCTATGTATGATTTAAGAGCAATTAATAATCTTCTAACATTTACTCTATCTAAAGCACTAGCTTGACGTTGTAATGTTTTCTGACCGTATACTACTGTTCCTACACCTGGGAATGAAGCAATTGGGTTAACTTTATTCTGGTATAAACTATCTCTGTTAGCTTGAGATAATTTTCTTTCTGGGCGAATTACTGTGGTTAAACCACCTCTATTAATACCCGCCGGAGCGAACCATGGTTCAGAGGCATTGTCGTTAAACGCGTATACTCCCGGAATCATTGCCGAAGCTGGTACCCATACTTGATCGCCCATATCTGGATCAATTGTTTGTAACCAAGGCCAGTAAGCAGCACCATATGATGAGTTTCTAGCATTAGCTTGTGTGTTTGCTGCTGTAATAGTGGAAGCATAAGGAACTAAATCCATAATGTAAATACTATCACCTCTCATTTGAGTATTGTTTAAAGCAGTAGTCATTTGAGAAGTTTGAGCTGTATCAATCAAACCTGGGGTTACTAATAAGTTAAATTGGTAATCGTCTTGATTTGATAATAAGTCTAACATATTATCGTAATCAGTACCAACTAAACCTTGAGTATCAGTAGCGTTAATGTCACCGTAAAGATTCATTGTTCTACCTGATGGAATAATGTTACCATCACCATCGTCAAAAGTACCACCATATGAACCTGAACCTACTTGTGGTACAGATGCTGTATATGCTAATTTAGCATTACCTGCATTATCAAAATAATTTGGTGTTTTTAAATTTACAGTTGATACTCTAATATATCTAGAGGCATTAGCATATGAACCTGTAATTTCAATATAATTTTCTGTACTATTGTAAGTGTAATATTGGTCACCAATTACTTTAGCAACGTAATTATCAGCTTTAGGATCTAATGATAAGTTAGTCCAAGACTCTAAAATAATTTTATTATTATCATTGTCATTACCCTGTCTTACTAATAAAGTAAAATTACCATCATCTTGAGATGAGTTAGCAATTTCCCATCTAATATTATCTGATGTACCGTCTACTAAAGATCCTGAACCACCAACAATTAGGTTTACACCATCGGATGCTGAATTGTTAAAGATAATACCTTTATCAATAGCTTCAATTGTAAATGAAGTACCACTACCAGAAGCTGGAATTTCTGCTTCAGCATAATCCCAATCTGAAGAACCTGAGACTACACGTGTTACTAACATAGTATTACCTCCATTTTGGAAGTAGTTATATGCTGCGATGTTAGTCATGAATGAATATTCATCACTACCACTTTCAAATGTAGTACCAAATCTGTTTTGGTAATCTGAATATGAAGTTACTATTGTAGGAATTTCTACAGGACCTTTTACTGTAGGACCAACGATGGCAGCACCTACTTGAACAGGTTGCTGCGTGATAAATGACTGGTCGTTTTCTCTTGCTAATACGCCAGGTGATACTAATGTTTCTGCCATTGCCTAGGAGGTTAATGTTTTGTTATAAATATTAGAAGAGAATTCAAAATTTAATTGGATTTTATAAATTCTCCGGTTTCTATATTGATAGAACCTTCACCATAATTATCTTGTAGTTGTTGAGCAAATTTTGTTTTATGTTGCTCAAATTGTTTAAGACTTTCTCCAATAGTGATTTTTTGTGATTTTAAGGATTGAATTTGATATTCAATTTGGCCTAATTGAACCATATAATCGTTCTCTTGGGTTTGGATATCTACAATTTCCTTTTTTTCTTCTTCTGTTAAATAAATTTTATTCATGTTATAAATATTAAGTTATTTTTTACTAGTTAATCGTTGTTTAATTTGTTTAAAAACTTGATTAGGATGGATAGATTTCTGGCAAATATGTTGTAGTTCAGTATCCTTATGAATAGGACACCAATTCCAATCCCCAGCATCAAACATAAAGTTTTTATTATTCCAACATGGAAAACATGAATCACTTGAAATACGAGTTACATTTGTAGTAAATTCATGATCTTTTTCACTAAAACCACTAATCATAAATGAATGCTTATTCATTGCCCAATTAAACCAAGAAATACCGGAACTTAACCCTATAAAGGCTTCTGCATGATAAAGGTAATTATAGGTATCCTCCCAATTAAGTCCTGGTCTGTCTATAATATCTTTACCTTTAAATCCTTCGTAAGATATGCTAATTACTTTATAACCTAAACCCTTTAAAAGTTTAGATAAAATAGACCAATTAGAATGTGGCCATTCTTTACATCCAGCAGTAGAACGAGGAGCTATACAAATATACTTTTCCTTTAAGGGGCGTTTTTTAGGGAGAAAATTAACCCCATGATTTATTTCTTTAAAATCTAACCCTAAAATATCAGATGCAGTTGCCTGCATTGGAATAGTATTACATTGTCTAGGGTTATGGGACCCTACATTCCATTTATTATCATTATCTTTAAACCATCCTATTCTATAATGAGCTACACATTCAGTATTAGTGCCTGGTTTGATAAATGTAATATTTTTGTATGATTCTAAACCTTCAAACCATTCATTATGAAAAGTTGATAAATAAACCTTACACTTATGTTTTTTTGCAAATTCTATAGCGTAAGGTGCCCAACCTAAAGTATCGCCTATAGATTTAGACTCTAAAGAAATTAAAATCTTTTGATTTTTAATATCTAAACGAGATATTTCTTTACCATTAACTTTAATCAACCAAGGGATATAATATTCTTTATTACAGACAGTCCACATACCATTAGTAATAGTATCCTGGTGTATTACTTCATTAGTTTCTTGATTAATAAATTCTACTTTATAAGATTTAGATACATTACCTAAAATTTCTACCTTTGGGGCTCCTATGTAGTTAACTTTTATGGTGTTTGTATCTTTTGGTTCTTTATAATTTTTTAAGAAGTCTTTAAGAGTTTCAGCTCCAATTTTACCAATGCGTTCCCAATTAAAATCTCTATGAATAATTTTAGATTCTTCTAGAGCACGTTTTTTATGATCTGTATAATTTTCAAAGGCATCTCGCATTACAAGAGCTAAATCATCAAAGTCAGGTTCCGGGTAATCACCTGGGGTATCACTGTTGGCCATTTTATAACGAGCATATGTAGCATCATTAGCAGGTTTTAAACCTTTAATTTTTACAGGTAGACCTTTACCTTTAGCAAATTCCATTTGAGCTGAATCAGCTGAGTAGATACATGGGGTACCACAAGCCATAGCTTCAATTAAGGGTAAATTCCAACCTTCAGCTCTAGCACATGATAAAAATACATGACCATTTTTTAAATATGTAATGTAATCTTCTCTAGAGGGGAAGTGTTTTACTTTAATTCGTTCATCAGTAAATCCGTAGTGTTCTAGTCTTTCTTCTGTAGTTTCAAAACCATCCATATTTTTACCCCACATATTATCAATAGAAACAATTAAGTCTACAGGTTCAGATGGGTCAAAAGTTTTAAGGAAAGTTTCAATCATCTCTTTTGTAGATTTTCGATAATCCCAACGGCCAAAGATAATAAATTTAAATCTACCATCTACATAATCTAAAGTAGTTTGGGGATCTTCTGGGTAGAAGGTTTTTGTATCTACTCCTTCGGGTACTACTTTTACTTTATCGGGATTAGCTCCTTGAGCAATAGTACAATCTGCTTGCCATTGAGAAGGAACCCAAATTTGATCAAATTCTAATAATTTATTAAAAAATCCTTCTTCTTGTCTAGTAGATTCCCAAACATTATACGCTATTTTAGGACCTTGGTAGTTGTGGTAGTAATAATGGTGATTAGATTCATTTAAAACCAAATTTACATTATGTTCAAATTCATTAGGGTGGTGAGAATAAATTGAGCGATCTACTAACTTATCATTATCACCCCATACTGTTTGCTCTACTAATAATTTTTTATCAATATCATTTAAATAAGGTTCACCATTATGGGGTTCATCTGAAAGACCCGACCAAGATTTACCTACAGTAAAATTCCTAAATTTAACTGGGAGGTGTTTTTGGAGTTCTCGGTAAAAATCTCTAGTGTGGTTATTATAACCTGTAGTACCTATGTAGGTACCGTGTGCAAAAACTTTTGGTTCTTTCATATTATCTCATTATATGACACCCACAATCAATACCTCTAGATCCTTCGAACCCATGATACATTGGTTTGAGTGGAATATGTTTATTATTTATATGTTGTAAAATTAATGTTTCATTAATGAATATATCATTATTTCCATCCCTGTATTCCGGATTATAAAATATATTAAATAACATTTCAGAAAACACGCTACAATATTTTTTCATTAAGTTAGGTGGGCCAATAGCTAATTGATCATTCATTTGCCAGTCCATGTTCCAATGAGGAGCATACTCCCAGAAATTAACACGATTCTTATCTAACTTTGATAAATCAGTTAATAAATCACAATTATTAGCAACGTAATGAGTAAATAAAAGATCATAACGAGTTTTAAAAACTAAATCATATTCTATACCTGAAGATTCACATAAATCCCAAACGCGTTGTGTAGACATCCACATGCCCATTTGAGAATTTAAACGTTGGTTGTTGGGTCCTTTTAGACCTGATGAATCAAATTCAATTGATGGTTCAAATAAATAGCCTTTTGGTTGGTACCAATCTAATAAATTTTGGTATAAATCATCTCCTACTTCATATGTTTTTTGAACTTTACCTTCATTAAAAAAATCATACTTTTTAAATTCAGTATCTTTCCATGCATGTAGATATACATCGATATCATATCTATCTAAAAACCATTTTTTAAGTTCTTGATACCCTTCCCTATACCTACGTGGTTGACCACTAATTAATAATGCTATTTTCATCGTAAAATATGAGCTGTGAAATTATCGGTTAGACTATCTATATAGTTAATTTCAATACCATTTTGTATTAAATGATACTTTAATAAACTTTCAGGACATAACTTATCAGGATTACCTGAGACTACAGTTTCTAACCATTCAGGGTATTTTTTATCCATGTAAATATACTTTAACATATATGAAAAACAATTAGAGTAAGTGTTTATAACATCCATAGAACCTACAGCAAATAAATCATCTACTTCTGATATACGAGTTGTAAAACCATTAACTATAGGGTATTGAAATACATTTATACCATTTAACTCTAGTTGAGTAATATCCTTTAAAAATATACATTCGGGGGAAATATAATCAGTAAAAGATAAATCAAATCTAGTACGGATAACATAATCATATTTATTACCTGAGTCTTGTAAAAGTTTATTACAAGCATATACTGAATAGTAACCACTAAGGATATTATGTAATTTATAACCTAAATGCCCCTTGATTTCTGTTGTATCAAAGGGAATTGGGAGTTGAAAATGACTTTTGACTGGGTTGTATAATTCTGAGATTTGGGTATAATCATTTTCAGTAAATTGATATTCAATAGGGGTAGAGAACTTATGTCCTCCCCCCATTGTTGAATTAGTATCTTTCCAAGTATGGAGATAAACATCACAATCATACTTATCTAAAAACCATTTTTTTAATTCATGGTAACCCTGTTCGTAATTGCGGGGTTGACCACTAACACAAACTGCTACCTTCATTACTTAAAATGAGCTCCTCCTAACCAAAGTACAAATGATTTTCTAGTACCTGAAGTAACAGGTGTTACTCTATGCATTAAATAAGAGGGAAATATTACTACATTACCCTTACCACGTGGTGCAGTATAAGGAGTTTGACCACCAGGCCAAATTTGTAAATCTCCACCTTCATATTCATCAGAATCTGATAGTTGAACTGTAACTGAAATTTTACGAAATTTCATAAAGCCTTCAGTTCCAATATCCATATGCCAATCGTAATGGCCTTTATTAGTACCATAGTATTCTGTGTACTGGATATTTTCAGGCATGTTATGGATATCAAAATGGAACATTTCATCATTAGCAGTTTTAGCTAACATTCCAATTTTGTCATAAATCCATTTAGTTTCATCACTAAACGGAACCCATTTAATCATAGAATTACGAGATTCTAACCCCTCACCTTCATCTTGATTACCTGATTCGGTTACTCCAGCTTGGGATGGAATTTCTTGGACTTGTTGTTCTAAGGTTTGAAGTTCTTCTGCTGTAAAACCTTCCTCAAACCAATAATAATTGCTTTGATTGACATATTTGTCAAAATCTAGGGGAAATGAATAAAGTGTGTCCATATTTTATTTTTTGTCTGTAAATGATACTAATATATAACGTGTTCCTTCTTCTACTGGTCTACCACCATGCAAATGTGTAATATTTCCTGGGTGGGACATTGCATATCCTGTTTTTCGTGGTTGTACTGTAGTTTTATATTTTGGGAGGAATGTTCCTCCACCTTTAAATCCATTATTTAATCTTACATTTAATGTAATAACAGAACTATCATGATGCAAGTCTAAGCTACCTTGATTTTCTGTATCATATTTAGCTATAAAATTTTCACTTTTTAAATTATCCCAACCTTCACCTTGTAAATCCCAAAACCAAGTCCAAATAGGATATACAAATTGTTCTAATACCCTTTGGTAAATATGTTGTAAGCCTAAACTTTCCATAGTTTGATCAGTAGTAGGGTAAAAAGTATGTCTATCTGTTACCCATTCTTTATCTTCTGCTAAAACAATCATTTCTTTACAAAACTTTTCTGTGAATAAAGGAAATTCAATTACATTAGGGGCAATTTCATCTACCATTAATTTATATTGACCTTTTCTTATTACAGGGTGTATATAATCTATACACCATTGTTCCCAATTATCATCATTAGCTATACCAAATTTAGGAGAACTAATTATTAAAGGGTTTTTTTTTTCTTCCGCTATATAAAACGTTAATCCTGGGCTATCTTTTTGAGTATAATAATCTTCTACGGGAGCTGCTGCTCTTAAACGTGTTTTACCATAATACTCACCTAAAATATCCTGGCGATGGGTCATACCAAAAGTAATAGAAAGGAACTCATCAAAAGCAAACATTTCACTTTTGTATTGCTCCATGTATTCTTCTACTAAAATTTGAATACCTCTTTTAGATAAAATATAAGCGTGTGAATTATAGGTATAATCGGGTTCTACCCATCCTTCTACACCTTCAATTGGTTTTTCTAGATAAGCTTCTAAGGCATTACGACCTAAATAAATTAAATCATAACCTTTGTCTATAAGTTGACCTATTTGATCCCAATCTACTGGTCTCTCCTGGTGGAAATCTTCTTCTAAAATAAGTGCTGTTTCTAAACCTTCACGATAAGCATCAACCCATGTATCAACATGAGATAAACCACAGCCTAACTCACCTTCCATTACATCGCGTTTCCACCAAGGATTGCTACCTTCTATATTCCACCTAGTGTGTTTTGCTACACCAAATTTATCCCAATCTTCTTGAGACATTTGTCTAGCATCAAAACCAGGTTTAATCCAATATGGAGTAGGAGAGGGTAAATGTAAATTATCACATTTTTCTCTCATTTCTGGGGTTTCATTTAATGCTAAAACGTAAAATTTATCTAATTTCATATTTGCTTTTGATAGTAGGGGTAACCAATTATTATTTACTCTGGATTCCCAATTACATTGTTCTAAATATTCGTTTACTTTACCCCAATTTAAAGATTCATTTCTATCTCGGGTATTAAAATTATTTAATGTTTCTTTTAATCCACCCCATTCCCATGTAATAGGTTGAACATTATGTCCTAACATCTCTAATGCCGTGATACAAAAGGTTTCCTCATATGATGAGGGGTAATACCAATAAGTACTCTCAGCCATTAGTTTGTATAGCTCGTGTTGTGGTAATGTACCAAGGAATTCTGTGTTATCCAAACTACTTACCCAATCTTTGTAATAAAGGTTATAATATTCTAAGCCGTATTGTGGGGTTGATATTTTAAGTTCTGCGTTTGGGTTTACTAATAAAATATCATTCCATTCACTTAATACTTGCCCTAAACCTCGTTCAGCATGTGAAGTGTAAATGTATTGATTTGGGTTTTTTTCTCCTACTTGAAAATTAGAAGTATCTACTCCATTACCTATAACTTGAATTTTATCTTGTGTTTCTGGGAATTGTTCTATGAATTTGTTTTTATGCCATTCTGTTAAGCAAACTATAGATTTTAGTTTTGGATTTGAAAGTAATTCACGATGGTTGGGTAATTCTTCGCCATTCCACCACGTAAAATAATCGGTATTATGTACCCAAAATATTGAGTCGGTATAATCGATGTTTTTAAATTCTTCAATGTAATGAATGTATGAAACTCCGATTATAGTATCTACAGATTTAACTTCATTTTTGAAATCTTGTGTAGGTCTATACATTACTCCATCGTAATCACCATAAACTACTCCACCAACGACCCAAATATCCCAAATTGGATTTTGGGATTTAAGGGTTTTAGCTAAATTTATAATACATTGTTCAGTACCTCCTAAACCAATTTCGTCAATAGTTTCAGGTGAGTAGGGTGGGGAATAATACCCCGCATATATAACTAATTTCATAACAAATTTTATTTTTTAATTTAAATCACCATCGCGTTCAGCTTGTGTCTCCCAATCGGGCCAATTAGCATCAGCATTTCTCCAAGTTTTAAATTCTCCACTACTTCTAAATTTTTGAATATAGGAAGTAACTGTAAATCCAGTTGGAACTTCTATAACACATTTACTATTATCTAAATTCCATGCTGCGGGTTGATCTAAAGAACTATCGTAATTTGTATATTCTGATCCTGTTATTAAAAAATATCTAGTATCCATAATTTATTTAAATTAATATAATGGGGTTGTACCTCCTGAGATACTAACGCTAGTATAAGTTGAACCTGTTGTAGTGGCACTTCCATTAATATCAAATCTACAACTTTCTGTTAAACCATTAGATACTAAAAGGTCAGCAGCTTTAATATTACCACTATTATATAATGTAGTAATTTCACTAGTAGAAAGGATTTTCTTGTAGTAAGCCCATTCATCCATATCACAATTAGCATTACCTGTTGCAGATGTATTAGAGACTGCTGAACATAAAACTAAAGTGTTCATATCAGGGTTAGTCCTAGTTCCGTTAAGTGATACTTGACTATTAGATATTCGAGTACCATTCCAATAAATTTTAATAGCATTAGCCCCTGTAGTTTGAGAAGCATCATAGGTAACTGTAATCATACAGAAGTTATCACTATTGACGTTACCACGTTGGGCAGCTCTCCATCCTGAAGATGAACTTGTAATTCCTGTAGTACCTGAATTATTATGGAGGGGGACTTGTAAACCAAAGTTAGTAGCATTAGTTCTTAACTGTAGTAGTAATCTATTAGTATTTGCTGCGTATTGGATAAAACATCTATTGTTATTATTATTAACGTTTAATGCAACTGCATTAAAATCACAAAAGATCATATTAGTTTTATCTGTCTCATTATTACGAACCCAAAAATTAATTGAAAAATCATCTTCTCCTGGGTTAGCATCTACAGGATCCCAATCTCCAGCAACATAATCATTTACTCCATCATTATGGTAGTAACGATAATTTTTATATGTTGCAGAATGTGATTGGAGATAACCATTTGCAAATTCCATACTGTGTTGGTAAGGAACTGTATCTATTGCTACATTGGTTGTTGTACCTATTAGACCATTACCTGTAACACCTTTAGGACCAATACGGCCTTTAGGACCAATTGGACCTATTGCACCTTCATTTCCTTTAGGACCTATAGGACCTCTAGGGCCTATAGCTCCAG
>Ga0206129_10000565_pt1 | contig 56493 bp, 44 predicted proteins | sample Helgoland_Spring_8_FD_148616 | JGI IMG/M metagenome (GOLD analysis project Ga0206129, IMG submission 148616) | Pelagic subsurface seawater microbial communities from Kabeltonne, Helgoland, North Sea - Helgoland_Spring_Bloom_20160502_2 | ecosystem: Environmental > Aquatic > Marine > Epipelagic ...
CTATGTCAAAAGCGGCGTGTAGCAACCCGTCTCCTTGGGGCAGTGCAACCCCTGTTGACGGCCCCAGCATGACGAGCCACGGGGCCACAGGGAGCCTGTCGAGCATCACCGTCATGTGGCCGGTCCCGTCCCTGTTGCTGCCGCGGGTGTTGCTTTGGATGGACAACAACCCCTGGCTGCCGCTCAACCGCATGTTGTCCACCATAATGGAGGTCCAGTCCGCTTCTGTCCAGCGCAACCGCGGAGACTTCTGGGGGTCGAGTTGCCATGTTGCGTCAGAGAAACTGAGGTCCAGCTTGGAGGGGGTGACGACGTGGACATTGCCTTCTTCAAGGTGGTGTTCCAAGGCGAGGTCGACGGGAATGCCACCGTCCCATGACGCCCGAAACTGGGAGCCTGAGGTGAGTCCGACCTCTGCAGAAAGGGCCACTTCGGAGATCATGCCATAATCGGTGTGGCGCACGCTGTCCGCGTAGGCCTGCCACTCCATGGGAACCTTGCCACCACGGCCAGCTATGGTCACATTGTGGGCCATCACATCTCCTACGTGAAGGGGGCGCAAATCCAACATAAAAGTGACCTCGCCATCCCTGTGCTTGACCTCTACATGAGACCCGCTTCCAATGGACCATTGGCTGTGGCTGTATCGCTCGAGCAAATCATCGCGCCACACCGTAAAGTTGGCCGTCCAATCAGATGGCCCATGAGCGCCAACAGCTTGGCCTGCACGCCATTTTTTCGCAGTGCTTTCTGTGATGATTTCTCCCGAGACGAGGGCATCGATGAGGGGAGCCTTCCAAGCTGAAATGGCAAGGGTTCCGTCAATGTGACCTTCGATAAAGTCGCCTTCTAAATCCACTTCAAAACCCTGATGATCTCCGCGACCCCTGGCGTGAAACCGCTTCATAGACAACGGAGCACCTTGGCGCTGCCGGCCATCAAAACCAGGCAGGGGAATGAACCGCCCTCCATTCAAGTCGATATGCCCCCACCAAGAGTCGATGCCGCCTTCGCCCGAGATTTTGACTTCACCAGACGATCCCCATCCGCCATAGAGTTCCAGTCCTTCGGTGAGGCAGACAGGAGCGGTGCGCGCCGATACATCCCAATGCACATCCACGCCTTGGGCATCGTTAGCCGTGGCGACTATATCGAGCGTTCCGTCTACCGCTCCCGACCCCGCTTCGTCGCCATCCCGCTCCATGCTCCAGGTGCCTTCAAGACGGGAATCATGAGCTGGAGATGACAGGTCGAGGGCTGAAATGGGCGCGAATTGTCCTTGGGCGGACCACGAAAATTGGGTGGCACTCAAGGCTCCTTCAGTGCGCGTGTGCCATTCTCCAAGTGAGGCGATGTCACCCGAACCCAAATCCCATTGTGCGGATGCGAAAAAAGGGGTGCCCCGCAATGGAGCGTGGCGGTAAGTCAAGGACAGCTCGCCGAGCAGGCCTTGCCAATCCACTTCAGGGGACATTTCTTCTGGAATAGGCAAGGTGATGGGGCCAGTGGCCATCAAGTGGCCATGCGGGGGCAGCTCCATGGGCAGCTCCACGGGCAGCTTGGTGTAATGCAGGGCGACGGTGTCCAATTGGATGTTCTGGCCATCGAGCCCCCCGAGCAGGCGCACTGTGCCCCAATCGGCGGTCCCGGTGAGCTCAAGTGTGGAGTCACGGCGAGAAATCTGGGCAGCCCATTCTCCCGGCAATGCCGATACGGTGGTGGAAGGATACAAGGCGTTGTCGAGCCAAAACGCTGGAGCGGTTGAAAGTCGAACCGTGAATGGATGGCCTTGGTCTTCCCACGCCAGATTGGTGGTATTGACGGGCCCTGAACTCCCGTCTTGACTCCTGAGTTGAACGAGGCCGGCCGTGTTCGACCATTCGGGCCACCCACCCTGCCATGTCAGCCCTTGCACGGAGGCCTCCTCGATGAAGATTTCGTGCGACCAAGGAGAAGCGGCCAGGGAATCTGGCAAAGCGATGCGCACATTGCGCAGGTCCAGATCCGCAATGGAAAGAGGGGCTACAGCGTCAGGATCAGTGTGGTCCGGTTCAGACGTTCCGGAGGTTCCATTCATGAGCCATTGACTGCCTTCGCGGGTGATGGTCAGTCCTTCCGCTGACACCGTCAACCAGCGCTGTCCGGAGCGATCCGCGGGAAGCACCACGAGTTGCGAAAGGGAAGCCAATGGTATGCCGTCATCTGAGCCTCCCTTCTGTATGAGGTCCAACCCGTTTAAGGACAAGCCCAAGGGCGACCAGCCCAAGTCAACAGCATCCAATTCTACTTGAACCTTGCCACCGTCATTTCCCACGGAACCGACGACCATTCCCAGAACTTGGTGCACTGCCCATCGTTGTCCAGAAGGAGTGAAGAGCACAAAAGCGAGCGCAATCGCCACCGCTGTGACGGCCCCCAAAAACCACAAAAGCCCTTTGCGTCGCGTCTTTTGCGGACGGCGCTCTGAACTTTGGGGCGGTGGTTGTGGGACCTTCATTTCTCTATGCGAACTTCGCCCATACAGAAATGATGCCATGATCGCTTCCGGGCAAGAACAAAACGCAGCAAAAGACGGCTTGGTCTCCATGACCGAGCGCATCATGTTGGGCATTGAAAGCTCGTGTGATGACACGAGCATTGCCATCTTAAAAGGGCAGCAGCTATTGGGGCAATTCGCTGCAGTACAGCACATTCACTCTAAGTATGGCGGCGTGGTTCCCGAATTTGCTTCGCGGGCCCACCAAGTGCACATCGTTCCCGTCCTCGAGGGTGCGCTCAAAGAAGCGGGCTGCAGTCTCCGTCAAATCGATGGCATCGCCTACACACGAGGGCCCGGCTTGCACGGGTCACTTTTGGTCGGAAGTGCCTTTGCCCGCAGTCTGGCCTGGTCGCTGGGGGTGCCCATGTACCCGGTGCACCACATGAGGGCCCATGTGGTGGCGCATTGGATGGCCGATGCAGCGCCCAATCCCAGTCAGCCCATGATGGCCCTTACGGTCTCCGGGGGTCACACCCAGCTCTTGGAGGTGCGCTCTCCCACGGACATGCACGTCATCGGGACCACCATGGACGACGCTGCAGGCGAAGCATTTGACAAAGTGGCCAAGATGCTCGGGTTGCCATACCCTGGAGGCCCTGAAGTTGACCGTTTGGCGGCATTGGGCAATCCCGAGGCCTTCAGCTTTACCGCTCCAAAAATGGAAGGGCACAACTTCAGCTTCAGTGGGGTCAAGACTTCGGTACTGCGCGTCTTGGAAAAGACGCTGGCCACGGGGGTCGAGCTGTCCGAGACCATGATCCAAGATGTCTGCGCATCGGTTCAGGCGACCATCGTCTCCATCTTGGTCAGCAAGCTAGAAGCTGCGGCCTTGGAGCGGGGCCTCAAAGCCATTGCAATCCAAGGTGGAGTCAGCGCCAATTCCGGCCTGCGTCAAGCTGTTCAAGAGCTCGGTGAACAACACGGATGGGACGTTCATATCCCGCCTTTTCGTTATTGCACAGACAATGGGGCCATGATCGCATTGTCAGGCCAATATGCTGCAGTGGAGTCGAAGGAAGGCCGGTTGGACGAAGCGCCTCTTGCGAGGTGGCCAATGACTTAAGGTCAGGCAGTTACGGCCTCCATGTTAAAGTGCTCTGAGAGCAAGGCCCAATAGTTCCTGTTCCAGGATTCGGTCATCCATCCTGCATCTACAGAAGGCACGCCAAGGTGGTTGAGGATCAAGGTGGTCTCACCGTCGGCATTCTTACTCAACCTCAAGTCCACAGTGGTGAAATGTCCTGCTGGAAATTTCTTGTGGGTCCAAGCACATACAATGCGTTTGTTTTGGACGAGGTGAAGGAAATAGCCGGTGTGATTTTGGTTGCACAGAGAAAAGGCGCCTCCTTCATGCGGTTGAATGAAGGCTTCTTTGTCCGTGAAAGCAACGTGCGCGTCCTGATCGAGCAAGGCCTCAAAAACCTTGGCAGGTGCAGCAGCCAATTCAATGACCTGATAAATGTTCTCCGTTTGGAGTTTCATGATGCAGCGGTGTTACCATAAAAGTAAGAGGTGCACTTCAAAAAATAACGCCGAACTCGGACAAGTAATTCACCGTGTTGATGTGCACGGAACAATCAAATTCACTTGGGTATTGTGGGGCGATGTCACCATACGCAGTCCGCTTTTCCCTGAACGGTCCAACAGGTTAAGGCGCTGACGAATGAGGTCGTTGGCATGGCGCCTGCGCGGGGTGCTTTCGTCGGGCCGGACGGGCTCAGGTTCTTGTGTGCGCGAGGAGTTGGGTGTGTTGTGCACATGGATGGATACATGGCCATCCCCTGATTTTTCTGCCCAAAGTGAAAGGCGTCCAGGACCTTTTCTGGAAGTTCCGCCCAAACCATGCCACAGGGCATTTTCTACCAGTGGTTGAACCAACAAAGCGGGGATGTGACACCGCATCAAGCCGGCGGGCAACGGGGCCAAGTCCCATTGGATGGGGCGGTCCAACCGGCGCACTTCCAGTTCTATGTAGTCGTACAATGTGGTCCACTCATCTTCCATGGTGCGCCAGCCATCATGCCCGGCTTGGATCTGGTGTCGTGCCAATCGATTGAAGGCCTTGAGGTGGTGCACGGCGCGGTCCCATTCACGGGTCATCAGATCGTGCATGATGCCGTTGAGTGCATTGAACAGAAAATGAGGATCCATGAGCCGGCGCAACGATTTGGCTTGCACCCGGTCCAGTTCCTTGCTGCGCAACGCCGCTTGATGGGCCAATCTTTGTTCGGTGGGTTTTCGCACCTTCCAATGCTCCATTTCGATCTGCCTCTGATGGGATTCACGACTTATAAAACCATGTACGCTCTGGTCCAGCATGAAGGCTCCTGCAGCGCCCAGCGCCAGCGCAGCGATGGCCAAGGCGGGCACATGTTCATACAGGGCCACGCCCAGTGCGAGTGGCAATAGGGTGGGACATGCGACGATGGCGGCTTGTTGCCCAGCACTGGTAAGCCCCATACGCCACCATTTGCGTCGCGCTGCCCAGTCCAATCGGTGCAAGACCATACCCCCGAAAACGAGCAGCCCCATGGCGAGTCCAGCAGCGCAGCATTCGAAGAGCAATAGGGAAGGGGCTGGCAAAATCACGGTCTTGTTGTCCGCCTCTATGGAACAACATTCTGTGCGAACCGAAGCCGATTCTTGGCTGCAGTTTTGTGAGCGTTTGCGATGGATTTGTGGACGGTTCAGTCCTCAAAGGCGAGGCGGATCAACTGCTTCATCTTCCGCTGGTACTCATCCATGAGCCATTGGCGGTAGTTGTCCGTCGTCTTGGAAATACACTTGGTGTAGTCTCGAATGCGCTGCTCAATGTCGCCTTCTAAATGGTCTGAAAGCTCAATGGCATGAAATTCGTCTTCTGAGACAGCAGCCAAGATCTTGACATGGTGCTCCAAGCTGGCATCAATGGCCGCTTTGGGTCTTTTTCCCTTGCGTGTTGCCTCGATGTAGGCATCCTTCATGTTGAAATCAGGATGGTCATCGAGCTTGAACAAAACCCGCAGGTTTTGGGGCATGGTGTAGACAAAAGTCTCCTCGATTTCATCGTCCGTGTAGAGGCCTTCGAGGTAGGCATTGGGAGAACGGAAAATGTCAGGCCAGTTGACGTGAGCATCCCACAAGCCAAAGCGCCGGGCATTGTTCCCCAAGTCAATCACCGTGAACTCTTTCTTGTTTTTGAAGGTCCTCGAGCCGCGGCCAATCATCTGATGGTACAGGGTCAAGGACTTCGTGGCCCGATTGAGAATAATGGTCTCCACAGATGGCGCGTCAAACCCGGTGGTTAGAATGCTGACCGAAGTCAAAATGGCATCCGGCTTCTCATGGAACCACGCCAAGATTTCGTGCCGTTCTTTTTCGCTGTGGGTATTGTCGAGGTGACGGATTTCGTACCCCTCCTCTTCGAACAGCTGAGCCACTTGCAGTGAGGTGTGGATGCCGTTGTTGAAGATCAGTGTTTTGGTCCCCTTGGCCTTCTCCTCATATGCGTAAAGCAACTTCTCCTGCATGAAGTAGTTGCCGTACAGCCGCTCCGAACTGGACACCGTGTAGTCTCCATTGATGCCGACTTTGAGTGACTTCAAGTTGACGTCATAACTGTACGTCTTGGCCCGGGCCAAAAATCCATCGTCCACCAGTGTGGAAATCGACTCTCCAACGAGCAACTCTTGGTAGTTGTCCTTGAGCGGAAGCTTGATGTTGCTCGACAAGGGCGTGGCCGTGACACCGAGCAAAACCTGATTTTCAAAGTGCTTGAACAGCTTTCTGAAACTGTTGTAGTGGGCTTCGTCAATGACCACAAGGCCCAATTTGTCGAACACAATGTGCTCGTCATTCAATCGGTTGTTGAGGGTCTCGACCATGGCGACAAAACACCAATGCTGCTTGTCTTCTTCGAGTACCTTGACCTTGGAGTCGATGATTTTATTATCGACGCCGATTTCAGTCAGCATCCGACTGGTCTGGCCCAAGAGTTCGATTCTATGGGTCAGAATCAAAACCTTCTTACCCGTCTCGATAATAAAACGCTTGGCCAATTCGCTAAAAATGACCGTTTTACCTCCTCCGGTCGGCAACTGGTACAGGAGGTTGTATTGGTCAGGGAACTGACGCATGCGCCCCATGATCTGATCAATGGCGCGTGCCTGATAACCGTACAGCGTCTTGCCTTGGGTCGATTCGAGTTTCTCCTTGAGCGTTTCCAACATCATCAGACAGTGCGCAAAAGTACCGAGGGAAATGACGATGACCAATCGCGGAGGGACTTGTATTTTAGGAGGTTTCACACATGCTCGCGTTTGAGGACGAAATATCTGCGGCTTTGGAAGCTGCCATCGCCATTCCTGGCTGGGGTGATGTTTTGCTAAAGGCCATGCCTTCAGGCTTTTCTGAAGACATTTCGGAGGCCTATCGCTTGGGAACGGCTCATCCTGAACCCAAGCGGTGGTTTAGGGCTTTGGAAGAAGTGGGGCCGCCAAAAAATGTGAGGGTCGTGATTTTGGGGCAGGATCCCTACCACGGGCATGGTCAAGCCGATGGTTTGGCGTTTTCTGTGCCCATGGGACATCCCTTGCCGCCATCCTTGCGCAACATCTTCAAAGAAATTTCAGCATCCTGTGGTGGGGTTCCACCGGGTTCCGGTGACTTGGTATCATGGGCGTCGCAAGGGGTTTTATTGCTCAATGATGTTCTGAGCGTGGCACACGGTACACCGCGTTCGCACCGCAGTTTGGGATGGCAATCGGTCACTTCTAGCATATTGACCGCATGCGTAGAGCGGCCTGCGGCGTTTTTGCTGTGGGGGAAGCACGCCCAACAGCATGCCGAAGTGATCCGAGCGCTGCCGCAGGAGCACTTGATTTTGGAAGCGCCCCACCCGAGCCCTTTAAGCGCTCACCGGGGATTTCTGGGATGCGGTCATTTTAAAGAAGTCAACCGGTGGCTGGAGTCTCGGAATGAGCCACCCATGAGTTGGTGGTCCGATGGCCTGTCTTTATATGACGCAGGCTGAGACCTCAGCAGGGGTAACTTTGTGACCATGTCCTCCACCTCCCATAACGGCTCAGAAGCAGGACACAACACGTCCCCTCAGCCGGTACTTCTTCAAGCGTTGGAAGGCCACCAAGGCGCCATTTATGACCTGTGCCTGACCTCCAATGGCGATCTGGTCAGTGCTGGAGGTGATGGCCTGCTTGTGCTTTGGGCAAAGTCGGGCCAGGGGTGGACCAACCAGGGAAAGGCGGTGGCCAAGGCGGCCGCTCCTTTGTTTACTGTGTGCACCAACGAAGGTGGGATGTTGGCTGGAACCGGTGACGGAGGAATTCTCAGCTTGGCTCCGGGAGGAGAATGGGAGATCAAGCCCGCCCATACCGGCGGGACCTATGTGGTGACGCCCGAGGCAACTGGCGGGGCAGATGGCCAGTGGCGAACATGGCCCGATGGTCAGGCATTGGCCCATTTAGCAGGGAGGGTAAGGTGCAGCCTCTCCACAGATGAAGGCACATTCGTGGGAACTTCGGAAGGCACCATCCATCACATTGCGAGCGGAGCGGAGACGGCAGCCCATGAGGGCGCGGTGCGCGCTATGGTCATGTGGCCGGGAAAGTCCGCGCTGGCCAGTGTAGGTGGCGACGGTCGGCTGTGCATTTGGCGAACAACAGCTGAGGGGAAGTTGGAATCCGTGTTGACAGAGGATGCGCACAAGGGGGCTGTGTACCGCATGGTGGTTTCACCGGATGGCCGTTGGGTGGGAACTTGCTCCAGAGACAAGAGCATTGCTCTGTGGAATGCGGACACTTTGGCCTTGGAAACCCGCATCGTCCGGCCACACTGGCAGGGTCATACCCGTTCCATCAATGCGATGGTGTGGAGTGGCAACGGGACCTTGGCTACAGCGGGTGACGATGGCCGCATTCTCATTTGGGGCTTTTCCCGTTGAAGGAAGCCCGCGTGGCCTTGTAACTTTGTCGACTCAGCATGAGCAAGCCCAGCATTCCAAAAGGCACGCGTGACTTTACCCCAGAGGTGATGGCGCGCCGTCAGTGGATTTTCTCCACCCTTCGTTCCGCCTTCGAAAGGCGCGGTTTTCAGCCCATCGAAACGCCGGCGATGGAGGCCTTGACGACCCTGACGGGGAAGTATGGCGAGGAAGGCGATCAGCTGATTTTCAAAATCCTGAACAACGGGGACTTTTTGGGCAAGGCTCAAGACGACACCTTGAACGCCCGAGACAGCAAAGCGCTGGGCTTTCAGATCAGCAAGAAGGCGCTGAGGTATGATCTCACTGTGCCCTTTGCCCGCTTTGTGACCATGCACCGGAACGAGATTCCCATGCCGTTCAAGCGTTATCAGATGCAGACCGTCTGGCGGGGAGACCGACCCGGCAAAGGCAGGTACCAAGAATTTGTGCAATGCGATGCCGACATCATCGGTTCGACTGGAGTCTTGTGCGAACTGGAACTCGTGTGCCTGTTTTATGAAGCGCTGACTGCGCTCAAGGTGCCCCAATTCAGGATTTTGGTCAACGACCGCCGCATCCTTTCCGGAATGGCCGACCATTTGGGCATAGGCGATCGGCTCACTGAGTGGACCGTTGCGGTCGACAAGGCCGATAAGGTTGGCATTGAAGGCGTGTGCAAGGAGTTGGGAGAACGCGGCTTTAGTACCGAAGTCCAAGAGGGCACCCAAGCCCTGTTCGCCGCCCGGCCATCGGGCGTGGAGGGCATGAAGACCCTCGCCGAACAATTCCCTGTTCCGGCTGTCCAAGAGGGTGTTGCGGCTTTGGCTTCGCTGTGGAACCTCGCCCAATCAGAAGGTGTCCAAGAGCCAGAGCTCGTGTTCGCACCCGGCTTGGCCCGCGGATTGGATTACTACACAGGAGCGATTTTTGAAGTTCAGGTGGTCGATGGTCCAGTGGGCAGCATTTGTGGAGGTGGCCGTTACGATGACCTCACCGGCATTTTTGGAATGCCCGATGTGAGCGGTGTGGGCATCAGTTTTGGTGCGGACCGCATCTACGACGTCCTTGAGCATTTCGGTGCTTTCCCCACGGGGCTGGATGTAGGGCTCGACATACTGCTCCTTCATATGGGAGAAGAGACCTTGCCACAAGTGCTGGCCACGGCCGCAGCGTGTCGGCGTGAAGGGTTGCGCACAGAGGTGTATCCAGATGCTGCCAAACTCAAGCGCCAATTCAAATATGCCGACGACCGCAACGTCCCTTACGTGATTGTCATTGGCAGCGATGAGGCCGCAGCTGGAAACGTGACGCTCCGCGACATGGAGTCTGGCGCACAAGAGTCTGTCTCATTGGAGGGGCTCATTGGCCGCTTGAAGGCCTGATTCGGGACCTGAAAGGAGCGGGAGTTCGAACGCCCAGGCCCCTCCCGCATGGGCGATGCCCCCATGTCTGAGCATAAATGCGGCATCCCAGTCGCGGTACTCATTGCCACCGAGTTGCAAGGGGGCCCCACCTGTTGTTTCAAGCCGGACAACGTGCCCGTCTATGGACCACTGCCAATACATGGGTGCGGCAGTAGGATTCTGAAGCGCGGCCACGCCGAGGCGCTCAGTGGCACCCAACATCAGCAAGGCGGGGATGCGCCGCTGGGACAAAGGAGAACCGGCATCGGGCTCACCTGAAATAGAAATGGCCGAAGCGCCTAATTTTTCAAGCACTTGTGCCCAACGTGTGATGTGTCGGCAGGCTTCACCCAGCGGAATGTCATCGCAGTCAGACTCCATGAAAACGTGGCGCAAGTGCGCGGCAAATCCCCCGATCACATCGGCAGCATCCATAGCGCGGTGCTCCATGCTGGCCACCTGTTCTTCGAGGGTGTTAAACAACAGGGTGAGGTCGTTTCCGCCTCTCCTCGTGAGCATGAGGGTCGACTGACATCGGCGCAGCCGGCGTTCCATGGCTTCGCGCTCGCAAGCGCGCATGATTTGGTCTTGGACACTGCCACGCTGCCGCACAATCCAGCGCATTTCTTGGAGTTCCTGATTTTGAAACAGGGTGCGTCCATTTTGGCCTGTATGCCAGATCAATCCGCACAAGGTGATCGCCACACTAACGGACAAAGCACCGGCCAAGGGCACCTCAAAAAGCACCCAGATCAGGGTGAAGCTTCCCAATAAGTGAGCGGCGGTGACCGTCAGCAAAAACCATTGGTTCTCCGGAAGTGCGGGCAGCGATGCCTGCCCTTTGAAGCTCGAGTCTAAGGCCAACCCGATTTCATGCCTCAGCGCCATCCCCATGGCAAAGGCAGCGCAGCACAACGAAAGGGCGATAAAAGTGACCAGCACGACAAGAAGGTGAGGGGCGGAAGACCCGCATTCTCCTTCAATCTAAATGTTTCAGCAAGACCCGCACCTGCTCCATCGGCAGGATTTGTGAGTGCGCGGATTCTTCTTGTAGCCGTTTCCACAATGCCGCAAACTTGGGGTGGTTGCGCACCTGACGCAGGGCTTCTGCAGCCAATAGGGCTTCTGCACTGTCCCGCCATTGTCTGGACCGGCGGGCCTGAAGGTTTCCATTGCGTCTGGCTTCAGCCAACCGCGCTTCGAGCGCATCGATGAGGGCATGGACTTGTTCGCCATTCAACGCTGAACCCGTACCAAAAAGGGGAGGGGCACCGTCTTCTGGTGCGGCCAGCAACGACAACGCGCCTTGGTACACTGAAAGGGCAGACTGCGCGGCAGCCATGCGTTCGGGACCGCCGTCGGCTTTGTTGACCCACACGGCATCGGCCCACTCTAAAATACCCCGCTTAATGCCTTGAATGCCGTCACCTCCTCCAGGGATCAGCAACAACACAAAAACATCGGTCATGTGCCGGACTTCGGTTTCGCTCTGGCCCACGCCCACTGTTTCGATGAGGATGCGGTCAAATCCTGCCGCCTCGCACAGCACGGCAACTTCTGCAGTCGCTTCGGCTACGCCACCGAGCGTACGCCCTGAAGGCGAAGGCCGCACAAAGGCGTCCGGGTGCAGAGAAAGGTCCGACATCCTGGTTTTGTCCCCGAGCAGGCTGCCCCCGGTTCGGTGGCTGCTCGGGTCGACCGCCAGCACGGCCACCCGATGACCGCGCGAGATCAGGTCGATGCCCGCCGCTTCAATCCAAGTACTCTTGCCCGCACCAGGGACGCCAGTGATGCCATAGCGCAAAGCGTGACCCGCTTTTTCCGCGGCCCGCTTGAGCAGGGCTTCGGCCGTCGCCCTGTCTTCGGCCTTGGTGCTTTCGACCAAGCTGATCGCCTGCGCCAAGGCGGTACGGTCGCCCGATGTGATCTTGGCCATCCATTCTTGGACGCCGTGCACATGCTGGGTTCGCGCTTCACGAATTCTGTTCAAGGCCCGGTGGCGGGCTTCATTTTCAAGGTCTTTGGCCATCCCGTGCCCAAGTTAGCGGTAGTTTGGCACCATGGAGCACCGTCCGTTCTTCCAACAAATTTCCGCAGGCATCCTCGCCCTTATGGTGTGTGCTGGAGGCCCCGCAGTGTGGGCACAGGAATCCGAAGTTGCCCCCCAAGTAACGCAGCAGGTGAAGCTCAGTGGAGAGGTCTTGGGGCCCGATGGCCGTGGTCTTCCCGGCTGTATGATTGTGAACCGCAGCACAGGTGAAGGCCGTTTTGGGAGCGCCAGTGGACGGTTTGCGTTCCTTTCCACGCCGGGCGACACCTTGCAATTTGCCGCCATTGGCTACCGCACAGTGTCCAGGATGGTCCCCGCAGGGCCAGCCCCAACTTCGGGGTGGTCCTGGTCTGTACACTTGGCGCCCATATCGGTGCAGGTGGGGACCGCCGAGATCATTGCCCCCCGAGACTTGGGTGACATTGTGCGCGACATCAAAGCGTTGGGCTACAACGAGAAGGAATACCGAACGAGTGGAATCGATGCGTTGACCAGCCCGATCACGTTCCTCTACGAACAGTTTAACCGCATGGAGCAGAGCAAACGTGAGGTGGCCCGTCTAGAAAACGAGGACCAGCGCAGGGAGCTGCTGCGGGAACTGCTTGGCAAGTATGTGGACTATGAGATTGTCAGCCTCGAAGAAGGGGAGTTCGAGGCCTTCTTGGACTTTGTCGATCCTGGCGAAGCGGTGCTGAAGGCGCTCACGCAGTACGAGTTTATTTTGTGGACACGTGAGCGGTTCACGGCCTTCAAGTCCCAGCCAGAAAGGTTGGAGGACGTCGACTATGAATACCAGTGGGACGATTGAGGTCCTGCAGGACGGGGGTTACTCGAGGTATGCCGAGTTCAGGTAGAAGGTGAAGGCCTTGAACACCAATCCGGCCATGCAGATGGCAATGGCGGTGACACGGGCATTGCGGCGGCGGTTTTCGTAAGCATCGAACCGAACGATGAGGTCTACAAAGACAGAGAGCGCCGCGATGACTTCGAACAAGGTCACCCAGCCCCGACGCGCGTCGATGAAAGCCATAAACGTGGCGGCCCAGCGGCCCAGGCCTTCACCATTGAAGATGACATCCAACAAGAAGAGGCCATTGTATATCACCAAGATCACCAAGCTCACATCGAGTAGCCATTGGTCTTGCCCCTTGTCCTCTGCTCCTTTCATAGGCCGAAACTAAGGGTGGAAAGACAACCACAAACCTTCTTTGTCATGGAGACAACATTTCGGTGCTTACCTTCGTTTCATACCCGCTATGCCGAAACCAAATCCAACCGAATTCGGGCGCTCCTCTGAGCTGAGCAATGTCTCCGCACTGGATGCCAGTCAGTTGCATCGTCACTCCAACCTTCAGAGGTTGTTCGTAGTGACCATGGGATGTTTGTGGATCCTCGCTTTTGCGACCGGTTGTAGCCGGAACGCCAAGAACTGCAGCGCATATGATGGCGTTGATTTCTCGCAGGGAACGGTGGCCGTTCAGGCCGCTCACCAGTCCCAGAATTGACCCTCAGAACTGGAAGTAAATAAACGGCGTTCCTCCTGCAGAGAGGATGGCCGAGGCCAAGGATACCGCCAGAATGGCGCAACCGGCCTGAAGCGCCAACGGAGCGCGCACAAAAGCTTGCCGATACGCCTCCTTGATCTTGGAAGGCAACAAGTGGATCAAATAACCGATGACCATGACGCCAAAAACCATGCGGTAGTGGCTCACGACATCCAGTCCTACTGACAGAGGAGTGGCCTCGGCCAATTTGGAGAGGATGATCATGGCGGTATCCCATTCGCTCACCATATCGTGTTCCGTTCCAAACGTTGCCCAAGTGGTGTGGGAGGCACTGCGGAACCAGATGCGCGTAAAGGTGATGAAGTGAAAGGTGAGCGCCACCGCAATGGCCCGTTTCCAAAAGGTGTCCTTGGCCTCCCAGGGGCTGACTTTGCGCCAGAGCTTGTAGACAGTAATGCCCAAGCCATTGAGCCCACCCCAAATGACAAAGTTCCAGCCCGCGCCGTGCCACAGGCCGCCGAGCAGCATCGTCATCCAAATGTTGATGTTGGTGGTGACCCATTTGTGAAACGCAGGAACCCGGGCCATGACCAGGGCAATGGTGATCACCACACCGGCCAACCCTCCGAGCACTTTGGGGTTGGGCCACATCATCGCCACAAAAGACAGCAGGAATGCCCCGCAGACGGCTGTGAACCAAGAGGCCTTCCGGTTCCCACCCATGGGGATATAGAGGTAGTCCTTGAGCCATCCGGATAGGCTCATGTGCCAGCGCTTCCAGAAATTGCCACAACTGTCGGCCTTGTATGGGCTGTTGAAGTTTTGAGGCAGGTGGTAGCCCATGAGCAAGGCGACCCCGATGGCCATATCGGTGTATCCACTAAAGTCGGCATAGACCTGGAGGGAGTAGCCGTACATCGCCATGAGGACTTCAAATCCGCTGTGGGTAGCGGGTGACGCAAAGACCCGGTCGTTGAAGTTGACCGCGATCCAGTCGGCCAGAAGGACCTTTTTGAGCAATCCGTTGAGGATCCAAAATCCTGCCCTTCCTATGGTGGCCTGGGTCACCGGCTTGGGGTGCAGGATTTGAGGGATAAAATCAGCGGCCCGAACGATGGGGCCGGCGACGAGTTGGGGGAAAAACGATACGTAGAATCCAAAGTCGCTGAGCCGTTTTAGGGGCTGAACGAGTCCACGGCGAATGTCCACGGTGTAACTGATGGTCTGGAAGGTGTAGAAGCTGATGCCCACTGGGAGCAGGATGCGGTCTACAGACCAAGAGGAGCCTGCAGCGGCATTGACCCCCATGGCCAGCCAGTTCCGAGGGATGATGGACGACCCCGTGGCCGCATTCCACGATTCGGTCAGAAAGTAAGTGTACTTAAAGTAGAACAGCAGGGCCAGGTTCAGGCCAATGCTGAGGGCGAGCCATCGGTTCTTACCACGGTCGCCGGAGCTGGCTGCAATGCGGTGTCCTATGAGGTGGTCGCTGACGGTAGAGAAGACCAGAATGAGAAAGAACCAACCCGAAGTCTTCCAATAGAACAACAAGCTGGCGGCCAAGAGCCAAAGGTGTCGCAGGCCGCGCTGGCGGTCCCTGTGGAGGGCGGCGTCCAGGGCCAGGACGACAAGCAGGAAAAGCCAAAAGGAGCCATTCAAGAAGGTCCAGGGCGACGCGGCGTCGTGATCGAACAACTGCTGCAAGGCGCTCATGGGGAGGGGGTCCTGTGTTGTATGGCCGCTCTGAGAAGCAGTTCATAGAGCAGTTCACCCATCAGGATGTAGCCGTCTTTCCTAAAGTGCAGGCGGTCACCAGCTGCAAATCCGCAAGCGTTTAACGCGTCGATGGATCCCGCTCCGCCCAGGTGCCCGTATAGGTCCCAACAGGCCACGCCACGTTGAGAGACCAGGTCCAGCATGGCCCGCCGAACATCTTCGGCATTGGGGTTGTGTCGGTGGCGATAATGGCTGTCGTTGTTGGTGACGAGCAAGATTTCTATTTCAGGCCGGGCCATCCGTATGCTGTCGATAAGGGCCGCGTAGTGCTTCGAAAAGCGGTCCACGTCGAATCGGCTTTGGGCCATATGGGCATCGTTGATGCCCCATGCCAAAATGACCAGGTCGGGCGCTATCGTGCGCAACTGCTCTGGAAAATGAGGGTTGCGCATCCATGACGTAGAGCTGGCTCCATTGGCTCCCAGATCGTGGAAGACGAAGCCGGCCTGCTCGGGAATCCATTCGACGCCGTGAAGGGCCTGCGCGCCCGGTGCGGTAGGTTGGAGGGTGAGGGTGTCGGGAGCGGTCCCGCCTTCGGGGCCCACCCACTGTGTGATGCCCGCTGCGGACTGGGCTTCAAGCATCGGCACCCAAACTTGGGGGAGGAGGGGCTGCCAACCCGTGGCAGTGTCCGGACGGGACAGCACCCGGATCTCGGAAATGCAATGCTCTCCAGCCGGGGAACCGCTCCAGCACGACACGGGCGCCGCCGATGTGCTGATCGCCTCGACCCCGGTGATGCCCCAGTCTCCTCGGTGGCGGCGGTTGGCACAAGACTGTCCAGTCCAAACTGCGGGCGAAGACCAACCCCTTTCGGGCGGACCATTCGATTCCATCAAACGGTGGGGAGATTGAATGCCACAACCGACCACCACGCCCGGCCTGTCTTCACGCAGCCTTTGGCGAAATGCCCAGCCTATTCTGCCCGCTTGGACATGAGAACCGCCGAAATGCACCACTTGCAAAGGACCATCCAACATGGGGGCTTCGGAAGATTCGTCAAACAAAAGGGCGTGCCACGAAGCCAGAAATCGGGAAAGATGTTCCGATCCATAGAGCATGCCATCCATGTCGGCCAGCCCATTCAGGCCGTCGTCGCGGTGCGCATCTCCCCGTTGCAGGGGGTGCGTGGATTCACTCCATTCAGATTCTGTAGCTGCCGAGTCGCGTTGTCCCCAGCAAGATTCGCACAGCCCAAAGGATGCGCAAAGCAGCCCTGCCACCATGAAGGCCCAGCGCTGACAAGCCCAAGCGGGGCGGCTCACATTGTGGTCAGCGCCGCCCATCGGTTTCGAGCACTGGGGTTTGCAGTGAGGATGGAATGACCGGCGCTGCAGCGCGTTTGGGCATGGCAGATGGAGCCGGTTTGGACCAGTCCTGCCTCCATTCGCTGTAACACGCCAAAAAAGAACGGTCCAATAGTGTGCCCACCTGTTTGGCGCCCAGCGGGGTAAAGTGAACGTGATCGGGCCCGGCCAGTGGGGGTTCGCTGTCCACCCAAGCGGGCATGCTGCCCAAGCCTCCCATGACCTCGAGCAGGTCCCAATAACCGGCGCCATTTTCCAAAGCGGTGCGCTTCAACACATCCCGCACCGCCTCCAATTGAGGGAATGACGTCCACTGAAGGCCGGTTTTTTCGGCCATGTCCGACGGGCCGATGACCAAGATGGCTGCCTTGGGGAGAACCCTTTGGAACAGCCTGATTTGGCTGCCAAACCATCCGCCAAACCGTTCGGCCTGAGCCAAGTCCTTGCAGTGTGGAACCACATTCCCGCCGTATTGGAGGATCACCAACTCAGGGGATAAGGCCCGCAATTGACCGGTGAAGTGCGGGCGGTCCAGTTTCCTGAACAGCGTGCCCGAACTGCCCCGCATGGGCACACCATGCCATTGCACGCCTTGTCCTTTGGGTTCCACGGCAAAAATCCGCGGCACAACGCCTTCAAAACAGACTTCCGTCTCTTGCAGCCCGACGATGGGGCCGTCCCCCGTCATGGCAAGCGCCGTGTCGGCCTTTGGCCAACTTCCATGGAGGTCCAATACCGAGGCCGGTGTGCCCGCCCGAAGCGTATCGAGGAGGATGTCATTGACCCTCACAACACAGTCTGTGGCGACCGAGTCGTGCCACAAACGGATGCCCTTCCACATTCCGAATTGGCTGTGGTTGCGGGGTTCGGGAGCCAACGTGAGACAGGCGGTGGATCCGGTGGTGTCTTCTAGCTCTGCATAGCAGGCCAGCAGGCCATATCGCTCGTCGGTATCTGTGGTGTCGCGACGGCCATACCGGGTATGGCGCTTCCAGGGACCTGTGTGGGATTGCCGCAAGGCAAAACTTTGAACCAACGGAACAGGCGCCTGAAGCCCTGGCCCTGATCCTCCCCAGCGTTGTTGCCAAGCATGGCGCATGATGCCGGAAATCCGATCCCCCTCAATTTGACTGTCTCCGTAATGCAAAACGTTGATGTTCCCGTGCTCATCGAGTTGGGCGAAGAGTTGGCCAAATGCCCATTGGGCCGATTCCGGAATGGTCAGCCTCAGGGCAGCGGGCAGGGCCGAAGCGTCCGGAATGTGTGCAGGGCGCCGCCGTGGTGGGGCAGGAGCCGGCCCAAGGGCAACGTCTGCTTCCTGGGCGATGCTGTCAACTTTTTGTGGGCTTGAGCCCGCCACCGAGGTGCTGTCCACTCCCGTAAAGTCCACTCCCGCAGTGTCTGCAGCACGGGCATTGGCCGGTTCCAATCCAGTGGCTGCCGTCCAACCGGAGTCGTATTGGGCCAGCAAGTCCGAAACATCTTCGGGCCTCCAGCGTGGCACCACCAATTGTGGTGGGTCGGGGTGGAGCCAAGCCCGCCAAGATTCCGGGTAGGCCATGCGCACCACTGTGCCGCCTACATTGATCCCCTCGGCAGGAAATGAGGCAGCCAGAACCGTTACCACACAGCCCACTACAGAGAGGGCCATGGCGCCTTTCCATCGGTCGTCACGAGGGGGGTGTGGCGCGCTCATGGAGGCGGAATCTTGAGTTTCATTCCAGGTTGCAATGCCTCCGCGGATACGTCATTCATCCGCATGATGTCTTCTAAGCCCGCCTGAGGATATTGAAGGGAGATGGTCCAATACGATTCGCCTTCTTGGACGGTATGCCAAATCCAAGGAGTCTGGTCGTTCATACGGGGAGCAACGGATGGCGGCGCAGGTGCAATGCGGCCCAAGGATCCGGGAATCTCGAGCCGTTGGCCGACCCTAATCAGATCGCTGTCAAGGTTGTTGTACCGCTTGATTTCTCCAATGCGCACCCCATAATCGCGGGCGATGGCACCGAGCACATCTCCGGGCCCCACAACGTGCACGGTGCTGGAAACGGTCACGGAAGGTGCGGGGCGTCGGGCACAAAAGTGGTCTCGGTCAGACCAACGTTGGCCCACCTTTATGGGAATCAAGAGGTCGGGTCTGGCGTCGCTAAAGCCGATGGAGTCGGTGGTGAACCATGGGTTTTCCATGCGAAGGGCCCCGTACAAGGAGGGCACGGTGTCGGCCATGCTGAAATAGGCAGCCCCCCCATTAGGGCATCGCAACCGTTTCAGCTCGCCGGCGCGCAGCATCCACAGGGCATGGGTGTCGTTCCAATCAAAATTGCGGTCTACTTGCAAAATCACCCGGAACAGATGCAGCCATTCCAGCAATGCGGCATCCAGCGAGGTGACATCCAAACCGCGGGCCGCCTGTGGGCCACGCACGAAAGACATGACCTGACGCAGCGGGTCTTGGGGGAATGCAAGGGCGGCCTGATGGGCCTGCGCTATGGCCGCCGATGTCATGGCTTCGGGGACATGCCGCTCGTCCCAACCCCGGCGGATTTCGAGTCCGTGCGACAGGGCAGAGGTCAGGTCCATGGCCCATGGCCCTGCGCGGCGACCTGGACCATAATAGGCGTTGTTCCAGCCCGTAAGCGCCATGGGGAGCATGGCCCAATCGGCAGGCAATCCCGCGCCCTCAAAGGCGGCCTCGACCTCATTGCGGTGCCGGTCCGTGGACGCCTCCATCAACCGGAAGCACAACATGCCATCGGCCAGCATCCGCTGGAGGGCTCGGTCCGCATGATGTTCGGCCAACGGAAGGGCTTCGAGCTGTTGCAGCAAGGATTCTCCCCACGGTGAGCGAATCCGCCAACGGCTGGGATCCATTTGCGGTTGCATGGGAGTGAGGACGCAACCAGACTCGAGAGATTCCAGGTCTTCGACCCAGGTCGACCATTCCATGGAGCGCACCAAGGATTCCCATCCGATCAGGTCCGGTTGCGCGCGGATGGCCGACCACTGCATGCCCCCCAAAATGAGGGTGAATGCCAAAATCAGCTGTATCCAGAACTTCCGCATAGCGCACTACGAATATGGAACGGATGCGCAGTAAATTACATGTTCGAGAGGTCGAACATCCCCAACATGCCAACACCGTCGAAATCCGACTTAAAAAAAAGACTCTCCGCCTTGGAACAAGAGCGGTCTTTGTTGCGGAAAAAAATTGCGCAATGGGACGAATACCAGGGCGAAGATGGGCTTCAATGGCAAGCGGCTGATGACGCCAAGACGGAGGTCTATATTTTGGACAAGGCCGCCGACGGCATCTTCACTTTGGACGAAGGGGGAAGGGTTTGTTACATCAATCCAGCGGGAAGCCGAATGCTGGGTTTGGAGCCGAATGCCCTGAAGGGCCAAAAAATTGTCGATGTCTTGGGGAGGGATGGACACGATGAATGGGCCACAAAAATTGGGGAGTGGATCCAAGACCCGCACAAGTTGTCCCCCCAGCTGTGGCTGGAGATTTCAAGCAAGAACATACTGGGCACGCAGCGTTGGTTGAGTTTGAACCTGAGTTGGAATGGCAACGCGCAAAATGCCAGGGAAGTGGTGCATGGCATCATCCGCGATGTGACCGACCAGAAACGGTTGGAAATCGCACTGCGCCAGTCAGAGGAGCATTACCGCGGAATCATCGAAAACATGGACCTCGGCATATTGGAGGTCGACACGGAAGAACGCATCACCCGGGCATTCCCCAAATTCTGCGCCATCGTGGGCTACACAGAAGAGGAGTTGCTCGGGCGGAAGGCATCAGAAGTCTTTATGGTCACCTCCGAACGCGAGCGCATGGAAGCGCGAACCGAAGCGAGGAACAAAGGCGAGTCAGAGCTCTATGAATGTTCCATTCGGAATAAAAATGGAGAGCTGGTATGGTTGCTCATTAGTGGCGTGCCTTTGCGCAATGAAGCGGGACAGTCTGTGGGCTCGATGGGCATCCATTACAACATCACCGAGCGAAAAAAAAACGAAGAAAGGCTGCAAAAAGCCATGCTGGTGGCCAATGCGGCACGTGCAGCTGAACGGCGTTTTCTGGCCAAAATGAGCCACGAGATCAGAACGCCCTTGAATGCCATCATCGGGATGTCACATATTCTGGAAGACACCCCCCTGAGTGAGGAGCAGTCCAAGTTTGTCAATGCCATTTCGAAGGGCGGTGTGCTCCTCAAAGAGTTGCTCGACAGCGTGCTCGACATCGCCCGTCTAGAAGAAGGCCGCAAGGAGCTCAACATGCGTTCCACGACACTGCGCCCCATTTTTGATGGAATCATGGTGGTCTACAAGCCCCTGATGATCAACAAAGGCATATCGCTGGAGTTGGAGTGGGACGGGGCGCTGGATGGATCCTTCAAGCTCGACGTGCAAGCATTGTCTCAGGTACTGTTGAATTTGGTGGGCAATGCGGCCAAATTCACCGAAGCAGGTTCTATCCGCTTGAGGCCGAGCTTATTGGTTGACGGGCGGCAATTAAGGCTGAAGGTTGAGGTGTCTGACTCGGGAAGAGGCATCGCTCCCGAGCACGTAAACCGGGTGTTTGATCGGTTTGCTCAAGTCAAGGACAAGTCCGACAAATTGCAGGATGGCAGCGGCCTGGGATTGGCCATTTGTAAAGAGCTTTGCAGGCTTCACGGCGGGAACATTACCCTGGTGAGTGAATTGGAAAAAGGCAGTACGTTCACTTTTGAATTTGCAATCGAACGGGGCGAAGCCACGGTGGAAATCAGCAAGGAACGGGCGCAAGATTCGGTTCGAAGTCTGCGCATCTTGTGCGCTGAAGACAATACCGTGAACTTGATGTACCTCAGCAGAATACTCAAGGAATGGGGGGTGACTTTCGAAGCTGTGAGCAACGGTGCCGACGCTGTAGCACTCTGGAGAGAGAAGGACTGGGATGTCATTCTCATGGACATTCAAATGCCCATCATGGGAGGGATTGAAGCCTCGCGAATCATCCGGGATGAGGAAAAGAACCGGGATGGCAGGACCACCATTGTAGGGCTCAGTGCATTTGCATTCGAGTCGGATGAAAGAGAGGGGCTAGAGGCGGGTATGGATGCATACCTCAAGAAGCCATACTCGCCCATTGAGCTGCTAGAGGTGTTACAGCGGTACATCAAACAGTAATCTGCACCCAGATGTGAACGGCACGCCGTTTGCCAAAAACACGCTGAGAAGCAAATAACAAAGTATAGATATAATTATTTTGTTGCTAAAAATGAATATAATGTGTAAATTAGAACATGTGGTTGACAGGCACTTCGGTTTAATCCGAGGTCAATCACAGTTGTGAATCGTAGAGAAGCACCCGCAACGGCGGGTGTTTCCATTTTCTAGGGTTTCGTTGGCCAGTTGCGCGCCCAACAACTTGTGGAGAAGCCACAAGAGAAAGCCATCGAATGGAGAATGGGGGTGTCTACATTGAAGGCATGGCAGAAAACCGTTCCACAAGGCGTTTTAAGGTGATGGGGGGCAGCCGCAGTTTCGATGTCTGCGATTACGTGAGAGAGATGAAGGAAACAGCCGATAGGTTTGCCCTCTATGTCGGCTGTGACAGCCAGAACTACAGGAGCTACACCGTATACGCCACCACCGTGGTTTTTCGTTATCCCAGCGCAGGGGCGCACGTGATTTATCGGAAAGAAAAAGTGCCCCGCATAGAGGACATGTGGACCAAGTTGTGGGGCGAAACCGAACGTTCGGTGGCCTTGGCGCACATGATCCGCGAGGAGACCGGGGTGAAGGTCGAGCAGATTGACTTGGATTTCAACACCGACCCCGCCTATCCGTCCAATAGGCTGTTGAGCGCTTCGGCCGGTTACATTCAATCGTTGGGTTTCCAAACGGGGGCCAAGCCAGACTTGTTGATGGCCGCTTGGGCTGCAGACTCTCTCTGTCACTGATGTCCAATCAACTGACCGATGTTGTGGCGCTCGATGCGCCATTGAACACCTTGTGGCGCTTTTTTTCGACGGCCCAGAACCTGGCGCCATTGACGCCGCCCAACCAAAAGCTCAGGGTAGGCAAGGGGGGAGACATTCCCATTGCTGCAGGGTTGGAGATTGAAATTTCTGTGGCCCCGATGTTGGGGATCCGCACCGGATGGAAGACCAAGATCATGGAAGTTGAAAGCCCGGAAAACCACCCGGAGCAGGCTTGGTTCAGGGACATCCAAGAATCGGGGCCCTTTGCGCAATGGGACCATACCCATGCCTTTCGTGCGCTGCCAGGTGGCGGCACAGCAGTCATGGATAATGTGCTGTACAAGTTGCCACTGGGCCTTTTGGGCCAGGCCGTTGCGGGGTTTTGGGTGCGGCGTCAAGTGGACGGGCTTTTTGCATACCGCAGGACCGCCTTGGAGGAGATGTTCGGCGCCGCTGCGCTCCCCAAAGAGCTGGCCCAAGGATGGGAAGTACCGGCCGGTTTTGTACCATCTGCCCACTGATTGAGGACTGTATGTAGGTTTCTTGGCCGTAAAGGGTGGCTGAACAAAGCATGGAGGCGGTAAATTGCCAAGGTGAAGACGCACCCATTTTTCGTGAGCTGCCTTGTCGCGATCGGTTTGTTTGGAGGGGCAAGCGAAGTGCAGGCCCAATTCAACATTGAGCCGACCGACAGTTTGGTGGACGTCTTTGCCACAGACAGCCTGACCCGCATCTTTCAAATCGATTTTCCCAATACGTCCGGTGATTCGCTGGCTTTGAGCTGGAGGTACATCGATGGAGGATGGACAGACGGGTGGGACGTCAACCTCTGCGATTTGGGCGAGTGCTACACCGGCGTCCCCGCCGATGCCGATATGCTGGCGATGGGGGCAGAAGGAACAGGTTTCCTGAAGCTGATCGTGAACGCCCTCGAGACCGAAGGGGAGTGTGTCCTGCATTTTTGGGTCTGGCCAACGGGCAACCAAGACGCCTTGGTCAACATCTACTTTGACTTGCGCAATGGTGGAATATCCGCTGTTCAATCTCCCTTCCAAGCGGACCGCCAGCCCGGGTGGTCGGCCTATCCTGTACCCGCCGCCATAGGCGCGCCCATTCGGCTCTCAGGACTCCAAAACGACCATGGGACACCTCCCGTGCAACTATTGGATATGATGGGGGCGTTGGTTCCCTGTACATGGGCCGCCGGAGAGGAGTCCACCCTGCAAACGGAGGGGCTTTCAAAAGGCGTCTATTTATTGATTCACAAAGACTTGTATCCGCCCCTGCGGATCATCATGGAGTAACCTGCATACCTCAACCATGACATTTTCGATGTATACCCGCTGCGCTTTGGCGCTTTCTCTGTTGCTAAACGCCACAGGAATCATGGCCCAGCAAGCCACTTTAATCGCCGATGACCACGATGGCATTGTGATCCGATTCGATTTTTCCGACCCCGTCTTGAGCGAGGTGGTGACGCCGGAGGGCAACGCCATCATCCCAAGGGTTCTGGGAGATTCGCCGCTCTTGCGGGCGGGCGCGCCAGACCTCTCCAAGGTGGACGCCACCGTTTTGATTGGTGCCGCATCAGGCACCGCACTCGAGGTCATTGACAGCGAGTATACAGAGGTGCCCGGAGTCAACGTCGCTCCCAGCAAAGGCAACCTTTACCGCAACGTGGATCCGGCGACCGTGCCTTTTGAGGAAGGAGCGGTATACGCCCAAGACGGATTCTTCCCCGCTGAGGCTGCGGCCTTGCGCACACCTTTTGTGGAGCGCGGTTTGCGGGGTCAGGCCATCTGGGCACATCCATTCCAATACAACCCCGTGACGGGCGTTTTGCGCTCCTATCAAAGCATCACCGTGCGCGTGGTAGAGACGGAGGCAGCCCCCATCAATCCCGCAGTTTCTGAGGTGCGCATGTCCCCTGGAACGCAAGGTCTGATTGCCGGGCGTTTTTTGAATGGCGCCGCCATGACCAACCGCTATGACTACATCGAAGAGCATGGCAAGGTGGTCGTGGTGACCGATGCCATGTACGACGATGTGCTCGCACCACTCATCGCGTGGAAACGCGAGAAGGGCCTCGATACCGAGGTGGTCTACGCCGAGGACTTTGGCAACGACTATGACGCCATCAAGGCCTTTTTGGCGGACCAGTATTTTGACGAGGGATTGACCCACGTGATCCTTGCAGGAGATGAGGACCAGGTGGCCGCCACCTTGGTGACCAACGGAGGGGGTACCGGATACTGCGACCCGTGCTATGGATTTGTAGAAGGCAACGATCACTACCCCGAGTTCTTTGTAGGCCGCATGCTCGTGCACAACGTGGCCGAGATGCAGACCCTCGTAGACCGCACCCTCGAGTACGAGAAGACCCCGTTCATGGGCGAGGAGTGGTTCGAAGTGGCCGTGGGCATCGGGTCGAACGAAGGGGCAGGCATTGGCGACAACAATGAGTCGGATTGGCAGCACCAGAATGTCATCAAGGACAAGCTGCTCGGTTATGGCTTTGAGGAAGTGTGGGAAGTCTATGACGGCACCCAAACAGCCAGCAGCCCTACAGGAGGGGAGACCGCGGACGAAGCGGGCAACCCCAACGCCAACGACATGGTGCAGCTGGTCAATAAAGGCGCAAGCTTCCTAAACTACACCGGACATGGGTACCACGGGGGCATCGCTTCGAGCGGATTTGACGTCAACGCCATCGGACAGACGACCAATGCGGGCATGTACGGCTTCTTTGTACCGGTCGCCTGCTGCGTGGGCGACTTTGACGAGGGCGAAGGCTCCGGAGACTGCTTCGGCGAAGTCTGGATCAAGCACACCGCCAATGGCGCTCCAGCAGGAGGCATCGGCGGGGCGTTCTCGAGTGTGCTCCAAAGCTGGGCACCGCCGATGAAAGGCCAGGACGAGATGGTCGACCTCGTGGTAGAGGACGGCGAAGTGGAGATCAACCACACTTTTGGTTCCATTGTGGCCCACGGTTGTGCGGGCATGATCGACGCCTATGGCGGCGCAGGAGAAGAGATGATGGACACCTGGTGCGTCTTTGGTGACCCCACGGTGGTCATGCGGACGGCAACCCCGACCAACTTGAGCTTGGGCCACCAAGACGTCTACTTCTTGGGAACACCTTCTTTGGACGTGACGTGCACGAACGAGGGGGCCATGGTGGCCTTGACGTTCAACGGAGAGATCCTCGGCACCGGGTTTGTAGAAAACGGCACCGTGACCTTGACCTTGGACGGGCCGCTCTCGGTTCCCGGAGACTACCTCTTGACGGGAACGGCGTATAACACCATTCCCTATCAAGCGGTGGTGCAAGTGGTGGCGGCAGAAGGCCCTTACGTGTTCAACAACGGCAACGCGACCTTCGATGACGCCGGTGATGCCGACGGCAATGTGGACCAAGGCGAGAGCATCGCGTTGGAGCTGAACCTTTCCAATGTGGGCGTAGACATGGCCATGGATGTGCAGGTGGTTGTGACCACAGCAGACGAGTGGGTGGTCATCACCGATGGCGCGGAATCAGCAGGAGACATCGACGCCTCTGGCACGTTGACCCTCCCCGGTTTTGCCTTTGATGTGGTGGCTGGCGTAGAAGACCAGCACGTGGCCGTATTTGAGGTGGAGATGACCGATGCCGAGGGTACGGTTTGGAATTCGAGTTTCAATATTGTGTTAAACGCCCCGCACTTTGCTGTGCTCGATCTCGAGGTGGTAGACGCAGGGAATGGCATCTTAGAGAGCGGTGAGGTCGCCCAGCTGGTGTTCACGATCATCAATGATGGACACGACGCAGCCCCCGGCGGAGTGGGCCTGCTCGCCTTTGAGCACCCCGACGTGACCTTGTTGAACAATGGCGATTATGTCATGGAGGACATCCTCCCCGGCGAGACGTTCACGCAGAGCTACGGTGTGCAGGTTTCCGAGGACGCCGCGCCAGGCGGACTGCTGCCACTGGCATTTACGTTCAATACGTTTGGTCCTGATAACGAGGACCTCTACATGACCACGGCCGACTTCTTCGAACCCATCAACCTCATCATGGAGACCTGGGAGACGGGAGACGATCAGTCCTTCCCTTGGGCCTACGACGGCGAGGAGGATTGGTTTGTAACCGACAACAACCCCTACCAAGGCGATTTCTGCATGGAGAGTGGCGACATCGCCGACAACCAGAGCACGGCGTTGACCATTGGTCTCGAGTTCTTGGGCGACGGCGAAATGAGTTTTGCCCGCCGCATCTCCACCGAAGACGGCTGGGATTACCTGCGCATGTACATCGACGGCCAAATGGTCTCGGAGTGGTCAGGCGAGCTCGACTGGGCAGAAGAGACGTTTGCGCTGACTGCAGGATACCACACGGTGACCTGGTCTTACGAGAAGGACAACATCATCTCGTCCGGTGCCGATGCGTGCTGGGTTGACGACATCGTATTGCCTCCGTTCTGCTACATCGACGTGGTGGTCACTCAATCCGGTACAGAGGGTGTCTTGTGCCCCGGAGAGTCCGTGACCATGAGCACCAACACAGGCTTTGAGACAGCGTGGAGCAACGGCGCTACCGAAGAAAGCATCGAGGTGTCCGAGGCGGGCACCTACACGGTCACCCTCACCGATGAGCAGGGCTGCAGCTTCACTTCAGACCCCATTGTCATCGATGTGCTCGAGACCTTGATTCCTGAAATTGCATTCGAAGGCCAGTTGGGCTTCTGCGAAGGAGGTTCGGTGGTTTTGAGCGGCCCTGACAACGGAGAATACGCTTGGAACGTAGGCGTGGAAGCCCAGAGCATTGAGGTGAGCAGCTCGGGAGAGTTTCAGTTGGAATTCACCAATGTCTGCGGCAACACCGCCAGCAGCGAGGTGGTCCAGGTCAACGTCTACGACATACCGGCTGCCCCCACCACCGAGGACTTCACCATTGAAGATCCCGCAGAAGTCAGCCTCAACGCCGACGGAGAGAACCTCTTGTGGTACGATGCCGAAGACGCGCTGTTCCCCATCGGGGCCGGCCCTGACTACCCCATGTATGTCGACCAGACCACTACATTCTGGGTGGCTACCGAATCGACCAACCCCGGCACTGACGCTACAGGCGCCAAGGCGGTGCGCGATGAAGAGAACGGCCAGTTCCACCAGAACAACGGCTTCTGGCTCGTCTTTGACGCCTACCAGAACATGACCATCGAGACGGTAAAGACCTATGCCAATGGCTTGGGTACGCGGATTGTTACGCTCGTAGACGCCAATGGAGCGACGCTTCAGTCGTCTACGGTGAACATGGAGGATGGCGAGAACGTGGTGGCGCTCAACTTCTTTGTTCCGGCAGGGGAGGGCTACGGCCTGCGCATCAGCTCCGACAACCCACAGCTGTGGCGCGACGGCATCGGTTCCGATCCCGAGTACCCGTATGCGTTGGGCGACTTTGGCGAGATCACCGGCACCAGCGTCAACGGCGCCAACAGCCAGAACTACTACTACTTCTTCTACGATTGGACGGTGTCTGTAAACGCGGTGGGTTGCCTCTCGGAGCGCGTGCCCCTGACGGTGACGGTCACCAACCCTACGTCTGTGGGACAGATTGCGGGCCTGAACAGCATCGATGCCTACCCGAACCCCACGGCGGACATGCTCCAGCTCGACCTTGACCTGGGCGCCAATGTGCTCGACCTGAACGTCGCCATCATGGACCTCCAAGGCCGCTCGGTTCAGACTGCGCAGTGGAACGCTCAATCGACGGGCCGCCGCACATTGGACCTCACCGACTTGGCCCCCGGCCACTACACCGTGCGCCTCACCGACGGCACCGGCCAATGGCGCCTCCCCGTCGTACGCCACTGAGCGCAGTAAACACTGTGATCCACGACCGATATTAAATGGAAAGCGGCCCCACTCGGGGCCGCTTTTGCTTTGCACCAGCCAGTGGCGGTGGGACGTGGGTCTATGGTGGTCTTTCAAGGTTGACCTTCAATCAGGGCCAAGAGCCGAGCCTCGATGGCCTGCCAGTCTTGGTTGAGGTTGACGGTGGCGACACTGAAGCGGTGCGGCTCCATGCGATAGTGGTGCTCGTAATCGCGATCATCCACCGTGGCATAGAGCAGCATGCCTTCGGCAGCCTCGTCACAAGGGTGCAGGGGCTTTTCACCCTTGGCCTTTCGATTCCGAGCATCGCGCGCCAACTGCGTCAAGTAGGCATTGAGCTGGTACATGTTGCTGGATACGTATCCTTCTGATCCAGAAGTGCTCGAGGTCAAGCCTCCACCAGAGTAGAACTTGGTGTCGATGATGATGCGGCGGTCCGGATGCTCCATGGATATGTCCATGACCATGCGCGGGACGAGCTGCCCTGAGCCGATTCCCTTTTGCTCCGGAACCAAGTCCCAGTGCAAAACCTTGCCTCCCTGGTGCACCTTCCATCCATGGGCAGCCAAGTGCTCTCGGTAAAAATTCCGAACGAACTGCTCAAACAAGGCGTGCAGCTGTTTCTCGACCACGTCTTGGAATTGGCGCTTCCGCGTGCTGCCCGTTTCCTCTTTCACCGAAAGGCCTTCGAGGATGAGTCCACACAACCCCATGAGGAAGGCGTACCACTGGTTGTTGCGGTGAATCCGCACACGCCCTACCAAGGAGGGTTGGACCGGCACCAGCGACACTTCTGGCATCCGATGAAACAGCTGCTGAACCTCGGTCTTCAACTTTTTGGAAGGCGCTTCATGCCGGGCGATCCGCCAAAGTGTGGCCTTGAGGATGCGGTTGGCGAGGATGTCCGAGGTGAACTCATCGTGGGTGCAGACCGCCTTGCCTTGAGGCAGGCTCAGGCGAGACAGAGAAGCGCTCAGTTCGAGCTTGCCACGCACCCCCCGAATTTCCTCAGTCACCGGTTTGTAGCCGCGGTCGAGTCCCCGCTTGACCACATGCTTGACGCCGGCCACCAGCACATGGGAGAGGAGCTCAAAATAGCCGGCATGGTCATCGTCCTCTATGGACTTGACTTCCTCCCAATTCAGGAACTTGGCGTCGAAGGCATAGGCCAAGAGGTGATAGAGGTTGCGAATGGGAATCTTCCTCACCAGGTGCTCCTCTTTCTCATCGGGCTCCCTCACCGGTGGCGTATCACCAGCATCCAAGGAAGCCGCTTCAGCCATTCAGCTTGTCGATTTCCTCTTTGGCCTTTCCAGCGTTGTCAAACCAATACTCCTCCAGCAGTGGCGCGATCTCGTGCTTGATGATGGCAGTGAACACCTCGTCTTCTTTTCCGTTGGGCCACAATTGACCGTCTTCCGAGTCGATGAAATAGCTGTGTCCCACATTGAATCCCTGGCCAAGGCTTGAATCTCCAGTTATAGAGACATTGAGTGCGTTGAGCCGGTTTGTGATCTGGTCAATCAACGGTGCTGGACAACCGTCAGCTTTCATTTGGGCGCGGAAGCGACTGCCAAACCGTGGCGGCATATTGAAGAAGGCAAAGCGGCGGCGCAGCGCATAATCCACCATGGCAAGCGACCGGTCTGCGGTGTTCATGGTTCCGATGATGTGGACATTGGAGGGGATGCTAAAGTGCTCTCCTTTGCCGCTGTATGTGAGCTGAACACGATGAGAGTCTCCGCGCTTATCGGCTTCGATCAGCATCATGAGTTCGCCGAAAATCTTGCTCAGGTTGCCGCGGTTGATTTCGTCAATCACAAAGAAGTGGTCCTTCTCCGGCATGGATCTGGCCTTTTCACAAAACCGCAGGAAAATGCCATCCTTGCGTTCAAATTGACCACCTGTAGCCGGCCTGAACCCTTGGATGAAATCCTCATAGCTGTATGATTGGTGAAATTGAACCATCTCCAGCCGCCCCTTGTCCTTGTGGCCCATGGCAGCGTAGGCCAGCCTCTTCGCAATGAAGGTCTTTCCTGTACCTGGAGGTCCCTGAAGAATGATGTTCTTTTTGCGCCGAAGCACCTCGAGCAATTCCTCGGCCTCGCTGCGCTCCATGAAAACTTCGGAGAGGAGGGAGTCGATCGAATACGGTCCACCACTTCCACTTTCTTCTGAGCCATGGTCATCGGGACCGGCTCCGCCCGCCAGAAAGTTTTCGCTTACTTCGGAAAACACGGTTCCAAAGAGTGTTTCGAGCCGCTCGACATAAGTGGGGTATTTCGTGATGTCAGTGAGCGTTTTCATCACAATTTCTTGCTCTGTTTCTTCCCAGCCAGAGTCGTCAATCCACATCACGTTTCGGATGTTCGGGTGGTCATTGGCTCGCTCCTCATAGCGGTAGTCAGAAACCACCACGCCATAAGCGAGATAGGTCGAGTTGCCTTTCTTGGCGATGACCACATCTCCAACCTGCATCACCTGGGCAAATTGATACACAGCCAAGCCATCGTTTCGATACGACTTTTCGGGGTCCCATTTGCGCCGCATTGCCAGCCTGACAGCTTCTTCGTCCGAATATTGAGAAGCGTCACCTACATCCCAACCAATGTTGATTTCCTCCTGGTCTTTGAACTGATTCCAGTAGCGCGCTCCCCTGCCTGGCGCAATCAACCATACCCGCGATTTGCTCCACTCTAACTCTGGCTCTTGAACCTTTTTTGCTGGTCTGGCCTTTTTCCAATCGCGGTAAAGAACTCCGGCTTGATTGAACATGGCAATAGGTCCATTGGCTTGGCGGAATTGTCTTCCTTTTTCTGTTGATGACCAACCGGCTTTCTCTTTGGTGATGAAACCAGCTTTGACGTAGTCAATGGAGTAAAAGTGTAGAAGACTTTCCCATCGGATATAGCCGGTTTTTTCAAAGCGTACGAGTTCGTGAGCCGTGAGTACCGCGGTATTGCGAATGTGCTCTGTTATTGATGCAGAACGGATGGGGGCATCTTGCTTGCTGAGGAAGTCAAATGCCAATGTCATCATGCGGCACCCCACTTTTTTTGATGGAGCCATGTCGGACTCCAATATGTTCTCAAAAATGTCCTCCATCACTTGTCGTTTTTGCCGTTGATCTATCATCCCATATTTAGGAATTCCAAGAGCAAGGCCATGGCGCAGTTTGTTTCAGCAGGCCCAAGATACCGCCTCCGCGCGCACCCTATATTTCCGGCTCCGAAACCTCTACGAACATGATCACAGGCGAACTCAAAAGGGAGGTCGACAAAATCTGGGAAGTTTTTTAGACAGGTGGAATTTCCGATCCCATTTCTGTCCCGGCATTTACTTGCATTCAATTGGTCCATTCAGCGCATAGTGGTGATGGATTCTCACTTGATCCCCCGCTGGTTTTTGATGGCTTCGTAGGCGTCGGTAATGCGGTCGAAGCGGACGCGGGCTTGCTTCTGGTGGTCGCCAGCCATGTCGCGCACCGCCGAGGTGTTCGTTCGCGTCTGAAGGAGTCAAGGCCACTCCGTTTGGCTGCGAATACAAATTGGACGTGTGTTATATGACTCTTAAGGAAGGGACTATGGTAGATTGCATCCGCTGGTCCTCACTGGCCATTTACAACCAAACCAAATGCGCTTCTTTACAGCACTGCTGATGCTCATGGCATCAGCCTCGCTCTTTTCACAAGAGGATTGTAACCTGTTCAACATCCAAGATCTCGCTGCAGAAAACCTCGCTTTGCACGATTCGATCGCCCAGTTCTCGGTCGACAGCACCATCCTTCAGTCCGATGGATCTGTCGAGGTTTACCTCAGCAATGGAACCACATACACTCAGGTTCAAGGTTGCACAGATGCGGTAGCTGCAAACTATGACCCGGCTGCCAACACGGACGATGGCAGTTGCTCTTCATGCAGCAGCATTGAATTTGACGGCTACACCTACAGTGCGGTGGAGATCGGCGACCAATGCTGGTTTGCGGAGAACCTGCGCACGACGGTGTATGCTGATGGCTCGGCGATCCCGGAGGTCACCGACGACGCTACATGGTCAGGATTGAGCACGGGAGCCCGCAGTGATTATGACAACGCTGCATACAACGCCTTGACCTACGGCCGGCTGTACAATTGGTACGCCGTGAACAATGGGAGCGGCCTGTGTCCGAGCGGCTGGCATGTTCCTACGGATGGAGAGTGGACGGCATTGGAGACATACTTGGGTGCCGGACCAATCGACCAATGCACTGTAATCGATGCATGCGGTGAGGGGACAGCCTTGAAATCGACAACAGGCTGGTACGACAATGGCAACGGCACGGACAATTTTGGGTTTTCGGCCCTTCCGGGCGGCTTCCGCTTCGACGACGGCAATGGCTTCTTCGACTATGTCGGGTACTTCGGCATCTGGTGGAGTTCTTCGCCCAGTGACGGCTATGCTTGGTCCCGGAACTGTGGCAACGCCAATCCAGGCATCTACCGGCACACCTACCTTCATCGTTTCGGATTCTCCGTGCGTTGTCTCAGGGATGCCGATTGAGCGTAGCGAAGGAGGGTTGACACTTTGAAACTTTGGAGGCCGAAGGCCGACGGGGAGCACATGCCGGATTTCGACCGCGAGGGCGAAATCCGCGCGGTGGGAGGGCCGGCAGAGGGCCGGCAGTGGAATGCGGCCAGCCCTACTTGATGCCGCGCTGTTTTTTGATGGCTTCGTAGGCGTCGGTAATGCGGTCGAAGCGGACGCGGGCCTGCTTCTGGTAGTCGGCGCCCATGTCGCGCACCTTGTCGGGGTGGAACTTGACGGCCATGCGGCGGAAGGCCTTCTTGACCTCGCTGTCGGTGGCCGTTTCCGGGATTTCGAGGACGGCGTAGTGGGAGGCGACGTCGGTGTAGAAGCTGGCCTCGATGCTCTTGCTGTCTTTGGCGCTGATGCCCATCCAGTTTGCGATCTGGCGGATGACCTCGACTTCACTCGGGTCTACGTTGCCATCGGCCTGGGCGATGCCGTACATGTATTGCAGCAGGAGCAAGCGCTTGCTGTGCTCCATCATGCCTTGGATCTGTCGGCAAACGGCGCGGGCGTCTACGTCTTGCTTCAAGACTTCGCGGAGGGTCAGGATGTAGCGGTCGGCTTGGGCGTCGCCGAAATTGCTCACGAAGAACCGCTTCACGTAGTCCAGCTCGGACTTGAGGATGCGGCCGTCGGCCTTCATGACGGCCGCGCTGAGGACGATCATGGAGGCCGCGAAGTCACCGGCGCTGGTCTGCCTTTGGCGGGGACCGCCTCCGCGAGGCCGGGCGCCAGGTTGGGGACCGCTTTCCATGGAGAGGCTGTCGTCCGACATCATGGACGCAAAGGCATACCCCAGGATGCCGCCAATGGGTCCGCCCAAAGCCCAGCCGAGGGCGCCTCCTATAAATTTTGTGTATCTGCCCATCGTCCTTTTTTCTGATTACCAGCTTCCCCCGGCACCGCCACCGCCAAAGCTTCCGCCTCCAAAACCGCCACTGCCTCCAAAACCACCGCTTCCACTGCTGAAGTTCCCAAAAGAGCCCCGGCTGCGGTGGGAGGACCGGTTGGCCAAGAGCATCAAAGCCACAAGGGTGCCCAAGTCGTTGCTGCCTGCATAGCGCCGCACAACACCCGCCATAACAATGATGGGCACCAGGAAGACGAAACCAAAGAAGAGGAGGGCCACGATCATGCCCGCAGCGCCCAGCGGCGTGCCGGGTTCGTACTCCTGGATTTCTCCGCTGGCCATGGGCCCAAGGACGTCCAAGGCATTGCGGATGCCCCAGCCGTATGCGTCCGGCCCCCCGCGCTTAAACTCGGGGATCATCTCCAAATCGATGATGCGGTTGGCAGTGATGTCGGGAATGGCACCTTCCAAACCATATCCAACCGCGATGAACACCTGTCCTTTGCGGTCGCTGGTTTTGGGAGAGAGCGCCAAGACGATGCCGTTGTCGAATTCCGCGTCGCCCACGCCCCATTTCTCGCCCACGCCCACGGCAAATTCAAACGGCTCTTCACCGCAGAAGTCGGGGTGCGTCACCACGACAATGCTGTTGGGCGTCGTGTCGTTGAGGGCGCGGATGGTCCCGTTAAACTCCGCTTCTTCCTCTGGGGAGAGGAGGTCGGCGTAGTCGTAAACAAAAGTGCCCGGCGTGCCGTTTTCGGGCAGGCACTCCAGGTCGGCTTGGCCAAGCAGCCCGCCGGTCGTTAAGGTGATGGCCGCAAGGGCCAACAGCAGGAGGGAGGACAGGCGCTTCATGATCCGAAACTGATGTCGTCCGAGAGCTCGTTGACGTCGTCATCGGCCACCGGGAAGTGGGCAGAGAGCTGCTCACCCGCCAAACGGATGCCGGCTGCGAGGCCTTCACCCGCCTTGCCGGCTGCGAGGCCCGCGATCACGGTATCCTTAACGTCGTTCCAGAAGCCTTCTGGAACGGCCGCGTTGATGCCGCCGTCCCCGAGGATGGCGAACTGCCGATCCTGAGTGGCGAGGTAGAACAGCACCCCGTTGCGGAGTTCGGTCTTGTGCATGGACAGCGTCTCAAAGACCGTGGCGGCACGGTCAAGCACTTCGCCCTTGCAGCGGGTCTCTACATGGAGTCGGATCTCCCCGCTGGTCTGCGACTCGGCGTCGGAGATGGCAACGAGGATGTCGGCCTTGTCCTTATCGGACAGGTATTCGCGCGCCGCCATCAGGAGCCGAAATCCACCGTAGGGGCAGCCTCGGAACCTTCCACCGATTCGAAGTACTCACGCTGCTCAAAGCCGAACATACCCGCCCAGAGCGCACCGGGGAAGCGGCGCACCTTGCCGTTGTAGCCTTTGACGGTGTCGTTGAACTTCTTGCGGGCCACCGAGATGCGGTTCTCCGTGCCTTCGAGCTGGGCTTGGAGGTCGGAGAAGTTCCGGTTGGCCTTGAGCTCCGGGTAGCGCTCACTGTAACCCAGCATGCCGTTCATGGCGCCCCCGAGCACCATGTTGGATCGTTGGAAATCGGCGATGCTGCCCGTTCCGTTGCCCACCGCCTTCATGGCGTTGAAGGCCGAGGCCCGGGCTTCGGTCACGGCGGTCAGGGTCTCCCGTTCGAAGTCGGCAGCGCCTTGTACAGTGGCCACCAGGTTGGGAATCAAATCGAATCGGCGTTGGTACTGCGTCTCCACATTGGACCATTCGGCATCGACTCCTTCTTCGAGGGAGACGAGTCCGTTGTAGCTGGACATGGCGCTGAAGCCACCGAGGAGGAACAAGGCCAGAATGGCCAAGAGTGCGTATTTCATGAATGCAGTTTAGTCGTTAAGTCCGGCATAACCGGCAGCAATGAAGGTGGTGAGCTCTTCGCCTTGGAGCAGGCCTTGCGAGAGGCGTGCGAGGGCGATGGCCCGTTCCACTTTGGGCTTGCGCGCTTCCGCATCACTTTCGGCCCATCCGGTCACCAGTGGGTGGTTGGCGTTGAAGATCAAGTCGTAGCTGTCGGGCATGTTGCCAAACATGGCCATTCCGCCGCCGCCGCCCACGCGCTGCTGTTCTTTCATGCGGCGCATGAATTCGCTTTGCGTGATGGTGACGGGGGGGGCTGTGGGGCTCATGGCTGCAAAGGCCACCTTGTAGATGGTCTTGTCCGGAACGAGCCCTTCGAACTCCTCTTTGAGGGCGTTCTGCTGGTCCTCTTCCAACGCACTTTCGGGAGCGTCGTCTTTGGGGATCAGGCGGTCCACAATGTCGGAGTCGACCCGGCGGAACTGCACCTTGGTATCGCCAGCGGACATCTCCAGCTTCTGGATCAGGTGTGAGGTCAGGGGGCTTTCCAGATGCAATACCGTGTACCCAGCTTCACGGGCCGAAGACACGTATCCGTGCTGGGCCTCGGGATTGGGCGTGTAGAGCATGACCACATTGCCGTCTTTGTCGGTGTGGGTCTCTTTGAGGGACTCCACCAATTCGTCCATGGTGCGGTGCTGGCCTTCGGTGTCGCCGTACAAGGCAAACTTGCCTGCGCGCTCAAAGAACTTCTCGTCCATGAGCATGCCGTACTCGGTGAACATCTGGATGTCCTGCCACTTGGACTCAAAGTCCGCGCGGTCGTCCTTGAACATCTTGCCCAACTTGTCGGAGACCTTTTTGGAGATGTGTGACGTGATCTTCTTCACGTTGGCGTCTTCCTGCAGGTAGGAGCGGGAGACGTTGAGCGGAATGTCCGGAGAGTCGATCACCCCGTGCAGCAGCGTCAAGAAGTCGGGAACGATGTTCTCTACGTTGTCGGTGATGAACACCTGGTTGGAGTAGAGGTGGATCTTGTTGCGCTGCAAGTCCATTTCCTTCTTCACCTTGGGGAAGTAAAGCACGCCCGTGAGGTTGAAGGGGAAGTCCACGTTCAAGTGGATTTGGAACAGGGGCTCGTCAAAGTTCATCGGATACAGGGTCCGGTAGAACTCCAGGTAGTCTTCGTCCTTGAGGTCGGCAGGCGACTTGAGCCAGATGGGGTCGTTGGCGTTGATCACGCGCGGCACCTCCACAGACACCTTCTTGACGTTGCCTTCTTCGTCCTTTTCTCCGCTGGGGTCGTCCTCTTGGGTGGTGGACGTGCCGCAGATCACGGGGACAGGCATGAACTTACAGTACTTCTCCAAGATGCCCATGATGCGCTGGTCCTCGAGGAACTCCGCACCTTCTTCGCCAATGTGCAACACAATGTCGGTGCCGTGGAGTTGATCTTCGGCGCGGCCGAGGGCCTTGAAGTCGTCTTCGGACAAGGGCCCCATCTCGTAGTTGGGGGAGCCGTCACAGGTCCACTTCACAGGGGCGGCACCTGCGCGCTGGCTCCAAGACAAGATGTCCACGCGGTCGGCCACCATAAAGGCGCTGTAGAACCCCAGTCCAAAGTGACCGATGATGGCTTCCTTGGCTTCGGCCTGGTCGGCGTACTTCTCCTGGAACTTCTCCACGAATTCGGTGGCGCCAGAGAACGCGATCTGGTTGATGTACTTGTCGACCTCCTCCTCGCTCATGCCAATGCCGGCATCGCGGATGGTCAGGGTCTTCGCCTCGCTGTCCAGGATGACGTGCACTTGTGCGCCGTCTGCATTGCCTTCGATTTCGGAGACCCGGATCAGGGCCTTGCGCTTTTGAGTGGCATCGACAGCGTTGGAGACGAGCTCCCTCAGAAAAATTTCGTGGTCGCTGTACAGGAACTTCTTGATGATCGGAAAGATGTTTTCCGTCTGTACGTTGATCTGGCCTTGTTGCATGATAAATAAATCTGACGGCGCCGTTGCAAGAAGTGTGCCTCCGCCATTTGGCACAAAAAAAACCGCCGACCTGTCAGCAGGCCGGCGGTTCCAATGTCAGGATGTCAGGAATTACTGTCGGATGATCTGCTCCGTCTTCTCGCCTTCGAGGGAGAAGAGGTAGGTACCGGCCGGAAAGGCTGTCATGTCCACTTGGGCGCGTTCGGTATCGATGCCCGATGCAATGATGCGGCCAGACAGGTCTTGAAGGGTCCATGTCCGCGTCCCTTGGAAGACCGCTTGCACAAAGTCTTGGGTTGGATTGGGGGACAGGGTAAACACCGCCTGTTCCACATCCTCGAGATTGAGCGTCACACCGGTAGGGCCAAACCGATAGACAGTGCCGTCTGTGGGATAAGAGGTCAAGGCTGGCCCGTAATACCAGGCATCGAGTCCATCCAATGGCGTCAGGGTCGGGTCAGTCGGGTTGCCCTCTATGGCGTAGATGGAGCCATCGTAATACTCAGACAAGACGTCGACCTCCAGCAGCAAGCCTGAAATTTGTGGCTCAAAGTCCGTGATTTCACTGGCGATGTCCGAAGGACCGTAGTGGAACTCAATGACATTGTCCGCTTCGAATAGGCGCACTTGAAGGTTGACATAGCTCAAACTGGCTCCTTCCGCGCCAAAGACTTCATCATATAGACCGGCATTGGCCCACTCGATGGCAAAAACACGGCTACCAGGGTCACCTGTGGTCTCCCATCGGATCAGGGAGGGCTCCCCACCATTGATGGCGCGGTCCGCAAGGTCATAATTTGTGGGCATCACGCCGTGCAGCAGAATGGCCCCGTCGATGGTGGTGCCCAGCATGAGCGAACCCAGGCCGATTTGGTCCATGGCATCGATGACATATCCAGAAAACGAAAAGTCAAAACCCAGGGAAGCAGAGAATTCGGGGTCGTCCCAACCCGCGTCGTCGTCATACTGCTCGGAACCGAGCGCTGTGGCGTTTTCGAGGGGGGCGTATGGCTGGTTGAGTACAGTCAATTCATAGGGGAGCTGGGCCCACAGTGCCACCGGCATCATCAATGCTGCCGCAGAAAGTAAAATGCGATTCATCAAGGTGTTTAATTGTATGGTGCAAACTTCGCCATACTCACGTGCGCCATCGGCCCTCCACCCTGAGAGTTACTCAGACAGCATGTTGGTTGTGACGGGAAGGCGGTGTTCAAACTCGATCCAGCTGGCCCCTTCGCGCACTTCCGTGTGCCAAGACTCATCGGATCCTGGATAGGCTTCCCAAGTGGCGCTCGGCAACAGCAAGGTGTCCACCCAGTGCGTGGCAGAAGCGTACGCTTCGCAGTCGTGACACTTGCCCAACTTGTCCAAGGTGTAGTGGCGATAGGTATCGCCAGGGCCGAGCATCACCGAAACGGTGTCGTGGGTGAACCCGCTGATGACGGCATCCACCAGGAGGGAGTCTTCTGTAAGGTTCTCAATGTCGTGCCGCACATACGTGCCGCCCTCACATCCCAACCAGACGAAGGGCACCGCCCAGCAACAGGCTTTCCACACAGACCTCATGTGGCCAATGTCATGCTTTTTTGCAAGACGCCCTTTAGAAGTTGGGCTTGAGGACAAAAGTCTTGTAGAAGGTGTCGATCACCGCAACGGCTTCCTCGGGGGTGTCCACGACCTGAATCAGATCCAAATCCTTGGCGCTGATGGTCGCATTCTGATCCAACAATGTGGCCTTAATCCAGTCCACGAGGCCTTCCCAAAATTTCTTGCGGACAAGCACAATGGGGAAGCGCTTGGACTTGGCGGTTTGAATCAGCGTCATGGCTTCAAAAAGCTCGTCAAGGGTTCCAAATCCACCGGGCAGCACAATGTATCCTTGGCTGTACTTCATGAACATCACCTTGCGCACGAAGAAGTAGTCGAATTCCAGGCTCGTCTCGGGGCTGATGTAGGGGTTGTGGTGCTGCTCGTGGGGCAATCTCATGTTGAGTCCGACGGAAACCCCGCCGGCTTCGTGGGCACCCTTGTTTCCGGCCTCCATGATGCCCGGGCCACCGCCGGTAATCACACCGTATCCGCTCTCTACGAGCTGACGGCCAACTTCGGTAGCGAGCTTGTAATCGGGATCGTTGACGTCCTTACGGGCCGATCCAAAAATGCTAATACAAGGTCCTACGCGTTGCAGGCCAGCAAAGCCTTCCACGAACTCGGACATAATCTTGAAGATGGACCAACTGTCGTGGGCTTTGATGTCATTCCAGCTCCTCGGGTCATTGTGTGTTTTTCTAACCATGACCTCTTAAGATACGGAATATTATACAGAGTTCCGCATCTCCAAAGTCGCTGCGATATGGGGGGCAGTGGCGCCTTTTCCGCTGGCTGCTACCTCCTCTGGGGTGCCTTCGCTAACGACATGTCCTCCGCCGTGTCCTCCTTCGGGACCGATGTCAATCACATGGTCTGCGTTGCAGATGACGTCGAGCTGGTGCTCGATGACCATTACGGTATTGCCTTGGTCTACCAAGCGGTGCAGGACATTCAATAGCATTTCCACATCTTGAAAGTGGAGTCCAGTGGTCGGCTCGTCGAGGATATAGAAGGTGTTCCCAGTATCCTTTCGGGCCAACTCTGTGGCGAGCTTTACCCGCTGGGCCTCTCCACCGGAGAGGGTGGTGGAAGGCTGCCCCAAAGTGATGTAGCCCAAGCCCACATCGCGCAGTGTGGCACACACCCTTTTGATTTTGGGGTAGGCCTCAAAAAACGCCAAGGCTTCTTCTACGGTCATGCCCAAGATGTCGGCGATGGACTTTCCCCGATAGCGCACCTCCACCGTTTCCCGGTTGTAGCGCTTTCCGCCGCAGTCTTCACAGGGCACGTGCACATCGGGCAGGAAGTTCATCTCAATGGTTCTCAGGCCTGCTCCTTTGCAGGTCTCGCAGCGGCCGCCGGCCACATTGAAGGAGAACCGGCCTGGTTTGTAGCCGCGGATTTTGGCCTCGGGGAGCTGGGTAAAGAGGTTGCGGATTTCGTTGAATACGCCGGTGTATGTGGCCGGGTTTGAACGCGGCGTTCGCCCAATGGGGCTCTGGTCGATCGCAATCACCTTGTCGAGGTGTTGCAGGCCATTGATCTTCTTAAAAGGGAGGGGGCGCTTGGTCTCCTCGTAGTAGTGGTTGTGCAGGGCGGGGTGGAGGGTCTGATTCACCAGGCTGCTCTTTCCGCTTCCACTCACACCGGTCACGCAGATAAAGGTGCCCAGGGGCATCTTGAGGTCGACCTCCTTGAGGTTGTGGCCACTGGCCCCCAGCAAGGAGAGCTTTTTTCGGTTGCCCTTCCTGCGCTTGGATGGGATGGCAATGTGTCGGCTTCCATCGATGAATTCTGCGGTCACGCTGCCCTGGGCCAAGTGTTCCGAGGGCGGGCCTTGTGCCACCACCATTCCCCCGTGTTTCCCGGCTCCGGGGCCAATGTCAATCAGGTGGTCTGCTTGGCGCATCATGTCTTCATCGTGTTCGACGACGATCACGGTGTTGCCCACGTCCCGCAGGGTTTTGAGGCTGTCGATCAGGCGTTGGTTGTCGCGTTGGTGCAGGCCAATGCTCGGCTCGTCCAGGATGTACAAGACCCCTGTCAACTTGGAACCAATCTGAGTAGCCAATCGGATGCGTTGGGCTTCGCCGCCACTCAAGGTCCGCGCTGGTCTGTCCAGCGTGAGGTAGTCGAGTCCCATGTCCAATAGAAACCCGAGGCGGGCAGCGATCTCTTTGAGCGGTTCTGCGCCAATGGCCGCTTGCCGCTCGTCCATGCTGGTGGCCGCCTCACGGGCCCATGTGGCCAAGTCGACCAGGTCCATGCCCACCACATCGGGCAGCGTGGAGCCGGCGATTTTGAACTGGTGCGCGGTCGGTTGCAGACGCGATCCCCCGCAGGCATGGCATGGCCGCTTGTGCAGAAAGCGCTGAGCCCATCGGCGGAGCGGTGCTCCTGAACCGTCTTTGGCGGCGCGCTCAATGGTCGCGATCACACCGTCAAAGCGGACCTTGCGCTCCTTGGTTCCCGCTTTTCCGGGCAGCACCACCGGTTGGTCGGCACCGTAGAGGATTTTGGACAACGTGGCTTCGTCCACATCGCCCATAGGGGTGCGCACAGAGTGACCGCCGGCAACCAGCAGGGCCTGCACCACATCGCGGGTCACGCCCGCCTTCAAAGCGCCCAGTGGGGCCAATCCACCTTGTCGGAGGTTCTTGGTCTCGTCGGGGATGATGAGCTCCCGGTCCGCCTCGGCCACTTGGCCCAATCCGTTGCACGAAGGGCAAGCTCCATAGGGCGAGTTGAACGAAAAGAGGTTGGGCTCGGGCTCGGGGTAACTGATGCCTGTGGTGGGACACATCAAAGCCCTGGAAAAGTGTCGGGGGATGGCGTCGTCTACGGGAAGCACCATCATGCTGCCCTTGCCCATGGCCAATGCCGTCCTGAGCGAACGCATGACCCTTTCGGTTTCTTCGTCGGCCGGTTTGCCTGCTGCGTCCAATGCGGGCTCATCGGGCATCACAACCCGGTCGACCACCGCTTCGATGTCGTGCACCTTGTAGCGGTCGACGCGGTAGCCGGGCTCGAGCTCGACCACTTCGCCATCGACACGTGCCCTCAGATAGCCTTGCTTTTGGATGGACTCGAAGAGTTCTCTGTAATGCCCTTTCCGGCCGCGCACCAAGGGCGCCAACAACAAGAGCCGCTCGCCGGCATGGTCTTGCGCAATCCGCGACAGAATGCCTTCATCGGTAAAGCGCACCATGGGCTCTCCCGTGGCACTGGAGTATGCCGTAGAAGCACGGGCATAGAGCACGCGCAAGAAGTCGAGCAACTCGGTCACCGTTCCGACGGTGGACCTGGGGTTCCGACTGATGGTCTTTTGCTCGATGGCGATCACAGGGCTCAAGCCGGTGATCCGTTCCACCTTGGGACGCTCCAAGCCGCCCATAAACTGCCGGGCGTAGGCACTGAAAGTTTCCAAGTAGCGCCGTTGTCCTTCTGCATGGAGGGTGTCAAACGCCAGGCTGGACTTGCCAGATCCGCTCACACCGGTAATCACCACCAGGCGGTTGCGCGGAATGGTCACGTCAATGTCCTGCAGGTTGTTCTCACCCGCGCGTTCCACCCGAATGAGGCGTTCGTCCTGAAGGGAAGGGTAGACGTCCTGTGCCATGAAGGTATTCAACAAGCAGAAGGCCTTTGGGTTTCCCCGTTAGGCATCTTCTGTCAACACGTTCGGGTCTGGCTCGGGAATCTTGAACCCGATGGCCGCCACCAGCAGGGTCATCAGGGGCGAGACGTAGTTGAATACACAGTAAGGGGCAAAAGCGAGCACCCCCACACCGAGGACGCCACTTTGGGCCACGCCACACGTATTCCAAGGAATGAGCACGCTGGTGACGGTGCCTGCATCCTCCAAGGTTCGGCTGAGCAGCTGCGGCGCGACACCGCGCTGCTTGTAAGCTTCCCGGAACATGCGGCCAGGCACCACAATGGCGATGTATTGGTCCGCGGCAATGATGTTGAACACGACACTGGAAAAGGCCGTGCCAAACACCAAGGAGAACGTGCCCTTGACTGCGGTCAAAATCGCGTCGGTGATGCGCTCCAAGAAACCCGCGGCCCCCATGACGGCTCCAAAAGTGAGGGCGCAGATGATGAGCCAAACGGTATTCAGCATGCCCTTCATGCCACCCGCAGACAGCAGGTCGGTCACCACGGGGTTGCCAGTCTCGATGGAGGTGTCCAACGCAGCGGCCGACATCAATGCTGTAAAGGCTGTACCCCAGCGCGTTGGCCCAAGGCCCAAGGCGGGGCCGAGCGCATCTTCAGCGAGGGTAGCGAGCAATGCGGGCTGGGCGATGGCGGCGGCCAATGCTCCGCCCAAGACACCCAGAAAGAGTGCCGGAACCGGTGCCACCCGACGCGCAATCAGCACAATCACACCCACCGGCACCAGGAACAAGGCCCAGTGGAGGTTGAAGTGTTTGGCCAGCTCGGCCTGCATCATCGCGGCGCCTCCGAGATCGGCCACATCTGTATTGGAGCCCAGGCCCGCCATGGTGAAGACAATGAGGGCGATCACGATGCTGGGCACCGTCGTCCAGAGCATGAAGCGAATGTGCGTAAACAGGTCGGTGCCCGCTACGGTCGGCGCCAAGTTGGTGGTATCCGATAGGGGAGACAGCTTGTCGCCGAAATAGGCGCCCGAGATAATGGCGCCAGCAATCCAACCTTCGCTGAGCCCCAAAGCCTGTCCAATGCCAATGAGGGCAACCCCTACGGTGCCAACTGTTCCCCAGCTCGAGCCCGTGGCCAAGCTCACGGCAGCACACAGGATGCAGGCGGCCGGTAAGAACACTTCTTTGGACAACACGTCCAGCCCCACGTCGATCAAGGTCGGGATGATGCCTGAAACGAGCCATGTTCCGGCCAAGGCACCGATGAGCAATAGAATCAGAATAGCCCCTATGGCATCGCCAATGGTGTCTTTGATTTTCTGCTCAAACGAGGCCCAGTTTTGGCCGCGCCACATGCCAATGGCGACGGTCAGTCCCGAAGCCAGCAACAAGGCGATTTGATTGCTGCCGTAGCTGCTGTCTTCGCCAAAAGCGAGCACATCTGCGGCCAAGAGCAATACCAGAATGACGATGGGAAACAGGGACAGACCGAGGGAGGGGCGCGATGATGTCATGGGTCAAGGGCGAGATTTGCGGCGTCTGACATCAATGGCCAAGGTCGCGGGCGTGATGCCTTCGACGCGGGCTGACGCCCCCAGTCGAGAAGCAATTTCAGCAGACAGTTGCGTTGAAGGCACCTCAGTTCGAGGGGTGCGGAGTCCTTCCACACGGAGTCGAACAGGTTCTCGGTTGGGAACCCAGCGGGCCAAGAGGTGGTCCCATGGGGAAATGGTCACCTGAGCGCGGGCCACGGAGTCCAGCAGGACCGCTTGCAATCCCGTATTTGCTTCAGCGCCCACCAATTCAATTTCGAAGAGATAGGTAACCTGACGGTCGTCTTCCATGGTTCTCAACAGCCATAGAAAGGCGGCGAGGCCCAAGCACACGGCGAAGGTGCGTCCTTCGATCGAACGCAGGCCAGAAAAGGGCTTGCGTTCGGCCATTAGCCGGCGTTTTTCAAGGCCTCTCCGTCCGCAGCGCCTTCGGCAGAGATGCCGGCAAGGTCTACGCGGATTTCCCCTTTTGCGACTTGGAGGGTGGCGGTTTTATCGTTGACCTCCAAAACTTTACCATGGATGCCCCCTACGGTGACCACCTTGTCTCCTTTGGCGATGTTCTCACGGAATTTCCGGGCTTCTTTTTGCTTTTTCAACTGCGGACGCATGATGAAGAAGTAGAACACCAGCATCGTGCCGATGATGAACACAAGGGTGCTGCCACCTCCCGCAGGTGCGGATTGGGCGAGGATGAGGTTCAAATCAAACATGTCTGTCGAAATCTATGGTACGGATGGGGAAATGGGGCCCATGACCCGGGCCGAAAACTGTAAAACAAAAGAGGAGGGCACCGCATTGGACACCACTGTTGCACTTTCAGAGACGGGGCCGGAGCGTTCGCCGGCATCGAATTCCAAGGTGATGCTGCCTTCGCCACCTGCTGGAATCGGATCGGCAGGCCAATCGCGGGCCACGGTGCACCCGCAGCTGGGCAACACCTGCGCAATGACAAGCGCAGAGGCTCCTGTATTTGTAAAGGTGTACGTCGCCTTGGCCACTTCTCCTGCGGCGAGAATGCCCAAATCCACGGAGTCGGTGCTCCATGTGACCACAGGTGCGTTCGTCCTGTTGTCTTCGCCTGGAATATGAATGAAAGAAGCGTCTACAGACGCAGGCGCTTTTGGACCGCAGCCTGCCAAAACGGACAACACCAAACAAGCCAATGTGGCCCAGGTGCGATCGTGTCTTGTCGCGCTCATTCGATCAGGCCCCTTCCTGTTTTGACGATGGTGCCGTCCTCGCGCATGGAGGTAAACAGCTTGTCGAGTACCCCATTCACGAAGGCGCCTGACTTCTCGGTGCTGTAGAATTTGGCCAGATCGATGTACTCGTTCATGGTCACTTTGAGGGGGATGGTCTCAAAAGTGCGGGCTTCTGCCAAGGCCATCCTGAGTAGGATCAGGTCCATGGCCGCAATGCGTTCCAGGTCCCAGTTGGCGGCCGCCTTTTCAATCCTTTCGTCGTGCTCTTTGGCGAGGTCCAACGTCTTACTGAACAGGTCCTCCAGAAACTGGCGGTCGTCTCCCTCTTCCTTCCACATGCCCGAAAGGATCAGGTCATCGGAGTCCTCATCGATGGTCTTGACCGTCTTCAAAACGATGGAACACACCAAATCCAGGTCGTCGCTCCACAGAATGCTTTGCTCTTCAATCCAATCCTGCAGGTCCTCATCGTTGGCAATGTGCTTGCGGAACATGCGATTGAGCGACTCCCTGTCGTGCTGGAAGTTCCGCTCCGTATTGTCCATGTAAGACTTGTACTCTTCGCTGGCAACGAGAGACTTGAACAGCTTTTTGACCAGGTCACGCTCTTGTCCCCATCCCAGCTTGCGGTTGGCCGCTTCCTTGGCGATGGACTTGCTCTTGATGATGATCCTCAAGGGCTTGTTGTTCACGAATTTCGTGTTCGGATGCAGGTCCTCTGGAGTCGGTTGCTTCTTGAGTCTCCCCGCCTCAATGCGTTCGATGGCCGCGTCTTGAAACTCGCCAATCAACATCAACAACAGCAGATAGAGATCGTAGGTCTTCTCAAGAGACGAATGCAACATCTTGTGTGCTTCCGTGACGGAACCCTCGTGGTCCACCTGAAAAGCGTACAGGATGTGGAGGACTTTGATCCGAAGCTGTCGTCGATTGAACATGGTCTCTGAGAAGTGTCGAAATTTCGGTCATTGCCCGCTTCATTCCACACGTTTAGCATTTTCAGTCACACTAATTTTGAACATGGCCCCGCGTCAAACGTTGTTACATCGCAAGCCCATTCTCAATGTCCGCACTTCAGCACTTTTTTCCGCCAGCGAAAGCCTTTTTGTGGCTGTCTGTATTGGCTTTGTTTGGATGTGAAACCCCCATTGAAGTGAGCATTCCCAATGCCCAACCCCTTTTGGTGGTAGAGGGGCGCATTGAGCCAGGTCTGCCCCCGATTGTTTTGCTCAGCCGGTCTCAAGATTATTTCGCGCCGGTGGATGCGGCCACTTTGGGCACCTTGTACGAAGCAGGCGGCGAAGTCGTGTTGACCGTGGACGGTGAGGCATTTCCCTTGGACGAGCTTTGTGCAGGCGATTTGGGTCCAGAGGAGTTGCTGCTGGCATCCAGTTTGCTGGGCCTGCCAATGGAGGTGCTGGAGTTGAGCAACCTCTGTGCCTACACGAGCTTTTCTCTAACGGGACAAACGGGCAGTACCTATGCCCTCCAAGCGGTTTTGGACGGAGACACTGCCCGGGCTGTTTCAAAACTGAACCCTCCAGTATCTCTGGACAGCATTTGGTTTGAGGTTCCAGGCAATACCGACAGTTTGGGCTTTATCTACTCGCATTTTACGGATCCTGATTCCCTGGGCAACGCTTACCGATGGAGCGCCCGGCGGGTCGATAAAGACCCAGGGTTGCTGTACCCGTCCATTTCCGTTGTGGACGATGCCTTGTTCAATGGGCTGACTTTTGAATTCTCTCAATTCCGTCCTGTAACGGCAGAGGACTTTGAAGAAGATGCCAATCCTGACGAAATCGGATTTTACAAAACAGGGGATACGGTGATTGTGCGCTGGGACCACATCGACCGTGGCGTTTACCAGGCGATCTCGAGCATGGAAGAGCAGCTGCAGGCCCAAGGTTCTCCTTTCGCCAATCCTTCAGATGTGAACAGCAATATCGAAGGCGGGATTGGGCTTTGGGTGGCGTATTCACCTTTTGTGGATACGGTGATTTGCATCCCCTGAGCTGAAGGTGGAAATTGCCACCATGAGTTTCCGACGATCCCTTACAACATGCAGCGCGATTGCGGCGGTGTGGAGCACGACCACCTATGCCCAAGAGTTGGAGCAGGTAGATGTGTTTCGCGACGCTGTTGTGGCCACTTGGACTGCCAGCGCTGACAATGGAGGGGGGGCCTTGGCCCGCAGCTTCCACAGCAGTTCGCCTTCCGATGCGATGGTGTTCCCCTCCTCGGGAGAGGGCAGTTGGGGCGCTGTGCAGGCGCGCAGGAGCACCTGGCCTGTCCAGCCCGTCAATGCTGGAGCGACTGCTGCGGATACCGACTTGGACAACGCGCAATTGGAACTTGCTTTGAAAGGCGCGCAGCTCGCTTTGGTCGAGGAAGACATCGCTTTGTTGCGGGCCAATCGCCAGGTGAGCGGAACCTCTGAAGCCCTGTTGGTCGAGGACTTGGCCGAAGTGGCAGATTGGATGCACGGTGAGATGAAGGATTTGCTGTTCAGAAGGGTCGAACTCAATATGGAAGTCGCCGAGCAAGAGCGGCTGGTCGCATCCTTGGAGAAAAAGGCCGCAGCGGAGAAACCGAGAGGGGCATTTTTCTGGGAGGTGAGCGGGCTGGAGGTGTCCAATGAAGCCGTACGCACCCAAGTGGTAGAGTGGGGCGGTGGACAGCAATGGAGCCCCCAAGACATGCTCTCTTTGTCTTCTACATCCGGAACGCCCCAGCTCACCTGGCATCAGCGGGCCATGGTCAACGTGGACCTGCCCTCCTCGGGAAAGGCAGTCCCCATCTTGGTTCACGACGCGGCATATGGAGGATTGCAGCAACGGCCCGACGCAGAGCCCATGCCCATGCTGGCCTATGGCCGACAGCTCAAGGCTGAAGGTGTGTCGGCAGACCGAAGCCGTTCCCGGTCCGATTCGGAGTGGCCCGGTACCTATTGGACCCTCACAGAAATGGAAGTTGGCCCCCACTGGGACCGGAACGTGCCATTGGGCCAAGAATCGCTGCCCGCAATAGTGCGGCATTTCTCGGTGCCCAAACAGTCTGCGGTGGTCAACATGCGCATCGCGGTTCCACGGCCATCCATGCCCGTTGCCGCAGCAGAGCAGGCTTTGCTGATGATCGATGGCCGTCCGTCAGGCAAGGTGTGGCTCACAGAAAGTGGGGACAGCCTGCTCATCGATGCGGGTGTGGTGCGGGATTGGACCATAGAGCGCAAACGTGAATCTGCCTTGTGCGCAAAGTCCACCTTGGGCAACCGCGTCAAGCACCACCGGGCGTTTAGCATCACCGTATCCAATCGCAGCAACAGCGCAGGTGAGGTGGTCATCGATGAGCCGCTTCCAATCTCCAACAGTGCAGAAATTGAGGTGGCCCCGGAGTCATTGGGCGAAGGCACACTCGACGAAGCCAGCGGCATTGTCCGTTGGAGTTTAGAGCTCAAGGCAGGCGAAAGCCGCACCATTCAGTTCTCCTACGACCTGAGTCACGGGCGCGACCAGCGCATACCCGACTTGGATTAAGGTTGGCGCAACAGCCCTTGGGCCACGGCCTTGGCTGCGCCTTTCGTTGAAAGGGCTGATCGCAGGTCATTGTGGGCGCGGCTTTGGGCCTCTTTCCCTGCGGAGGACAGCACTTCCTCAAGGGTTCCGGCCAAAGTCTCTGGTGTACAATCGTGTTGGATGCGCTCGGGTACCGCCTCGCGGTCGAGGATCAGGTTCACCAGGGAGATGAAGCGCACGGTGGTAAACCACTTGGCCAGTCGGTAGGTAAAACTGCTGGTGCGATAAGCCACCACTTGCGGCAGGCCGCTTAGCGCGGCTTCGAGCGTGGCGGTTCCACTGGTGATGATGCCTGCCGTGGCATGCCGATACAGGCCGGCGGTTTCGCCAAAAATCACCGGGAAATCAGTGGGGTAGTCTGAAGGTTGCCTTCCAGGTGCCCCAGCGATTACAGGCACCAAGTGAGGCAACCGCTGGGCAGCTTCGGTCAGGCACGGCAACATGCGCTCAATTTCTTGAAGGCGTGATCCGGGCAGGAGTGCCAAGAGCTCGCCATGGGCAGGCAGCCCGCAGCGCAACCGCCATTCTTCTGCGCTGACTTGAGCGGATTCGATGCTTCCTTCAGCAGACGCAGCAGATGTGGCCAGCGGAATCACATCGGCCAATGGGTGGCCCACATAGTCCACCTGGAGGTCCACCGCCTTGTAGTGTTGTGCCTCAAAAGGAAGGATGACATACAGCCGATTCAAATCGCGGGCCATGGCGTGAATCCGCCCTTGCTTCCAAGCCCAAACTTGGGGGGCGATGTACATGTCAACCGCATAGCCTTCCTTACGCGCCCACCGCGCCACCCTCAGGTTAAACCCCGGGTAATCCACGAGCAATATTCGGTCGGGGGAGAAGGCTGCAATGTCCGATTTGACGCGGCCCATGAGCTGTCGAAAGAAGCCCAGTTTGCGGATCACCTCGGCAAAACCCATCACTGAAGTGTTGCTAATGTGCTCGATCAATGCTGTCCCTTCAGCGGCCAGCGCGTCTCCGCCCATGCCGCGCACCTCGACCTCAGGAGCACGGGCTTTCAGCGCGCGAACCACAGCGGCTGCATGCGCATCCCCGGAAGGCTCACCGGTGAGGATATAGAGCCGCTTCAGGCCGGTCATTGTGGGATCAGCCGTCGGGGTCATTCGCCGTATTGGAGGTAGACAATGCCGATCACCATCAACACCATGACGAGCATGGTGCCTCGGGCGAACTGGTCCCATTTGCGCTTGTAGGCCCAATGAAAGGCGGGCACAATGGAGAGTACACAAAGGCTGGCAATGCGGTCCTTGTACAGGGGGCTTCCCATGAAGACTTCCCGATGGAAATAGGACAGGGATTCGTCTTGGACCCAGCCCCATGCCGTTCCCAGGATGAGGTAGCCCAAAATGGCAGAAAGAACGCCGCCCAATATGCCCAACGGCAAGGTGTCCAGCTTAGGCTTCATGGTCCAAGTTCCAGCTGTTCAGGGTTCCAATGGTGTGGTGGGCGGTGAGGTCAAACTGCACGGGGACCACACTGGCGTAGCCTTCTTGCAAAGCGAAGATGTCGGTATCCTTGCCCTTGTCGGGGTTGTGGAACTCGCCGCGCATCCAATAGTAGGGATTGCCACCAGGGGTGGCGCGTTGGTCAAAGGTGTCGCGCCAATGGCCCATAGCCTGCCGACAAATGCGGATGCCCTTGAGGTCCTCTTTGGCGACTTTGGGGATGTTGACGTTCAGACAAGTACCCGAGGGAAGTCCGTGCTCTAAAACGCTGCGCACAACGGTTTTGGCGACCTCGACGGAGGCCGAGAAATCGGCATCCCACCGCTCGTCGAGCAAGGAGAATCCTATGGAGGGGATTCCGCACATGGCGCCTTCTACGGCAGCGGACATGGTGCCCGAGTAGATGACGTTAATGGAGGCATTGCTGCCGTGGTTGATGCCAGAAACAAGCAAGTCAGGCAGGTTGTCCTCTCCAAAGACTTCGGCTACAGCGAGCTTGACACAGTCCACGGGCGTGCCTGAACAAGCCCTGGCTTCGGTCACACCCCGTCCAAACTCAAACGGATGCAGTTTCAAAATGCTGCTAAAGGTGACGGCGTGACCCATTCCGCTTTGGGGGCTGTCCGGTGCAATCACGTAGACGTCTCCAAAATCCGTCATGGCCTCGGCCAGTGACTGAATGCCTTTGGCGGTAATGCCGTCGTCATTGATGACCGCAATCCGCGGCCTGCGTTCAGATGTCATGCGCGTTGGGGGGTGCGGGCGAGCGATTCAAGGAACCACGCCCAGTATTTATGGACGGAAGAAATAGAGGCCCGCTCGTCGGGGCTGTGGGCGCCGAGGATGGTGGGGCCAAAGCTGACCATGTCAAGGTTGGGGTAGCGGCTGCCCAAGATTCCGCACTCGAGGCCAGCGTGGCAGGCCAGCACCAGGGGCTCGTGTCCGTGCAGTTCTCGGTAGAGGTCGGCCATCATTCGGACCACTTCGCTATCGGGGTCGGGTGTCCAGCCGGGGTAAGCCCCTCCGCGGGATGCTTTCATGCCCGCCAAAGCGAACCCTGCCTCAATCCTGCGTGCGAGGTCCATCTTTTCGGTATCCACCGAACTCCTGGTCAGGCAATGCACTTCTGCAGCGCCCTCCTTCAATGCGATCCGGGCCACATTGTTGGAGGTCTGAACCAGCCCTTCGATGTCGGGACTCATGCGGTCAATGCCATTGGGGCAGAAGTCCAGAGCGGCGAGCAAAGTGTCTCCCGCTGCGGCGGCCAAAACCTGACCGGGTGTGTCAGCGGTTTCAAATGAGACGGAAAGGGAGGGGTCCGTTGTCCGGTATTCAGCTTGAATATCGGCAACCAGGCCATGAAGCTTTTGGGACCACTCGGCTGCGGAAAGACCACTGGCCACCGACGCCCGGGCCTCGCGGGGGATGGCATTGCGCAATCCGCCACCGTCCAGTGAAGAAAGCTCAACAGGGGTGGAACCGTCGCTGTAGAGCATCATTTCGCGCAGTACGCGGACCAACAGTTTGTTGGCATTGGCAATGCCTTTGTGAATGTCCATGCCGCTGTGGCCGCCGCTGCCACCTTTGACCTCGACCAGCACACCGTGCTCGGCAGCAGGGGCCGTGGTGGCCAACTGGCCGGAAAAGCCCAAGTCGATGCCACCAGCACAGCCGATCCCAATCTCGCGGTCATCTTCAGTGTCCAAGTTCAGCAGGATTTCTCCCTTCATCCACCCTTGCTTGAGCTCGAGCGCTCCGGTCATGCCCGTCTCTTCGTCGATGGTGAACAACAACTCGAGTGGGGGATGGGGGGCGTTTTTACTCTCCATGATGGCGAGCATCGTGGCCACGCCAAGTCCGTTGTCGGCACCCAATGTTGTGCCCTCGGCACGGACCCAGTCGCCATCCACCTTCATGCGGATGCCTTGGGTGTCGAAGTCAAAATCCGTGTCGTTGTTTTTCTGGCAAACCATGTCGACATGGCTCTGCAGGATGACCGTTTTGCGGTTTTCCATGCCGGCGGTGGCGGGTTTGCGCACCAGCACATTGCCCACATCGTCGGAAGAAACGTCGAGTCCATGGGACTGGGCCAGGCCCGTGATCCATTGGCACACGGCCTCCTCTTTTCCCGAAGGACGGGGGATGGCATTCAAGTCGGCGAACCGGCCCCAGAGGGCTTTCGGTTCCAATTGGCGTACAGCATCAGACATGGCCCGAAATTCGGCCAAAAATGGGGGGGTACCATGTCAATTGACGCATTCCATCCCAAAAGCCGCCAAAAGGATGAGCAGATCGGCGCTCGAAACGAGGCCATTGCCGTCTACATCCTGCGTGCAATCGGACATGCAGCCAAACTCACTGAGCAGACCGAGCAGGTCATCAATGGCGGTGATGCCGTCTTGGTTGATGTCACTCGAACAGGGAGCCAACTCGGCTCCAGAAACAAAGCCATCGCAGTTCACGTCCCCGCCCAATGGCAGGAGCGGAGCGTTTGGATAGAAGTTGGCATTGGCGTCGTTGCAGTCATTCGCATTGAGCACCCATCCTGGTGGAGGAACACCACAAAAGTTCGCGGCCACTCCGTCGGTTTGGTCTCCAAAGCCATCGCCGTCGGTGTCGGGCCAAGCCATTGTGGCAAAGAAGCAGCTACCGTCGTCTTCGGTGGCGCCCACGACAAAATTGCAGGCGTCGGGGTGGGTGCAGCCAGAAAACTCATCGCCGTCGCACACACCGTCACCATCTGAATCTCCACCCAGGCATGCTCCGTCGCAGTTGAGCCCCACTTCTGGGAACGTGCAGGTTCCGTCGTCGCAGAGCGAGAATAGGTCAAAGTTGCAGGCAGCGGGGTGGGTGCATCCTGTAGCAAGGATGCAGGATCCGTCGCTCTGGGTAGCGGATGCATCAAAATTGCAGGCCGCAGAATCGGTGCATCCGTAGCATGTGTAGTCGCAAGGACCTTCGCCATCGGCGAGCGGGTCGAAATTGCATGCGCTGGGCATCATGCATCCGACTTGGCTGACAGGGGGAAGGCACAATTCGGTTTGCAAAACGCTGCTGAAATCAGGGTTTTCTGCGTGGTACAGGGTGTCGTCTAGACAGGTCAAGGTGACCGACGCCGACGCCCCTGGACAAGGAGCCCACCCGTTGGCTGAGGCATCTTGTAATTGGAAGGTTCGGCAACCGGCATCCAGACACAGGTTCCATTGCTGGCCATTCGACGTAACCGCGCCGGCACCAATGGAGAGTCCGTCGGGTGCCAAACTCCAACTGGTTTCCTCGGGGTGGCAATCCGGCTGGATATCAATGGTCAATGGGTAGCACGTGGGCTCGCATGTTCCATCATCATAAAGGGCAGAAGGGTCGTAGTTCGAAGCATAGGGGTTCTTGCATCCCCCATCGTCCAGATTGGAAAGACAGAACGGGTACTCGCCCTCAACCTCGCTAGACGGAGCGGATATAAATGGCGCATCCTCTCCGAGGAGCGTCAGGCTAAAGTCCAAGCCGGTACCACAATCAGCCATCAGACTCTCATAGCCGCTGAGCTGATCTCGGTGCACCTCAAAGGTGATGCATTCGGCAGGCAAGCACAGCGTGTCTTGATGGGTTGACAGGGCGTCGAGCCAGCCACTCCTGTGCAATACACGCCCTTGAACATCCTTAAAGAGCCAACCGTTTTGAGAGCCGAAGCAATCAGAAGTAAACGAGAGCACAACGGTCATTCCGCTGTCGATTTGGAAAGACTGGGTGGCACGTGTGTTGTTGGAACTTCGGTCGTCGGGGGCCCCGTCCACAGCGGAAATGATGATGGAGAAGTCGGCCAAGCCAGATGGGGCGGCAATGGGGTCGAGCATCAGGTGGATGCTGTCGCCAGGTGTAATCTGACCGTTCCACGTGGTATCTGCCGAGGCCCCGCCAAAGTACCCGTATTGCAGGTTCAATTGATGGATGTCCGACGTGCCCAGGTTGAGCACGGGGACTTCAATGCTGGGCTGTGCCGCGCAGCTTGAGCCTCTCGGAGAGCGAATTCTGCCCAAGGCGGCGTCTTTGGTCGGAGGCTCGGGCAGATCAAGAACGTAGACCCCCCTTCCATATGTGGCGGCGGCCAAGCGGCCTGAGGGGCCGTGAATGAGCAAGTCCGAAACCACCACATTGGGCAGTCCATCGGAGAGGCGTTCCCACGTTGCACCTGCCGCGTCCGGTCGCACATAAACCCCAATGTCGGTGCCCGCATAGAGCGCGCCGGAGCCGGCATCACGTTCCAAACAATTGATGGGAGCCGGAGGCAGCCCCTCACTGATGCTCACCCAATTCAGGCCTCCATCTAAACTTTCGATGACCTTCACGCTGTCATTGTAGTTGGAAAGGGCGGCCCAGATGTGGTCTGCATCGTCTGGTGCTACAAAGACGTCTTGGATCCAGTCAAACCCATTGGGCGGGTCCAGTTCGGAAAAAGTCTGTCCATCGGTCGACCGGAACATGCGGAATTCTTTGACCACATAAAGCCTGCTGACATCATTGGGCGCCAAAGCCAATGCCGTGCACTCGCCTCCCGGCAAAATCTCGAGGGGGACCCAATGGTTGCCCCGGTTGGTAGACCTGTACACCCTGTCTTTGGCGATGTACACCCAGTCGGGATTAAATGGACTCACCTCCCAAGGGGTCAACCAAGCACCTTGCTGGTTTTCCTCGCTGCCCGCATTCCCTGCGATTTGTTGGAACGCGTTGCCGCCGTCGTCAGAGCGAAACACTTGACCGTAGTACAGCGAAGCATAGACCACCTCCGAGAGGGCGCCGTGAAACGCACATTGGAAGCCATCGCCCCCCAGAACATGCTCCCACGCGCCCTCGTGCTTCATGAAGGTGCCATTGTCTTGTGTGCCCACCAAAAAGCGGTCAATCGCTTGAGGGTCGAGGTCCAAGCGGTAGGCCTGGGTGATGGCCAAACCTGCACTTTTATCGGCAGCTGTTGAAAGGGCGGGGTCAAACAGAAAAGCGCCGCCATCATTGGCGACGAGCATGCGTCCATCTTCTAAATACTTCAGACCATGTTGGTCGGCGTGGAGGTAAGGGAGGTCGCCCCCAGCATACCAGTGCGCGGCGCACTGCCATTGGGTACCGCCATCTTCCGTTGCCCACAAGTTGACCCCTCCCACATGAACCAGGTTGGGATCTTCGGGGTGAACAGCCAGGGCCAAATCGTACCAGGCCTGTCCACCAGAATCGCCTCCTTCAACGGTCCAACCGAGCAGGTTGGGTCCTTCGCCCGCGAGCATACGGGCCGTCCAGTTGGAGCCTCCATCAGTACTGCGCCAAAATCCGGCAAAGCCTTGGTCGTTGTTCTTGCCCGCCACAGCGTAAACAGTGTCCGGAGCTGACGGTGCAAAAGCCAAGGTGATGCGGCTGATGCCAAAGGAGGCACCATCAAGACTGTTGACCGTCCAAGTGGCCCCCGCGTCGTGGCTTTCAGCAATGTCATTGCCAAATTCTGCAGCCAATAGGTGGTCGGGATCCGAAGGGTCTATTTCTAATGAGGCGTAGTCACCGGAGAGGGTCCGTATCCAGTTGGCGCCCCCATTGACACTGCGGTAGATGCCCAAGCTCGATGCGGTCCACAAGGTGTCTGGGTGGTTCGGGTGCACCAAGACCCGCGTCAAGGTTCGGCCCATGTTGGTGCCCCAGTCCAATCCAGTGGCTTCCCACGTCAAGCCGCCATCTGCTGTGGTCCAAACCCCAATGGAGCGGGTGTCACCAAAGTCTCCATCGCCGGTTGCAATCCACATCCGGTCCGCATCTGTGGGGTGAAATGCGATGTCTGAAACCCCAATGGAGGCCAGTTCTT
>Ga0206129_10000566_pt1 | contig 56440 bp, 80 predicted proteins | sample Helgoland_Spring_8_FD_148616 | JGI IMG/M metagenome (GOLD analysis project Ga0206129, IMG submission 148616) | Pelagic subsurface seawater microbial communities from Kabeltonne, Helgoland, North Sea - Helgoland_Spring_Bloom_20160502_2 | ecosystem: Environmental > Aquatic > Marine > Epipelagic ...
GCCCGGCAGTCGGCGCAGCAGATGCGGCAGGCGGAGCAGCAGATGCGGCAGGCGGAGCAGCAGATGCGGCAGGCGGAGCAGCAGATGCGGCAGGCGGAGCAGCAGATGCGGCAGGCGGAGCAGCCGGTGCAGCAGCAGACGCTGGATCTGCAATAAACATTGAAGATATACCTATGAAAGGAAATGGCAGGTTTGACGATCTGTCTGATGCGTTTACTTCATTAAGTTCAGATCAACAGGCAGTATTGTATGCTGATGAAATGGGATTAATGCCAAGCCCAGAGTTTGCACAGGGTTTAATTAATAACGATATTTTGCCAACAGCAACGGGTGGTGAAATACTTAATGTAATGAAACAAAACAGTGTAAATCCATTGGAGTATTACAAAGAATTAGAAGCAGTTGGTAAAATTGACGCCAATATATATACTAAAATTAGACAAAGTCTCGACAGTCTTAAGGCGGCAGGTAAATTAGATAATGATTATATGTGGGCAGAAAGCATAGATGTTGATAAACATAATGCATTGTATGAAACTGCTAAACTAAAATATATGTCTGGCATGCTACTTACAGAAACAGAACAACAAGTTTTAAATGAAGGCCCGTTAGATGCTATTAAGAAAGGCGCCGCTAAAGCTGCAAGCGCAGTTGGTGGTGCAGTAGCAAAAGGTGCTGCCAAAGTTGCACAGGGCGCGAAGTCTGCAGGCCGTGAACTTGGACAGCAAGTAACTGCTAAAAAATTAAACAGTTTATGGAAAAATGCAGGTGCTCCAACAGATGCTCCTAGCGTTTCTAGTATTTTAGCAAAAGCAGGTTTAGATAGCCAAGGCATATCAGCAGTTAGCACAGCCTCAAAAGTTGAGTTGCCAGCACCAGCAGCAACGCCAGCAGCAGCAACGCCAGCAGCAGCAACGCCAGCAGCAGCAACGCCAGCAGCAGCAACGCCAGCAGCAGGACAAGCAGCACCAGCAGGACAAGCAGCAACAGCAGAGCCTAAGAAGCAAGGCGCCATAAGTAAAATAGGTAAAGCAATCGGTGGTATGGCTAAAGGAGCTGTAGCAGGCGCTAAAGGAGCAGCACCAGCAGGACAAGCTGCACCAGCAGGACAAGCAGCACCAGCAGGACAAGCAGCACCAGCAGGACAAGCAGCACCAGCAGGACAAGCAGCACCAGCAGGACAAGCTGCACCAGCAGGACAAGCAGCAGGATTAAAAGGACGTATGCAAGGTGATCTCGACGATATGACCAAAGCACGAGCAGCCGCCGGATTAGACAATGAACCTGGACAAAAATCAGCCAGAGGAGCAGCACCAGATGCTAAAGGGGTTGCACAAGTTAAACCTAAAGCAGCACCTAAAGCAAAATCAGCAGGACCACAAAGTAGTGCAGATTTACCCAGAGGAACGTCATTTACTATTCCACAAAGTGGAGGCACTACTAAAGCATATCGTTGGGAAGGCGGAATGTGGAGTGAATTATCTCCTGGGGGCAAATGGCAAACAGGAAAAATTAAAAATGATTTAGCATTTAAGTTATACTTAGGTTCTAAAAAGAATGCAGCAGCAGATGCTAAGGCAATAGGCTGATGAGATTATACGAGGTATATCAAAATATTCGTAAACCCATAATGGAAGGCGGCAATGTATTTTCTGATGCTGTGCAGTTTGATCATTCAAACATAGACAGCATACTAGCAACAGTTAATAAGTACATGCAACCTACCGGTGCTAAACTAATTCCAATTGGATCAGGCGCTACACCTACAGCAGGCAAAAAGTCTGGTGACTTAGATGTAATTGTAGACCAAGGCACTATGAGCGAATATTTTCAAACAGATAAGCCCAAAGAAATTAAACAAAAAATACAAGGCTTGTTTGATGCAGCAGGGTTTGATACCAAAATGATAGGCATTAATGTGCATGTACGTGTACCACTAGAGCAAGGCAGTGCACAAGTAGACATTATGCTTGTGCCAGATGCAGAGAATATTTCCAAGTTTCATTTACATGATATACCAAAAGATTCTCCTTACAAAGGTAAACACAAGCAGATCGCAATGAGCAAGCTGGCTAATGCTAGCGGCATGATGTGGAGTGGATTTCAGGGGCTATTTGCCAGAGATGATGCAGGAAAAAAAGCAGAATTAATTAGTTCAAACTTAGATGAGATTGCAAAAGCATTAATAGGACCACAAGCAACTGCTAAAGACTTAGGCAGTGTGGAAAGCATATTGGCAGCGTTAGACCCACAACGTGCTGATCAATTAAAAGCAGAACTTGAAGCGGACCCTGCAGCATAATGGAATTAACCTTAATAGATCAAGAGCTTTCAGAATCTAAACTATACAGACATAGTCGTAAGTTTGGTGCATTAACGGGCGAAGAAATTGCTAATTTAGTTTATTTGCAAACAATGAGCGTTTATATGCTAAAAATGCAGCAAGATACAGATCATTTAGCTAAAGGATACGCTAAACATACTACTCAGTACGGCACTTATGCATTATTTAGAAGTCATGCAACCGACTTGTATACACTTTGCTATGCTGTATTGCATCCTGATAGCGATAGAATTGAGCTAAAAAATACAATAAGTAGTAAAAAGTTTCTGAGCAGTTGTAAATTTGCTAGTAAAGAACATATTACGTTTTTACGACAAATAGCTGACGGCAGTTTGCAAGATAGTAGATTAAACACTTACATGTTTCGATTAGAGTCGCAACTAAAAATATCTAACGGCAGGTACAAACAATGGCGTCGATATATTGTTAATTGGCCTAATGTAACCAAGAAAGCACAAGATAAAATTAAAAGAGCAATGCTAATGGAAATGGCTAGAATGGGCAGCGGCACAGTTAAAGCATCCGAATTATTTCCTATAATACGTAAATCCGTTAGCGGCACTCCTAAAAGAAACCAGTTAGACCACCCTTCTACAGCAAGTAGTGTAGCTGGCACAAGTGCTGGTGCGTCGGTAAGAAGATACACGGCAAGTAAGTTATTGGGGATTAACAACATTGCAGATTATTGGTCAGGAAATAAAAAATGAAAATTAATGAAATAGTAGTAGCAGAACAAATAAGAACATGGCAAGACATGGAACAAGAGATAATCCAGGATATTACACTAAAAACTGGAGATAGACCAGCACATTTAATGAAAATTAACACGCAGAAGGCAGCACAAGATGCTTTTGCTCTTTATTCCCAGGGCAAACCACAAAAAGATGCAATCTCTTCTGCGCTAGAAGCACAGGGTGTAACTAACAAAAAAATTCCTAAACATAAGGAAGAGCCTGCTACTACTCCTATAGTTCAGCCGCCCAAGATAAAAAAAGCAAGCAACCCTGAGAAAGCCCAACGCAACAAAGCACCAGTAAAGAAGTCTACACGCGGTACTACAGATTTTGACCAAATGATCAAAAAAGTACGTAAAAAAGGAAAAGAGTTAACTGATCCAGTAACAATACCTTTTAACCGAGGTAGGGAACTAGCTAATAGGTTACTACAATTTTAAAAAAATGATAAATAAAAGTAATATACTTTTTTAGGAGAATTAAAATGGCACAAGTAGATAGAAGAGCAGCCGGAAACGGATCAGGCTTAGGCCCAGTAACAAAAATCATCACAATCACAGATGGTGCTGATAATATTACACCAGCAGAACTTGCATCAGCAATTGCGTTTGTTGAGCAGTCTAAAGGTACTAATGGTACTGGCGATTCAGCGTTTTCAGTAGTAGGCGTTGCAGGAGCAGGAACAACAGTTGTACACCTTGCATTACAAGGTAGTGGTGATCTCACAGTTGGCGGCAACTTTAATGGCGTTGGCGATCACACCGCAGCATTAGTAGTTGATTTCGATAACTCATAATACAAATTAAGAGTAAATATTAAAGCACTCTTCGGAGTGCTTTTTTATGATTAAAATTACTTCATTAGATAAATACTAGTAACATAAATTTTTAGGAGAATTAAAAATGGCACAATCAAAAGGAAACGGCTCTGGTGTAGCAGAATTTGCAACAGGTACATTAGTAGCTAAATCAAACCTTAAAGCAATCAAAGTAGATTTGGGATTTGACATCTCAGGCGAAGACGATGCATCAGGCGAAGCTGTAGAAACAGCATTACAATTTGTTCAACCATTGATGTACATGGGTGTATCAGCTGATGCGACATCAGATGTTATTAACGGTCAAACTGAAGCAGCATATGACGGCGCTGGTTCAAACGGTAGTTTTGTTGGTGGAACAGGTTATGCAGCAGCAGAAGTTATCACTCTAAGCGATGGCTCTACTGTAACAGTTGATACAGTTGACGCTGGTGTGGTTACTGAGTTTACAATTTCTTCAGTTGGTGGCGCAAATTCAAGCGAAGGTGCTACACTAACAACTGCTAGTTCAACTGTAGCAGGTAACGATGACTTTACACTAACACTAGGTGGCGACAACGTTGCAGGCGGTGGCGGTGTATTCCATTGCATCGTTGATGGTTCACAATGTGATGTTGCAGCATTGCAAGCACAAATTCGTGCTGTAGGCACTGTAGCTGGTAACAACTTTGCTGGCGCAACAGTAGCATTAGGTTCAAGTATTACTGTAGCTTAAATTTATGCAATAGCGTAAATTGAATTTACATAATTACATAAAAAGCACTCTTCGGGGTGCTTTTTTTGACTAGAAAAAGATAAATACGTATAATATATTAATTTAGGAGAATTAAGATGGCACAAACAAAAATACATGGTGGAGTACAAATTAGCCAAGGTTTAACAGGCTCATTAACTCACGTAACATTAAGTTTTAATAGCATTGACGTTTCTGGAAAGTTAGCAGTGGGCGGCGCCGTAGAAAAGGCACTCGAACTAATCGCAGGCGCTGGTTTTAACCCAGTAATCATCGGTACACCTTTTGATTTAAATGCAACAGCAGACGCAATGCATGTAGCGTTAGAAGGCACGTTCGGTACTGATACATATGATGGTACAAACGCAGAAACAGTAGCGGCTCACTTGGAAGATGTTCTTATAGCAGTAGCAGCAACAATCGACGGCGTTAACTTTGCAAACATTCTTGTAACAGCGTTCGTATACTAAAAGAATCCTTACTACCTTAGGGACCGTGACAACGGAAGGCGTCACAACTAAAAGCACACTTTGGTGTGCTTTTTTTTTGATTTAAAAGTATGTAATCAGATAAATACTGTAAACAATGGGAACACACACAATGGCATTACCAAGATCAGGCGCTATGGGTAGCCAGGAAGTAGTTACTGGCAACATAGAATTTTACACACTTTATACTACATTAGACATAACACGCACAGGAGATTTTTCAGACAACTCTCAAAAAGATTTTGAAAGCGTTGTCCAAGTAATAGGGTTAAGAGCTATGCCTATTATTATGAATAATCCTGTAGAATTAAATGGTGTAGGTGGTAATGTTTTAGAAAATTATGGTGCGCAAACTGTTACAGGTCCAGGATGGATATTTAAGTTTGCATTCGAAAGATCAGAAGTGCACACTATACAAACACTAACTGACGAATTACACGGCATTGTTTTAAATGCTGGAGTTATAGATACAAAAAATACTGTAAATACAGAATTTGATAAACAGGACTTATTGTAATGGCAGACAAACAGACTAAAACAAGTACACAAAGATATGTTGAAAACAATAATATGGAAGCACATATTATTGCTGATATGTTACGTATAGAAGGGATCACTACTGAGTTACGAGAATTTAAAGATGATACAAAACAAAGATTAAATAAATTAGAGGGTTGGATAGTAACTATAGTAGGAGTTACTGTTACTACATTAATTGCAACTGTAGGATCATTACTCTTTAGGATAATTGGATGAAAATAGAACAAATAATTAGTGAAAAGAAACCAACAGACATGAAGTGTTGGGACGGATATAAAAAACAAGGCACTAAACCAGGTACCGGCAAAAACAAAGGTAAGAGAGTCAATAACTGTGTACCCGAAGAAGTATCTATTGATGATGACAATGCATTCTTTGAAGAGTTCGGTTGGGTTGAGGATAACCTAGAAGAAGCAGAATATCAAGGACGCAAAGTCAAACTTAACAAGCCCATGCAGGGCGATGTTAAAAAATTCAAAGTGTATGTAAAAGATCCTAAAACTGGCAATGTCAAGAAAGTAAACTTTGGGCACGGTGGTAGCAGTGTTAAAGGCAAAGCTATGCGAATACGCAAGAGCAATCCAAAAGCACGTAAGAGCTTTAGAGCAAGACATAACTGTGATAACCCAGGACCTAAAACAAAGGCTAGATATTGGTCATGTAGGAAATGGTAATATGAGATTAGATGAGTTGGGAGACGATATCACAGAAGCCAGAATGGTATGGCGTAAAAGTGGTAATAAAATAAAACGTGGAGTACGATGTACAAGCGGTAGGCGCAAAGGTCGTGTTGTAAGTACGGCAACTCAATGTGCTGCGCCAATAGATATGAAAAAGAGGATGACGCTAAAGAAAACAAAAGCAAAATTTGGTAAAAGATTAGCTAGGAAAGCACGTAGAACAAAAAGAGTAAACCCAATCAGTAAAAGACTAAAAAGTTTAAATCCGAGACGTAGATAATGAAAATAAGTAGCTTTGATAAATTATTTGAATATCCTGATTATAATCAAACAGGCACTCAAGCTAAAGCAACTGCTGCAACTAAAAGTGTAACTGCTCCTGGCAAAAAACCTTCGAACGTTAAACCACCAAGTCCCACTACATCAGGTGTTCCAACTGATGATAAACAAGAGCCTGCAAAGCCAGTTATAGCAAAAGCCAAAGAGCTGGAAAAGGATTCAGAATTCCCCAGTGAAAAAGGCAACGTAGTAAAAGTTGTGTCACCTATTGGACAAGGATTAAACAAAGCAGGTGTAGTAGTACAAGATCAAAAGACAAAAGAATTTTACACGTTAGACCCTGAAGATGATATTGCATTACCACAAGTGGGGGTAGAAGAATCAGGATCTTTAGATAATATTATTGATAAGAATAAAGAAAGATTTGCCAAGAAAATAGTACGCAAGCAAAACAAGCTCAAGCAATTAATACGTGCTGCTAGATTCGGTGACACCTACGGCGAAGGGCTATACGAAATCAATTTTAACAACAAAGAATTAATACAGAATGTTTTAGACGCCCCTATACAATGCGGCTTTGAGGCTGAAACAGTGTGGAACAATATTGAGTCCACTCCAGGCATAGATTTAAACTATGCTGGTTGGTCAGATATTGAAGGATATGTAGAAGAATACGAAGGTGAACGTGGTGTAGACAGATTAGTAACAACTTACAAAGAATGGTTAATGGAAGAAAAAGTATTTGATATCCAAGGGGATATGATTGCTTCTGAAGCAAAGGATAGATTAGAAGACGAAAACTATATGAATGAGTTTGTTGATTCTGAAATAAACCAAGACGATGTGGAAGATTATAAAGAGGATCTTAAAAGAAATGATCCAGAAGATTACAAAGAAAAAGCCACAGGTGAGTTTGCCTATGATGAAAGTGCTTGGGGCAGAGAATATGCTGAGACAGTCTATAGTACAGATGACATAATCGAATGGCACGAAGAACAAATGCGTGACAATGGCGAATACTGGGACGAAGCCTGGGATGACGCCATGAATCATTTTGATATGGATTATTGGGCAAATGAGGCTTATAGTGGTTGGGGTGATGCTTTATATGATCATGACATCTTCTTACCAGGAGTTGGCGAAGAAGAATATGGCTTAGACGAAGTAGCTAGCCAAATGGAAGACTGGGCCAGCAACAACAGTCAGAGCAACGATGTACGTCCAGGTGGCTATCACAGTGGAAAACAAGTAGATAATGAGTACTGGCGTGTAGAAGAAGACAGCAGCATTGAAGGTGACGGCGCTGGTGCAGAAATTATTAGCCCTGTTTATGACACTCCCAGAGAAATGATTCAAGAGATGAACAGCTTGTTTGAATTTCTAAAAGAGAATAATGTAGACACAAATAGATCAACAGGGTTACATATTACCATGAGCATGTCAGGAGAACCTGCAAGCAAAATGGATCCATTAAAATTAGCAATATTACTCAATGACAAGTATGTGTTGAGCCAATTTGGTAGAATGGGAAATTCTTATACTAAAAGCCAATTAGAAAGATTAGAACATACTGTGAGGCGAATGAACACAGATGCGGAAAGCAACAAAGACTATGAAGCAAGTTGGGACGAAGTAAAAACTATTCTAAGTCGCAGTATCGATACAAACAAGTTTAATGCTATTAACTATAAGGATGCTACAAATGCCGATGGTAATAATTTAGTTGAATTTCGTATCGCAGGTGGCAGTGATTATCTTAGCAAAATGCCAGAAGTTACTAAATCAGTTCTTCGTTATGCTGCTACACTACAAGCATCACACGATCCAGAACTGTACAAAAAAGATTTTGCAAAAGCATTATATAAACTGGTATCTAAAACATCTGATCCTCTTACACCCACTCAGCGTGACGCAACAATTAATTTGCCTGAAACTCCTTTTGTACAAGGTGCCAGAGAAGTATTAAAGAAAACAGGTGACCAACTAGATGCACTTGAAGAATTGCACAAAGCATATCAACACCTGGAAGCTGGTGATATGCCGCAAGCGCAAACCTCCTTTACTAACTTCATGCGACAAATGTTGTACAGTGTGTATTATAAATTAGATAATTTTAAAACCTCTACTGGTATTGTGCGTGGTATGCGTGACGGACTCAAGACGTTTGGTTTAGATAGTAATACATTGATGCAAAAACTGCAAAATATAAACGTACAAACCAAATTGCAATATTCTGGTGCAAATTTTGATCCAAATAAACTCAGCGGTGAGATGGCAAACACGCTGAGTAAACTGTTAATGAAAAAAGTCGCTTCACCTGAACCACATCAAGTATTAAAAGTACCTGCAACAAGTGTTGTGTATATCCGCAGAGGATCGTATGCAGGTCAACGAGATATCAAATCAGCTGTCATAGGTATTAACGATCTAAAAGTAATCGAACCTAAGGATCACAGAGAAGTTTCTCGAGCAGGAGCGGAATTATCTTATCCTAGTGTAACTCCTGAGGAAGCAGCAGAACATCAAAAGGTTATTGATGCCTTTAATGCCAAATACGGAATAAAATATTCCCATCCAGGTACTGGTACGGATCCAAATGGTTGGAATCTTGCTAACAGCACTGATCCAGTGTGGAAAGAAATTGCAGCAAATAACGGAGTAATGGTGGTGAGAGAAAGCAAAGACTTTAACAGTTTAAGTTTACAAGAGCAATTAAAAATTGTTAGTAAGATTAGTTTAACAGAATTAAACAAAGTGTGGTATAAAAAAAGAAGTGTAGAGCACATTCCTGAAGCTGATCAAGTTAAAGCAACCGAGCGTAAGCCTAAACTAATAAAACCAAACACTGGCCATGAAAGTCCCCATCCTTATGATGGACGATTAGTTGGTGAGACTGAAACACTTAATCCTCCTAGCATAGAAGTAGGTGACGAAGTTAAAGTAGGCAAGTTTAAAAACAGCAAAGCCACAGTAAAAGGTTTTACTAAAGATCAACATGGACAACCTGTGTTAAAAACTAACAAAGGCGACAAACCATTGTACAAGCCACGTGTTAGCAAACTGGAACCTAAAAACGTAAAAGAAGGTGCTGTACCTGAAACAAATCTAGTGGATGAATACAGACAAATAATGAGCAAACCACTGTTAGGTAGCGATATCAAAGGACAGATGTATGCATATCAGATAGTTCCTGATCCTAGCATGATTAAAGAGTTCCGTAATCAGATCGCACATGGTGGTAGAGATGTGGATTTACGTATGGTGTTTAAAGGATTTGCACAATCACTGCTACATCCTGATAATAAAAAGAAAGTAGGATTAGATGAAAGTTTATTGCAAGAAGCACCAGCAGAATTACTTGCAGATTTTGAAGACACTCTCACTAATTACATTATGTTAAAAACACAAGTAGCAAGAGCTTGTAAAAATCCTAAAACTGCGCCCAAGTGTGATGTACTAAGCACAGAGATGGCCAACTTTGAACAAAAGTTAAGCAAGATGAGAAATGAAATTGCTAAGTTTACTGCTAAAGCAAGAGACGTTAGTAAAGCAAAAAAAGCAGGCGGACAGGAAACCCTAACCGCAGTTAGAGAATATAAAAATAAAGTTGATTACTATCTTAATAAGTTAAGCGATAAAATTTCTGGAGGTTTTGAATATATTGTGATGACCGATTCAGGAATAGAAGAACTAGGACAAACTAGTCAAGCAGCAAAAAGAAAACAACAATCAGAAATAGCAAGCGTTGACCAAATAAAACAAGCACTATTAAAATATTTTGACGATCCGGAATTATTTAATGTAAATCCAGATTTTAACAGGAAAGAAGTATTAGCATTCCTACAAGCGGCCGCCGAAGGGAAAATTCTTTCCATGGAAGAAATTATGAAAATTGGTACTGATCCTGATTTACCAGAAACAATGACCTTTACTGATATTGTAGCAAAAGCAGCAGAAAATAATAAAAGTAATAAGTTTATACAATTTTATAACAAGTTAGTGGATGACGGTATTATGTATCAAACCGTAGCAAACACTACCAGTGGTAATGTTGGTCCTGGAGAACTTGCATTATTGTTATTAGCTGCTCCTGCCACAAAAGGTGTTCGAGGAGATTTGAACGTGGGCGGTAGAGAAGTAGAAATAAAATCAGGAAGTTATGGTAAAGGCGGCACTGCTGCCGGAGGCAAATTTAACAGTGACTATATAGTTAAAGGCAATCTAGCAGGAAACAATTTGCGCAAAGGCCTAACCAGTTTCTTTAAAGAGAAATTAGGCAAAAGTTTTGACATTGAATTTAAAAAATGGATGGAAAAACAAGAAAAGCCAAACACTATTAGTTCTAAATATACTCGTTATAACTTAATACCTAAAAGAATGAACATGCCAAGCATAAGTAACGGTTCTATTGCAGAAGTATATAATCCTTTCTTTGCACACATGGGGTTAAACCGAGATCAATATAGAACAGTAGCACGATTGCTAAGCCAGGCAACTTTTTCAGATGAAGCTAAAAACAAAGGCGGGCACCTAAATGATGTATTTTCTTCTTTAGGCAACGAATTTGATACTAAGAACTGGTACAGGAAACAAATAGAACAAGTAGGCACTGCTAGTGGTTTAGATGGCGAAAAACTTAAAAAACTAATTTTAGCACTACAGTTTGCTAGTTACCAATTAAACAAGGGACATGACCAAATACTCTACATAAACAAGACAAATCAAAAGTTAACTAATGTAACAAGTGCAAAAGACCTAATTGACAAATACGAAAAAGGCTTAGTTGTTACCGCAAAAGACATTAACTTAACAGACACACAACAAACAGCAGCTCATAGCGTAACTGCTGGATTGTAATTTGCATGAAGATTTTTGAAGTAGTAAACAAAAATTTTTACCACGGTAGTTATGATAAACTAGAACCAGGCACCGTTCTAACTCCTAAAGGAAAAGATTACGAAGCAGCATGGGGTGGCACTGGTTTTTATGGTGCACTGGAAAAGCACCGACCACCAGAACAGTTAGCACATAAAGAAGGTGTATTTATGGTGGCCAATCCAGATGATGTTGACAACGCCGGCGGCGCTACAGATTATATTTACGCTGTAGTACCTATGGGAGAGCCACAACGGCATGACATGAATTGGGGTACCGCTATAAGCAGTTTGTTGGATAATGGTGCTAGACTAAATGATTCAGAAATAAAATTTGCTGCTGATCAGTACTGGTCAGGAAAACCTCATCCAGACGGCAACAGTGTGTGGGAATTCATTGCACCTAGGGCAAAAATTGTTAGTGAATTAGCAGAAGGTAACAAAGCACAAAAAGGTATCCCTGCAAACGCTACATTGTCAAAACTAGACAAAATACGTAGTACAACAAAAGATCCAGCCAAGCGCAAGCGAGCACATTGGCTTGCTAATATGCGCCGCGGTAGTAATAAGAAATAAAGGAGTGATAAATGTGGGAAATAGTAGAGAGAATGTTTGGCGATACACTGTGGATATACACTGCTATTGCTGGTGCCTTGTTGGGGGCAGCTTTTCTTGCGTGGTTTAAAGACACACGCATGGGCCTTTGGGCTAACAGAAAATTTGATTCATTTTTAGATTATTTGGCAATACGTTGGGGTTGGACATGGTTACAAGAACCACCTGATGCTTGGCGTCAAAAATATCCTAAAATCACAAACAAAATAGACGAGCTAGAAGCACGTATTAAAGAATTAGAAAAATAGGGAGAACACAATGTCTATCAGTGACATGACATTAGCACAAAGAGCAGCACTATTTGCAAAACTAAGCAGTCTTGCATACATGAACAAGTTAAAAAAAGTAGAATATATCCCAGGTGAAAGTTTAGGGTTCAATCAAAATCCTAAATTTTACGATCATGGCGGTGCTCAGGCATACAAAATGGAAAGCAAAACAGATATTGTTATTGCTTGCAGGGGAACAGAACCAACACAATGGAACGATGTTAAAGCAGATCTCAGAGCGTTTCCTGTATTAGCAGAAACAGTGGGCCGTGTACACAAAGGCTTTAAAAAAGAAGTTGATGATCTTTGGCCAATGATTAGCGAAGACATTAAGAAAGCCAGCAGTAAGAAAAAGTTATGGGTTACTGGGCACAGTTTAGGTGCTGCAATGGCTACAGTTGTCGCTGCCCGGTGTACATTAAAAGAAGGCTTACACGATGTAGAAGAGTTACACACCTTTGGATCTCCCAGAGTAGGTTGGCGCAAGTATTGCAAGAGTTTGCCTGTAACACATTATCGTTGGAGAAACAATAACGACATCGTAACCACAGTGCCTCCTGTCTTTATGGGTTATAAGCATCACGGCACGAGCATGTATATTAATGCCTATGGCAAAGTAAGAGATCTTACTACTTGGCAGAGAACCAAAGACAAGTTGCGTGGCATAGTAATGGGCCTTAAGTCAGGACGTTTTGACAGCTTCATGGATCACTTAATTCATGACTATATTAAGCATTTAGATGACTGGGCTAAAGAATAAAATTAGTTCGATTTCTTACATAAAGTCTGTTTATTGTGTATATATAGTGGTATGGACTTAGATTTTAATAATATCAAAAACAATGTAATTATGCATGCGGGTGGACGTTGTGGAACTCATAGATTATTAGATTTAATAATATTAAATAATGAGAATTTTAGTATTGTAGCGCCGTCACTGCCTGACAAGTCAGTTTTCGAAATGTATGTAAACTTGCATAGTCACCATTACGATAATATGGGAAAACTACTGGATGAATATTCTAATCCTAATAAACGTATTTTGAAAGAAATCAACCATCAAGGCAAACAATGGATTATAAAAAATCCTGGAAGACAAAATTTTGCATATGATATATCGCAAGAGTTTACCCTTGAAGATTTTATTCACATAGGACTTTACCGAAAAAACTTAACTGATTGGTTAGTAAGTTTTATAATTTCACTATTAACTGTTAGAGTTAGTAATCAACCTAATATGGGATTTCATTATTTAAACCAAAAAATGCTTGATGAGCAAACCGCGTTAGAAAAAAAACTTATAATGGTGTGGAAACTTCCAGCGACAAAAGATAAAGTAGTAGAATATTCTATGTTATCGCTCGCGATACCTTTATACACACTTTTAACCAATAGTTATCATTATAATATAACTATGATTTCATATGAGCAAATTTTAAATAACCCTGAAGAGCTGTTTAATAAAACAGACAATATAGCAACATCTGCAGGTACAACTATATTCTCTCCAACTCAGAGATTAATATCCCCAAAGTTAGAAGAACTTAGGAGTCTTATTATACCAGAGATAAAAGATCTTTTACCGAGACACGCTGATGCAGCAAGTGCTTTAGCACCGCCAGGAATAGAATTTACTGTATAAAATAGATAAATACTAGTATGAAAATATCTGAAATCCTCAGTGAAACAACGTCAGCTGGTGCTATTGCCACAGTTGCTCAACCCTTGGGCAAAATTGTCAAGCGTCCTAATCCCAGTGTGTTTCCTAAAAAGAAAAAGAAAGCTGAAGAAGGCAAAAGCCCTCACAAAAAAGGCACTAAAAAATATAACAAGCATATGGCTGCTATACACGCAGGTATGGGTTAATGAAAGCAGTTAAGTGTAAAAACGGTGTACTGAGTATTTTAAATAGAGCTGAATCTGCATTATTCAATAAAGCTGACATGAACTCTTTCTTAGAGATAAGTAGTTTAACTGAGCAAGAATCACACGTTGCACAAGAAATGTATAAACGTAATGTACTTCGCAAAGTAAAAAGAGGCGAAAGCATTGGCTACAAAATCCATCCACAAAAAGAAAAACTTTAATAAAAAAGAGCTTGCAAAAAAACTAGATATCCTTGCTGAAAAGGTAAGCAGCAAGGATATTTATGTTGTAGGCAAGGAAGATATCTTTTACACTGTTATTGATTTTAAAACAAAAAATATTGTGTTTAATGATCTACCAACACGAGCAATTGCTAATAAACTTTGCACACGTCTTAATTCTAAGAAATTACCTAAGTCATTTAGAAAAGATATATATTTACATTTAAAAGACTATCACAAATTACTCACAGATACATATTTTTATAAGCATACTATCATTAATACCACAAATGAAATTAGCATGTTTACTGCTACTAGTAGACTAGACCTCGCAAATGCTCGAATGAAAGCGCTAGTAATTAAAATTCTAAGTATGTGCTAAACAGCTAATTATGATAAATAAGTGTATATGAAATTTAGCATTAGGAAGAAACTATGTTTTTAAAAGAATTTAATAACCAGCCTACAACAAAGATAAACAAACTTAGCACTTTATTATCAAAACAATTTGATATTAGTTTACAAGTTTTTCCATCAAAGGTAAAGTTAGAAAAACTGCACGAAGCAGCAAATCAAGCATTAATTAAGATACGTGGAAGTTATACAAAATTCCATTTAGAACCTGACTATGCAAAGTTTTTAGGTTTGCGTGATCTTACTGATACCATGTTATCAGAAGGTATGTATGCAGAATCACCAGCATACGAATCAATGTGCAATGAAGTTAAAGATCGTGTACGTACTTTAATGGATTCGGGTTGTACTAACGAAGAAGCTGTTTCACAATGCATGAACGAGTATCGTAAAGATGATCGTTTTTGCTACGAAGATGCTGTTATACTGCCTGTTGTTGAAATGGCATGCGAAGAATACATGAATAGCTGTTCAGAAAGCAAAGAAGAAATTGAAGGCGCATTAATGGCAGAAGAAACAGATACTGATCTTAACAGTTCATTATTTGCTGCGCTTGCTAATGAAGTCGGTGTTGCTACAACTGAACAAGGTTGTTTACGGGCAATTGAAGAAAAGTTAGGGTTGTTTTCACAAGTCAGCGGTAAGAGCCGTGACAGTGTTGTAGGTTTTCTTAATGGTCTAGATGAAGATGCATTACCAGGTGGTATCCAGATGTTTGGCCGTAAAGTTGCAGAACAGAACAAGTTTACAGGCGCACGTAAAGATGCTATTGCACACGGCAAAAAAGAATTTGAAGTAGACGGTAAGAAATATGCTGTAACTGGCGATACCGAAGACGAAAAGAAACAAGCAAAAGAAAGCATGTTTGATGATTTAATTAACGATATCCTTAATGAAGAAGTTGATGTTGAGCAAGCCGAAGTTGTTATGGCTGTTCGTGCACTAGCAGATGATATCCAAGATCAAATTGAGCGATTAGGCAGAATGATGAACGAAGACGTTCCTGCTATTGCAGATCAAATGAGAGCAGAAATGGGCGCATCACAAGCACAACAGTGGGCTGACGCTACTACTGGTACATTAAATGGTTATATGGAAGCAGCAAAAGGCGCTAAGGCAGCAATGGATTCTCAAGTAGCTGGTTTAAGCGGCGAAGAGCAAGTTGGTGGTTTAGGCGATACTGGAATGGAAGATCCGGCACTTGGCGGCGATATGGGTATGGATGCTGAGATGCCTGCTGAAGAGCCAATAGATGACGTACCAGCAGCAGCTGGCCCAGAAGAAGAACCATTAGGCAGAGCTGAAATATAATGTTAATCAGGGATATTCTGTTAACAGAGTCCTATATAGATGACTTAGTAGATGCTGTTAAAGGTCTACTAGTTGCATTTATGAGCGGCGGTGCAAAACAAATCCCCACAACTAAATTTAAAAGAATGCTCGCAAAGCAAGGATATGTAGTTTCAACAGACGAAGTAATAGCAGCAGTTGATCAATCAGGTTTTGCAAGCAGCGTAGACAGCGTAAACATAGTTCCTAAATCAGAATTAGGCGCAGACACAAGCACAGAAGCAGAGCCCACAGTAGATGTGGCAGACATGGCAGGAGATCAAGCCTTGTCAGATATTAATGCGGAGTTACCACAATAATGGCCAGTGTATTTGTTAATGCTAATCAAGCAAGAAAAGATTCTCGTAACGCCAGTGTTATACACGGCGAAGTACGCAGTCTAGAAACAACTGTTCTTGTTGCAATCGAACTAGGTGATTTGAACGTAGTGATTGACAATAGCACTACAATGACAACTAGTACTGATTATTATAATGCATATTATAGCATTACTACTAATGCTACGTTACTAGATCAAATTAATTATGTAAAAAAATATTTTACTGATCTAGGCTATAATGTCCAAATAACAGAAAATCCAGTTACAGAAAATACTATTGTCTGGAATATTGCTTGGTAGGTAATAAAATAGTTGACAAAGTAAACATAACCGTTTATAATTAGTTCATGCTAGTAAACAAATATAACTACCCAAAACTAAAAAGAATCCAACAAGACGGAAGTCGAAAATACACAGATGGCAACAGTATTCCTGTTCCCAGTGTTACTACTGTGTTGGATAAAACCGCAGATAAAACCCATCTCATAGCCTGGCGCAAACGTGTCGGAGAAGCTGAAGCGAATCGTGTAAGCCAAGAAAGCGCAGGGCTAGGTACAAAAGTGCACAATGCATTAGAGAAATTTGTACTCAAAGAAGATTGGCAAATCACTGGGAATAACCTGGTTAGCATTATGGCTAAACGAATGGTTAATGATATGATTGAGCAAGGACTCAGTCAAGTAGATGAGCTTTGGGGTGTGGAAGTAGGCTTAATTGCTCAAGGATTATACGCAGGCACATCAGATGCTGTGGGTATGTTTAACGGCAGGGAAAGCATAGTGGACTTTAAAACTGCTAAAAAGATCAAGCCACGCAAATGGGTTGAGGATTACTTCCTACAAGGCTGTGCTTATGCACTAGCACACAATGAAATGTTCGGCAGTAACATACGTCAAGTTGCAATACTAATGGTAGACAGAGAAGGCAGCTATGCAGATTACGTTATAGCAGACGATGAGTTTGATCACTATGCAAACTTATGGGGAAATCGAGTAACTCAGTTTTATGAAACTAATTCATGAACTATATAGGTAAATATACGTATGAGCATTAATACAAATATGTCAGGCAAGTGGTTTGACATGAAATACCCTTTAGCGTCAATATCGTGGGATGCAAAAGAATACCAAGCAGCAATGGAAGTGTTATCAGGCAACATGTATACCATGGGGCCTTATACTGAAAAGTTTGAAAAAAACTATGCCGAATGGGCAAATGTAAAATATGCGGTATTCTGTAACAGTGGAAGTTCTGCAAATCTTTTAGCATTAGCAGCATGCCTCTATGATCCACGTAACAATATTAGTCCAGGAGACGAAGTATTAGTTCCGGCAATGAGCTGGTCAACTTCGTATGCTCCAATTATGCAATTAGGGTTAATTCCTAAGTTAGTAGACGTTGATCTATTAGATTTTAACATTTGTCCAGAAGCACTAGTTCAAGCAATAACTCCTAAATCTAAAATTGTTCTTGCAGTCAATCTAATAGGTGTTAGTTGCCAGTTTGATAAACTACAGTCAATTTGTGACGAACATGGATTAGTTTTATTAGAAGATAATTGTGAAGGCATGGGCGCTACTTATAACGATAAAAAAACTGGTAGTTTTGGTCTTATAAGTGCTCATTCTACCTTCTTTAGTCATCATATGGCTACAATGGAAGGCGGTATTTGTTGTACTAATGATGAACTTCTAAGCGAAATATTACGTTCTATTCGATCTCATGGCTGGGTGCGTAATGTAAAAAATCAAGAACTATTTTACAAGTATTTCCCTCGTCCTATGAATAATACTCTAGATGAAACCTTTCACTTTGTTCTTCCTGGTTTTAATCTAAGACCAACAGAAATTTCTGCTGCAATAGGAATAGAGCAAGTTAAAAAACTAGATAAATTTATTGAAACAAGAAAAGCTAATGCCCAATATTTTCAAAAATGTCTAAAAGAAAGTGGCCTGCCATTAAAATTACAACACGAACGTGGAGTATCATCTTGGTTTGGGTTTGGATTAGTTGCAACATCTAAAGAACAACGGAACATAATTACAGAACGACTGTTTAGTACGGGTGTTGATATACGTCCTATTGTTTCAGGAAACATGGCTCGACAGCCTATGTTTAGTCAATATAATGTTGATCCAACAACTTTTAAAAACGCTGAAGTAATCCATGAATGTGGATTTATGATAGGAAATCATCAGATCGATATAAGTGATATGATCGACTATTTTTTCTCGAGCCTTATGTCTTTATAATATATCAGTCAAAGTGATAAATACTGTTAAGAACTCAGGAGAGACTTGACAGTGACCGAAATTAATAACGAAAACAATATTATTATTGCGCGACAGCAGCAACGTAGGGGACTTAAACAGGATATTCCACAACCATTAAGACCTGGAGAAATTGGGTTCGCGGTTGATAGTCAACAGCTTTTTATTGGTACAGATGATAGATATCCGTTTTTAACTCCCTACCAAAATTCTTGTGTTTTTGAAACCACAGTTAATGCCAGAGAGCATACTATCAGTATTGCAAATAATCAAATTATTGCATTTACTGTGCCATTTATTAAGTATAGCCAAGGACAATTTAATGGAATTACTACAGTAAAACAATGGCAGCCTACTTTTTCTAGAAGCATAATTAGTTCCTCACTAAATCCTGAATGTAAACATACTAGCTCAGATTTTAATGTTTTTTCAGATTCTGTAACATCAACAGTTTTAGCTAATGCAGCAGTTACGGCTACTGGTGTAACCACTATAGAACTTAATGGACTAAATGAGTTAGATCCTACAGGTAATATCAGAGTAGGTGATGTTTTAAATATTACTGATCCTTTATCTGATTCTGCTAATATTGTTTCTGTTAACTTTAATGCTGTTACTAATAGATATGAGCTAGTAGTTGATAAGAATGTTGATCTCACATTAGCATCAAATGTAACCATTACAAAAAGTTCTATTTACAATAACTTTACAAACCAACTGTTCAAAACGTCTGATGTTATTGTTAAGAGAAACGGAATACAACTCTCAGGAGACGAAGATAACACCAATCAAGGTGTTCCAGGCCCGCAGTACGAATATACATTTAGTACACCTGATAAAAGCAGTACCGCTGTACAGCAATTAGTCTTGCGTACTAGTCCTAAATCTAGCGATGAAATAACAGTTGCCTATTATAGCAACACACAAGTTATACAAGCAATAGAAGGTAACCAAGTTACCGGTAATATCTCACCTTATATTAATAAAACAAGTTTCTACACAGAATATGATATACCGGAATACAGAAAAATTCCGTTAGAAAATATTCGAGTTAGCACAAGTACTGGTGTAGGATTTATTGCATTTCAAGATATACATATTGCAAGTATTGCTGATGGATCAAATCTTTCATCCACTACTGGATTAACATTAGGAAATTTATTAATTGCTCGTAACGATGAACAATTTGATACGTCTAATTGTGCTATAAACTCAAGTAATAGCCAACGATATGATATTGAAGTAGAACCTATTGTAGCAAACAGGTTTTCTCCTATACTAGATACATCGGGTGCGTATAGATTTAATAGAGTAAAGTTTGTTAGTTCCGGAAATGAATTTAGATATTTACATGACAACTATTTTAATGTAGTGTCTGTAGATGCAATTTTAGGTAAGATGACCGTTGAGTTGCCTTCTAAAAACTTCTCTATGCTAAGAGAATGTAACGTGGAACTAGCAAGTAGTGCTAGGTACTTAAGCAACGGGTATACAGGAAGCGGAACGGACACAGTAGCAACAATTAAAACAGATTCAGAGGGTATTGAGAAAGACGATTGGCTGAGAATCGTTGATACACTAGCTACAAATCAACTTCACGACACAGTGTTTTCGGTTTTAGCAGTTAGACCAGGTCAAATAGATGTGCGTGTAACCTCTTCTGGTGTTTATTCAGGAAATGTTGTTCCAACGTTTAGCCAGAATCACTCAGGCTTATTTTTTACATCACATGGTAGTACCGTATCAGGTATAGATAGCGTAATACAAGTTTACTCAAACAAAAACGAACTTACTTCTGAAGTAAGTAACGTTAATGTAACCTCTGTGTCAGCACCATACTCTACAGGATTGAACACTGTTGATAATACAAGGATTACTTCTAATACGTTTTTCCTAACCAATCAAACAATAGGTGCCTCAGATGGACTTGCAACTGATGGTGAGTATTATGCTGACTTAGCCGATTCGTATACTAACATTGATATTGTACCTGTATTAGCAATTGATTTACGTGCAAATACTACTCTCGCTGAAGTAACAACAACAGTAAACAGAGAACTTGTATCAACTAAACAATTTCAAGATCCAGAGCAAATCTTTCCTCAACTGGATTATGCACCACAAACAAATGGCGATTTAAACAGGCTTTACTTAACACAAGATCCAGGATATAGTAGTGTAGGCGTAGGCGGCTTAGAATTTAGCTTGTATGAGGACAGAGACCGCGATACACTAAGCGTACTGGGTTTTACTGCTGGCACATACGATAGAAATACTAATACAGTAAAAGCTAAATTTGAAAAATGGTTTAACGAATTGATGTTGGATAGAGATGTTAATCTTTTTAGTTCTGTGTTACTTTGCGGCGATTCTTACAAGGAGTTTCCTTACACTGAGCTAAATGAAAACAGTCCGTTTTATAATAAAGTTATTTCCAGTACTTTTGGAAATTATAATTTAGTAATTGATGATACTTACAGTGATTTGTTATTCTGTGACCAGCAAGAAGCATCAAACTTTGCGTTTTTAGCAAATAAAATGTACAGTCGCAGTCTGTTTGATAAATCGAACGATTTCAGAAATGGAGTAAGGGGCTTACTTAATACACGTAGAAATATAGAAATTACTACTAGAGAGCAAGCCGGTATAGGTTCGCAAATACTAAGTTTCCCAGCTCAAACTCAAGCGGTTCTACTGAGAACATTGACATATGATAAAGAAGTATTTAGATTACCAATAGCTGTTTACAATTCTCATTCTATTGAATATACAATAAACAGTTTTGGTTCCACTGCAATTGATACATACAGCAGAGTAGGTTCAATGTTAGTTGTTTCAAACGCTGCAATTAATGATAGTGCAATTAACGACAGGTTCTCAAGTGTTTGGGTTAAAGTTGATGGAGCGCCTATTGTGGAGCCAAGATTTTATGTTGAGATAGTTGGGTCAGATGTTGTATTCAAGCTCGAACAACAATATAGAGATATCTTAAATCAATTGCCTGGGGACACCCTAGCACACAGCTTTGATGCTGATTTGTTAATGAAGTTTAATATAAAGCGTTGGTCAAGTTACGAAGAATAATGCTGACCAAACAAGTTAAACCACAACACAGATTAGAAGCATGGAGAAGTTTAAGAAAAAAGTTTACTAGTGAATCTTCTCTAGAACAAGTAGTATCCGCATTTAATTTCCCCCCTAATAAAATTAGATACATTGACTACTACTCACCTAATAACTGGCCAAATGTTTTTAATATTGTGAATGACGGTATGTTTTGTCAAAGTGGGAACAGTATTATTTTAGCTGCTACTCTAGTAGACCTAAAAATCATAAACAACGTTAAGGTACAGTTTGATGTGATAAGTAGTCAGTTAGATTCAATAGAAGGATTAGTATTAAAAGTAGACAAGCAATATTGTAACTTTATTCCTGGACAGGTATCAACAGAAGAAGAAGTACAAAACTACGGTACTATATGTGATTCATACATTATAACTGTAGATAAACTCTTTGCTTGACAAGATAAGTAATACAAGCTATAATAAAAAACTTAAACACAGTAGGTACACATGTCAAAACCCATTCTTATTACAAAGAGGAACGGCGATAAAGAGCCGCTGCAATTAGAGAAATTACACAAAGTAGTTTTTCATGCTTGCGAAAATATTACCGGCGTAAGCCCATCAGAAGTAGAAATAAAAAGCCATTTACAATTCTATAATGGAATTAAAAGTACTGATATTCAGGAAACACTGATTAAAAGTGCTGCTGACTTAATCACAGAAGAAACTCCTAACTATCAATACGTTGCTGGTCGTTTAGTAAACTACCATTTGAGGAAGCAGGTATATGGTGTATTTGAGCCTCCTTGTCTGTGCGATATAATCCAAAAGAATGTTGACTTAGGATTTTATGATACTGCATTTACAGAAAAATATACTAAAGCAGACATAGATGAACTAAACGATTATATTGATCACGATCGCGACAATAATCTCACATATGCTGCTATGGAACAGTTTCGTGGTAAGTATCTAGTACAGAATAGAGCAGCCAATATTATTTACGAAACACCACAGGTTGCATACATCATGATTGCTGCTACACTGTTTAGTGATTATCCTGCTGATACTAGAATGCAGTATGTAAAAGATTACTATGATGCAATTAGCAACTTTGATATCAGCCTGCCTACTCCTGTGATGGCAGGTGTGCGTACACCACAAAGACAATTCTCATCCTGTGTACTAATTGAAACGGATGATTCACTGGATAGTATAAATGCAACAGCAAGCGCAATTGTTAAATATGTTAGTCAAAAAGCTGGAATCGGTATTGGCGCTGGTAGCATCCGTGCTCTTGGTAGTGCTATTCGTAGCGGCGATGCTACTCATACTGGCGTTATACCCTTTTATAAACTTTTTCAAAGTGCTGTTAAATCTTGCAGCCAAGGCGGTGTTCGAGGCGGAGCTGCGACACTATACTACCCTATATGGCACCTCGAAGTCGAAGACATGCTCGTCCTCAAAAACAACAAGGGCACAGAAGACAATCGTGTAAGGCACATGGATTATGGTGTGCAGTTCAACAAGCTGATGTATGAGCGCCTACTCACTGGAGGTGATATCACACTGTTCTCACCCCATGATGTTCCTGGATTGTATGAAGCGTTTTACGCAGACCAAATCCGTTTTAAGGAACTATATGAAGCAGCAGAGCGTAATACTAAGATTCGTAAGAAGACAGTAAAAGCAGTTGACTTGTTTAGTGCATTTGTACAAGAGCGTAAAGATACTGGGCGCATTTACTTGATGAACGTAGACCATGCAAACACCCACAGCAGTTTCGATGAGACGGTTGCTCCTATTAGAATGAGTAATTTGTGTACAGAAATTGACTTGCCCACAAAGCCACTGAACGATACAAATGATCCTGAAGGAGAAATTGCACTGTGTACGTTAAGTGCTATTAATTGGGGTACAATTAGAACGCCAGCAGGATTTGAACGAGTATGTAACTTAGCAGTACGTGGGTTAGACGCACTATTAGACTACCAAAAGTATCCTGTGTTAGCCGCAGAACTTGCTACACAAAAACGCCGTCCGCTGGGTATTGGCATTATTAACTTTGCATTCTGGTTAGCAAAGAATGATACTACGTATCAAAATCCTAACTTAGAGTTGGTGCATGAGTGGGCAGAAGCATGGAGTTATTACTTAATCAAAGCCAGTGCAGATCTTGCAGTGGAAAAAGGTGCATGTCCTGGAACACCAGAAACCAAGTATGGACAAGGCATCGTACCCATTGATACTTATAAGTCAGATGTAGACGAATTGGTTAAGCCAAAGTATCTCATGGACTGGAAAGGGTTGCGTAAGCAACTAAAAGAAACAGGTATCCGTAACAGCACATTAATGGCATTGATGCCAGCAGAAACAAGTGCCCAGATTTCAAACAGCACAAACGGTATTGAACCGCCTAGAAGTTTTGTAAGTATTAAACAAAGCAAAGATGGTGTACTAAGACAAGTGGTGCCACAATATCACAGACTGAAAAACAAGTATGACTTATTGTGGGATCAGAAGTCACCCGAAGGTTACTTAAAAATTTGTGCAGTATTACAAAAGTTTATTGATCAGGGTATTAGTGTTAATACCAGTTACAACCCAGAGTTCTTTGAAGACGAAAAGGTACCAATGAGCGTTTTATTGCAACACCTGATTATGTTTTATAAGTACGGCGGCAAACAATTATACTATAACAACACCTATGATGGTCAAGGTGAAATGGAGTTCAAAGACGAACCTCTAGCACCAGGTGAGTTAGATGACGAAGACTGTGAATCGTGCAAAATTTAAGGAAAATATATGTCAGTGTTTAACACAGATAAGAAAAAACATTACACAGAAACTAAAATGTTTTTTGATGGTAGTGTAAATGTACAACGTTACGACACACTCAAATATAGACAGTTTGATAAAATTACAGATAAGCAACTGGGGTTTTTCTGGCGTCCTGAAGAAGTAGATATTGGTAGAGATAGTAAAGACTTTCGTGATCTTACTGATCATGAAAAACACATTTTTACTAGTAATTTAAAGAGACAAATATTGCTAGATAGTGTACAAGGCCGCAGCCCTAATCTAGCTTTTCTGCCTATAGTAAGTATTCCTGAACTGGAAACCTGGATAGAAACATGGGCATTCTCAGAAACAATTCACAGCAGAAGCTATACGCATATTATTCGTAATGTTTACTCAGATCCCAGTGTTGTATTTGATAAACTCTTAGACGTTAAAGAGATAGTTGAGTGCAGCAAAAGTATTACTTCCTACTATGATAAACTAATTGCAATGAATAATTTGCACAGTTCTTACGGTTCATATAAACACAAAAAGGCTTTATACTTAGCAATTATGGCTGTAAACATACTGGAAGGTGTTCGCTTCTATGTTAGTTTTGCATGTAGTTGGGCATTTGCAGAACTTAAAAAGATGGAAGGCAATGCAAAGATTATCAAGTTTATTGCTAGAGATGAAAACGTACATATGGCTAGCACCCAACAAATGCTAAAACTGCTGCCCTCAGACGACGAAGACTTTGCCAAAATTGCTGAGGAATGTGAACAAGAAAGTATAGATATGTTTATAGATGCAATTGAACAGGAAAAAGCCTGGGCTGAATACTTGTTTAAAGATGGGTCAATGATTGGTCTTAATGCAGAATTACTCAAGCAATACATTGAGTGGATCGCAGCAAGACGTATGCGAGCAGTTGGGTTAACAGCACCTTACAGCACAACCGCAAGTAATCCTCTACCATGGACTGAGAAATGGATTCGTGGCGGTGAAGTTCAAGTAGCACCACAGGAGACAGAAATTAGTTCCTATGTTATTGGAGGAACAAAACAAGACGTAACAGACGACACATTTAAAGGAATGAGCTTATAATGTTAACAGTATACACAAAAAATAACTGCGGCTATTGCATGATGGCTAAAAGTTTGCTTAAAAATAAAAATATTGAGTTTGAAGAAATCAACGTGGATTCAAACGAAGATGCTAGAGACTTTCTAGTAAGCGGTGGTCATAGAACTATGCCACAAATTTATGAAAACAATCAACTATATGTTCACGGCGGGTACGAAGGACTTAAAAAGAAACTAGAAGAAAAAATAGACACAACACAATTAGGAAGTTTATAAATGCTGAACATTCAAGAATTAGAAAACTCTGTTGTGGTAGTAATCTTAAACTCTGGTAGAGAAATTTTATGTAAGTTATGGAATACATCGCCAGATAAAGATTTCCTCATAGTAGAGAATCCAAGATACATTACGTTTAATGCTAATACTGGCGAAGCAAATATGATTGTCATGACGGTTACTAGCAACCAATCAACTGTTTATTTAAGCACTAGTGGTATATTAACTGTAATGGCAGCAAATGACGATGTTGCAGAAGAATACGAAAACATTATTAGGGCGGAATCTAATGCAGAATAAGCGGGTATAGCTCATTTGGTAGAGCGCAACCTTGCCAAGGTTGAGGTGGCCGGTTCGAGCCCGGCTACCCGCTCCAATTTTTAATAAATAACTTATATGGCACAAGTAGCAAGAACACAAGTAGATAGAGTTGCAAGCGGGATAATTTTAGGTCCAGGCTCACCAACTGTAACTGTAAATGATAAATCATGTAGTATTATCAATGACATTGTATCTACTCATGGTGATCCTCCTCATGTAAGTCCAACTATTGTTACTGGTGCTCCAACTGTATTTGCAACAGATAAACCTGTAAGTGTAACAGGTATCAGTACTGCAAAATGCGGTCATACTGTTAATACAGGATCATCTAACGTTTTTGCCTTTTAAAATCAACAACTTACAACTTGACAACCACTAAAATACACTGTATAATAGTATTTCAATGCCGGAGATATGGATGCTATGATGTTGGTAGAATTTAAGAATAATCGTATCAAACCTAGAACTGTGGAAAAATATGCTTGTGCAGTTCTGAATCACTTTTTTAAACGACCGTTCAAGAGGGATGTAGAAGTCATTGTAAAATTTGTTAAGCAGCACCCGGAAGGACAAAGCGGATTTGCATGGGAAGAAGAACCTGACGTATATGTTGTTGAAGTAGCCCGCGGCGCCACTTGGCCTGAAGAAGGATATGTAGAATATCAGTGGTATCACCAGATGGAAACACTGGCACATGAATTGGTGCATGTTAAACAGTTTATTAGGAAAGAGTTTAATGCAGGCGAGTGGTCAATGCCCTACTTAGAACAACCTAGTGAAATTGAAGCAGCAAAAATGCAAAAACCCTTATACGAACAATACTATGGAGTATAGAAATGAGTTACGGATGGCCTAGAATTCATAAAGCTGAAGAAGACTTAGAGCGGCAAGCAACTGAGTATGTTAATAATCATATTTGCGAATTTTTTGATGTAGCAGAAATCTCTGAACTCACCCCAACACAAATTGAAGAAGTGGAAAAATTCTGCGGAGACCTTAATGAATACAGTTCATTACAGGTTGGGTACAGCAATGTAATTAGTGAATGGGAATCAGAAAGAGGATATGAATAATGGCAGGAAAAGGTAGCACTCCAAGACCGATTACTGATCGTAAACAGTTTGCGAACAATTGGGATAATATTTTTAGTAAGAAAAGCACTGATTGTGATAAACCGCAATGGGTACATTTTTGTAATAGCGGCCATCGTTATTTAGATGACGTTTGGCTTAGTTGTGATATATGCGGAGCTAAAAAAGCCTCATAGGAATAAAGCAACAGTTAATAAACTACTTGAAGTCTGATAAATAATGGCAATAGTATTATTTAAAGGATTTATAAAATGTCAAGTAAAACACCATATGAAATAAGATTGGACTTGGTGCGTGAAGCAAAAGAGATTCTTCAAGCAAGGGCTAAAAATCCTGAAGATATGCCTTCCACTGACGAAGTCATTGCAGAAGCAGAACGCCTTAACGAGTTTGTTAGTAAAAGACCAAGCGATAGATAATAATAACAAGTTAATAATAATAAAAATTTTTAGGCACTACGATGTAAATCTTGTGCCTATTATTTTGACTAAAACTCCTACTAGTACAGCAAAATTTAATTTTTTGTCAAGAATTTATTTTCCTTTGGAAAATTTCCTATCTTCATTGTGGGGGGAGATCGTTCTCTAAAATCTTCTGTTAAAAATGCCAGTTCAATGTTGGTTTCTAATTATAAAATTATAAGTATAGTAAACACCAAGAACACTACACACAAGGTAACATCATATGACAAGCAGGAAAGAGCGCAGAGCAGCAGCTAAGTTAAATAGAAAAGTAGCTGGTAAAGGATCATTGCCTAATGAAAACAGCTTACCTAATAAATCACAATCTCAACCGCAAGAAACATTAAGTGGATTGTCCACTACAGCAAGCACACATGATAGTAATGTCATGCATAAGCTGCTTGATTCTAAAATAGAAATTCCAGTAGGAATGTTAAGAAGTAAGCATATTTTTATAGCTACGCCTTGTTATGGAGGACAAATCGGCGAACCTTATTTTAGAAGCATGATGAGACTTATTATTTTATGTGATAAGTACGAAATTCCTTACACTGTTAGTACATTAGCGAATGAAAGTCTAGTTACACGTGGTCGCAATACATTAGTTAGTTTCTTTATGGAAAATCCAGATCATACGCATTTGTTTTTTGTTGATGCTGATATTGAGTTTAATGCAGAAGATATGTTACGTATGGTTGCATATGACAAGCCTGTAACAGTAGGTGCTTATCCTAAAAAAGCAGTTAACTGGGATAGTATTATTAGAGCTGCAAGAGAGAACGAACAAGAAACAGCAGCAACTATTGAAGGTCACAGTTCTAACTACGTTGTTAATTTTGAGTTCCAACAGGACGAAGAAGGTAATAAAACTAACGCAGTAAGAATTGTAGATAATTTAGTACAACTAAAAGATGCTGGAACTGGATTTATGTGTATACGTAGAGACACAATCCAAAAAATGTTTGATACGCATCCAGAGTTAAAGTATGTGAACGATATCAATGTGGACAACAAATTTGAACCATTCATGTACGCACTGTTTGATACCATGATCGACCCCGATAGCAGACGTTATCTATCGGAGGACTACACGTTTTGTAGGTTGTGGCAGCAAATGGGTGGTGACGTTTGGCTTGACCCACGCACTGCTCTTAATCACGTAGGACATTATGTTTTCCGTGGAAATATTCGTAAACTATTTACAGGTGGATAATATGAGTGAAAAAGAAACTCCAATGGTTATTAGCATACTATTACCAACCAGGGGACGTAGGGAAATGCTTAAACGTAGTATAGATACATTAATAAGCAAAGCAGCAAAACCTGAAAGATTAGAAATTTTATTAGGTATAGACGAAGATGATGATGGTGTGCAGGAATATTTAAAAGAAGAAGTTGCGCCTATGCTAGTAAAACACCAAGTAGAATGCAGAGCAAACTTGTTTAAGCCATTAGGTTATGAAAATCTACATCAGTATGTTAATCATTTAGCAAGTACTGCGTCAGGAGAATGGTTATTCTTTTGGAACGACGACGGGTTAATGGTTAGTGATGATTGGGATCTCATTATTGATAGATACAGAGGACAATTTAAATTGCTTGCTCCTACTGACAATCATAACGGGCATCCCTACGCAATCTTTCCTATCTTACCTAGAGACTGGTTTATACTTATAGAACATCTTAGTATGAACGCTCAGAACGATGCGTGGTTAAGCCACATAGCATATATGTTAGATATTTTTGAAAGAATTGAATTAGAGTTTTTCCATGATCGAGCTGACATGACAGGAAACAACGATGACGAAACATTCCGTGCACGTAAATACATGGAAGGCAATCCAGAAGATCCCAGAGATTTTGGTCACCCGCAAATGCAGGAAGCTCGAGTCAGAACAGCACATAAAATTGCTTGGTTCTTAGACAAGATAGGACAAAAGTCTGAATGGTGGGAGGCAGTTAAAGCAGGTACACAAGATCCATTTGAAAAAATGAAACAAAATACTAGTGCAACTGTACAAGGCGCCGGCCAGTTCTCTGCTAATGATCCCACTGGACAAGAAAAACAAACAAGAAAAACAAAGATTGACAGTTCTGCTAAATTAGTGTTATAATACTTGCATGACTACACATGTAATGATTGATATTGAAACACTGGATACTGCTCCTACATCTGTTATACTCAGTGTAGGGGCAGTTAAATTTGATCCTTTCACTGACACAGAGCCACATGCTAAAACACTGTGGCGTCCTCACATAGACGAACAACTTGATAAAGGCCGCACCACTAGCGAAAGCACTTTGGAGTTTTGGGCTAAACAAGACGAACACATTAGGGAAAGCACTTTCACAGATGAGGGTAGAATTACGCCAGACGAGTTCTTTAAATCACTAAATAAGTATTGTGTAGGCGTAGACAAAATATGGTGTCAAGGCCCACAGTTTGATTTAGTGATTATAGAAGACATGTACCGTCAGTTTGAACATCATACAGGATGGGCATACTGGCAAATTATGGATAGCAGGACGTTGATCAATTTAATGCCCAGAGATCCACGTAAAGACATGCAACTTAATTTACATAGTGCAGATGACGATGCGTACTGGCAAGCTGTCAGTGTACAGAAATCCTGTGCTCATTTTAACATGGTAAGGAGATAGTGTTATGGAACTTTGGTTTATTTTAGCATACTTTGTAGGGACTGTGTTCGGTGCATGGATGGGGTATAAGTTTGGTGTCCGAACAGGTGCTGACATTACTATAATTTCATTGTGCGAATCTGGCTTCCTAAAGCATAAAATAGCTGGAAAAGAGGTAGAAATTATCAAATTTGATGAAGAATTTTCTCAATAAAATCAAGCACTTACAACTCCAAAAAAACCCTAATAAAATCAAGTACTTACAGCTTGACATATCTGCCCTTTTTGCTATAATAAACGAGTACATTAAATAAAGAGAGCAGAAAATATGGCATACGCCCCCAGTAAAACTTATTTTGGTCAAGACGGCACTATCCTTGGTTGCTTCACTGAGAAGGACCACAGTAATTTGTTTGAGTTTAGTGTTAATGATGACAACTGCGACTGGGCTCCTGCTAATTTTGTTGAGAATTACCCTCACAAGGTTTGGGTAACCACCCCACGTGAAGGCATTGACTCAGGCTATCGTTATGCTAGAGTCAAGAAGACAGTTGCCTACATCCTCATAGATGAAGCTGCTGATGGCAGTCCAATCCTAGAGCGTTGGTTCATTAAAGATTTTAATCAATATATGGGGGAAGCGTAATGACACCGTGGTATGCAAGAGATGATATCGCCGAGTACCTGATTGACGTAAGTGCGTCAATTCAGGACGGTCAGATCGATGATGCTATCTGTGCTTGTATCAGGGTTGGTATGAGTGATGAAGAAATTGATGAGTTTTTGGACTCGAACGGAGTTGTACAATGAGAGATTTAACTGGTAAGATTTGCGAAATCGATTATGTCGGTTCCAGTGTGAGAGTTCTTGGTAAGATTACTCAGTCGCGGTATACTTCTGCTACTGGTGTGACGCACCACTTTGAATTTATGACTCCGTTTCGGTTTCGAACCGATACCCCTGATCATGCAATCATCCGTGAAGTTGGCGAAAGTTCTCTTACGGATGATAACATGATCGTAAAAGTATGGGAGACAGTGTAATGGAAAAGGTAAATTTGTCTGGTTTGGACGCGACAGAAATCTGTGAAATCCTTCACGAGAAGTGTAAGTTTCACGATTGGTTTTTCCAGATGTCGGATGACAGTCGTGCGTATCATGCTGGTCTTGCATCCGCAGACGAAATCAATTACATCCGTGGTGTTCTTGACGCTATGGGGTTTGAGATGACTGCTAAAACAATCATCGAAGGTTGGAAATCAACAAGAGGAGTAAACGCATCATGATTAACTATGGATACCTAAATGGTATGTTCGTAAATTTTAAGACTGTAAACGGCAGAGCATCCGGTCATGTCGTTGAGGTTTTTGACGAGGGCAAAGGTGGATTTGCGGTACGTCTTCTGCCTAAGAAAGATGAGCGGTTCCCTAATCATAAAACAGAATACGTTGTATTCGCAAAGGAGGTGTCCTATTAAAATCTTGTTAGTTATTTTTGCAGTGTCAGTGTTGAGCGGTTGTGCTGGAATGGGTAAACCTTGTGAAGATAAGTGGGTAGCGGCGTACCACAGTAAAGGTATTCAGTATGTAAAAGAAAACTCTGCTTGTATGTCTGTCACATATAAAGAACCGGGGGTGTTATGAAGAACATGGACAGGCTATTCGATCTAGTCGAGGATGGTAACTTAGATCCTATGATGGCACTGATAATGTGTGCCAAATGGATGGGTGATCATGACATTGGTGAGATGCTGGATGCCAATGAACTGAGCGAGCGTTTTGATCTAGAGTTGGAAGCTGATTAACATGTTTGGTATTAAGCCATCAACAGTGTCGTATTTTTTGATGCATGCGAATATTGTAGGGTTTATGATTGGGGTGTTATCGTATATCTACATTCACCCCACGCAGGAAATAATCTTTGTGATTATACTCAATGTGGTTTGTGCCATTCTTGCTTACATGAATGCACAAAATGAAAAGGAATGGGAATGAGTAACGTAATCGATTTTGTTGAATTCAGACAGCGTAAATTAGCTCTCAGAGATGAGTTATCTGACTTCGCTGAGCAAACAGGGTACACTGGCAATCTCAGTGATGACGAGCTGGATACCATGCTGAGAATCGCTTACAAGTACTGGGATATTGATCCAATCCACTGGGAACAGCAAGATTTAGAAGAATTTGTGCAAATAACTTCAAAAAGTAGCACTGATACCTCTTTATAAATCAAGCACTTACAACTACAAAAAACCCCCTTTAAAATCAAGTACTTACAGCTTGACATATCTGCCCTTTTTGCTATAATAAACGAGTACATTAAATAAAGAGAGCAGAAAATGATCGAATTTATATCACTCCATGAAGGTCTTCTAGAGTTGTATCGCAGTGGTGACAAAGATTACGAGTTTGTCGCTGCTGGACGTGACGCTCAAACTCTTGCAGACATTGTTATCCGCAACGGTGGAATGGCAACGCAGGTAATGTGTTCCAGTACATTCATTGAAGCTAGTGCTGGTTGTCTAGAAAGTGTATTTGAAGCAGGCTTCCGTTCCGCAGAAGAAATTAATCAGCTTTGGTCTAAAATTTGCAAGTTAGTTTAAGGAGGTAGCGTAATGTCTTACTTAATCCACCAGTTTCATCTCAGTAACGCAGCAATGGACCACTTGAATTCAGTTGGTTGGGATGGCGACTTCGGTGACTTCCCTGAGATTGCAATCCAGCGCGATGTCAAGTTCAGGGAAGGATCTAAGCACTATGAATCTTGGATGGAAGATCACTTCCAATCAGTTGCTCGTGTGACGGGTGTTGATACCCTTGAAGACGTGTTTCATACTGGTAACGGTTACGGCCCTGAAGGTTCTTGTATTCAGAAATTCACAAGAATGCATTCAGTCTCTGTCGGTGACATCATCGTCAACGAGAAATGTGGTACTGCTTGGATGTGTGAAAGTGAAGGTTGGTCTAACATTGATTTTGGGAGAGAGTTCTAATGGCTCCTAAGAAAGGAGAAGAGCGTTATCAGTTTCCTAACCCAGACTCTGAGATAGGTGAGCTAATTAAGCGCCGTCGATTGCAGATGTTAGTTCACAGTTGTCTGTACTATTGTTTAGATGAAAACATCTGGACTGATCACAAATTTGATGCTGCTGCCAAAGAGCTCGCCAGTTTGCTAAAAGAACATCCAGATGCATACAGCGATCGTTTCGATGAGTACTTTGTGGATTGGGATGGTAGCACTGGATTTAACTTGCCACACAGAGATAGTTGGGTATTAAGTGCAGCACAGAATTTATTAAACCCGCACCAGGAGGCAAAAATAGATGAAAGGTAAACATTTGGGCGGCCATTTCGGATTTACACATATTGATCAAGGTGCAATAGACTACGCTATCGATAAGTTCGACGTTAAATCAATGCTTGATGTAGGTTGTGGACCTGGTGGTATGGTAATGGCTGCTATTCGTAGTGGTATTAAAGCTCACGGTATTGATGGTGATGATAAAGCGCAAGAGCAATGGCAAATCGCAGAAAATTTTACAATGTGGGATTTTCAAGAAGGACCTGCTCCAGTCGAAAATACGTATGACCTTTGTTGGTCAGTAGAATTTGTAGAGCACGTCTACGAGCAATACATTCCAAATTACGTGCAAGCATTTCAGAAGTGCAAAATGTTATTCATGACACACGCAACTCCTGGTCAAGGTGGTCACCACCACGTCAACGAACAACATGAACCATATTGGCTTGATCAAATGCAAAAGTATGGTTTCCGTTTTGATCGAGAATCAACAAACGAGTTACGTGAAAGAACCACAATGAACCTCGGTAAGAGTGTTATTTGGGCACCATACGTTAAACTCACAGGATTGGTATTCCATAACGAGAATTAAGGAAAATTGTAAATGACTAAGAAAGAAAATATAGTTTATGCAAGGTTAGACACGGGATACAAAGATTTTGTTTTCCCTATTGCACTGCTGGAAAAAATTATTGCTGAAGGATTCCTTGTCCGAAGTGAATATCAGGATGGTGAGGACGTATTAACTGAAGTCCATCCAATTAAGAAGTTTAGTGTTATTAATCAGGATGAGGTTGATGCTGCTAAAGTTCAAATGGTTTTGTCAGGGGATTAAAATGATAGATGTATTGCAAGAAATTACTGTATGGGATGACCCTATTCCTAATCATATCTATCATGTGAATGGATCAGGCAAGTTGGTTGCATTTGATAACGGCACTGGTTTAAAGACATTTAACCGTCCTTTGCAATTTGATAAAGCTCGTCGCAAGTTTAAGAAGTTGGAACAGTTTGACGAGAAGTTACCTGCAGATGCTATTACTGTGCAAGGCAGCAATGGCAAAGTGTATACTATTGTAGACGGGAAGTGTAGCTGTCCTGGATTCACATTCCGTGGATCTTGTAAACACGTTAAATAAATAGTTGCATGGACTACAAGTTTTGGGTCAATGACTTTGACCGAGTAAAAGATCACAGAAAAAAATTTCAAAATGTTGCAGAAATATTTAAATATCCTGTGAGTTTTTGGTATAGTAGACCTTCTAAGAATTTACGCTATAGCATTGAACGATTGTTAGCGAGAGCACATCCTGGTTTACCTGTGATTGTAATTTATAACTTACCAGATAGAGATATCGGGCAATATAGCGCCGGCGGCGCAAAAACCATGGAAGACTATATTCTTTTTGTAAATGAAATAAGTTTAGGTATAGGTAGTAGGGAACCTATTGTTATATTTGAACCAGATGCATTGCCACATTGTAACGAAATGAGCGAGGGAGAAAAAAAAGAACGTATGGTAGCGATGGCTACTGCTATTGGTGTTATATCAGATACGTGTAATGCAAAAATTTATTTAGACATAGGTAATAGTTTATGGCTAGATCCCGAGGCAGCAGGAAATTTAATTAACAGCGTAATGGACTTAAATCCAATAGATACTAATGTAAGAGGATTTAGTGTTAATGTAAGTAACTACAGGACAACAGAAGAAAGTATGGAATGGGCACTAGAAGTAGGGAGATGCACCAAGTTTAACCATTTTGTTATAGATACAAGTAGAAATGGTCGCGGACCGTTTGGCCAAGACTGGTGTAATCCTCCAGGAAGGGGTTTAGGTACTCCTCCAACTACTAACACTGGACATGATCTTTGTGACGCTTTTCTTTGGATTAAAATACCAGGCGAGTCAGATGGTCAGTGTAATGGTGGCCCTAGAGCTGGAAAATTTTGGCCTGAGTATGCAAATACTCTTGTTGAAAATACCTATTGGATCAACTAACGCCTGATGGGTCTGAACTATCAGCAGCATCATCTGATACCATTGTTTCTTGCTCAGGGGCATTAACTTCTGAATCTAAATAGTCACGAGCAGCACCAATGTAGTCTGCTGCCTTTACAATTTTAGCTTGCCACCAGTGTGGGAAATCACCGTTATCGATATCGCCTAACATCTTGTAAAGTTCCACACACTGTGATCCCATAATGAACAACTGCTTACGCATCATGTCTGCTTCGTTATCAATATGACCTACTGCAACTTTATCTACAGATCCTTCGCCTTCGTTAACATCTACCTCTGACAGTAATGTCGTAGAACGTGGTTGTTCTACAATGCCTGCTAATTGTTGTAAGCGTTCTATTTCGTTCATGTTATAATCCTGCTAGTGCTCTTAATTCAGCCATTGCAGCAGCATAAGCATTATCAGTAGTTTCCTCAATAGCTTCTTCTACTTCTTCTTCTGAATCATCTTCGTCTTCGTCAGCTTTCTTGCCATTCTTTTTGTCTAAGTAATCTTTTAAACCTTTAGGCATTTCGCCTTCTTCAACAGCTTCTGTTTTGCCCATTCCGCCACAGTGTTCGCAATCTGGACCACAGCCACAACCTTCAGCAGTTATTTCATTACCGCAACAAGAGCAGGTGCCGCCTTCGCCTTCTTGTACACCATAGTCGTCTCTGATGTTAGAAAGATCTAACCCTTCTTCTTCTACTTCATCTTCATCTTCTACTGGCGGAACATACTCTGTTTTTCTGCCTTTAACACGATCATCTACTGGATCAGCTCTCTCGCCTTTGTTATATGCGGCTACTGTTGCAGTAACAGCATTGCTTAATGCTGCTGGCTCTGCTCTAGACTTTTTAATGAAACCTACTAAATCTTCTTGGGACGAGATCTCGCCAGTAGCAAGTCTATCGCCTAATTGTGCCATTGCATTGGAAACAGCATCGTCCTGTTGCCCCATAGCCATGTCCATCATAAGACGTCCTATTCCTGCTAATTTCTTTGCTGTATCGTCCAAGTCATGCTGTGGTTTAAATTCAACAGGAGCACCTTCTTGTACTTCAGGCTCCAGTCCAGCTAGTTGACGTAATGTTTGCATATCCATTGTAGATTCCTCTAAACTATCTTCTTTATTGTATTTATCTTCTTGTGCAGGTTTTGGGTGATGTGGAAGCAAGTATTCTGCAACAACATCAAAAAAGTCTTTACCTTGTATTTTAAAGTCTGCAGGTACTCCGGCAGCCCTTTCAAACGCATCTCTATCATCTGCTAGCACAGCGTTTCGTACATCTGTAGCTGAACTGAGACGTGGAGTTGGTTTCTGAGTAATAGATTCAAAATCGTAATATCCATGTTTGCCTTCCTCACCATTATACTTTTCCAGTGTTTTGGTTAACCAATCTTCGTCTGTGTATACTGTGAGATTTACTTTGCCGTGTTGTGCAAACACTTTAGTAGCAAGGGTAAACAAGTTTGTTTCTGGCACTATGTGGCTACCTACTTCTGGCCATAGTGCCTCCATGGCTGCAATTTTGATATCGTATGGCAGCGGATCTTTCTTACCCTGAGTACTTTGGTTAGTGCCTACGTACCAGTGGTCGTTTTCTGATGCCATTTCCCACGCAGCCTTGTGGCCACGATGAGGAGGATTGAAGCGACCGAACATAACACCAACGGTATCTCCTGCTGCTTCTGTTAGATAATCTTTGAATTTCATATATTAGGTTCCGTCTATGTTAATCCAAGCACCTGCTTGATAACCCTGTAATTTACTGTCAGTGGTGTTATAAATCATATCACCATTTGCGGCTGTTAGTGAATTACGTGCTGTAGTGTCGATGTTAGGTAATCTAAAGGTGCCTCTATATTGGCCTATTTGATTATATCCAGCTCCAGTGTTAATAGTTTTGACGCCATCTTTCCAGCTTGCTTCTGATAAATCTAGGAATGGCTGAGCATCAGGGTGCGATATAGTATCTCCACCCATAATATGAGATGTGCTTAGTACCGCATTCACGGACCCATATATTACTTTACCAGTTTGTTCTAAATTAAAACGTGCAGAAGCTCCATTAAATGTTAAACTACTTGGTATACGAATTTCACTATTTCTGGCAGAGATAGTGCCACTAACGGTTACATCAGAAGTAAACCTAATTAACGAATTGTCCCACGAATTCACATCTCGCAATGAAATATTGCTGGCATTTTGATCAACCACAATTACCGATGAGATTGCTGCTAATTTCAGGGTGCCACTTGTTTCATCAACAGCGTAAATATCAATATCCGCCACTGAATTATCCCAAATGCCGATTTGCTTAGAACCAATAGGTTTAAAATCACAGTTATTTAATCGGAAAAAGCTATTAGTTATCCAAATGTCATCTTCGAAAATCGTTGGCCCAAACCCTTGACTATTATTAGCAGTTCTAATATGACAATCCGTTGCATCAAGCCTCCCAGCAAATTTTAGATCTTTTGTTGCGGGTTGAAACAGAGGTATCCCCCACAATTTAAGGTCAACGTCTATGACAGCATAACATTCTGCTATTGCAGGTGTTGGGTTTAACGCATTCTGATTGAGCAACAATATTTGATGATTTACATTCCATAGATCAAAACTATCGTAATTAGTGGTTGGATTGGGAATGTGGGTAACACTTTCTTCTAAGGCGATAACGTAAATCGCCTTACGTTGAGTGTTTCCATAACTAGGATCTATAGTACCAACTTCATCTATAGGATTTTCCATAATAAATTTAAACGCTTGATCTAAATAAGCAAATTCTTGGTCATAAGCCAAACCTGTATTCGACTGGCGATAATCTTGGATAGCTGATAATTTATTAACTGGATTACCGACATATATGTAGTACTCATTAATCAGTGTATCATCTTGTACAGTTAAAGGAACTTTCCCAGCGTCAACAAAGATATTACCTGCAGTGCTACTAAAAACTTTAAGCGTAGCGTTTCCTGAATCAAAAAAGAATGATCCAGCTTGTGGTGGCAAAGATCCGCCAGCATCGTCATATGCAGTACCATATTGCATTCTAACATCACCTACAGTTCCTGTAACACTTCCGCCGGGAACAATTGCAATACCATCGCTTTCGACCCTTGCCTGCGTATAATATAAATTTGTGTCTTCAGTAATACTGAGTGTAGATAATCCAACAACTGTAGCGCCTGTGGTTACTAAGTTACCCCTTACATATACATTATTCCAACCCTTAGTCTCATTACCTAAATTATATGTCGAGTCTGCAATAGGTACAATGTTTCCTGCCCAGTTTCCTTCGCCCAATGCTAACACACCCGAACTAGAAATAGCAGTTGTATTAAAAGTAATTGTATCAGTAGCTGCATTTGTAGCAATAGACATATTAGTACCAGCAACAAATGTTAATGTATCTGTTCCTGAATCAGCAACAACATTATTTTGTGTTGCTACTGCAATACTGCTAAAACTATTTGTAGTATCTGATGAATCAAATGTAATTGATTTATCTATGTCATTGGTAGTAATAGTCATACCAGTTCCAGCTACAAAAGTAATCTCGTCACCGTCAGTATCTGGTGTTAAAGAAGTTTGTCCAGACACACTGAAATTATTAAATATATTTTGTGTGCCTACCCCAGATATGGTATTTCCGCCTGATATTGTTAGTTCACCAGATACTGCATTCCAGGATAATGTTTGATTATCTGATTCGTCAGATGCTTTAGCTACTTCTATCCAAATTGCTGCCCCTGTTGTAACATCGTTTGCAAAATATACTTTAGCTGTAGCAACATCAAACCATAAAGAACCTATTTCATATCCAGAAATAGCATCTGCAGATGCTGTTGGTCCAGTTGTTGCACTGTAATTATTTTTCCGTATCCCGTTACTATTTAAAATTGTTCTAATACTTAAATTAGTAGCGCCGTCGTTAAATGTTGGCATATTTTATCCTCTGTTTATGGTGTCCACTTGTGCCTAGGAACAAATTTTACATTGCCTAGCTCTTTGCTACCATCTGCGTAACGAACATGACCTTCACCGTTGGTGTCCCAAATCTCACCACGCTCGCCTTCTAATTGATCTATGATGCTGTTCTTAGCACCTTGTATATCTTTAACCAGTGTAAAGATTTCATCTATAACATTTCCGTTAGCCTGATCTAACTCTGCTATTTTTTCTTGTTTTGGTTCGCTGACTTTGCTAGTCTTTAACCAGTTATAAAAATGCTGACTACCTAGCTGATCTAGTTGTTTTGCTTTGGCTGTTTGGTTAACGTAACGATATAAGATTTCTTTAAGATCGCCTAAACCTTTCATACCTGCTAGGAAGCTGTCTATTCTGCCGCCGTGTGAACTAGCATACTGCTCTGCTTTGTCCAGTTTAGCAGTGTCAACCTTAACAGGTTTAGTGTTATATACTGGACCCAACACAATAACTTCAGGATTACTGTTGAACATTGTAAAATCACTTATTGGTTGCTGGGCTGCATCTGGTGCACCAAACTCTGGAAAACTGGCATGTCCTACTAACATTATATCCGCTTGGCTGATCTTTTTACCAAGCTCCGAATCTGCTCTTACATGATAGCATGTGTCACTTTTGGGATTTGGACAAAAGTTGTACACACCGTTCTCATCCAGTTTAGGACGTTCAAAGAACAATCCATCTGCATACACAAACCCCACAAAGTCACTGGGTGTTGCTTTATCTAATGCTGGATACCAACTAGCAAACTGTTTTGCAAATGCATCACGTTTGGCTTTCTCTTCTGGAGTGCCAGGCTTGCCGCTCTGATTTGCTATAAAATCTTCTAATTCTTCAGGGCTAGTAGTTTTGGCCCCTCTTAACCAGCCATTATGACCAGTTAACACAAGAGGGCCACCTTTTTGCTCTCTACCCCAGTATACTTGTGGAGCACCGTCCCACTTCATACGTATACTTTCTGCTCCTTGTTGCGTGGCTAATTCACGCAAATGTGCTAATGCTTCTTGCACACCTTTGGTACCATAAAAGAATACCAAGTCCTCTAAATGATTAAAGGCCCTACCTAATTTTTTTAGTTCGAATAAGCGTCTGGTTTCACTTATAAATTCGTTAGCTCTCATTTACTTACCACGTAGATATTTGTTACTTAACTTCATAATCATAGCGGAATTTTCGTCCGCATAAAAGTCTAAGTTGTCTAAATGTTTAGCAGCATATTCATCACCGTTGGCTGCGGCTACTGCCATTGCCTTACCTAACGGGGTATTATCAGCGCTCATCATTTCACCAGCACCCATAAGCGCAGCAAGAACACCTAGCGTTGCAATACCTTGCTTAACAGCACCTTCTGCGAGACTATCAATGTGTTTGATAGCTGATTTCATCGCAGCCTTTTCACCTGCATGGGTTCCGCAATCTTTGCCATCAACTGAGCAGTGCCAGCTTGGCTTCATGCTGTCACCACTTTTAGTTAAAGTTACTTTATGCTTACCACGAAGTGTATATGTTGTAGATGGATTACGAGGGGTTATACCCAGTCTTTTATTATCTGCATCTGTTGCTTCACCGATAGTGTCAATAACTAAACGTTCTCCGTTTCCCTGAATAGTCTTACCAATAGCATTTAATACTTTTTCAAGTTCTTCCCTACTTCTTTTTTCACCGCCTAACCAAACATCCAACGCTCTGTCTACCATAGTTTGCAAGTTGTTTTCACCTCTAACAACCAAAGGCGCTTCGTCCATGCTTATCTTTGGACCACGTTTTTTCATTTCTTTCTTTTTGTCTGCATGTGTTTTAGGCTTGTTGAATTTTTCCATATTCTTAGCAACAGGATTACCACGACCGTATGGCTTAGGTTTTTGTGGAATACCTGCTTCATCGAGTTCGACTGACTCTGAAGCAGGCTTACCTGTGATGCTCACTTCCCATTTTTTTCCAGTGCTAGCACTTTTCTCAGAAGCCCATCTTTTTAACTGATTGTAGTGTTGCTGCTCTGCACGATCATCGGCATTACGTCCTTTACCCTTGAACACCTTCCAGGGGTTACCGTTAATATAAATTTGGAAATTATTAGGTGGCTCGTTACGTAATTCGTGTCTGAGCTCGTCCTTTTTAAAATCACTTACTTCGTTAATATTCATATGATACTGGTCCTGCAACACGTTTACATGTATTTATCGATATTGTTGACATTATTTAATAATTAGTGTATACTGTTTAACTTACTCTTATAGAGATATTATGTTTATGTTTGACCAAAGTGTACAAAGAATAGGATTCTGTTGCAAATATATGGATCCTGACCAAACGCAAAAGCCCAAAGTATTAAAAGAAGTACAATCAAAGTTTACAGAAATGCAAACCACAGTTGCATGGCTAAACAGGCAAGAAAAATCTATAGCAGAACAAAAAATGCTCGATTGTGTAGACCACAATATGGCCAGTATGTTAAATCTAGTAGAGTATGTAGCAACATTACCCCAAAACAGAAGGATGGTGAGACTTGGAAGCAATCAGATACCTTGTGCTACGCAAGAAGATTGGCGCTACTTATGGCAAGATTCAAACAACCGTGACTGGATGGCTGAGGGCTTTGCCAAAGTGGGCCAGGCTGCCCGCGATCTTGATGTTAGGATTAGTTTTCATCCCGGGCAGTTTACCGTTCTTGCTAGCGATCGTCCTGACGTTGTTGACAGGAGTATAGACGAATTTGAATATCACACTGACATGGCTCGCTGGATGGGTTATGGTAAACAGTTCCAAGATTTTAAATGCAATGTGCACATCTCAGGTAAGTTAGGCTATCAGGGTATTATTGATGTATTACCAAAGTTAAGTCCTGAAGCAAGAAACATTATTACTATTGAGAATGATGAAATGTGTCATGGACTGGATGCTTCGTTAATGTTAGCAAACCATGTTGCACTAGTGTTAGACATCCATCACCACTGGATCAGAGACGAAGAATACATACAACCTGATGATGATAGAGTTAAGCGAGTGATTGACAGTTGGCGTGGTGTACGTCCTGCTATGCATTACAGTTATAGCAGAGATGAACGGCTACCAGTAGGGTTTGCTCACGACACTATGCCTGATATGAAACAGTTACTTGCGGCGGGATGCAAGAAGCAAAAGCTCCGAGCCCACAGCGATTATTTCCCCAATCGTGCAGTAAACGAATGGGCCCTTTCCTTTTCCAAAGACTTTGACATACAGTGTGAAGCTAAAGCTAAAAACTTAGCAAGCCAACAACTGTACGAACAGTCAATACCATTAATTAGTGATGCAGCTTAATTTATTTTGTAAATAATGTAAAATCGGGAATACAAATGGATCCACTATTAGAAATTATATCAGGAATAGAACCTAAGTCAAATCTTAACAGAATACATGATGTAGAAAAAAACATTGACGCAGTTAAAGCAGAGTTTGTGGGCAAACCGCTTGTATGCCACGAGCTTGTAAAGCATATAATTTATATACGCAGAGAAATAGACTTAGAAGAAAATACTAAAAAGTTTTACGAAATCTTAGACAAATACATGGACGAGATTTTAGAACACTATGATCTACGATGGTTAGTTAGTATTCTTGATACACTTGTAGACATAGGTGATCCTGCTAGAAGTGCAGCAGCAATGAACATTGTCCAGTGTGTAAATTATTTAAATGTGATGGCAAGTCTATTACAATTGGTTGGCGATGGTGTGCCTCATAGTATCAGAGCAACCCAAATGAGAAAAGTACCATCACACGACGGCATGATTAGTCTTGATGTATACCAAGGCGACACTATGTACAATATGCAGCGTAGACTAAACAAGGTAGTAGTCAAAGACGAACTGGTATATGATCTATGGGAAGAAGTAAAGTTCAGACTTGTTGATGACGCTACTGCGCCTACCAACTGGCTTGCAAGCCTCCATTTTGAGGAATCAAAAAAAATATTCTATCATGACGATTATTAAAAGACATAACATTTTGGACTTTGCTGTAGATAAGCCTATTTGTGTTGAACTAGGTGTAGCAGAAGGCGTGTTTAGCGAAATGATTCTAGAGAACCATGATGTAGAGCATTTATACAGTATTGATATGTGGGCAGGAGATAGGGGGCACGATTTAAACCAGTACAACAGAGCAGTAAAACGATTATTGCCCTATCGAGAAAATAACAGTGTAATTCAATCCACGTTTGCAGATGCAGTTAAAACTTTTCCTGATGAGTTTTTTGATTTTATTTATATAGATGGATATGCTCACACAGGACAAGATAACGGTCAAACTCTTAAGGAATGGTGGCCCAAATTAAAACCAGGCGGAATATTTAGTGGTGACGATTATGATATTAAAGAATGGCCACTAACAGTAAAAGTTGTTGATCAGTTTTGTGCCCAGGAAAACAAAAAATTAAATGTGTTCGATTTCCAAAATGAGGATAACGACCATTGGTGCAGATTTCCCAGTTGGTATATTTCCAAATGAACATAAGGATAGAAAAAAAGGACCGCCCGTTTGCACAGTGCCTACTGTACTAGATAGCGTTTACTAAGATTGACGCGAATTCATTTTTTGATACACCCGAACATCGCGGTCCAACAAATATTTACTAAAAAAGTTTTAAACCATTGAAAAACATGGTTTTTTCCGCCCAAAACAGGTTGACATACAGTAAAAACACTGTATAATATATAAAAGTGAGCATATTATGTTATTGAATAAACCAATTAAAGAAGGCAGCATTGTCACACTGAAAATGCAATCTGGTGAGGAAATTATTGCTAGATTTGAATCAGGTGACGAATCACATATTACTGTAAGCAAGCCAAGTGTATTAGCACAAGGCCCGCAGGGTATGGGAATGATACCCTGGATAATGAGTGCACAATCTCAAAAAATTACACTAAATAAAAGTAATATTGTTGCTCAAATATCCACTGACGAAGATATAGCAAAATCATATACACAGGCCACAAGTAGCATACAAATCGTTTAAACAGGAGTGATCCATGAAAACAATTTATATAATCTTAGAAGCTCTTGCTGTAATTCTAGTTGTATTAGGTCCAGTTACTGTAGTTCTAGCTGGTGCAGGGATTTTTAAACAAACTACCCCACGCACTAGTACAGAGTTGGAAATTCCAGTCCCTTCGTTTGCACCAGCCACAATAGCTGTTAGTGAACCTGAATCAGAAGCTTTTCCAGTGACTGGCCAGCCTAATGTAGATCCTGACCAGTTACACTGTCTTGCTGTAAACATATACCATGAAGCAAAAGGCGAAAGTTATTTAGGAAAACTTGCAGTAGCCCACGTTACAATGAATAGAAAACTCAGTCATCGTTTCCCTAACAATGTTTGTGAAGTAGTCTACCAAGCAAAGATGCGTGTTAACTGGAAGGGCAATGAAGTTCCTGCTCGTGGCATGTGCCAGTTTAGTTGGTTTTGTGATGGTAAGAGTGATGATCTTTACTTAACAAATAGCAAAGGTGTACCAGTTAAACCTAATGTTGCAGCCTGGAACGACAGTAATAATATTGCATTTGATGTTTTATTAGGACACACCAAGGATCCTACCTTTGGTGCTACACACTACCACAACCCCAGTATTAGCGATCCTTTTTGGGCAGACCATTTTGAGATTGCTGCTGTTGTAGATAACCACACTTTTTACAAATAAGTCGTCTCAAGATAAATACTGTTATAATTTATTGTAGCAGGAGACACACATGGCTAAAGCACTCGGTGGTGTGGAAAGACCAGACCCAATTAAGAAAGGAACTTCGATTGGTAGAGGTAAATTGAAAACCAGTTCTATGAACAAGAAAAAGAAATCCAATTATAAAAAATATAGAGGGCAAGGTTAAATGGACGCTAAAGAAGCTAACAAAAAAGTTGCATCAAAATTTGAATACGTTACTGATAAGAAAAAGTATGGGTTCGTTGAAACTTGGTCTGTCATGGACACGACTCAAGAAATATGGCGGGGTGATTGTGAGGATTACTCGTTGACCGTTCTTTGGTTTATGTCAGGCGAAAAGAAAAGTACTTTTATTAAGAATATTCTTTTCAATCGAGATTTTCGTATGCACTTCGTAAAGTATACGAAAACTGGCGAAGGTCACGCCGTACTGTCTTACAAAGGTGAGTACTGTGACAACATCCAGAGAAAATGGTTTAAGAAAGACAGTGCTGCATATAAAAAATACGATTGGAAATTTCCCGTATTTGGCCCAGTCGTTTGTTTGAATCTAGTATTGGGTAAGATTATTAAGAGAGTTGTCAAACCCGATTGATATATTGATTGCAATAGGAGGCAGTATGGATCAGGTATTTTCCGCAATCGGATTTTTTATGATGGTAGGTGGTTGCTATGTTGGCGTGATTTATTTACAAGCAATTTATAATCTTGGCAAATCTGATCCAAATGAAAGCACAGATAAGGAATAAAAATAAATGTACGAATACAGAACAAATTTAATTAAAGTGGTCGATGGTGACACAGTGGATGTGGACATTGACTTAGGATTTGGTGTTTGGTTGAAGAACGAAAGAGTTCGCATCATGGGCATTGATACGCCCGAAAGTAGAACCCGTGACAAGGTAGAAAAGAAGTTTGGTAAAGCCGCAAGCAAGCGTCTGAAGGAACTGCTTGGACCAAAACCAGTGTTGAGAACTCAGATTGCTCGTGACGGTGAAGACATGAAAGGTAAGTTCGGTCGCATCCTTGGTGACTTTGATGTCTACTGTCCTACGACAGATGCCTGGAGAGCAGTCACTGCTGTGATGGCAGACGAAGGCCATTGTGTTCCTTACTATGGTGGGTCTAAAGACGACACTCAAGCTGCACACATGGAAAATCGCCGCAAGTTGATTGAAGCAGGTGTTGTGAAAATGACACTGGAAGAAGCAGGGTTGGTATAATTAGCGCACTTGTTAAGTTCTTATTGCAGTCGTTGGAGACTGGTTTGGATTTCGTAATAACCCTCGCAGAAAATAATCCTGGAAGCACTACATTTGTAGTGCTAGGGATATTAGCATTGGCTGCGAAATATCTAATAGCGTTCATAGAATAAAAACAATTAAACGGAGTTGTGATATGGACAAAGACATGTTTGATGAATTAATGAAAAGTGTTCAGGAAATGGATCGCATCGTTAAAGGTCTCAGTGTTGATGAAGCTGGGGATGATGACGGCGAAATATCTAATAGCTGCATAGAATAAACTTGACATAACTCCAAAATTGTTATATAATTGTTATTCAATACAGGAGCATTTTTACTATGTACGTATCTACAAAAACATACGGTCCAACTGAAGGCTTTGCAGTTTGTTACAGACAATGGCGAGCTGATCGTAAATCAGGTAAAAGTAAAGAACAATTATACAGCAGAGATGAAATTCCAGGGTGTAACGCATTACATGGTTATGCACTAGGCTTTCATATGGAATTTAGCGCAGAGACTCTGGATGCCCGCAATTGGGTATGCGACTTTGGCAGTTTACGCAGCTTCAAAGAGTTCCTCAAAGAAAACTTTGATCATACAATGCTAGTAGCACAGGATGATCCAGAGTTTGAAACATTTAAAATGTTACACGACAAAGCACTTGCTAAAATGGTGGTTGTAGAAGCATCAGGATGCGAAGCGTTAGCAAAGTTCCTGTGTGATTATCTGAACGATATCTGGTTACCAGACAACTATCCTAACGGTGGGATACAGTGTACTAAGTTTGAGGTGCGTGAAACACCCAGCAATAGTGCTATGTATATGCCCTAATCTACAAATCACTTAAAAACACACTTAAAAACAACAGGTATTGCTATAAATAATGGTATGATATTTGGTATTGTTACCTTACTCACCGCTTTAACAATAGCTGGTGTGGCTGCTTGGTTCAGCATTGAAGGCCTTATGGCTATATTCAGTGCGAGCGCAATTCCTATCGCTATTATGGCAGGCAGTTTGGAAGTTGGTAAACTGTTAACTGCTAGTTGGTTATATCGTTATTGGGACGAAACAAAACTGCTAATGAAAGGATATCTAGTAATAGCAGTGTTAGCATTAATGCTTATAACCAGCATGGGTATCTTTGGATACCTTTCTAAAGCACATCTGGATCAAGCAGGCACTGCTGGTGATGCAGTCGCTAAGGTAGAAAGGTTTAATCAGTTAATAGCTAGAGAACGAGGTAAAATTGCAACATCACAAGAACGTATTGCTAGTTTAAGTGCTGGAGGCGATACGAATTCCAACAGTATAACTCAGCAGGAAGCAATAAGAGAAGGTGCTTGGGAACGTGTACAAGGTGATATTGATTACAACCAGGATGCAATCAAAGACCTTAGAAAACAATTAACCACAGACCTTGCTGCAATAGACACCCAGTTACAAACTAATTTACAACTTGGCAAGGATAGACTGGATGCACTAAATGCAATTGTGTCTGGTTACACCAGTCAGGGCACAGTTACTACAGAAACTAAAGCAGGCGGTGTTTTTTCCAGAGCAGAGTCAGAGTCAGTGGACAATGTTGCTAAAGGTGCAGAAGTAAGAGCGCAACAGAAACCAGAACGAGACGAGATAGCAATCAAGCAGGATGAGTTTACAGAAACTGCCACCGAAGAAAAAGCAACTTTGCGTGAAATTGCTAATGAAGAAATTGCAAAACTACAAGCAAACATTGATAAGTATCGTGCACAAGCACAAACTACTATTGATGCAGCAAACGCAGAAATCAATCGCATCAGAACAGATAGCGGCACAGATGCTGACGAGGCAGACATAAAGATAGATGAGCTTAATGTTAAAATAGATGAAGCGTTCTCAGAAATAGAACGTATTAATATAGATTTATACGAAGCTGAAAGTATAGTAAGAGAACTAGAACAAGAAGTTGGGCCTATTAAATATGTAGCAGAATTAGTATATGGTGAAGGTAGTGAAGATTATCTTGACAAATCTGTAAGATTGTTTATACTAATACTTGTGTTTGTGTTTGATCCGCTTGCAGTTGTGCTAGTAATTGCTGCAAACCAAACGCTTTTGCGATATGGTATCAACCTGGAGTCCACTGGGCCCGCACTTCCTGGAGATAACAATGAACAACCGAGTAAGAGTAAATCAAATACGCAGGGTACAAAGTCAAAACTCGACCTGGATGCTGATAAAAAGGAAAGAAAACGACTCGCTAAAGAAGACAAGCATCAAAAAGCCAAAATCAAGGAAGTAGAAAAGATTGTAGAAGTAGAAAAAATTGTAGAAGTAGAAAGACCTCAGGAAGACATAGACCTCAGACCACCGCAGAGTTTATTAGATCTTGAGAAACGATTACAGGAGAAATTAAATGGCAAGTAAAGAACAGATACAACAGGCATTAGGTAGCCTGCATGAAAGATATGGTAACACCCTAATGATGTTAAGCGATGCTGTGGACAAAATAGATGATCAAGCAAGCAGAATTTCAGAACTAGAATCTCAACTGAGTGTTGAACCAGAGTTTGATATAGATTTATCTGTACCAGCAGAAATCTCAGCCCTTGAAGAGAAGATCAAGAACAGACAGGATGAATCAAACTAACATCCAAAAAGCATTCGATGACCTGAATGCAAAATATCTACAGGCACTTAAAGACTTAGACCATGCACTGGACATTATACAACAGCATCAACCCGTTGACCCTAACGCCGATGATGAATTGAAAAATGCTGCTAAAGTAATGGCTCAAAGTGAAATGAATAAAGAAGATCTATCTGAGCAAGAGATCTACGAAAAGTTAGCACTAGACCAATCAGCTGCTAAAAAAATAGGATTTTGGGCAATGCCTCTACCAAAAGATACAACACTTTCAACAAAGAAATATACTGGTAAACCTAAATGAGCAATGATAATCTACTAAGTTGTAGTTTTTGTGGCAAAAATCGCAATGCTGTTGAAAAACTTATTGCTGGACCAGGTGTTTATATATGTAATGAATGTATAACCCTAAGCTATAACATATTGGACAGCGAAATAAAAAAAGTTAATACGGACATAGAATACAATATTTCTAGTCCAGTCCAAATAAAAAAAATCATGGATAAATTTATCGTAGGACAGCACACAGTAAAAGAAATTATTAGCACTGCTGCATATAACCATTTTAAACGTATCAAAAATATTGACAACTGTTTTGTAGAAAAAAGTAATATATTGCTTATTGGACCTACTGGTACTGGTAAAACATTGTTTGCAAAAACATTGTCATCAGTACTACGTGTACCATTTATTAATATTGACGCTACTAGTTTAACTGAAAGTGGATACGTTGGGGAAGACATAGAAAGTATATTTGAAAGGCTAATTATAAATGCTGATTACGATATACAACAGGCTCAGAACGGCATAGTGTTTATAGACGAAATAGACAAAAAAGCAAAATTTTCCCAATCTACTGCTAACTCCAAAGATGTAAGTGGCGAAGGAGTACAGCAAAGTCTGTTGAGAGTAATAGAAGGCGCTATACTTAGAGTAAAAACATCAAACAAAAAGTCGTTTGATAGTGTAGTAGAGTTTGATACTAAAAACATACTGTTTATTGTTAGCGGTGCTTTTGTTGGGCTAGATAAAATTACAGATTCTGAAAAACAACCTATTGGATTTAGAACTGCCGAAATTAAACACAAATCTACCGTGCCATCGACCAAGGACCTAATTGATTACGGATTAATTCCAGAGTTACTGGGACGATTACCTGTAATAGCAAAATTAGACAGTTTAACTAAAAAGGATATGATAAAAATTATTAACCGTGTAGAAAATAATTTATTAGACCAATATAAAGCACTGTTAAGTTTAGATGGTTTAGACCTTGAAGTAGGACAGCAGTTTTTAGAACAGTGCGCCGATTTTGCAATTAGTCAAGACATGGGTGCACGTGGATTGCGTCAAATATTAGAGGGTTGCTTTACTAGCATTATGTTTAGAGCACCTGATCTCGAAAAACTTGGTGTGCGTAAGATATTTTTTAATAAATATCCTGTGTTATCGTATAAACCTACACTTGTATTTGATGATCATGAAGAAATCGATAAGTATTATAAACTATATAGGGAATTTTAATTGGAAATAGATGTTGAAAACGGCATAGACATTGATAAAATAATGTTAGAGATAAAATGTTTACCAGAATACGAAACACAACTATCTTTGCAAAGTAATGTATCTGGTGATGGTAGTGAAGGTAGATTATCAAGGGTAGATCAGGAAAAAGAATTTACTACCTTTGTATACGATTTACCATATACAAATTATGTGTTGTCTACATTAAAAATGTATAGATGCCGCTTGTTGAACATGATGCCAAAAACATGTTACACATACCATAACGATCCAACTATGAGAATTCATATTCCATTAATAACAAATAAAAACTGTTTTTTTGTTGTAGATGATATAGTAAGTAGATATCCTGCGGACGGGTCTTATTACCTAATAGATACTACAAAAAAGCACACGTTTGTTAATGCTTCACAGGATGAAAGACTTCACATTGTGGGCTGTGTAGGGGATGTTAAAGATAACTGGGTACCGTACAGATAATATCTACTATTTTAAAATATCCCTCCATCTCCAGAAACTTGTCATGCGTAAGATATTGTTCAATAAATATCTTGATAAACTAATTAGAGGTATAAATGAACAGAAATAATAATCAGACTCGTACACCTACAACATCTAATACTGGTGGTACAACTGTGTATGTAAAAAATGATGACATTAACGGGGCATTGAGAAGACTTAAACGAATCTTGGAAGCTGATAATAGGCAGAAAGATTTAAGCAAGCATGAATTCTTTGAAAAAAAATCAGTTGCTAAAAAGAGAAGCAGAGATCAAGCAAAGAAGCGCACCCAGAAAGAAGCAAGATCAGATATAGCTAAGTTAAGTCAAAAACAGTCGGGTGTTTCTTGGATGAAAAGCAAACGAAAAAGAAGAAAGTTAATTGATAAACAAACATTACTTAAACTTGAAGTTATAAAGCTTAGTAAGAATAAAAATAAGAAACGGTGAGCAACGCATGAAGATTGTATTAGTTACAGGCGGTTTTGATCCGTTGCATAGCGGACATATTGCTTATTTCAACGAAGCTAAAAAGTTAGGCGACAAATTAATTGTTGGTCTCAACAGTGATGAATGGCTGGAACGTAAAAAGGGAAAAAGTTTTATGCCATGGAACGAAAGATTAAACATCGTTAGCAATCTTAAAATGGTAGATGAAGTTTACACATTCATGGATGACGATGACAGTGCGAAAAACTTTATAATGCAAGTTAGAGCACACTATCCTGATGCAAAACTAGTATTCGCTAACGGTGGTGACAGAACATCAGACAATATTCCTGAAATGGATGTAGCTGACAGTGAAACAAGTTTTGTATTTGGTGTTGGCGGAGAAGATAAAAAGAATTCATCAAGTTGGATATTAAAAGAGTGGAAGCACGATGTGCAACCACGTATTTGGGGGCAGTTTATCGACTTGTTCCAGGATAATGCAGTAAGAGTTAAGGAACTAGTTATCCAACCAGGACAAGGTATTAGCTACCAAAGACATTTTAAACGGTCAGAAATTTGGTTTGTTAGTAAAGGCACAGTTAAAGTGAAGCATAGTTTAGGTGATCCTGATAACTATCAAACACTGATTTTAGAAACAGATGATTTGATACATATAAGACATGGCCAATGGCACCAAGCTTATAACCCATTTGATCAACCAGTTCATATTATAGAAATACAGTATGGAAAGGAAACATCTGAGGATGATATTGAACGATTAGAATATTACGGAGAACAAAATGAGACAGCAACTTCTTGATGCATTTAAAAAGCAGTGCGAAGGAAATATTGAAAAACACAAAGTAAACATTGAAGTTTATCTAACTCATCCTGTAGGTATTGGAGAACATCCTGATATCATGGAAGCAATTGAACAAGAGATGAATAAACTTGCAGAGTGGGACGAACTGTTAGGAACTTGCAACAAGTATTTTAATTAGCATAAATATACATATATAATTATAGGATTATAAAATGGCATATTCAGATCAAGTATTAGACCACTACACTAACCCTCGCAATGTTGGTAAGTGGGACGACGAAGAGCCAGGCGTAGGTACTGGAATGGTCGGTGCCCCAGCGTGTGGTGATGTTATGCGATTACAAATAAAGGTAGATGACAATGGAATTATCCAAGATGCTAGGTTTAAAACATACGGATGCGGAAGTGCTATCGCTTCTTCCAGCCTCCTTACCGAATGGGTTAAAGGTCGCAGTCTTGATGAAGCTGGGAGTATTACAAACTCCGACATCGCAGAAGAGCTTGCCCTCCCCCCAGTCAAAATCCACTGTAGTGTACTTGCGGAGGACGCAATTAAATCCGCAATAAATGATTACAAAAAACGATACCACAACGAACTCGGCGGCGTATGATAACAGTTACAGAGGACGCTGCTAACTGGATATCTGGGCAATTACAGGCTCGAGGCAAAGGTGAAGGAATTCGTCTTGCTACAAAAACAAGTGGTTGCTCTGGTTATATGTACATTGTGGAATTTGTTGATATTCCAGACGATACTGATTCCGTATTTAATGAACATGGCATAAAAGTATTCGTTGATCCTAAAAGTCTGTTATACCTTGATGGCACAAATCTAGAATTTAAGACTGAAGGATTGAACAGTGGATTAAGTTTCACTAATCCAAACTCTACTGGTGAATGTGGGTGCGGTGAAAGTTTTGCAGTGTGACCCAAAAGACACCTATCAAACAATAATAATAAACAATACAAATAAATAAGGGTTACTTATACTAGTGAACAAATGTTTACTGGACCTGGAAACATACACAATGGTCAATCAGTATCGCTACGTGCAGGTTAAAAAGTTCCCAAACGCTCAGACATCGCTATATGTTGTATCTTACGATGACTCAGGTGAGATTGTTAATATGGAAAAGAAGGAAAAATTCCTAACTAACGATCTTGAAATTGGAGCAAAATTAGCTGCATCAAAGTGTCCAATGATCATGATTGAGGAGTTTTTAACTCAATAATCATGATTTTTTCGTGTGTACAGACACACAGGATAATTATCCTTCCAATATCAACAAGAGATATTAAATTACCAAAAAAGTTATAGGATTAATAGTATCCACAGATAAATAATTACTGTGATATTTTTTTATGACCCACTAAAAACTACTGCTAATGGAAACCTGCAACCCCCTTTTTGCTATTTAGGGGAGCCTGTTGATCTTATTGGGGACCATACAAACTACGAGCAGATCGGAGACTACCATCTACCCTATTCAGTATTTTTTCATCGAGCACAATTAGAAGAGCACAAACATCAAGTTATTAATATAATTTGGCCTTCTTTTATTATCCCATCGGATTTTCAGTGGGAACTAGCAAAATATAGTGTATCGTCTGATATCCACTTTGTTGCACAGAACTACAATATAAAATTCTACTTTAATGCTTATGATACTGGGATTACAGCTACTCAGCTGTTAGAGCAAATTATAAAAATAATTCAATACTTCGGAGTAAATCCAGAGGATATAATTATTGTGACTGGAAACACATACGAAAGATTTATATTGGAACAAATGCTTATAGGAAAAGGAATATTAGGTGTTACTTATGAAACTGGAGATAGGGAAATAGTAAATGCTATAAATGAGTATCAAGCATACTTGCGTAGTTATAAAAACCGTTTTAATTTTTTTTGCAGAAAGAATATCCCGTGGAGATCTTTAATTTTCTTTGATTTAATTAGAAGAGAGATTTTGCCAAAAGATAAGGCTCTCCTAAATGAATCAGTTTATTCTTGGGGGAAATTTGATACTTACACAGGTGAGGAATACGATACTAGAGAAGTAATTGAACGTGTAAGGGAGTTGTTACAAATATCAAGTAATAAAGAATATTTTGATGTGATGGATAGCTGGATTGTAAATAATGCAAAAGAAATATGCGATAATAGTCCGTATACGCTGAAAGGAGAAATGTATGAAAAGAAAGATGCTACGTTAGGCGAGGGTACCCCGCCAGAAATGGTTGCCGCACTAGCTAAACTTCCTGCTATGATTCAGGATACACGAAATTCTTTTGCAAATGCAGTTAATTCCAGCTCAGTAAGTTTAACTATAGAAACACTGTATGATCATACCCCATCCGGCTATGTGACCCAAGACGTATTTCATTTAACAGAAAAAACTATTCGTGCGATGTGTTTTAAACAACCATTTTTTATATATGCTATGCCTACGTTTTTAGCAAAGATGAGAGTAATGGGTTTTCAAACTTTTGGAGATTTTTGGGACGAAAGTTATGACAACGAATATGATCCACTTCAGCGTATGTTAAAAATAAATGATCAAGTTGAAAGACTTAACAAAATGCCAATTGACGAGTTTCATGATTTAATAGCACAAACTTCAGATGTAACTAATCACAATTATAAAAAGATGTGGGATTTAAATAGACACTATATTGCTGATGCACATCAAAAAATTAAGTCGAAAGGATTGATTTGGAATAATATTTTAATAAAATAACTTACAGCTTAATTTTAACCTCATGTAAAATCAATAACTTACAGCTTGACAACCCCTGACATATCCTGTATAATAATACTTTATCAGCAGAAATTATGGGAGTAATAGTATGCCTAATTGGTGCAATAATTCAATCACAATCCAGGGTCAGACTGAGACCATTAAAACTTTTTGGAACGATGCTTCTGCTACTGGAAGCGGTTTGCTAAATGCAATGGTGCCGCAGCCTCAGTTTGCAAATAGTTTTTATGAGTGGAATGTGAATAACTGGGGTACGAAGTGGGACGTAGGCCTAGAGGGGTTAGAGTTTACAGACAATGATGATGGTACGGCAAGCATCACAGGATGGTTTGACAGCGCATGGAGTCCCCCAATCGAAGCATACGAAACATTTTGCAATAGCATGGATGGTGTGTTCCTAGAAGCATACTACCAAGAGTCAGGTATGTGTTTTATAGGATATTGGAATTCAGAAGGAGCAGACGATCATTATGAATATGACAATGCAACTTCTGAAAATGTGCGTGATATAATTCCAGGTTATCTAGTAGATCACTACGAATTAGATCAGCAGTTGGCTGAATGGGAAGAAATGGCAAATTAATCGGCAGTTGACAACGCTAATAAATATGCTAAAATTTAAACATCATTACATGGAGATTTATTATGGGTTGGATTATCATGACTGCGTTAACTTCAATAGGCATGTTTGTCACTTGCATTTGGGCAGCAGTGCAGATGGCTAGTGCTACAGATATCATTGAAGCTACTGCATTCTCTGGCTGTTGGTTTGCCACAATGTATGTTTTTTCTGAGACCATGAGTGATGTTGTTGGTTTTTTCCAGAAGCGTAAACGTCAACGTGATCTTGCAGTGGACAAAGCATTTGAAATGATCTCTGGAGAATAATATGACAATGCATCTAGAGCGTACCCTATCTTCAATAAACTCAAGCAAAAAAAGGAAGAAACTAACCGTGGGCAAAATGAAAGATCTTCAGCTAGACTGGCAAG
>Ga0206129_10000568_pt1 | contig 56280 bp, 34 predicted proteins | sample Helgoland_Spring_8_FD_148616 | JGI IMG/M metagenome (GOLD analysis project Ga0206129, IMG submission 148616) | Pelagic subsurface seawater microbial communities from Kabeltonne, Helgoland, North Sea - Helgoland_Spring_Bloom_20160502_2 | ecosystem: Environmental > Aquatic > Marine > Epipelagic ...
ATAAGAAGGATTGTCTGGTGTTGGATTACACCGGGATGGGGCATAGTATTTTTAGCCCAGAGATCGGCGAAAAGAAGACGGCATCCGAATCGGTCGCCGTCCAGGTGCCCTGCCCCGAATGTGGCTTCATCAATGACTTTTGGGGGATCCTCGACGACGATGGAAAGCTACTGGAGCACTTCGGTCGAAAATGTCGAGGTGGGCATGTCAATGCGGACAACTACGAATTGATACCCTGCGGCTACCGTTTTCGGTTCAAGATCTGCACCCAATGCTCGGCTGAAAATGATATCAGCGCCCGTGATTGTCGTAGCTGCGGCTGCGTGCTGATCGACCCCGACACCAAGCTCAAGCAAGCGAGGCTGTCTAAAGACGCCCATGTGCTCACGCCCGATTCGATTGAGATGCTAGAGCGTGTTGACAAAAAAGGAACGCCCTATCTGCAGGTAAAGTATTACGATTACGACGCCCAGTTCGTCGCTGAAATGCACTACCTCAACAATCCAACCAGTCTGAAGAAGTTCTCGATCAACTTCCTCAGATCGCACCTGCGAAAGCCTGAACTAAATGTCGACATCAGCTCGGCTAGCGACGCAGTCGAACTACGAGCACAGCTGCGTATGCCTTCCTTTATAATCGCTCGTAAGCAGGGGAAATTCTGGAAAATTACTGAGAAAATATTCAGCGAGGAACTATGAAAACACCTATTAAAGGTTAGTCATTTTTTAATGTGGATACTCACCTCCTTGGAACACCTATGGGCGATCAACGCCGCGCCAAATAAGGTAGCCCTTATCAGAACCAGGTGGGTTTGCTTGAGCTTCCTCGACAGTAATACTGCTGACACTACCATCGAAATATGAGATTTTGGCAGAGTCTCCATGCCATGCGTAGATGGTCTTATCATCGAGATTCTGCAAAGTGTTGTTACCACCATTATTAGTTTTAGTATCCCCAAACATGATTGTTTGGCTAGGAGAGGACAACTGCTCCATGCGCATGGCGCCTCTCTTGCCTCCATCACTTGCATTTGTTTTGCCGACAAAATGATTAAAGCCGTAAGACGAACGCTCCGAGGCTGTGCCGATTGCGTTCAATGCTTCCGGGCAGTTCAAATCATTCAAGCGATTCCATCGTTTGCTATTTTGCATGAAACTTGCCAAGGAAATGTTCCATGTCAGATTCGTATTATTTTTGCTATTAAACCACTTAGAATCTGGAGCGGAACCTTTGCCCTCAGCTTTTATCGCAGGGATCAGGATATTTTTATTGTCGGCAATCATCAACAAATAGGCCGCACTCACCTGGCGTAAATTAGATGTGCAGGTCGCGTCATATGAACTCTTACGGACCTTACTCACCACGGGGATTAGAATTGCCGCTAAAACCCCAATCACAGCGATTACAGAAAGCAATTCAATTAGAGTAAATGCAGATCGTTTAATATTCATAGTTAACATAAGATTGAGAGTTCATTGAAACTGTTTAAATGTGTCTGTGGTCGAAATAAATTTAGATGTGGGACTATAGGGCTCACTATTAGGCGTGTGGCTATAACTTAATCACAGCCCATGCACCTTTATACAGATCCGCGGCGACTGGCCAACGGGTTAACTCGTCGGTCAAGTCGTTAAAGCTACTCGAAATGGCTGCAAGCCAAAGCTTCTGGCGGAACAGTTGCAGACCATCCGGATTGTGGTAACCGTGACGTTCGATAAATTCTGGTGCCGCCATCAGCACATGCCGCAGTTGATCGGCATTATTTTTAGTCGCTTGAAGCCACTTGGTGTATTGAACCCGCTCCTCTTGACTGGGAAGGCGGCCCAGCATTTCCTCAAAAGCGGTATTCACCACTGCGACCACCTCGTGGTCGCCATAAGGATAGTAACGGTAACCCATATAATTTAGCGGAGCGTGGTTACAGCGCAGGAGGTGATTGAGATGCCGCTGCATCGGCTCGAATTCAGGTTGCATTTTCGTATCGGAAACGGCGCTCGGATCGTACACAAACGCGATTGGATCATTCGGTGGCTTTTGGGGCCCGAATCCTTCCGCGATTCCGGAATACTGCGCAGTCGTTCGGTTGCCCGTCACGGTGAAATCTTTCACTCCGCTGAGGATGATACTGTAAGCCGCCGCCCCTCCCGTGAAGAGATTATCCTGCACTGCCCCGCCTACGAAAGTAAAACCACGCTTACTCGGAACCCAGGGAGTCGCACCGACGGGGATGCCCATATGAATACGAGCGCCCCGCGCATCGATCCAATTATTTTTAATCATGACGCCACGATAGTCGATTGAATGGGGATCATCTGCAAAGGCCCAATACTTAAGTGGATCGACCAGATTGATACCACCGAGGGATTCACGCGAGACCGTGGCGATGACGTTGCCGTCGGAAATACTACCTGGCGCCCCAAAAAACACCATACCGACGTCGGTCGGGTCGATAATAAGATTGTTACGGACGGTTGTTCGCTGCGCTGCACAGGTGATTCCATCCCCCCAGCTTCTGCCGTCTAAATGAGGATTCTCAACGCCTTCGCGCCCGTTGCCACGAACATCCGTTCCCGCACCAAAAAATATGTTATTTTCAATTAGAATGTCAGACCCACCTTCGTGAACCTTCAACGTCGACCAAGTGCGCGGCCCGGTAAAGATGCAGCCACGGACAACTTGCCGCTCCGCCCCTGCTCCGCCGAAGAAAACGAGCGCGTTGGTACTAATCGATTTAGACAAGTCAGACAGGCGATAGCGATTGCCATCGAGTAACAGATTCTCAATCCGAACCCCGCTAACCTGATTACCGTTGATCAGTTGGCCAAGATCACGATTGGTGATGCGTAAAATAGCGTAATCGGCTAACGACTTAGGCGCGTGCGTTAAGATACTTTGCTCTTCAAATTTGAACACCAGTGCTTGTTCAATTTCGTAAATAGCGCCTGGCTCTAAGAGAAGATCTTGCCCTGCATTAAGCACGGCCTGCAGATCGGCACCGGGAGGAGTGGTTCCCGTATCGCTTGAATCCTCAGCAAAAAGAGACTGAGTGAGTCCAATGCAGACTGCAAAAAAGTAGTATCTTATGGCCATATGTATCGTAGTATTTGTGACAAATTAGAGATCAGTCTGATATGCGCACCTTAAAGACTTCCAATTCCTCAATCTGGATATCTCTGACTGATCCGTCTGCCGTATTAAGTCCGATTGCTAAGCTATCAAAACGCAGCGTTGGCGCATCGGTATCGATCACTTTGACAAAACAATTCGTGCCGACGGTCGAGTCGGGTCCATCGGGAACGACAATAGCGCTAACCTCCGCCTTGTTCGCCTCCAGGCGGATGATGTTGAGTTGCGCCGTGTAAACTTGTTTAGAAACAAAATCACCTTGCCCGTTCAGACCAAGATGCGAATAGCCGGAATTTGCGGGATTAAAAATGATCAGCAAATCGTTAAAGGTCTTATGGCGTTTAGCCAGCACCATTTGCTCGCTGGCTGGACTGTTTCTAAGACTCAAGGACGCTTGATAGCCGCGATAGTTCTGTAAGCCCGATAAGTCGGTTGCATAGCTGTCGCTTGAAACCGCCCGGCTGTCATCGATGGAATCACCAGACTCAAACAATGCGAAGCGCAGGTGTCTACTTTGGGTGAAATTGACAATGTCAGGCCTAAATGTAAATTTGAGCGAAATGGCTTCGCCCACAGCCAAGTCGATGTATCCACCTGGCTCAGTGAAGTAGGCCATGAAGAAACGGTTCGCCTTGAATCCATTAAAGATCAAAGCCCCCTCCTGCTCAATCAAGGTGTTAGGTCCTTGATTAGCGAAATAAGCCAAACTTTGTGGAGGCGACTGGAGACCACGATTACTGTCATCGAAGTGATCTTTAACGATACTCGAAAAAGCAACTGAACTGCAGGCTATAAGACTGAAGCCGATAAGAGTTAAGTTGGTTGGGATTTTCATGACTGACGATGAGATAGAGTTGAGATAATTAAGACAAGTTCCCTAAGTTGTTAAAATTGATAAAAAAATTAAGTAAACCAGATATGATTAAACGTTTATTTTTCAGTACAATTAAGCAGTCAACTGGATTCTGCCAAATGACTGATTTATTAGCAAGGCAGCCGTATTAAAATCGAAGACTGACCCTACTCTATTTGACGTGCAAATTACGCAGAACCAAGCATATCCTACTTGACTTCAACTAGCAAGGGATAAACGTTTTACTCAAAAGACACCCCCTCGCTAACTAAAACGATGCGCATCTAGCTGTAGCCTATTTTGATGCCATCACAGACTGAGCCAAAACGACCGCCTTGACACCTACCGTACGACCAATAATTAAAACTAAATCGCGCATTTTTAACCACTAAGCAAAAGAATACAGACAGCACATGCAAATACCAGAGATCAACCGCCGCAAATTCATTCAAACAGCAGGTCTTGGGGCCTTGGCTTATGCGGCACTGCCGAAAATCGCCTGGTCGTGGGATGACATCCCTACCCGCACCGGCAAGATCGTGACTGGGCGCAAGCTAAACATCGCTTGTATTGGCGTGGGCGGGCAAGGCAGGAGAGATCTCGATCAAATTGCCTCGGAAAATATCGTTGCCCTCTGCGATATTGATCCAATGCGGGCGAAAAAGAGTTTTGAAAAATATCCCGATGCGAAGAAGTACAAAGATTTCCGCGTCATGCTGATGGAAATGGACGATCAAATCGACGCCGTCACCATCAGTACGCCTGACCACATGCACTTTGCCGCCGCGATGATGGCGATTAAGATGGGCAAGCATGTATTCGTGCAGAAACCTTTGACCCACACCATCGCTGAAGCACGTGCGCTCACTGAGGCCGCGCGTAAACACAAAGTGATGACTCAAATGGGCATTCAAGGGCATTCTTTCGATGGCATACGGCGCATGCGTGAATGGTATAAAGCACGTGCGATTGGCGAAATCAACGAGGTGCACATCTGGACAAACCGCCCAGTCTGGCCACAAGGCGACCGTCCCCTCGCCCCGGCGCAAGAGGTGCCCGCGCACATCGACTGGAACCTCTGGCAGGGAATTGCCGCAGAGCGCCCCTACAATTCAGCGTACATGCCTTTCGCTTGGCGCGGTTGGTCTGAATATGGCTGTGGCGCACTTGGCGATATCGGCTGTCATGCCATGGACTGCCCCTTCGACGTGCTCGATTTGAGTAACCCCACCAGCGTCGAGGCCGTCTGTGGCCCGCAAAGCGAATGGAGTTTTCCAGAATGGTCGATCGTCACCTACCAATTCCCGGCAACTGCAAAGCGCGGCCCGATCAAGCTCGTTTGGTATGACGGCAACAAATTCCCAGAACGTCCGCAGGAATTGGAAGCTTCGCGCAAGCTACCTTCAGGCGACGGCGGTCAACTCTGGTATGGCACTGAAGGCACCATTATGATTAGCGACATTTACTGCAAAGCCGCTCGATTGATTCCTCAATCCGCCTGGGTGGATTTCGCTAAAAACCGCATGCCGGAAGAAACCGAAAAGCCGTCCATTGGCCATAAAGAGGAATGGATTGAAGCGTGTAAGGGCGGTGAGCCTGCTCAAGCGAACTTTGACTACGCAGGCCCGCTGACCGAAATGGTTCTGCTCGGGAATCTGGCAGTACGTTTTGGCAAAAAGATTGAGTGGGATCCTAAAAATATGGTCTGCACCAACGTCCCCGAAGCCAACACCCTCGTCCGCAAGAAATACCGCAAATATTAAGACAATGAAAATTCAAACGACCATCGCAACCCTACTGCTCCTCACCGGAACATCCACTCTCACTGCCGCAAGCCCTGTCGGCATCGAAAAGACCGACCGCGAAATGCCCAACGTGGCAGACGATTCAAGCCCGTCCGCTAGCTCTGAGTGGCAACCGCTGTTCGCGGCAGATTTGTCCGACGCGGTCTTCCCAGAAGGCGTCTGGACGGTTACCAATGGAGAATTAACCGCCAGCAAAGATAAGGTCCTGTGGTCGGCAAAAGAGTATGAAAACTACGTCCTCGACCTCGAATTTAAAAACGGCCCGGCTGCGAACAGCGGCGTGCTCGTCTATGTAACCGATATCAAACAGTGGATCCCCAACTCGGTCGAAATTCAAATTACCGATGATTACTCCGAGCCATGGGTCTCGAAAGACGGCACCTGGCGTTGCGGAGCCATCTTTGGCCGACTTGCCGCCAGCGAAGCTGCGGTCAAACCTGCCGGCGAGTGGAACCACTACACCATCATTTGCAAGGGTCCTTCGATTGACGTCATCCTGAATGGCAAGCACGTCACTTCGATGGACATGAGCCAATGGACTTCGGCCACGAAAAATCCTGATGGCAGCTTAAAACCAAAATGGCTCAACAAGCCACTTAGCACACACCCCACCAAGGGTCACATTGGGCTGCAAGGCAAGCACGGTGGCGCGCCTATCTGGTTTCGCAATGTGAAGATTAAACAGCTTTAGAGCAGTTTACTCGGAAGCGCGACACAGTGTGCTAGCAGAGTTTCTGGCCGCAGGCTTAGCACTCCTCGCACCACCCATCACTGCAGCAGCGATTCAACTTTCCAAGCTTTGTGCATATCCGACAGTTCTTTAACGACGTCGGGATATGCCGCCGCTAAATTTTGGCGCTCAGATAGGTCTTTCGACAGATCCGAAAGGAAGGTCTCATTATCGGTTTTGACTAGTTTCCACTGACCGTGACGCACTGCCCATCTACCGTAAAGTTCCCAGTACCAAGTGCTGTGCGGTGAGACTATATCTGCGTCGGCAATCAGGTTTGTAATCGATAGTCCATCGATCTTACGATCGGGCAGCGTCAGTCCTGCATACTCAGCGATGGTGGGAAACAAGTCCATACTCGTCACTAACTGGTCGCGCACTTCGCCTGCGGGAATGACTGCCGGCAGCGAAACAATACACGGCACCCGTATGCCGCCCTCCCACAGTGTCGCCTTGGCGCCACGGTAAGGCCCGGCACTGCCCCCACCTCCGAAAGCACGATCTTCGGTTGAATGGCCGTGATCACTCATAAAAACAACCAAAGTATTTTCGGCTAGACCGAGACGATCCAGCTCGGCAAGAACCTGACCGACTTTATCATCCAGCGAAGTCACAAAAGCCGCGTAGCGCTGACGGTTGGGATCTGCCAGATCCGCATACATTTCGACAAATTTCTGCTCCGCCTGCATGGGATAATGCGGGGTGTTCAACGCGAGATAGAGGAAGAAGGGCTGCTCTGTATTCTTTTGAAAAAAACGCTTCGTTTCCCGAACCATCAAATCCGGGAAGTATTCGCCAGGTTCAAAGACCTCCGTGCGGTCCCGCCACAGATCATGGCGATTCGGCCCCGACCAATAAAAGAAGTGCGAGTAGTTATCGATACAGCCTCGGCGGTGCCCGAAAAACTCATCAAACCCCTGGGCCTGTGGGTCGGTCTGCGGCGTCTCACCTAAGTGCCACTTGCCGATTAAAGCAGTGCGATAGCCAGCGTCCTGAAACAGTTCGGCTAGCGTCAACTGTGAGCCCGGCATGCCGGTGTAATCGGTATTGCGCGGGAGCTGCGCGCGCTGCGGATAACGCCCAGTCAACAAAGCCGCACGCGATGGCGAGCAAATCGCAGAGCCGACATAAAACTGACTAAAACGCACACCGCGTTCCGCCAACGCATCGATATTCGGCGTACTCAGATCATCGGCACCGTAGCAATTTAGGTCCACGCTACCGAGATCGTCGGCGAGGATCAAAACCACATTTAAGGGCTCTTTGGCCGTCAGCGCCGACGCGGCCAGTAAGGCGACTGTGCATGCAGCACAGCGTATCAATATTGTAAAGCTGGGGAAATATTTCATCGCACAAAAAATGCCTGTCCGGGTGATGCTTAGCAAGCGCCATGCTTGCAGAGTGGAGAGAATAAAACTGATTCAACGCACCACCCAGCTTACACAAAAAAATGGCAGCACCGCGGATGCGGTACTGCCAAATTTTTAAAACGTTCTTTGGGCGGCGGGATATACTGGTTGTATACCCCGCCGCTCAATAAGCGGTGATGCTTAGTCCTGCGTCACCTTAAGGCGAACGAAGTCCTTCGGCACAGCACCGGGCAGTGTGTAAGAGATCGAGTTTACATCATCAACCGTTGGCGTCACAGCTTCCCATGTGTCGGTCACACCCAGATCAGTGGATTGCTCGATCGCGTAGGTGATTCCACCGACCGCAGGATCCTCCTGACGCTTCAAGAAGGTCACCACTAGGCCACTGTAAGTACCCACGGTCGAGTTCGAGACCGTTGGGTCTTGGCCTTCAACCGCAAACTCGATCAGATTGCTGATGCCGTCGTTGTCGTCGTCACCGGTCGCTGTCTTATCAGTCAGCGTGCCGTTGGCGAAGGTACTATCCACCCAACTCGTGAAGTCGGTGCTAGGGCTACCAGTGATCCACTTCTGGGTCAGAGCGAGCTGTTCGGCGGCAAAGTCTACAGCAGACATTCTACCTTGGTAGAACTTCACTTCACCGATCGCTCCATCCATATATTGATTGGCATCATTACTACCGCCGATGAAGATCGGAGCAGCCTCAGAGAAATCTGCAGCAGTGACCGTCACGGTCACCGAGGCATTCGCTTTCGAATTCCAGAACTCAAGGTCTCCAGTCTCACTATTGTAGTTTGCGGCGATCACCAAGGTGTCTCCGGCTACAGGCACGGCGCTGGTATCTTCAGCCTTCACACCACCGACGTAAAGTTCAGGAGATGCGCCTTGCAAACGAAGATGGAGGCCGCCGCCGATATTACCACGGTTCGCAAGAATGACATCCCTGATTGAACCGTCCAGCAGGGCATCGACGCGGGTGACGACGAAGAACGAGAAGCCACTATTACCGGCAGCCGCGCCAGCGCCTGTGCCGATGTCGGGGGAGAAGTCCAGCAGGGCATCCTGCTCAGTTTCTAGGAGTGTTCTCAACCTGTTGCTAGTTGCACCCATATCCAGAAGATTCAGACCGGTGGCGCTTTGGATCGCATCGGGATACAAGACAGCGGTGAGTGACCCTTCATCGGCATTGTAGCCATTACCGGAATTATCCGCCAAGGCTGTGACCTCGCTGTTTGTAACAGCCGTCACGTTCGCTGCTTCTGACGCATCGTAGTGAGCATACAGCGCGGTTGTCGGAAATACAATCGCAACGACTTCAGCGCTGAAACCACTCTCGATGCCATCTCTGGTCGCCGTGACCACATAGTAGTAGGTGGTGCCCAAGACGAGGCTATCAGTGTCGGTGTAGTTGGTAGTGGTCAAACCGGACGCGAGTGCGGTGGTATACGTACCAGATACCTCTCTACGGTAAACGCTGTAGGTATCGGAAACGGTTGGATTAGGATCCACCCAAGCGAGGTTAATGTCGCCGGCCACACTCTCAGCGGTGACATCAACCGGCGCATTCTGCACCCATTTCGCCATCAGAGCGTTCCGCTCGTCCTCGAACTCTTGCGTTGTCATGGCGCCGCGATAGACCTTCAGTTCACCGAACAGACCGTCCATGCCTTGACCGGCGTTTTCGCTACCGGCGATAAACATGTCTTGCACGCTGGAGAAATCGTTCGGAGCAATGTTACTAGCGGTACCAGTATTCCCAGACTCTGAATCGTATAATTTCAGTTCACGGGTATCAGAATCGTACTTCACCGCGAGTACCACGGTCTCGCCCGCGGCAACCACGGCATTTCCAGGTATGCTTCGCTCGGTGCCTCCAAGCCAGATGGTCGGTGTGCCAGCAGTATATCTCAGCGACAAACTTTCAGCAGTAGTCGGGTTGCTATTATTTGAAAAGACCACGTCTGAGGTGACGCCCACGGCATCTGGCTTAACTACTGCAAAGATTGTAAAGCCGCTGTAGGCCTGCGCCGCACCGCCACTTGAGAAGTCCAGCCACTCATTTTGCTGCGCGCTGGTAAATGCTAGGAGCTTGTTGTCCGCATCCGCAGGTACGTCGAGTCCAGAAACACCGTACGAACTGGTGCTGGCACTAGGATACTGGATGGCGGTTCCAGTGCCAGCGGCCGTGGCATTAAAGGCATTGCCGGAAAGGTCATTCCAACCGGTGACATCGGAGCCAGTCACCTGCACGCTGCCACTATTTGTCGCATCGTAGTGGGCGTAGAGTGTAGACCCAGTGATCGCTGTGAACGCAGCGGCACTGACCGTGGCGCTAGGGCCACTCTCAGAACCATCCGCAGTTGACGTCACGTAGTAATAATAAGTCGTCTCATTCGTCACAGTGGTATCGGTGTAATTGCTGTCGGTCAGCACTACCGAAACCGCGGTGTACCCGCCGACTTCCGTCAGACTACGGTAAACCGTGTAGGTAGCCGTACCTAAATTATCCCAGTCGAGGGTGATTTGGCTGTTTCCACCGGTCGCAGCCAGCCCCGTCAGCTCAAGCCATTTGGTGACCAGTGCAGTCTGTTCGGCAGCGAACTCCGCCGTAGTCAGCTTGCGATCGTAGAATTTCACCTCACCGATCGCACCGTCCATGAACTGGGCCGCACTGTTGGTGCCGCCGATGAACAAGGCGCTACCGCCTTGCGCGGTGTTGGAGAAATCCCCTGCGGGGACCGTTCCGGTCACCGAGGTGCCAGCTTTTGAATTCCAGAATTCCAAATCCCCAGTCGCTTTGTCGTAATTTGCTGCAATCACCACGGTATCTCCGGCGCCGATGCTAGCACCGGCGTTCTCGATGGTCACGGAAGTGCTACCAACACCTACACCACCTGAGTCTTGATTGCCGATTATGAGCCTCGGTGCATTACCTGCGCCATCCAAACGAAGCATTAGGCTGCCGTTGGCTGGATTATCGTTGTTGCCGAGGATCGCGTTCACGTTGCCGTCTAGAATGGAATCGACCCGAGCCACCACAAAGAACGAGAAGCCGCTATTACCGTCAGCCGCGCCGGTGCTGGGGGTGAAGTCCAGCAGATTGCTCTGCTCAGCAGTTGGAAGTGGAAGGAGTGTTCTCAACCTGTTGTTAGTTGCACCCATATCCAGAAGATCCAGCCCCGTGGCGCTTTGGATCGCGTCGGGATAGAGTACATCGCCAAACTGTGTACCGTTGCCATCCTCGGCACCTAGGTTGTTGGCCGAAAGGTCATCTAAAGTGATGACTTTGGAAGTGTTGATCGCATCAAAACCCACTGTGCTAGCATCCGACGCATCGTAGTGAGCATAGGTAGGAATCGCAGGCGCTCCCAGCCATTTGGTGACCAGTGCAGTCTGTTCGGCAGCGAACTCTTCCGATGTCAGGACGCCTTGATAGAACTTCGCTTCGCCGATCGCTCCATCCATGTATTGGCCGGAGTTTGGACTACCTCCGAGGAAGATCGCAGCACCCTCAGAGAAATCTCCAGCAGGGACCGTCACGCTCACCGAGGCACCCGCCTTCGAGTTCCAGAATTCCAGATTCCCAGTCGCCACGTCGTAGTTGGCGGCGATCACCAAGGTGTCTCCGGCTACAGGAGCGGGGCTTGCCAACTCAGCTTTAATCCCATCCAAGTAAAACTCGGGTGCTCCGCCTTGGAGACGTAGCACAAAGCCATTAAGTATATCACCACGGTTCGCAAGAACAACATCGCGAATCGTGCCGTCCAACAGGGCATCGACCCGAGTGACGACGAAGAACGAGAAGCCACTATTGCCGGCAGCCGCGCCGGTGCCAGGAGTGAAGTTCAGCAGGGCGTCCTGCTCAGGTGGAAGGAGTGTTCTAAGCATATTACGTCCAGCTCCCATATCCAGAAGATCCAGCCCCGTGGCGCTTTGGATCGCGTCGGGATAGAGTACCGTGCCAGCTGTGGCGTCTGCGTCGTAGGGATTGCTGGAAATATCCGCCAAGGCGGTGACTTTACCGGTTCCGTCCTTCGTCACGTTAGTCGCATCTGACGCATCGTAGTGGGAATACAGAGCAGGAAGTGCCGTGGCGACGTTGGCTTGGAAGCCGAGCGCGGCGGCGCAAAAAATCGCCATCAGGCGTGTAGTGGAGCCGAAACGTTTTAGTTTTCGGCGCGAGGAGTGGTTTATTTCATTCACGAGGGTATGGGGTTATAGGTTGACTGTAAAAAACTAGCGAAATTGGCACAAAACTCTTCGAAATTCGATAAGTCGGACTGAACTAATTTAAAAACTGAAGGGAGCGTAAAGAAAAGGTAAACGTTTAGTCAAGGCCTATTCTAAAAAAACGTTTTGCACCTTTGGACACAGCAGTGGTCAGAAGTTTTATCGAAAATTAAATGACCAAGACCCAGTTAAGATTTATATTGCAGTAGACGAACCACGCAGCTTCTTTAAACGTTTATTCCACAATCTAAGCCCATCGCATCGCATCAAATGCACGCCCCTTTCAGATTAAATTTTTCATTTCGCACACAGTTGAGTCTTTGCGCCTTATTTGTGTTGTGCTTTGCACCACTGCAGGCGCAGGACCGCGGATCGATCGGCAGCATGAGCTTAGAGTCCCTGACGACCGCGATCAAAGGGCAAGAGACAGGCACAGTGCTGCCTTACATGCTGGAATTGGTGAGGCGGATCGAAGCCGAGCCAGACCCGAGGCTCGATCCTCTGCTGGCGCAGTGCTATTCACTGCTGGCGCGCTTCCATTACAATCAGTTCGTCGAATTACGCCAGCAGCCTAATCGCAAGCAATGCTTCGACTTTGCGCAGCGCCTACTGAAGCGCTACCCCACGAATGTTTATTGCGCGGAAGCCCTCACCTACAAAATCCAGATTTTGATGGCGGACAAGGAATGGGACGTGCTCAAGCCTGTGCTGATCGACGGCCTGCAAGGAATCCGTGCAGGTAAATATCCGGCAACTTATCGTAATCGCTGGTTAACCAACCTCTGTCTGGTACATGCGATCAAGCAGGAATGGGCCATCGGCGAGCCACGCTTTCGGCAACTCTACGATCTGACGCTGATTGATGACAAAACACGGATCGAGGCGGCGCTCTACTTAATCCGCAGCTACGAGGTACAAAAAAAGCCGGAAAGGATGCTTGAGTTCATTCCGTTGCTTTCACGTAGCGGCGATGATCGCTATGATCCGGAGCTCAATCTTTCGCTGTTTAAACTCGGCAATCAGTTTTCTGACCAGGGCGATTTCATCAAGGCGAACTACCTTTATTTCCTATGTCTCACGCTTGAAGATATCATCGCCTTCAACCAGCAGAAACTGGCGGAATATGAGTCCCGCCAGAAATGGTATGTGCTCCAGCCGGGTATATTTGTGCCAGAAGACCTGCGCTACGAAATACAGCGCAGCAGCAAATTCGTCGCCGAGCTCAACAAGCAAAAATCCTACACCTCGGCACTCAAATACCACCGAGCGCGCAATCTGGACCGGATGGAGCGCCGTTACGATGCATTCTTTGCGTATCTGCGCTTGGTGCGCGAACATCCCGAAGATGAGAATGCAGAACTATTTCACTACGCGGCTTTCATCAAAGCGAGCGACATCGGCTATATTAAAGAGGTGCTTGAACTCGGAGAAAATTATTTGGCGATGCCCAATTACCGACTCTATCGAACGGCGGTGTTCGTCAAGCTGATTACCGCCTACTTCAAACTCGAAAATTACCCGCAGGTGCACCTGCACGGTCGGCAGTTTATGCGTGAATACCCGGAGCATGCCTATGCATCGAGCGTAGTTCACTTCATGGGCTTTGCCTGGACGCGCCTGGAACAATTGGACACCCTAGAAAGTGAACTCGGTGCTTACCTTAAGTCATACCCGCAGGCTCCAATGGGGCAGAGTGCGCACTATTGGATCGGGATCACGCAAGTGGTAAAGCAAGCATTTGAAAGCGCACGTGGACACTTTCAATTCGTCGTTGATCATTTCAAGGGCGGTGGTTTCTACACCGACGCCCGCTTCCGCATCGGTGTCTGTGACTTCGGCTTGGGCAACTATGCCGCGGCCGAGACCCTATTCAATAGCTGGGTGAGCGACTACCCGAACAATCATTTGCGAGGCGAAGCCGAAGTGTTCCTCGGTGACATCGCCGCGATCAACGCACAGGTGCCAGAATCGCTCGCGCATTATGCTAGCGTCGAAAACTATACCTCAAAAATGAATTTGATCGATCACGCTTACTTCGAAAGCTCACGCCTACTAGAAGCGAATGATCGTCTGGAAGAAATCATTCCGCTACTGGAGGGCTACGCCGAGAAATTCAGCGAAGACGGAAATCTGTCACGCGCCATTTACCGGATCGGTGAAGTCTACGAGATACTCGGCGAGCCTGCGCGTATGTTGGCGTCTTATTTCGCAGCCATTAAGACCTACGGCAACCAACCAGGCGCGGAGGGAGTTGATCCGATATTACTGCGCTACGTTACCAAATACGAAAGCTACCGCGACCGCTATACAGCCACGATCGCCTTTCTGCAGAAGATCCTGGAAGACCAACACTTCCGCCTGCAAATGGTGGAAGATCGCAAAGCCCTACACTTACACCGCCTAGAAAATCCGCATCTCTCAAAGGAGATCGTTGATCTGCTGTTACGCGACGAAACGCTGCGAGCAGGCTTGAGCAGTCGTGAGATTCCACAGACAGACGAGGAAATTCAGCTGAGTGCGCCGGTCCGCTACAACCGCTCGATCCTGCCTGAAGCACAATCCATCCTTGAATCAAAACTCAAAGAGGTGAAAGGCCTGCTGGATCGCTTCCCAACCAACCCGCCCCGCGAACGCTTCACCGAACTCTACTGGGTGGCTAAAGAAAAAGACCAACGCACCCTGCTGTTACGCCTCTTAGTGGCCTTCGATGCATTGAATATGCCGGCACCCGATACGGTGAAAGTCACGGTGAATGATCTGCCCGATGCGAGCCCAGCGACCTTGGCATGGATTGCGATGAAACAGCTGGAGTCCGAACCTGAACTCGCTCGACTCGCCGTCGCTGAAGTACTCAGCAAGCATCCATTTTCCCTGGCTGTTCCCGATGCGCAGCAAGTCCAAGCAGAACTACTGATGCGCGATGGTGACCGCGATGGTGCGATCGCTGCATTCCGTAAAATCATCAATGAGAATCCAGTTTGGCCTAAGGCTTCGATGATGGCGCTTCGTATTGGTGAGCTCTACATGGAAGCGAAACAGTATGAGCAGGCACTGGAACAGTATCAAAGTATCCTGCAAGTGCGTGACTGGCGTGGGCCCGCTTGGGCGGAAGCCTGCTACAAAATTGGCCAATGCTTTGAAGCACGCACCGAAACACTCAAAGCGCATGGCTACTATGAGCGCACCTACCTCTCTTACCGCCAGTTCCCCACATGGGCTGGCAAGGCTCTCTACGCGGATGGCAAGCTCCTCGAGTCAATCAACGAACTAGAATCTGCAAAAAATGTTTATCTCGAGTACATGGCTCTTCCAAACGCAGAATCCCTAAGCAACTTTAATGAGGTGAAACGCCGTTATGATTCACTCAATGTATAAACTATCCACCGGCTTGGCCGTCACGTATTTACTCGCTCTGTCGATCGGGTCGGTGCCACTGAGTGCCCAGATCAATCATCAGGCCGCTACGCTGGAACAGGCCAGGGCATTGATGAAACAGCCACTAGACGTGGTTCAAATCAGGGGCAACACGCAGAGCAAGATGCGCTTGACTGGTATCGAGAACGAACAAGTCATCTTCCAAATTGGCAATGGCATGGGTGAAGCTTCGATCCCGCTCGCTCAGCTTGGTGAGATTTCATTTCGTATTCTGGTCGACGATGATTATAATCAAGCAATCGGAGCCATCGTCAAAGAAACGCTGAATCGACAGCAGTTGAATATTATCCGCGAACGTAATTTTCCGATGGTTCGCTTCCTGCCGATTCCTCGGGAAAACTCGATCTTTCACGAGGCAGTCAAAAAGCTATTCGAAGCCTTAATTCTGACCGAGAGCTACGATCAAGCGCTGCTGCTACTGCAAAATATCGATCTTAACAAGCTCGACCCCGAGTTCGAGCAGTTGGCGATCCGCCTTTCTGGCAAACTTGCCGATGAAGCGGCTTACGAATTGGCTTCGGCCACCCTTGAAGAGATCCCGATTGAATCGATCAACCTAGCCAATTTGAATGCAGTCCTAGAAACAGCTGGTACTATCCGCGACCACGAAAACTATGAGTCCGCGAAGACCCTCTACGACCGTTTGGCCAGCAACCCGGAAAGCCGTGACCTTGAAGCGACCTACTGGTCCTACTACTGTGGGATCTACCTGGGAATGTTTAAAGATGACCACTTGTTCCAACAACAAGTCGAACAAATCAAACCAGGTGAGCCGCTATTTTCGCTGCAACAACTGATCCTCGGTACCTACTACCTGCAAAGGGAGCAATTCCCGCTTGCCATGAAAACGATCAGCGAGGGCGTTGCGTATGCCCGCCCGATCGATCCGTGGATCGCCGAGCTCATGTATCGTTCCGGGGTCGCCTACGAGGCGATTGAGGAAATGCAAACCGCAGCCGCGGTTTACGACGAGACTGCTAAATTCTTTCCGAACTCAAACTGGGCAAAACTCGCCCGCGAGGCCTACGAACGCATACAACTTCAACACTAAACAGACTTATGAATAGACAATCCCAAAAATCCAATCGCGGCTACCGCTGGCTGCTCCTATTACTCTGCCTCAGCTTCTTGCCTTATACGACAATGACTGCTCAGGATGCAGCGCCTGCCACTACTGAGAGCGCCGAACTAGCTCCTGCAGGAGACGCCACACTGATGGGTGCCTTCAAGCAAGGTGGCCTCGCGATGTATCCACTTTTAATATTCTCGATCGCGACCATGGGCTTGGTGATCTACAACGGGCTGTACGTACGCGAAAACGCGATCATCAATCAGGCTACGATCGACAACGAAGTGACACCTGCTCTTGATAAACTCGACTTTGCTGCCGCGATCGAAGCGTGTGATCAAAACAAGGGACCAGTAATGAATATCCTACGCAGTGGACTGCAGACCACAGAGCGCGGCAATTTCAACCCTGATAAGATCGATCAAGCATTCAACGAAGCTGCCTCGGTGGAACTGGCTCGTCCGTTTGTCTTCGTCAACTACCTGCAGGTGATTGCGTCGGTTTCGCCGATGGTCGGTCTACTGGGCACGGTTAGCGGTATGGTTAAAGCATTCCGGACCATCTCTGAACAAGGAATGGGCCGCCCCGAGCTACTCGCCAATAACATTTCCGAAGCACTGGTAACCACCGCGAGTGGTCTGATGGTGGCGATCCCCGCTCTGATCGCTTATTTCTTCTTTAAGAATAAATACGGTAAAATCGCCGCCTCCGTTTCGCAGGTGCTCGGTCGCATACTTCGAGACGTAACAGACCGCCACGAAAATCCCTCCGATCCTTCGGCGTAAGCCTCATTAAGAATGAAATGGGAATTACCAGATAACGACGACGAGCCCGATCTCACTCCGATGATCGATATCGTCTTCCTCTTGATCGTTTTCTTCATGACAGTTGCCAATGTGGTGACTGCTCAGAAGAAACCGATCGAAGTTCCCGTCGCCTCGAATGCCAATGTGCCTGAAACGCAGGAAAACCGCGAAGTCATCACAGTGGTCCCCGATGGTCAGATCTATCTCGGCACGCAAGCAGTCTCGATCGAAGATCTCAAAGCGATCGTAACAGAGGGAATGCGTACGATAAGAGACTACCAAGTACTCTTACGGGTCGACTCCCTCACCCACTTCACTCACACCCGCGATGTGATGACCGCCTGCGCAGAAGTCGGTGCAGTGGACATTATCTTCGCGACCTATCAAAGCGATAAATAGTAGGATATGAAAGCGACTGATACCTATTTAAAAACCAAAGATCGAGTGGATCTAACCGCAATGATCGACGTGGTTTTCCTGTTGTTGATCTACTTCATGGTGACCACCACGATCATGAAGCAAGAGGCTGATTTGGGCATCAAGCTGCCCACCAGTGTCCCTGCCGCACCAGATACGCCACTGCCGGAAGAACACCTAGTCGACATATTGTCTGACGGTGGTATCCTATTCAACGGTGCCCCGCTGGGCGATCCTGCCGGCTTCCAACTGCCCGAGCTAGTCGGACTACTGACACAAATTCGTGCCTCCTCCGAGCGGGCGGGCTTTAAAACCCTAATTCTCATCAACCCGGACGAGATGACTGAGCAGCAGGCGATTGTGAATGTCATGAACGCTTGCGTAGAGGCTAAAGTTACCTCCGTCACCTTCGCCTCAGGCGAATAACCCATTATTCTTAGAGTTATGTCTGATCCCCGTCCATTTTACCTCCGCTGGTTTACCGGAAGCCGCCTGGCAATGGTGATTGGTATTAGTTTAGCCATTCACTTTGTGATTGGCGTCTTTTTTGGAGGTCGCGTGATCTTTGATCGCCTACAGGCCCCCGAACCGCAACTGGAGGCGCCGGCCATTCCAGAAAGCATCGACCCAATGAAGCGGGAGTATAAGATCAAGATGAAGCGCTCGCAACAACAGTCCGCCGCCCCACTGCCGATTCCGATCATCGCAGAGATCCCCTCCGACTTGAGTCTGGATAATATCGACCTGAATATCTCCAATCCACGCAGTGACGTCCGCATTCGTGGTGCCGGAGACGGCGATGGTACTGGCAAAGGTTTCGGCGATGGATTTGGCGATGGTGCAAGCTTAGACTTGGATATTAAGATCGATTTCTTCGGCATTTCAGGCGGTGGCAAACACATCGTCTTTGTCATCGATTTCTCGGATTCTTTAAGGGATTCAGGAAAAGAAATGATTATGCGTAGGGAAGCCACTCGAGTGATCGAAGAGCTACCGCTAGAGGTCAATTTTGGATTAATTTTCTTTGCCGGACCGACCTGGCCGGGCATGGATGACGTTCGGGATTCGGCAGATAATTGGGTTTCGAGTCGTGCCAGTGGCGAAAACGGCGCCGCAGCTGATTCCTTCCGCCCCAAGAAGTGGAGTCGGCTACCCAAAGCCCGTTATTATAGTGCTGATTCTTTCGCACGAAAAAGGGCGCTCAAAGCAATCCGCGAGACCCCCACCCTGTTTGGTACAATCTTTGATGTACCGATGTATATGGCACTCACAATGGATCCGATCCCAGACACGATTTTCTTCATGACCGATGGCTATTGTAGCAATGATCGAGGCATTACGCAAATTCGACAAATGATCCAACAACTTAAATCTCAGGGCAAGAAAATCCCCGTTATCCACACGATCGGATTGGACATCTCATCAAATGATTACCTCGCTCACCTCGATAGTATAGCTGCGATTGGAAACGGTGAGGCTCGTTATGTCACCCCACAGGCTTATCTGAAAAAATATGGAGATTCACCATTTCCGCCTAGCAAAGAGCCCCGTTTTGAAACGGGTGGAAAAATCCCAATGGTGCCAAGGGACGAGTATCCGATCAAATTTGAGCTCAAGTAAGACAACTTGCCTTTAAAACACCGACAAGCACTTCAGTGCCGTTTTACAAATTGAGGCACAGGCTAAGGCAAATTCTATGATTTAGAATCGATACAATTCGACTCGGCCTGTTGTATTGCGCGTCTTGCTTTTTTAGTAGCGTGCGCGCTTTGCTTACTTCGTTGCCCAGCTTTTGCCACTCAATATACCCAGCACGTTGTTTCTTGTAAGCTCCGCTCAATTGACAATGCCTGTCAGCAATGAATATAATATAAACGTTTTCTCGATTGATTCAAAACGAAAATAAATAAACCAATGAGCCCGCCACTTCACCGACTCGCCTTTGCTGTCTGCGCGCTTTTGCCTGTCAGCGCCTCCGCCACTACAGCCTCGCCGACGCAAGACACGCGACCGAATATTATTTTTATCCTGTGCGATGACTTAGGCTATGGAGATCTGACAGTGAACGGGCATCCCTATGTAAAGTCCCCCAACATCGATCGCTTGGCCGCCGAGGGGCTAACGATTCAAAATGCCTACATGAGTTCCGCTTGGTGCGCGCCGAGCCGCTACGCGCTGATGAGTGGTCGCTATCCGGCGCATTATTTTCAAAAGTCCCTTAGTATGGACGCTGAGGCGCCCAACCTTTACCAGCTATTAAAAAGTGTCGGCTATACGACGGCTCATTTTGGAAAATGGCATATGAGCGGTAAAGGGCCGGATGCTCCAACTGCTGCAGCGTATGGAGTCGATGAGGACTTTATCCACAACGGTAAAGTCGAAGGTTGGAGCAAAGAAGAGCGTGATCAACCACACTGGCGCGAGAATACGACTCAGCGCTACGTCGATTTAGCGATTGATTTCATACAAAGGCAAAAATTAACTGAGGCGCCATTTTACCTAAATCTTTGGGTCTACCCGACCCATTCCTACATTGATCCGCGCACCGATATGCTGGAGCCCTATCGCGATCTTCAGGTCGACATTCAAGACTTCGAGAATCCCCTGATGCGGGACTTTCTGACGTGGATTAGCACGCAAGGCGACCTCGAGGCAGCGATGCGCGCCTACTGCTCCGATGTGACCGAATTAGATAATCAGCTTGGCCGTCTGCTGCAGGCACTCGAAGACTTAGGCATCGATGAGGATACGCTGATTATCTTCTCCAGTGATAATGGCCCACCGCCACTCGGAGGCGTTCACAATCGCGGTCAGTTAGCTAAGCGTATTCAAGAACGCCCCACTCTAATTAATTGCGTCGGCTCATCTGGACCGTTTCGAGACCGTAAGATTTCCTTACACGACGGAGGGACGCGCGTGCCGTTCTTGGTGCGCTGGCCCGGCAAGGTGCCCTCGGGGAAAATAAACTCCGAGACGATCTTTACCGGAGTCGACCTACTGCCGACCATCGCAAATCTTGTCGGCGCGCAAATCCCTCAAAACCTCGATGGGGAAAATCTAGTTGCAGCGTTGGCGGGCGAATCGATCAAGCGTAGCGAACCACACTATTGGAACGATCGACCGGGCTGGACCACTGTGCGCGACAAGCAATGGAAGGCGCATCTGCAGAAAGGCAAAATCCGACTTTTCAATATTCTGCAGGACCCGTCCGAGTCGAACAATTTATCTCAACACCTGCCTGAAAGAGCGTCGCATTACCTTGCTCTGCTCGAGGCTTGGGAAGCGGCAGTGCTGAACCAGTAATACGCCCTTCAAGAGCTTAACCCAACATCGAACGCTTCGACACAGCCGGCGGACGACACCTGCAGGAGAGGTTACTATCTAAGCAGATACATTTTCGATGCTTCAGGCGTCGCGGCTGATCGAGCCGCAGAGTCGTTAAACTCGCCAAACGGACGGCCCGGTATCTCGCCAATGTATTCAGTGAGACGCTGCTTGAGCAGCTCAGCAACTTCGGGCATCTGGCTGTAAAGATTGTTTTCCTCGTCCGAGTCGTTGGCCAAGGAGTAGAGCTGATCGTCATCAAAGTAGGTCGGATGGGTATTGGCTGACAGCGAGCCTAGCTGACGGTTGTCGACGTAGTAAGGGCGCGGCTCAATGTGCCTGCCGGTCGCCGTGTTACCCTCAACCCGCTCCCACAGATACCCTTTATCGATCTGAGCATAGATTTCAGGCGTGTAGCGCACGGCCACGTATTTGAAGGTCTTAGTGCGCACGGCTCGGGCATAACCAATCTCGCAAAAAAGAGCATCCCGCACCACAGCGTCGCTGCCCTTGAGCACCGACGCCAAACTGACGCCATCCACCGCACGGGTCGGTAGACTTGCAGCGCCCGTCAGCGCGAGCAGGGTCGGCGCAAGGTCGACCTGACTGACGATTTCATCATAGCTTCGACCGGGCGAGGCGATGCCATTGGGCCAATTCAGCACCAGTGGCACCCGCATACCAATATCATAGAGCGAGGATTTACCCCATACCAGTGGCCCCGAAACCGTCTTCTCACCATGATCGGCAGTAAAAATAATCAAGGTGTCATTGCGAATGCCGTGTTGATTGAGCTTGTTGACGATGGCGGCGAGCGAGTGGTCGAGCCAAGTCTCACGAGCGGAAACGGGATGCTTGCGAGCTGCTTTCACCTCATCGATAATCTGCTGCCGTGAAGGCATGAAGGAGTAGTCCTGATTGGGCAGGTAGCCGGCACTGGTGTAAGCATTGTCGGCGCGCAGCGTTTTGCTTAGATCATTGCGCACCGGTCCGTGAGTGATGGTCGGCGCCATGTAGAGGAAGAATCGCTCCTTGTGATTTTCATCAATGAAATCGAGGGCGCCCTTGGTAATCCATTCTTGATTGTGCACATTCAGGGCATCGCTGCGCAGCTCGACGAGGTTTGCCTTGTAGTAGCTTGCCACGTAGTCGAAGCCGAAGGTCCGCATCCGCTGACAGAGCACACGGTGATTATGGCGCATTTTGGCATTGGTCGTGGCGTCCGTCTTCGGTTCGGCCTTCTTTGGATAAGCAAGCAGGCCCTTCGCTGCCCAGTTATTGGTGTTGTTGAGATCGTCGTCCGTGAAGTGGCCCTTGCCAACGAGACCGGTGCGGTAGCCTGCCTGTTGCAGCCAGGCAGCGAGATTTTGGCCGTCGGGTTCGAGTTCCGTATCAGAGACGGCGAAGCGCCCAACCGTGCCGAGTGGATAGCGCGCGATGAAGCGCTGGCTGGTATTACGCGAGGGCCAGCGACCGGTCATCAAGGCATAGCGCGAGGGTCCACACACGGTCGACGCGGCAAATGCCTCATTGAAGCGGATGCCGGTCCCAGCTAAAGTGTCGAGTGTTGGTGTGAGACAATCACGCCCCTCGAAGCCAAAGAAATGGCCGCCTGCCATATCATCGACATTAATGATGATCACATTGGGGCCAGTCGCAGGAGTCTGAGCCACCACCTCGTAATAGAGCGAGTTTGCCGCCGCGACCAGTTTAAGCTCACGATCAGCGGGAAGGTCAAAGTTGCGGGTGCGAATGCCACCCGTGCCGCTGCTCAGAGATCCATAATTGGCGAGAACGAATCGATCACCTAGCGCGAAGTTACCCCGGTACTTTGATCCGTCGAGTATCCACTCAGAACCGATCTCGAGGGTCAACTCGCCATCCCCAAGTTCAAGTGGACTACTACCGCCGGCATCAGGCAGCGTGATCACTGTGGCTGACTTTCCCAGTTTAAAGGCACCACCTGCGCTGCGCAGAGATACGTTCGACCCCTCGAGCATCAGTTGTACCACCGCTTCTAATTTTTCGCCAATTCGCAGCGAGGCGAGCGACAGACCACCGCGCTCACGAAGCGTCAGGGAGCCATCGATCATCTCTAGCACGGCGGGGCTTTCAGCGGGGACACGGTCAAGGATGACATCATAGCCATCAATCACCGCATCGCCAGCCGCTGGGAGCGTGTCGGAGCTCCAGTTGGAGGCCGTCGACCAGAGATGGTTACTACTGTCGTTATCGAAGTTGGCTGCGCCCGCAATGCCAAGCTGTAGCAGGTAACACCCTATAATTAACAAAGGTTTCAGTTTAAGAAGCTTCATGTGAGGAGTTTAGTGATTTTAAAAGTGCTTAAAAGCAGGGGATTGATCCAACGAGGCTGAATGGTTAATCGATTCACCTTTTTAATCAAATACATTGCAAGGACGAATTCAGATTTGACCTTGAGGATGGTTCTTCATGTTTATTCTTGGCCACCGCCAAGCCCATGCGCGACCTATCATCTTTGCGCTAGCTTACCCGTGTAGGGACTCTTGGCGAACCTTTAGGCATGAGTTTTTTCCTGCGTCCTCGGCATCGCTATCAACCAAGCTCAAACAGTCGTTTTTACAAAAGCGCTGCGCTGGCATTGAGGGAGATCCGGTTGCTTTAAGATAATCTGATTTATTAAGAAATTGACTATCTCAGCAAGGCTCAGTTTCAAGCTGGAATTCGCTGCAGATCAATACCGTACTATCCTCCATTTGGCTTGCTCAGATAAACGTTTATACTTAACCGTCATGGCTATTATATAAAAATGAAAAAATACTTTCTAAGCTTGGTTCTGAGCACAATCTTTTGCTGCGCGCAGGGCGATCCCGCCTGGCAAATCGTCGAGACGCAGCACCCCACTAGCGAGCTAGTGGTCTCTGGCTACAACGTGATGGATTTTGGAGCGGTCGCGGATGCGGTGACGGATTGCACCCCTGCCTTTCAGGCAGCGCTCAACAAAATGGCCAGTCATGGGGGAGGCACCGTATTCGTCCCCGGGGGTGCCTATGCGTTTCGAGGGCGCCTTAAGATTCCCCCTTCGGTAACCTTGCGTGGAGAATGGCTGGAGCCGACGACACACAGCGCACAAGTCAAAGGCACCGTCCTAGCTGTTTACACCGACGCAGGTAACGCAGACGCACCACCATTCATCTCGGTCGACACCAGTGCGGGCGTTAAAAATTTGGCAATTTGGTATCCGGAGCAAAACGCACGCAGACCCATCCCCTATCCTTTTACCCTGGCGCAATTAGGACAATTAGATAACGCCACTTTCGAAAATCTAACTCTAGTCAATCCGTATCAGGGGATCCGTATCGGCCCGGGCCCCAACGAACTGCACTACCTACATAATATTTACGGCACCCCGCTAAAGGTCGGGATTAGCTATGACTCAACGACCGATATCGGGCGCCTCGAGGAGATAAAGTTTTCTCCTTATTACTGGCTAAAAAGCGGACTTCCTCGCCCGCCCGCAGCGACGGACTTACGCGATTGGTTGCGTCTAAATGCGGTCGGCATCCACATGATGCGCAGCGATTGGGAATACGTGGATCGGGTCATCGTCGAAGGCTACAACATCGGTTTCCGAGTCACGGAAGGTGCTCGCGGCGCGGCCAACGCTCAGTTTAGACGCCTGATTTTGCGGGATTGCGAAATCGCCCTATCCGTCGACAAGACGAACCCTTTCGGGATGGTATTTACCCAGTGTTACTTTGAGGGGGATAGGCACGCTATCTTATTAAGCCCAGAGTTCGAATCGGCTGTCTTATTTTCAGAATGCATTATCACTGGAGAGCGTGCCTTAGAATCCAAGGGCAAAGGAGTGGTGCTCATGGAGCAATGCACAGTGAAGAGTGGTCATATCGAGATGGCAGAAGGCAGCCTGTCGATGGTTGGAGGTTCGTTAGAAAGCGCAGGCAGTACCGTAAAAATTGGAGCAAGAGTCAGCGGTGCATTGTTCGCTGGAGTCGACCTAGCAGGTGGCAGACGCTCCATCCTCAATCAAGCGGGCAAGTCCGTCGTGCAGTTCTCGGAAGAGCGAATTGAGCTCGAATCGATCCCCCGCTTCCCGGATCACGACAAGCGCACTTACAAGCCAAGCACGAATCGCTTTACGGTCGTCGCGCCCAAAGGCGAGCAAGACATGACTAGCGAGATTCAAGTAGCCATGGATACGATCGCTTCAGACGGTGGTGGCACGGTGTTTTTGCCGGGAGGCAATTACACACTCTCTGGCAACTTAAACGTCCCCAGCGGCGTCGAGTTGCGCGGGATACATGATGTGCCGCACCATACAATGGGCGGTGGCAGCATTTTGCACATCTATCCAACCACCGAGGCCCCCACGATCACCCTACAGTCCCAAAGTGGACTGAGAGGGCTATCTTTTCATTATCCCGACCAGGATATGAATAATTTGCAGCAGACCCCCTTCCTCATACAAGGCCAAGGCAGTGAGCTCTACATCATTAATGTAAACGTCGCGAATGCCTACAAGATCCTCGATCTGATGAGCTACCGCTGTGACAAACACTTTGTCGATTATCTCTCCGGCGCTCCGATTAAGACGGGGATCGCTGTAGGTGGTGGCAGTCGCGACGGGGTGATCCGTAATGTACAATTCAACCCGCACTATGCGCGCAGACCCGCACGAGGTAATCCGCTATTTGCGCCTGCCCGCTTCGAGAAGCTCTGGGACTATCAAAAAGAAGAACTAGTGGCCTTCATCGTCGGCCATACCGAGAATCAGTTTTTCTATCAAAATTTTGTCTATGGCTGCCTGTACGGCATGCATTTTATCGAAGAAAGCGGCGGCAGCCCGCGCAACTGCATCATCCATGGCCATGGCACCGATGGTGGCAAAGTCGGGGTATTTTTCGAGTCCGGCAGCGAACACATCACGATGATCAACTCCGAGCTCGTTGCGATGTCGACCACCAACAAAGTCGCGATTAAACTGGGCAGTGAGTTCAACGCGACGACCGTGCTCATCGGCAGCTTAATTTGGGGCAATCCCGACTATCTGGCCGTCGTCGATGGAGGCGTTCTGAAAATTCAAAACCTGCATGCCACTCGACACGGAAATGGTATTTTGGCGAACGGCGGAAAAATCGAAGCACGCAACCTTAATTTCCTGAGTGGCAAGGGTGCCCACGTGCAAGAAAGAGGCGGCAAGGCACTTTTGGAATCCGTCGTCACGCAAGGCGCACTTCGCATTGACGGCAATCAAGGCACCGCCCTCTCTATTGAGCGCTACTAGGCGTGCTTGACGGAACTTTCGGCACACGCTGAGGAATCGCAGTGAAATTCACCCGACCGACCCGACCGCCTGGTTTCGGGCTAATGATGTAAAGCATCCGTAGGTTTTCAGTGTATTGAATCAGGCCTTCAAACACTGGCAGCGGATCTTCGCCCTCCGGCAAGCTGACCATCATCGCTTGCTGGTGAGTTCCATCCTCAACGTTGCCTGAAACGTCAGTGAAATTTTGCTTCTTAATCTCGTAAACCTTATCGTCCAACTTCAGCGCGATGGTGAACGGTGCTAAGTTTAAAAACCGGTAGGTGCCTGCGCTGAAAGTGCCCCAGTTATCATCAATTGCAAAGCACCGATAGGCCTCTGCTTCACTTTCCCGCTTTGACATGATGAGCATATACTGACGGCTGTTAGCTGGCAATTGGCACTGCGCGACCTGTTGGCGCAAGGGATTGCCCGCCGCATCCGTTTGACTGAGTTCCCTGAAGAAAACAATCGGTTGTTCACCGCGGTACATAAATGGCTGAGAGCGCTGATTTTTAAATGCGTAGAGCGACTTTACTTCACCCGCACTCTCGTATTTAAGGTCGAGTATCCGACTATCCAGCGAGAGCACGGTAAGTTTGACGGCGGGTTTTTCGGTCTGCGCACAGAGGGTTGCGCCGAGGAAAGTAACAAGGAGTATCAGTGTATGCTTCATGTAATTAAAGGAGTGAATGCTGATTAAACCTCGTCTGCTGACAATTGACGGATCGAGAGCACCTTAAAACGTCTGCCGAACGACTGAGGGTCTCCACTTGAGTCCAATGCCGTCCAATAATTTGGGTTCTCAGGTGAGTCGCTGGATGGATTCACTGGTTCAGGAAAGCGTTGAACGATCGCCTCATACCATACCTTAGCCACCACTTGCCCGCTGATCGGATCCAAGCTTTGACCGTAGGAACGAATACGAAAAGTATCGCTACGCACAGAAATAAACGAGCCAATCGCTTGCAGCACATCCGCCTGCATTAGGTAGGTGGGCGCCGACATGCTGGCGGAACCGTCGCTGCCATCGGCCAGCAGTATATTCTCCGGGTGAGGAAACCTGCCGTTGTCGGCATCTTCGAGAGAGCCCTTTGAAATAGCTGAGAACGATGAACTCATGCCATTATTCAGGCCGGCACGATTGATCGCAGCTTGGATGACGCCGGTCCGCCCGAAGTCGCTGTTAGTGAGCTCCCTGTTGACGAAGTCAGAAAGTGACAGAAAGGGATGATTAGGGCTAGTCGAGGCAACTCGGTTGCGGATTTCCGCCACAATTTCAGTCGCTAGACTTTCGATTTCGGAGTCATTCAATGAGCGGAAGCCCGCCCATTCGTCACCATCGCTGCCAGAAGATCCGGTAGATTCGCCCGCAACGGGTTGGGTAAAGCGGGAAAACGGGGTATGTCCGGCGGTGAGCGGCGACTCTGCAGCTGCTCCCGATTGATAGATCGCAGAGTCCCGAGCGCCGGAAAGAACCGCGCGCCATGCTGCCACCGAGGTTGAGTTAACATTAAAGCTCCCCTTAACCATCAGGTTTTCAGCCGCCCGAGCAGGAGCGACCTTTTTAATACCCTCTTCATCGAAAAGTTTTGCGCGAAGCTTTTGTGCCTCCTCGCTCGCGCTTGAGTAGAGACTCATTCTCGAGTTGGGCAGTGACTGGTTACTAGTCGTGACGGCATCAAACATATCCGAGACGCTACTTCCAGATTCATCGTAGTCATCCCTACCAGCGTCATAAGGGAGGGAGTAGCTGGAAAAGAAATAACTATCCCAAAGAGCCTCATTCATCAGGTAGGAAAGATCATAGAAAATACGCTTTTGCTCATAGTAGTTTTCGAAGGTGGTAAAAACCTGATTCTTTGGTATGTTTACCGAGGCCAGCGAGTTGCCTACAGCCAAGGCAGGCATATGGGCATGAATGCTAATGTTGGCATGCTGTAGCTTGCCAAGTGAAAGGACCGGACTAGTGGGCAGTTCAATCAGGACTGGGTTAGTTACGCCCCCATTCTCTCCGTCGGTGGGGCCCCATCGTGTATAACTATTAGCAAGCCCTGCAACTCCATCCCGATCCATCACCACATCAGTGCCCGGCTCAAGCTTGGGGAAGCCACTACTGTTTGCGATAAAATCATCTGCTGGCAGCAGGTTTTTATTATCTTTTACTGGTGCAAGGGGATTCGATCTTGCAAAGGCAGGATAGCGAACATCTAGCTTGTCATAGTTTGCAGGCTTTAATTGAAAATCAAAAGTCGCTGTGGGGTATGAATTCTGCGATGTATTATACGTGTTAATAAAGTTTTCCGTAATATCTGGACGATCGGAATCAGGAAACATACGGGATGCACTCCCTGGTTTTTTTGAAAAAGATTCCCGTCCAGGTAACAGCAGCGCCGTGTCAACTACAGCGGCCAGCGGCCAGCGGTCACGTAGGTAGATGCCGTCAAAGGCTGAATTACCACTTTGCTTCAAATAGGTCGCTGTGAAGATAGCCGTAACACTGTACCGGTCCGTTTCGTGGTAGGGTGGATTGGTCAAAGCCTGATGCATCGTCCCGCCATGAACATTGAGGGAATAATATCCGATAGGTCCGGTCAGAGGTGGGATCGGAGCTGCTGCGGGACGCTCAAAAACGAGTGCACTTTTTGTATCTGGATTAGCAAATTTATAATGATGCCAAGCAGGATTTGCTCCTTCAGTAGCAAGTTCGACGGTAGCTCCTGGTGTGTTTCCGTAATTATTTGCCGCATAGGTCTTGATTGCACCAGGTGCAAATGAGCCGCTACCCACCCGAATCTGGCGTTCACTTTCTTGCTGAATAGTGTTATCTGTAGGATTACCATTATTACTTTTGTAAAACGGCTCCAGTGCCCCACTTGGGTCTTCTAGGCTGTATTGGATGTCGAAACCAAAACAATCAACCCCGACTTCAGTGTGATCAATCGTGACATTGTAAGGATTATGCAGCACAAAAGTCTCACGTGTCATTTCATTCAAATGCACATAATCTGTACCTGCTGCTAATACAGAACCGTTGTAGGGCGAAAACCAAATCCCCATTTCAGCGACAAAACGAATCATATATGGCATGTAATTGCCCGTCACCATCACTGGCATAGTGGTGCCGCTCGCGCTGGATCCACCACCCCGCAGTGGATCTCCCGTAATACCCAGTCGCAAGGGGTCCGCATCGCGCATTGCGAAATCCAGTGCTGATTTGCTGAAATCCGGATGTGCATGTCGAAATGGCTTAAACTGTGTTACCCCTCCTCCAACTGGGCCATTGTCATATCCTTGATTGAAGAACTTCGCCTTACCACCTGCGAAGAGAATCGCTGGTTGTTTATCTAAGGCAACAGGGGAACTCGTGAGTTCAGAACCGAGAGCGAGTGAGGGCTCGCCATGATTGACATTTGGCCCAAATACGCGCGCGGCCAGCGTCGGAGCCGTCATCGGCTTGTCCATCAGATGGTAGAGCCGGTAGTAGTCGCGCAGCAGGTGCCAGACCGGGCCATGGGCGGTCCCTTCAAACGCAGGACCTTCAAATTCGGAACTTTTAAATTCAAACACGGGCTGCACGCGGCCAAAGCCTGGGGCGTTGATGGTGGACGCACCTCCAGCCGCAAATTCTGAGGCATTGAAATCGCCATCGCTCATCTCAAAAGCCAGTGACAGGTCTTTTTTAAGGCCGCCGTTTTTTACGTCGGCGAGGACGCCATGGCTCCAGGTGGTAAGATCGTAGAAGTAATCCTTGGAAATGGAATCGGTTGCGCCCGGAATGAGATCGAGGTCATCGAGTACATTGAGTTTAGACAGCGGGATGACGGGCTCTCCAGCGTCCGAATATAAATCCTTGAGCCCAGCCAGCGCGGCGGCATTGGCAACACTGGAACTACCCGCCTCGAGCACCGAGCGCTGCTTATTCTCTTGCTGGTCGCGGTCGAGATTAATCCGCGCCTTGGTTCCTTCGTCGCTGACCCACCACGCATATTGGCCGACCGTGCGGCCATTTTGCTCAATACTGGTATTCGTAAGATCGATCACGACTTGCTGATTCAGGTCATCCGCGACACCGTTTTCGTCTTGATCTGTCACGGATCCTACGCCCACAAGAATCACGCCAGAGGATGGCTCTTGTTTCTCATAGTCAGTCTGAAATTCACCGTTACTGTCGACCGCATCAGAGGCCAACCAAGTAATCAAGTCACCCTCCTCTTGCCCTAGGCTGGCTACATCCGCAGAAGCCCACACGCCGACCGTGTTGCCACGTGCGGAATCAGCTTCAAATAAATTGGCAGTAGCCGAAACCCGCTGGTCCGGCCCCAGCGTCTTTTGCAGCTCACCCAATGCCATTTGCATGCCTAAATAAGCATTTAACTCGGCTTCGAGTCGTTTTTGGTTGATCTGTGCGGATGAAATTTCGACTTGGACTAAAGTGGAGATCGACAGTATCAGTAAAAGCACAAAAGCCATCAGCGATAGGCTGATCACCAGTGCAAATCCGTCTTTAGGGCGGGAATTTTTGTTTTTATGGACTGTGGACAACATACTAATTGAAAAAACGTTTAATCTTGTAGTGCGCATACTTAAACTGGTATTATTTGCGAAATCAAGAGAATAAACGTTTACTCCAACAATCATGAGGCTGACAATATACGACGTCATTTGAAATGACCGCTACAGACTCATGCTGCAGTTTAAAACTCAATCAAGCATCTCACTTGATTGATAAAACACAAAGTCGATAAATGAATGACAGATATCACAGGTGTCACTTTGGTCCCTTGCAGCTACAAAACATCGATGAAAAATAGAGAATTTATACTAGCGTTGATGCTGTTGGCAGCCGGAAATGTCTTTGCGCTGACGGCGAAAGAACGCGCGGATCAAATTTACGCAGGACATCCGAACATAGTCCGCGATCTGCAATATAAGGCGGTGGCAGGCTTCGATGACCTCGAGCAACTCTCAATGGATTTGATCCTCCCGGAAAAGAACCTTTACGCTGAGGGTGCACCAGTCGTGCTATTCATTCATGGCGGCGGATGGTCGGGCGGTGAGCGCTATGTGCTGGATCGTACTACATTCAAATCATACACAGATGTAGGTATCGCCGTCGCCTGCATTTCCTACCGCTTAGCCAAAGACGGTAATTCGGCGCTCGATTGCTTGATCGACTGCAAAGATGCTGCGCGCTTTCTGGTCAAGCACGCCGAAACATACGGCTTGGATCCTAACCGTTTTGCAACGCGAGGCCACTCCGCCGGCGGGCACCTTGCTTTGAGTGTTGCGCTGGTTTCCGATCAGGCAGCTTTGCTCCGCGGCGACCCCTCACTGGCAGGCTTTACCCCCAGATTTGTATCTGTGGTCGCCGAGGCCCCTCTAACCACCCTGTTCAACCCAGAACAGGCAGATAGTTTAGGCACAATCACGACGAAGCCACAGGCGCTGAAAAAGATTCTCGGTGGCACGAGTGCCGAGTCGCCACCTCCCGAAGATCTAATCAATAACAATACCCGCGCAGCATTCATTGCTTCGTTACAATCGGAGGCACCCATTGAGCAAGTTGCCCGCGTGCTCAGCCCTGAATTCTGGCTGCAAAGCAGTTCTCCGGCTATCCTGCTGGTTCACGGCAGCGCGGATCCGCTCATATCGGTACGCGGTGCCCGTTACTTCAAGCGACTGGCGGACGAGCGCGGCGCGAAGGTGGTCTATGTTGAAGTGAAGAATGGCAATCATAGTTTTCGTTCACCAGATCCCCAAACGACGACTAGCCATTCACTTAAAGAACTCCACCAAGGCAACCGCGAGTTCACGATCAAGAACATGCGTTGAGTTAGACACCCAGACTAATTCGCCTCTCTATCTCATGCGGATAACGCGGCTATTTTGTAACCATGAAACGTATCAGTATAACATTTCTCGTCATCTTTGCGATTTCCATCGTGGCTGGCGGGCTGGCGCCGCGAGCACTCGCTGCAACCAATCCAAATATTATTATTATTCTGGTGGATGATATGGGGTATGGAGATCTGGCTTGCTTCAACCCAGAGTCCAAAATACCAACGCCACAGATCGATAGGCTTGCAGCCAGTGGGATGCGCTTCACCGACGCGCACGCGCCGGGCCCTCTATGCCATGTGTCGCGCTACGGCTTGCTGACTGGGCGCTACCCCTTTCGCACGACCTTTGAGTGGCAGACCGAACCAGTCATCAAGGGGGATGAAGTCACCATCGCCTCCTTTTTGAAAACTCAAGGCTACCAGACCGCCATGGTTGGAAAATGGCATCTAGGATTTAAGCAGGACGCCGAAGACGACTATACCGGAGTGTTAACCGGCGGCCCGATCGACTGTGGTTTTGAGAGCTTCTTCGGCATCCGTGCGTCCACTGACATACCGCCCTATTTTTACATTCGTGGAGAGCGGGCAGTGCTGCCGCCGACCTCAACAATTGAGGCGAACAACAGTGAGGGTTGGTTCCGCAACCAAGGCAAATTCTGGCGGGGCGGCGCGATTGCGCCCGACTTAAAACTAGATGACGTACTTCCACGTTTCACCGAAGAAGCCATCGGCGTGATCCGAGACTACAAAGCGTCGAAAACAAACAGTCCCCTCTTGCTCTATTTAGCCTATCCGGCACCGCACACGCCGTGGTTACCCTCGAAGGAATTTGTGGGTAGCACGCGGGTCGATCTGTACGGCGACTTCATGCACATGGTCGACGCGCATGTAGGCCGGGTTTTGAGCGCGCTGGAGGACGCCGATATGACTAAAGATACTCTGGTGATCTTCACCTCTGACAACGGTCCCACTTGGTATGCGGCAGACCGAGCAAAATACGGGCATGATTCCGCGGGCCCTCTGCGCGGAATGAAGGGAGATGCATGGGAAGGCGGGCATCGGATGCCATTTATCGCCAGTTGGCCAGGTCGCATACAGGCTGCTTCAACGAGCGTACAGACCATTTGCTTTACGGACCTGCTCGCCACCTTCGCGGATATAACAAATACCGAATTACCGGCAAACGCAGGCGCCGACAGTTTTAGCGTCTATCCTGTCTTGGTTGGCGAGCAAGCAGAGGACGACCCGATCCGTGGCCCCATCGTGATGGCGGCAAACAACACGATGTTGATTCGTTCGGGTGACTGGAAACTAATCGACAGCCTCCGATCGGGCGGGTTCTCCCAAGAAGCAGCCAACAGTAGCGATGGCGCTACAGGACAACTGTATCATTTAAAGGACGATCCGGGCGAACGGAACAACCTATGGTTGCGCTACCCTGAACGCGTCGCAGAGCTTAGCGAACAACTTGCTCAGATAAAACGAGAATCGAAAACTCGAAATTAAGGCGATTGTTTGGATCGCAGCAGCAGTCAGTCGCCATTCATCAAAAAATAGGCAAACTTACCTATTTTAAGCTAAAAAGAAAACGTTTAATCTTGCCGTGAGCGACCTTTCTCTGCAAAACTTAGATGTTCGACAGTTAGTAGTTCAAAATTCCCAGATTTAATCGGCAGAGCCATCACACTACGAGCTGGCCGCGATTTTCACCGACCCCCACGTCAATACCCACGAAGGCGCTCCCTAAAATTATCACTATGCATTTCCCTTCCTTGTTTCGTCGTCTCCCAGTTTTAGCTTCCGTTGTTTGGCTTGCGTTCTCCATCGTGCTTCAAGCTCAGGTCACCGTCGATTTCAGCCATAGCAATGGCACCGCTGGTGCTGCACAGAACACCGGGGACATCACGCTCGCCTTCACGGTCGATGGTGCTGGCAATGTGACGCTGGATGCCTCCTGCGCCGATCCCGATCCGGTCACCTACGTCGATGAGTTCGACGGTTCAGTTGGCACGGTGAGCGACCCCAACATGTGGGGCCAGAGCTTCTCGATTGTGCTCTCGGAATCTGGTTCTGGCAGTTTACGGATCGACAATACCGGTAGCGGTCTTGCGTCCCAAGGTGGCAACGCCCAGATCATCGACGCAAACGGGGATGGCGATAACGAGACCATTACCGCAACGGTTACAGCACCAGGGGCCGATTTCCTCTTACAGAGTGTCAACTACGCTGGACTCACAAACGGTGGTATTGCGCTTAATAGTACGCCCTATTCACCATCCGGCAGCAGCGGCACAGTCGACGTTTCGGCACAAGGCGTTGACGAAACTTTTAGTATTGAATCAAGCGTGAGCACCGTCGGCCAGGGCTTCAAGCTCAGCGGCTTCACCTTTGACTTGGTGCCAACCGCCTCAGATGTGGCGGTGAGCTTCGCTAATAGCGGCACCGGCTTCATTAATTTCGTTACCCCTGGATCTGCTTCCGCAACCATCACTTTAGACTTCAGCATCGATGGAGCCGGCGTGATCGCCCTCGACGCCTCCACAAGTAGCACCAATACAGTTTTCCAAGCTACGGTTGATGAATGGGACAACGCTTCAGCCGGCTCCGTCAGTGATGCCGCATTGCTGGGGCAGAGTTTCAGTTTGATCGGAAGCCGTAGCGGCGGCACTGGTGGTCTTTCGATTACTGAATTAGACGGCGGTGGTATTGGTGTGCAGGGCGAAAAATCGAACCGGATCGATGGCTTGAATTACGGCGCGGACAACTTGAGCTCGACGCCGGAGACCCTGACTTGGACCCTGACCGCGCCGGCGGGCGTTGCTTTAAACCTAACCAATTGGTCTCATGCGGACGGAAACGATGGGGACATTGAAGTCTCGAATGGCAGCATCGACAGTGACTTTCCAAACCTATCGAGTTCAGCAGGCACAAACGCACTGAGCGGCATCACCCTGGTCGATGGCGGTTCGTTGACCTTCCGCGAAATCCCCGACATCGGCTTGACCACTGGCGCCGCCATCGCCGGTTTCTCTTTCTCCGTCACTGCGGTTTCCAACAACCTGTGGACCAATCCATTGAACTGGAATCCGAACGGAGTGCCTGCCGCTCCGGACGATGCGATTATCAACGGCTTCGATGTGATTCTCGATAGCGCCGTGGAAAGCGTCGCCGCACTAACAATTCTCGACGGCTCGCTGACCATCAATAGCGGCGGGAGTGTCTCCATCGACTCCATGAGCATTGGTGCGGTGCTGGAATCGGAAGTAAGCCTGGTCATGGCAGGATCTTCGGCTTCCCTCGCTCACACTGGCAGCGGCGTATTTACCATCGGTCGCTCCGCCACGGTGACTACCCTTCCCGATAATAGCGGCAGCAGCCCGCTCGAACTGAACAGCGGCACGTTGGTTCTCGAAATCGGCTACGAGTGGATCCTCGATGGTTCCAACTACACCGGAAGCTTTAATCTCGGCGATCAGTTCGTCCTCATTAATTTCGGTAGCATGACTGGCCCTGGTTTCGGCAGCGGCAATGAAGACGGCTTCACTGACACTGCCGGTTTCCGCACTCGCAACTTCGATCTGCCTGCCGACCGCAAGCTTCAATTGGTCGCGACCGCGACTTCGATCTACTACGAGGTAGTGGCGCAAACTGCCGCGACTGGGCCAAACATAATCATCATCAACGTCGATGACATGGCCGCGGGTCAGCACTTCGGCTTCGACTCCGATCGCGCTGTCAACACACCCACTCTCGACGCTTTGGCGAACACCGGGATCAATTTTACCGAGGGCTTCGCCGCCTCGACGGTCTGCGGCCCCGCACGCTACTCACTGATGACTGGCCGTTGGCCTTCGCGCAATACCAGCGATCAGTTCATCGCACGTTTCCCCCTGGATACGCTGGGGCGTTTCGCCGTGGCAGACACTGAGTTCGAGAGCGATAACCAGAACCTGGGTGCCTGGCTGCAGCAGGCCGGCTACCGCACTGGCATGGTCGGGAAGGGCCACTTCACCGACGACGACCTTAACAGCACCGGTAACTGGGCAGCCAAGGGCTTGCTCACTTATGAGAAAACCGCCGACCCCGCGACCGACACCACGACCAACGCGAAGATCAAGCACAACCACCGCGTGCTTTGCCAGCGGATGCGCGCCTTCGGCTTCGACTACGTTTCCAGCTATTACAAGGCGAACCTCGCCGAGCTCAAAAACGACGCGCTCAACGTTCACAACCAGGAATGGATCACTAAGGGAGCACTCGACTTCATCGAGGAGAACAAGGATGAGCGCTTCTTCCTCTACATGGCGCCGACCATCAACCACGGCCCAGTGCGCAACGACCTCAGCAAGACGCTACTCGCCGACAATCGCTATACCAGTGCGGGCTACCTGCCAAATGCGGACTACTCCTTCATGCCCTCCCGCCAAGCGATCATTGCTGAGGTGAACGCTGCTGGCAATGAGGAGATCTCCGCCCGCGAAACCTGGCTCGACTACTCGATCGCCGCGATCGTCAACAAGCTGACCGCGCACGGCATTCGCAATGACACCTTGATCATCTTCACCTCTGACCACGGCGAAAAAGACCTAAACTCGACGCGATCGGGACAGGGACCAGTGATTTGGGGTAAGTCCTCACTCTTTGACCTCGGCATGCGGGTGCCGTTGGTGATGAACTGGCCCAATGGTATCACCTCTGCTGGGCGCGACTATGACGAGATGGTCAGCCACGTCGATCTTGCCCCTACCCTGCTCGCCTTGGCTGGCGGGGCTGGAGCCTCCAGCCTGCCGACTCGTCCGGTCGATGGCGTCAGCCTCGTACCGGTATTCGACAGCGCTAGCGCTGCGGCAGTGCGTAGCGACCTGTTTGCCGAGATCGGCTACGCCCGCGCCGTACGCACCAAGGACCGTAAGTACGTGGCCGTGCGCTACACGCCCACGATCTACACTCAGATCGACAGCGAATTTTTGTGGGAACGAGTCGAGGGCAACACGGCGACTGGCGAATTCACCGAACCACGCCCCTACTACGTTAACAACCGCCAACTCGGCTCGCTGGCAGCCAACTCTCATCCAGAGAACACCTACTTCGCGGACGATCAGCTGTACAACCTGACGGCCGACCCCTCCGAGGATGCTAACATCTACGGCCAGGAACCTGCCACTACCTACGATCTCAAGAAGCGCCTTGCGAACTACATCGGCGGGATCCCGAATCGGCCGTTCCGCCAGTTCGACGACGGCTCGACAGAGTTTTCGCTCGCGCCTGTTTCAGCACCCAGCGCACCCGCAGCCCTGCAAATGCAGCTCACGGGCGTGAATTCGGTGCAACTGGATTGGTCCGATGCGGCTAACAGCGAGCTCGGCTATATCGTCCGCAAGACGGTCGACGGCGGCGCCCCGCAAATCATCGCTGAACTGCCGTCCGGCTCGACGAGCACAACTGCGGTGCTGGATCCCGGTGTCGAGGACATCGTGATCGAAGTCTCAAGCTACAACGCCATCGGCGACGCCTCTTCTACAGTCGACCTGCTCGCACCCAACTCATGGCGCTTCCGCACTTTCGGGGATACCGATCCTGAACTGGATGACCCATCCAGCCAATGGAATTCTGATGCTGATGGGGATGGGCAGAGTACTTTAATGGAGTACACCTTAGGGAGTGATCCACTAGTCGCCTCCTCGGTAGCGCAAGTGCCGACAATCGAACTGACTACGGATGAATCGAACCAGTATCTCGAACTCCGCGTCAACCGCGATGAACGCCGCACGGTTCAGATCAACGCTTCGGTTTCCTCCGATCTCTCCGATTCTCAATCCTGGGATAGCGTTGCTGTCACTGTGGTTGAGAACGCCGCCGATCACATACGCTTCAGAAGTACGACCCCAGTAGGCAATAGCTCGCAGCAGTTCATCCGTGCTGAAATTGTTGCGCCGGCACCTTAATCCTACGCAACGCTGTTTGCAAAGTGTCAATTAGCACGAAGCAATTACCTCTTCTATTTGAGTGGTCGACAGATGTGGATACAAATCAGTCGTTTAATGATACAAAAACAGCTCCGACCCCAAAGAGCCCTTAATTCAAAAAGTCTTCTTATCCTGCTGATTAGCATGACCCTGCAGGCGGGTAATTCGAGCATGCTCTTTAGCCACGAATCAGCGCCTAATGACAACGTCGCGTGGCTGAAAACCAACGGCGAGCGGCTTGCAGATGGGCAAGTCCTTAGGAAGCTTAACGTTATCATGGTTGTGATCGACGACTTGCGGACGGAATTAGGCTGTTACGGGGTTGAAGAAGTCCACTCGCCAAATATTGATCGGTTCGCAACCAAAGGCATGCGTTTCAATCATGCGTACGCACAATACCCGGTCTGCAACCCGAGTCGCTCATCATTCCTATCTGGGTTAAGACCGGAAGAAGTTGGAATTCTCTCCAATACGATTCCTTTTCGACGCATCCAGCCGGACCTAATTGCGCTCCCTCAGTTGTTCCGCAAAAATGGCTATTACACCGCAGGCATTGGCAAAATTTTCCACCTAAGCGTTGATAAGGGCGCAAAGCCTACGCTTTTTGAGGATCCCCTTTCCTGGGATTATTTCTTTGATGCACTCAGCGGCACCACCCGGCTAGGCCGCCAAGGTACAGGGCGTAATTTGACCAACGGCAAGATCCCTTGGGCCACATGGAAAGCAGCCGAAGGCGATGACATCGACCAACCGGATGGCATCAATAATCAAGAGCTGCTGAAGGTGCTCGAAGCACAGCATGATCGCCCGTTCTTCATCGGCTACGGCATTCACAAACCACACGACCCCTTCATTGCCCCGAAAAAGTATTTTGAGTATTATCCCGAGGGTCATACCCAACTAGCCAACGAACCGGCGGATCGATCCAAGCGGGTTAAAATGGCGATCCCTAATGATCACCAATTTGCTGATTTCACCGACACAGAACGCAGAGAATTTAAACGCGCTTATCAGGCGGGTGTGAGCTTTGCTGACGCTCAAGTTGGAAAGCTGATGGATCTGCTCGATCACTTAGAGCTTTGGGATTCGACCATCGTTATAGTTATGGGAGATCATGGTTACCATCTTGGAGAACATGACTGGTGGAACAAAGTCACGGTATTCGAAGATGGGGCACGAGCGCCGATGATGATCTGGGTTCCGGACGCTTTAGGCATGGGGCAGCCGACCGACAGCCTGATGGAGTTTATCGATATCTACCCGACTCTGACTGACTACGCAGGCTTCGAGGCACCCCACCACCTTTCTGGCATGAGCCTGCGTCCGATTTTAGACGATCCACTTGCGAGCGTAAAAGAAGCTGCATACACTCAAGTGACACGCGGCCCCAAAGCAATGGGACGCAGCGTACGTACGCCGCGCTGGCGATACACGGAGTGGGCACATGGCAAGCATGGCGTCGAGCTCTATGATCACTTAAAGGACCCTGGCGAGTATTACAATCTGGGCGATAACCCTGAATATACCAATGTTGTTAGCCAGATGACAGAGCTCTTAAGGCTAGGTTTTCCTACCAAATAGTACGATAGCGTGGAAAATCCTTGATCACTAGACTTTTCAAAGCTTTACACAGTATTAAAGAGAGGAGGATTAAAGGGTTTGCATGTTAGGTTAGCCTTTTGTTTAACCAACATTATACTTATGCTGCAGAATGGTTCAAAACGTATTACATCGATTAAGGAAATCGCTAAATTAGCGGGCTATTCAATCGCGACTGTTTCTAACACTTTAAACGATAAAGGACGGATTCGGCCAGAAGTTCGCCAACATATTTTAGATATTTGCCAAAAACACGGCTACATCCCCAATTCTGCCGGCAGAAATCTGCGCCGCCAAAAGAATGAGACGATTGGCCTAATGTTTTACCCCTCAAGTTCGGCGATTTTTCGTAATGTCTACTACGCGGAAATTATGGAGGCACTGGAATTTGAACTGGAGCGCGCTGGATACGACCTGCTCTTATCTGGGCACGACAGCTCCATTGAGCCTAACGTATCTCCACGGTTTCTGCGCCAAGGTAAAGTCGACGGAATCATTCTATTAGGTCGATTCCCCCGCAAGCGAGTCGTAGATCTCAACGACTACGGCATCCCCTTAATACAGCTAGATGGCTTTCGTGAATTATTAAAGGTCGATTATGTCACGTCTGACGGCTACTCGGCCTCCGAACAGATCGTCGATCACCTGGTCAAACTGAAGCACCGTCGCATAGCCTTTGTGGCTTATAATCATGAGGATACCAACGCAAACCAACGTGAAGCGGGATTCCTTGCTGCGGTCGGGAAGCACCATCTATCCTTTGCCGAATGTAAAAACATACGGGATATCGGCAACACCACGGAAGCGTATGAAATGATCAAGCTTATGCTTGAATCGGAAACCCCGCCGACGGCAATAGTCGCAGTTAATGATACCCTCGCGGTTGAATTGGTCGATCTGCTACAAAAAGACGGCTACTCAGTTCCGCAAGATGTGAGTGTCTTCGGATTTAACGATGACGCAGATAGTAAAAAGTCCAACCCGCAAATCTCGACCGTTCGTATTGACAAAATCAAGCTCGCGCAAATTGGTGCGAAAATGATTATCGATCGTATTGAAAGTCCCGACCTCCCTCACCAAAAGGCCTCACTTCCGACCGAGCTGATTCATCGTGATTCGGTGGCTATAGCCAAAAGCTAAGGCTTGAGGCCTTGATGATTGATTGCTGATTCCCCTATTTCAACAGGGCTTAGCAGAAAAAAGGGATTTGATACCGAAAATTAATATTTTCGATAGCCTCAATTCCGCCAGTTTTAATCTCATCGATCAGGTTTTTGGGCGCATTTGATTTTGCCAGTCATCCGACATCTCGGAGACGTCAGTGTCGTCTTGGTAAAAGGTTTTGAGTTCATCTAGCTTCACCTTGTGCGCATCAATCAAATCGGAATATTCCGGGTTGCCGTACAGATTGTTAAGTTCCTTCGGATCGTTTTCCAAGTCATAGAATTCCCATTCTCCGAATTGGTAAAAGTTGATGAGTTTATAGCGCTCGCTGCGAACACCGTTTTGCCTCGGCACCATATGAATGCCAGGGTGCTCGAAGTAATGATAGTAGATGCTATCGCGCCAGTCGTCGACGGTTTCCCCTTTAAGTAAAGGCAGTAGCGAGCGGCCTTGCATATCGTCCGGAATAGAAACTCCCGCGATGTCGAGAAAAGTTTCCGCATAATCGAGGTTTTGAATCAACTCCTTCGCACGGGAACCGGGATCGATCACCCCCGGCCATTTTACAATGAATGGCATCATCAGAGACTCTTCATACATCCAGCGTTTGTCATACCACCCGTGATCACCTAAATAAAAGCCCTGATCGGACGAATAAATCACAATAGTATTACTACTTAGATTTAGCTCTTCTACTTTCGCGACGAGTCGCCCCACACTTTCATCAACACCCTTGATGGTGCGCAGGTAGTTTTTAACATAGCGTTGATACTTCCAGCGCAGCAGGTCTTTGCCACTTAGATTTGCGGCATGGAAAGCGACATCCTTCGGCCCGTAGGCTTCGCGCCAGACACGCATTTGCTCGTCGCTCATGCGTTGCATGTTACGCCAACTTGAAGGATCTTCGCTTTTGCTTCGCTTACCTCGCACAAAATCAGGGGTCAGATCGACAAACAAGTCATAGTTCAGATGCATATAGTCCTTAATCGTAACTTCCGCATGCTTTACCGGTGATGCGTTGTCCTCCCAATTGTCAAACAGAGTCTCTGGTTCCGGCATTTCAATGTCATCGTAGACCCTAAGATGACGGGCTGCCGGCATCCAATTGCGATGGGGCGCCTTATGCTGAACCATTAGCATGAATGGCTTCTGCTCGTCTCGTTTGTTTTCGAGAAAGTCGACGGCCATATCGGTCACGATGTCAGTACAGTGTCCCTGGATGGTTATTTTACCATCTTTGGTCAAAAAATCGGGGTTATAGTAAAGACCCTGGCCAGGCAGTACCACCCACTCATCAAAGCCTTGCGGGTCACCGCTAAGGTGAGTCTTGCCAAAGACCGCGGTCTCATAGCCAGCAGCTTGCAATAATTTGGGGAAAGTCTGCTGGTCCCAGTCAAAACGGCTGCCGTTGTCCCTAAAACCATTAATGTGACTGTGCTTGCCGGTCTGGATCACTGCTCGGCTGGGACCACAAATCGAGTTGGTGCAGAAACTGTTCTCAAAAAGCATGCCCTGGGCCGCAAGTTTATCGATCTCTGGGGTGGGATTGACCGACTTCAGCCAGCCATTGTAAGCGCCGATTGCATTTGGGGCATGGTCATCCGTAAAAATAAAGACGATATTTGGACGCTGTTGATTAGCTTCGATAGGCAAACTGACCGTAATCAGGGCGATGAGAAGCAAGGGACGAATAAATCGCAATATACGCTGTGCTGTATTCGCTGAGCTGGAGTCGACTTCAAGCATTGTAGGCTGGGCTGGCATGTAATTGGTGGTTTAAAGGGAAATATTCAGCAGAAAATGAAACGTTTAAATAAGCGAAGGGCCTTGTCAACTTACCAGTAGGCCTCGTTGAATCTTTACTTGCGGCAAAAATTTAACCAAGCAGATTCAAAAGACAAAAACAAATTACTGCCCAATTGTAAAATTTGCGCTTGAGGATATAGTTAAACGTTTTAATCATGTGTGCAATGAAGACACATCCTTATTTTAAAAATCATGTACTCAGCGAAGGAAAATTATGGGTCGACGATGCGCATTGCTTTGTAAAAACCGGCAAGCCACTGCGTGATTACTCCGACGCGGCAAGTATCCAACTTCTAATTGAAGATCTTCCAACCATCGCTGCAAAAGGTTACAACAATTTAGCGCTTAACTGCTACTGGCACCACTTCAACCCATCCGGCGATGGCCAAATTGAAGTTTCGCTAGATCCGCTACGAAAACTCATCAAAGCAATCCAAGCGCACGGCATGTATGCAAGTCTTTCGGTGGAAACCTACGGCGTCGGTGGTGGACAAATCCCCGCGGGTTTCTGGGAAAAGCACCCAGAAGACCCTCTGGCAGTCAACCACTTAGGAGAGCGTGTCTCAGATACTGAATATGGCTACGGCAGCAAGGTGCCATCACTTTTTTCCAAAGCTTATCTCAACGCGTCTCGCCTCTACATGACAAACCTCGTGGCGGCGCTGGGGGCTGAAAACTTTCTTTACTTTGAGACCACGGTTGAACCTCAGTTCATGGGTGCGCAGTGGCTCGATTACAGTAACGAAGCGAAGCGGGCCTACTCTGAATGGCTAGGCCAGAATACAGCGACTAAAGCCATGCCCTTTCCTGAGTCCCTGCCAGCCAGCGAGAAATTCTGCAAATCTGTCGCATGGAATCGCTTTCGCGCTCAAGCGCTGGCCGACTGGATCAACCAGGACTCGCAGGCGCTGAAGGCGGGTTCCGGAAATGCTGGGCTATGGATTGCTTCCGATTATCTGGATGCCGAAGAGCACACCATGCCACAGCGCTGCGGTGACCCCCTCGAGTTGCTCCGCAATATGACCGAAGTCGACATCATTCAAGTCAACTGGACTTGGTGCAATATCGCCCGACAGCCCAACCAAAAAGCGTATGATCGAGTCCGTAAAGTCATGGCGGAATATGGGCGTGACTGGGTGATCACTGAACATATGACGATTAATGGCTCCGATTACTTCGAAAGCGACATGCTAGGACTGATCGAAAACACGCTTAAAAACGGAACTCTGTTCGGATGGGAGTTCGTTGACATCGCAGCGGATCGCGACAGCGCAGTAACCAAGCCAAATGATGTATTGCCGGGCGACTTCAAACCTCAGCACTTTGCCGTTTATGATGCTGACTGGAACCCAAAACCCGCCATGGCTGCCTTTGAAGATAATTGGGCATATTGGATGGCAAAAGTGCAACAATCGCCCCGCGTGCCCGTAAAAAGTTGAAGCGCTCATTTTCTGCATTAAATCCAAGAATATGAGAAATAAATACATTCCCCCGCTCTTCGCCTCATTGATACTGTGCTTTTCCGCCTGCGCCAGTGGGGACAAAAGCAGTGCGGTTGTCGATGCGGCCCAAGGATTGAGCGGGAAAGTATTTGCCGGCTATCAAGGCTGGTATCGCACTCCAACTGACGGCTCTGGCTTAGGCTGGGAGCACTATGAAACCTACGACGAGGAATTCAAACCCGGTGAAGCCGGCATTGATTTCTGGCCGGATATGAGCGAATTCACTGAAACGGGAAAATACGCCACCTCCTTCAAACATCAGGACGGGAGCACTGCTTACGCTTTCACCTCACAGAGTGAGACCACGGTCGACCTGCACTTTAAATGGATGAAGGAATACGGTATCGACGGGGTCTTTCTGCAACGCTTCGCGCACGATGTGCTAGAGGGTGGACACCACCAATGGGAACTGCTGCAGCCATCTAACAATAAGATGGCTGAATATGTGCAAAAAGGCGCTCAAGCACATGGAAGATCATACTCAATCATGTATGACCTTTCCAGCATACGACATGGGGAAATGCCAATGGTGATGGATGATTGGCGTGGCCTCTGCGACCGCCTCGGCATTCTCAAAGATCCGAACTACTTACAAGAAAACGGCAAACCACTGGTCGCGATTTGGGGTGTGGGGTTCCGCAACCGCGCCTACACCATAGACGAAATTTCCACGCTCGTTGAATTCCTCAAAAATGACCCTGAATATGGCGGCTGCACTGTCATGCTAGGAGTGCCAACCTATTGGCGCACACTGGAGAGAGATGCAACCGACGATCCAAAGCTGCATGATCTCATTCGCAGTGCTGATGTTGTATTGCCATGGACAGTTGGTCGCTTCGGTGGTGCCAAGACTGCGCTCAAGCGCGGCATCAACTACGTCACACCCGATCAAGAATGGTGCGATGCAAATGGCGTGCATTACATGCCGCTGGCATTCCCTGGCTTCAGTTGGGGCAACCGCTACAAGCACAAGAATGCGAAGTATGATCACATTCCACGTGAAGGCGGCCAGTTCCTCTGGAATCAAGCAATCGCTGCCAAACGCGCGGGCGCCGACACCCTTTACATCGCCATGTTCGATGAAATGGATGAAGGCACACAGATCTTCAAAACCACCAACGATGTGCCCATCGGCGCGAGTCCGTTCTTAACCTACAAGCCACACGAACCAGATTATTACCTTCGTCTGAGTGGTGCGGTCGGCCGCATGCTACGCAATGAGATACCCGCGACTGACACACTTCCTGAAGAGTTATAGCCGAGTCTCATTACTCGGCCCTCTAGCCATACCCTGCGCCATTTAGTATCTTTCATTACATCCCATTCCCATAATATTCTATGACCTCACTCAACTTTATCGATAGTTCGATCATCATCATCTATCTCATTATTACTATGGGGGTGGGTCTGATCATGACTCGTAAGGCTTCACAAAGCCTAGATAACTACTACCTCGGCGGACGCTCCCTCCCCTGGTATATGTTAGGGATGGCAGGTATGGCTAATTGGTTCGACCTAACCGGCACAATGATCATCACCTCTTTCCTCTACATGCTCGGACCGAAGGGGCTGTTCATTGAGTTTCGTGGTGGCGCGGTGCTAATTCTCGCCTTCCTTATTTGCTACACTGGTAAGTGGCACCGCCGCTCTGGTTGTATGACGGGTGCCGAATGGATCGCTTACCGCTTTGGTACTGGAACCGAAGCGAAGTGGATGCGCTTCTTCAAAGCCTTTATGACCGTCGTTGCAACCGTCGGTATGCTCGCTTACCTAATACGGGGGACGAGCCTGTTTGTCGGCATGTTTATCCCCATGTCCCCGGTGATGGTGACCGCAGGTATTGTCGCATTCTGCACACTCTACACCATGATGGCGGGCTTCTACGGGGTGGTTCTGACCGATCTGGTGCAAGGCGCGATCGTCTTGATTGCCTGTGTGATCGTCTCGGTTATTGCCTTTAACCTAGTTCCCAGTATGGATGCACTGGCCGAAGTCGCACTGTCTGTGACGGGCAATTCTAGCTGGACTTCGAGTATGCCAAAGTGGCAAACGGAAATGCCCGCCGGCTATGAAATGTATCAAAGTCTGATTCTGTTCGCGGCATTTTACCTAATGCGCAATATCATTGGCGGCATGGGCACCGGCGATGAAAGCCGCTATTTCGGCGCGAAAAGCGACCGAGACTGCGCACTGCAGTCGATGCTTCAAGGTGTCACAGTTGCCTTCCGTTGGCCGATGATGATGGGCTTTGCGATCCTAGGACTGTTTCTGGTCGATCAACTGCTGCCAACAGGTAACAAGTCGATGGAGGCCACCGCTATTGTCAAAACCTACCACCCGGACATCGAGCAAGGCTTCTGGCACGAACTCACCACTGGTATCATCAATTCACCTGAAGCATACGACCCTGCTATGGTTCAAGGCCTCGAAAATACCCTTGGCGAAGAATGGCAAAAACGCCTGCCGATTGTCGGCTATAATGGCTCTGTCAATCCGGAGCAAATCCTACCTGCCGTGCTGTTAAATAGTATTCCAACTGGTCTGCGAGGGCTGCTGATTGTCGCCATGCTGGCAGCCATGATGTCGACCCTAACCGGTGAAGTTAACAAGACATCCGCGCAAGTAGTGAAAGATATTTATCAAAACAGCCTGCGCCCAAAAGCGAAGAATCGAGAACTGATCATCGTCGCCTATATCTCTACTGCTGCGATTGTCGCAGGGTCGTTCTGGATGGGGATCTCCGCCAAAAGTATTAACAGCCTGTGGGGTTGGATTATCATGAGTCTGACAGCCGGTGGCCTCGCTCCTTACGTGCTGCGCCTCTACTGGTGGCGCTGTAATGCCTGGGGTCAAATCGGCGGCACTGTCCTAGGTGGAATTGGTGCAGTGACCCAGCGCATTATTGCCCCTGAAATGTCTGAGCTTTATCAATTCGGTCTCATGACAGGGCTCTCCTTCGCAGGCACGATCGGCTTCTCTTACATGACAGCACCAACGCCGATGCCCATCTTGCGCAACTTCTATCGAACCACCCGCCCTTTCGGCTGGTGGGGACCGTTAAAAGCGGATACAGAACCAGGCTTGCTTAAGAAATGGCAGGCTGAACATCGAAACGATATTATATCCGTTCCATTCGTGATGACGGCGCAAGTCACTATATTCCTGATGCCGATGCAAATTATGATTAAGTCCTACTCGGCCTTTTTCATGACCTTGCCTATCTTCATCATCGCAGTGGTCGGCACCTATTGGTTCTGGTGGCGCAATTTGCCACCAAAGGACAATCCAGGCACCGACCGCGCCGACCCGCTCGCTCAGATTCACGAGTAAGTATCTTGCTTCAGAAGAACCGAATTTGTACGCGTGCGGATTCGGTTCTTCAAGCGTATGACTTGGCGACTCCTCAGCAAATTCGAATGCTTATCGACGTTGCATTTAGCTAGACCGACGTGTTCTAGCTAGAATCGTGTCGCTTGGGATCGATACGTATTAAGCGTAACCTTTAAGCGTTCGACCATTTCAGGATGATCTTGAAGCAAGTTCGTCGTTTCGGATGGATCTTCGTCTAAATTGTAGAGTGCAGGTTTGCTTTGCCCCTTGGTCGCATTTCTCATCGGCAGCGGAACACCGTCGGGGTAGCTGCTATCAATATATTTCCACTTCCCATCGATGATTGAATGTAAGCCTGCGACATTGCTGCAAATCATCGGCAAACGTGGCTCTTGAGATTCACCCACGAGCGTCGGAGCAAAACTGATACTATCCGGCGCATCTGCTACACTCGGTAACTGGCCGCTGACCGCTTCCACTAAAGTTGCATACATATCAACGATATTGACTGGCCGATTACTGATAGTGCCCGCGGTAACTTTACCATCCCAGCGCACGATTAGGGGCACGCGTAAGCCCCCTTCATAGATGGTATGCTTATCACCCTGGTTGATTCCATTTGGAGTCAACCCAGCGGCGATCGCGGTATTCTCGGGACGAGTTTTTGAATTACCGGGAATGTCGGCACCGTTATCCGCAGTAAAGATGATGATGGTATTGTCAGCAATCCCTTCATATTCGAGCGCTTCAATGAGACGCCCAATCGATAGATCGACATCCTGAATAAAATCGCCGTAGGCGCCACAACCACTCGAACCTCGCATCGCTTCAGAAGGTACGATCGGATGGTGCGTGGCAGGATGTGCAAAATAGAGAAAGAATGGCGCACCGGGATCACTGCGATGAGTTTGCTTGATCCAATCAACCGCTTTGTCCGTCAAATATTCAGACGCCTCTTCGCGCTGACGCTGCGGCGCATCGAAACCCACGTATTGGCCACCATAAAAACTCTTGGCATAGGCGCTGGTTTTCTGGGAGCGGAGGCCGTAAATAGCATCGTTTTCGATCCATACTCGAAGATTGTCGTCCAGATTTTGCGGCAGACCAAAATGATAATCAAACCCTACATCATTGGGACCGGGCGTCAGTTTCTCAGTATATTGAGTCGGCTTTTTATTCCCATAACCTAAGTGCCACTTCCCAATCTGCGCAGTCGTGTAGCCCATCTTCTGAAAATACTTCGGCAGCGTCATGCGGTTCGTGTCCACAACCATCGGATCAAACAGGTTGACCACGCCAAAAGGTAAGGCCGCGCGCCAGGCATACTCCCCCGTCAAGAGCGCGTAGCGTGTCGGCGAACAAATCGAACCGGGCGCATTTGCTCGGTTAAACTTCAAGCCCTGATCAGCCAAACGATTCAAATGGGGCGTGCGCACCAGCTTCTTGGAGGCTCCGTAGGCATTCACATTGCCCACACCAAAGTCGTCGGCCATGATCAGTACGACATTCGGTTTAGCGATGGCTGTGATTGCTACAACAAGACTTAATGTAAGTATACTGATATGCTTCATGGTGATTTGAGGTAAAAAAATTAACACCGAGAACATCACTGCCTCGCGGATGAATCATTAAAGTTGTTAAGAACGCTGTTTGATTAAGCCAAGTAAGCTTTCAAAATCTTCGCTGTACTGACTGCACAGCCCGCGGGTTCCGGATTGATCTATATTCCCACCGCCAATGCCCCAGGCTTGCATTCCTGCTAGGCGTATAGACGCAACGCCTGCACCACTGTCTTCGATGCCAATCGCAGAATGACGCTCGTCATAGCCCATCCCTAGCCCCACGCGGAAGGCTTCAGCATAAAGCCAAGGATGTGGCTTGGGAGATAGCTCGCCCAGCGTACCGGCTTGCCCCTTGCGCAAGGCATGACCCGCAGTAATAATCGTGTCATAGAAATCGGCAGGGTCACCCATATTCAAAGTTTTGAAGGCATCGAGGATTTCAGGATAAGCTTTTTCGTAAAGCCCCGAGGTCACCAAGCCCAACTTGAGGCCCATCGCTTTTAATTCTAACAGAAAGTCTTTAATGCCTGGCGAGGGGCGGAATGCACCGGGCTTACCTTTACCATCTAAAATGAGCTGCATTTCACGGTGGGTGTGCTCGAAATAATACGTCCGTGCCACTTCAACCGATTTATCGGGGCAATATTTAGTCACGCAATATTGCAAATGCTCTGAAACCGAATGCCCAGAAACATAGGGTATATCGGCATCCTCCAATTCGAATTTACTATCACCCATCAGACTCGCGACACTCAACTGAATGATCCAAATCCAAAACTCCTCGCTGTGCACCGTCGTACCATCCAAATCCATTAAGATTGCTTTTAGCGGCGCTTCTTCTGCGACTGAATCAACTGGATAATACGCTGGATACCCCATCGCAGAGTTAACCAATGACATGGTGTGATCTGCAAAACCTATAAATTCAACCTTACCATCACCCGTGCCAGCAATGGCGACCACCCCACTCTCCCCGACCCTGAATCGGTTGTCAGAACTTTGCTTCAGTGAAATTAAGCCTACTTTTTCAGCAGACTGACCTAAGTTTGGAAATGACATAGAATATAGTTGATGTTTTACACTTTTGATAAAACGTTTTCGTCTTAGCATACTTTTCAGTCAAACACTATTTAAATAAATTAAAATTCACGACGCATGGGCAAAAAGAAAACAAAGACCGCGATAGTCGTCGCACACACTCACTGGGATCGCGAATGGCGCTACCCCATCTGGAAAAACCGCTCCCTATTGATCGAGTTCATGGATTGGCTGTTGGAGATTCTGGAGAATGATCCCGACTACAGTGGTTTCCTGCTAGACGGACAAACGGTCTGTATCCAGGACTACCTCGAGATCAAGCCCGAGAACAAGGAGCGGATCGCCGCACAAGTGCAGGCGGGCAAACTCGCCATCGGCCCTTGGTATACTTTACCCGACCTTTTCCCGATTGCAGGCGAATGCCTGGTGCGAAACCTGAATAAAGGCATACGCTTCGCTAAAGACTTGGGCGGGCACAATCCAATCGCCTATCATACCTTTGGATGGGGGCAAACGGCCCAATTTCCGCAGATGTATCAAAGCCTAGGAATCGACTATGCCGTCGCGGCTAAAAAAGTTTCTAAGGAACGCGCCCCAAAGTGTGAGTTCATATGGACTTCACCGGACGGGTCTGAACTACTCACTTCACGCCTCGGCCACTTCACCCGCCAAAACGGCTACTTCTATCTGCACTTTCCGGTGCGCTTGAACAACATTTACGACGACAACCAATACGCCTGGGAATGGGGTAAAACCGGGGTCGCCTATCATCGGGCTAACAGTGAAATCGCCCGCAACGACTACTTCCGTATCGACCGCGAGGACGGCTACTTCAAAGAAAACGTCAAGGATGCCGCACAACGCACCTGGGACAATATGGGCGAAACCTTGGTCGACGACTACCGCCTGTTGATGTGTGGCTGTGACTTTTCGACACCCAATCCGTACCTGCCCAAGATGATCGCCGACAGCAACGAAGCCATCGACGATATCGAGTTCAAAATGGGCTCACTGCAGGAATACTTTACAGAGCTGGAAAACCGTATCGACCGCAGCCAAGTACCCGTAGTCGAAGGCGAACTCCGCGATGGCGAACCATGCGGCGCCTCAGCCAATGCACTCGCGACCCGCATCCACATCAAACAACTCAACAAGCGTGCGGAAAACGTCATGATCCGTCGCACCGAGCCTCTCGCCGCCGCCCTCTCCGCTCTCGGTGGCGGTTTCCCTGAAGGCTTTTTTAAGCGAGGCTGGGAATACCTGCTAAAAGCCCATCCGCACGACTCCATTAATGGCGTCACCCAAGATAAGACGGTCGACGACAACATCTATCGCCTAAATCAGGCCATCGAAATCGGCGAGACCATTTACGAGGATAGCATCGCGACTTTACTCAAGCGTCTAGACCTGTCCGCCTTCGATCAAGAAGATCAGTTGCTGCTGTTGCACAACCCACAACCACGTCCAGTCAGCGAAGTGATTAAAATCGTCGTCGACACCCCACAGGAAAAAAGTGTTTGGGCGATCGGAGTAGAAGATACCGACGGCACCAAGCTGGGTGTCCAGCAAATCTCGCGCGACGAGCACATTCAAGCAGTCCACGATATTGAAGCGCGCCCTTGGCCTTTCTCGGTGGACCGCCATTTTGTCTATCTCGAAACAGGTGAGATTCCAGCCGGTGGCTATAAAGTGGTCAAAGTTACTCACGAGTCCAACTATTGGCGCGAGGAACAATGGTGGCCCGCAATGCGTAAGAGCGCGGGCGCTGACATCGGCGAGAGTGCCCACCGATTGGAAAACGAATTTCTTAAGGTAGAGGTCAACCCCGATGGCACTTTCGATCTGACGGATAAAAACACCGGACGCGTGATCAAAGACATGCATACCTTTGAAGACGAGGGAGATACCGGCGACTATTGGGCCTATTACGCCCCATACAACAACCAAACTATCAGTAGTCGCGGCTTCCACTCCCGAATTTGGCTTGAGGACAACGGTCCTCTTAGTGCAACCATCGGCATTGAAACAGTCATGCAGATACCGGCCAAGGCCGAGTATGGTGAAGTTAAGTTCCAGGGCTATGGCAAACGCAGCCAGGACCTCGTTGATTTGAAAATTATTTCGAAGATCACCCTGAACAAAGGCGACAAGCATCTAAAGGTGAAGACCTCCATCGACAACAAAGCGAAGGATCACCGTGTTCGCCTATTGATTCCCACAGATGTTCAAGCCGAGTTCTCCGATGCCGCAGGACACTTTACCGTCGACCGCCGTGGTGCCGTGCATGAAAAAGATGCCGACGGCAAGTTCTACCCGGAAATGGCACTACGCCCAATGGCCGAATTCTGCTCGGTCAGCGACGGCGACAAAGGCCTCTCCGTGCTGAATAATTGCCTGACCGAATTCCAGCTTATGCAAGATGAACGGGGCACCCTCGCCCTGACATTGCTTCGCGCCATCCGCAACCGTATCTGCACCGAGTCTCGCGTATCATCCGAGTTCCCGGAAAAGCTTGGCAGCCAGATGTTGCAAACGATCGAATACGAGTATGCCATCTATCCCCACAAGGGCGATTGGATTGAAGGTAAAGTCTATACCGAAGCCGACAAGCTGAACGCGAAGGTTGAGCCCGTGCAAATTTCGATGAATAAGGGCGGCGACCAACCGATTGCCGCTTCACACTATGCCATTGATAACGACGCCGTGGTCATGACCGCTTTCAAGAAAGCCGAAGACCGCGAGTCCATCATTCTGCGTCTGCACAACCCGACCAACGAGGAGCAGTCAGTGGCTATTTCTACAGGTCTTCCTTTCAAACAGGCATGGCTCAACAATCTCAACGAGGAGCGCGGCGAGGCACTAGAATTTACGGATGGGGCGCTACCGCTATCGGTTCCGCCTGGCAAAATTATCACCATTGAACTGAAATAATAAGGTCTCCCATGACCTAACTCCACTAGCCTTTACACCAACGCTTCGGAACGTAAGCTTACTCAAAAGCTTTGTTCGACTCAAAAAAAATAAAAAGATGGAAGAGAATAAATTTAATTCAAAAGGGATGCTAATCGGTATATGGTTATCATTTATATTCTGCCTAATATTAGGCGGGATTGATATGCTCTTTTACCCACTTAATGCGGATTCATCAAGAGCCATGACCTTCATAACAATGTCAAATCCATTTATTTTTGTATGCTGTATGTTTATGTCATTTAGAACAAAAATCATAGCACAAGATGATAAGATCAAAGAACTAGAAGACAAAATAAAACAAATAGTTTAACCAAGCAGTCGATTGTGACCGAGGAACGCCGTCACAATCGACTGATATACAGAATAAATGAACGAACCAAATACAAACGATGAGCTAGTCAATCTGATCTTTGCGTTGATTTACCTAGCGACCCTTGTCCATGTTTTTCTCGAATCCAAGAGAATGAACGATGCACCGTTTCGGAACACACTCTTAGTTGCGATTTGTGTATGGCCTCTAGGATACGCACTTTGGATTTTCTACTGGCCGGGAACATTTTGGAGGAAACTCACCGGAAGGGGAAAATTAGTATCAAGCCTACCATTCAAATTTGACCGAATGGACAAATCGGAAGTATATCCAGACGCGACTGAAAAACCTCGCTAACGTTTCGCGCTAGAGCTGGATGTTCTGCTAACAAAAAGAAATTCCATGAAAAAAATTCGACCAACTTACGCCATATTGTTCAGTCTCATTGGTCTGATTGTACTAATCATTTGTGAGCTTGTTCGATTTGACCAACTCAGGGACCGCGATGTGGTCCTATGGGCACCGATATGTACGATTCTGGCATCGGTGCCTGCGATCATAGCCACGATGATGCTGCATTACAGATGCTGGAAAGCAATACCAGTTGATATTGCCCGGACAACCCCGGGCGCTGCGGTCGGCTTACTTTTCGTTCCGTTCTTTAATTTCTACTGGTATTTCGTTTCCTATGCAGGTCTGGCCGAGGATTGCGCCAAGGCACTGGGCTCGAGAAGAAGCTCGCGAGGATTAGGAATTACACTTGGTATTCTCTCGATCACCTGCTCTACCTTCATTGCTTTAATCCCATTGATGATTATTCCGCTAGGAGTTACCTATTTTATAGTCTGGTTGGTGTATACACTTAGGATAGTCGCTGGCGCCAATGAGTTGACAGCGCAAGCTTCAAGCTCAGCAGAACAAGGCGTCGATCCTAACGCCTGAATCGCTATGAGTTCAATCTGCCATGACTGTTCATCCACTAACTCAGAAATTCGGAGCGCGCCCTCGGTCAGGCGTAGGATGTCTTCGACGTTCGATGCAGAAAGAATTCACAGAAATCTCATCGTGCCTTCATGCTGATTTGACGAAAAAATGCGACTATTTTTGAATGAAAGAAACCGTTTCAACGCCAATCAAGGGGCAGGAAAATCCAGCGCCTCCGCTGCCCAAGGCCCCGCACCGCAGGCTTTTGCTCAAGGTCTGCATCGCCATCTTCGCACTACCGGTGGTGTGCGCCCTGATCCTGTTCCGGATCTATGGCGTCGATACACACCATCAGAGCCGCGCAGGCATCTGGTGGCCGGAAAGAGGCCGGAATCTGATCCCACCCACCGCCACCGAGATCACGCTGCGGCGGGACTTGCTGGATCACTACGCCATCTACACCGCATCGGAGAGGGATCTCAACGCATTCCTCGACAAACGCTTCGCTCGCCCTGGGAAGGTCCTCGATTCTTTCAGTCAGAGACGGCCCGCGACCCCCAAGAAAATCGGAACTGTCATCGGCCCTCTTGGATGGGTGGTGACAGAGGATACCGTCTTTTATGGCTACTCGGCGAGCAACGGCGGTGGTCACAGTTACTATCACGATACGAAAACCGGACTGACTTATCAGGAGTCTGCATACTGGTAGGTCTCCAGCGATTTTTCGCAGTTGATGAAGAGAAGGGAATCATAGAGGCACGCCCATCCGAACATCTAAAATCTGGACACCGAACAAGGCGTCGCTCTCATTATTCAAAGCACTATATCAGCCGAAGAAGAAAAGCCCGAAGGGGATCGAATTGGAGGAATTGAACTCTACGGCAAGCTGATGGATACCGAATGAACCAATCACGAACAACGAGTTTAGAACCATTCGTACTGAGCAATGTCGCTATCGTGGCATCGCTCATACTATACGTTATTTTTGCAGCTTTATCTCAGGCTTCTGGAGAGCGTCCAAATATCATCATCCTACTGACCGATGACCAAGGTTACGGCGATCTCGGACACCATGGAAATACCGATATAAAAACGCCCAATATTGACCGGTTTGCACAAGAGAGCGTCGTTTTCGAGCGTTTTTATGTGAGCCCCGTCTGCGCACCTACCCGTGCGAGTCTCCTGACCGGACGCTACAACTACCGGACAGGAGTAACGGATACATGGAAGGGCGGTGCGATCATGCATCAGGACGAATATACGCTGGCCGAGGCTCTCAGCGCCGCGGGCTATGTAACCGGTCTCTTCGGCAAGTGGCATCTGGGCGACAACTATCCCTACCGACCGCAGGACCAAGGTTTCAGGAAAGTCCTGATGCACCCCGGTGGAGGTATCGGTCAGCCCTCCGACGTCCCCGGCAACAGCTATTTCGATCCGACTCTACTCGAGGATGGCGTAGGGGAAAAGTTCTCCGGCTATTGCATGGATGTTTATACCGATGCAGCGCTGGAATTCATTGAAGCCAACAGGGAGTCACCCTTCTTCGTTTATTTAGCGACCAACACACCTCACACACCGCTTCAGGTCCCGGAGAGTTACACAGCGCCTTATCTGGCAGCAGGACTACCAGTAAAAACCAGCAAAATCTACGGAATGGTCTCCAATATTGACCACAACTTTAAACGTGTCCTCGACAAGTTGGACGCCCTGTCACTGAGCAATAACACAATCGTTATTTTCATGAGCGACAACGGGCCAAAAATTTTCTCAGAGAGACGCCATCGCGCAGGGCTGCG
>Ga0206129_10000569_pt1 | contig 56270 bp, 61 predicted proteins | sample Helgoland_Spring_8_FD_148616 | JGI IMG/M metagenome (GOLD analysis project Ga0206129, IMG submission 148616) | Pelagic subsurface seawater microbial communities from Kabeltonne, Helgoland, North Sea - Helgoland_Spring_Bloom_20160502_2 | ecosystem: Environmental > Aquatic > Marine > Epipelagic ...
TGATTTACTAGACAACGTCGTCACTACACATGATCCGTGTCGAATCCATGCCGGCTGAAAAAAAAAATCGGACGCCGGCTGAACTTTTCTATTCGCGAAAGAACTTTTGGCCATCCTCAGAAAAAATCCTTACAACATATTCCCTTGTGTTTAAATACATTTGACGTAAATCAAATCCATGGACTTAGGGACAGGGCATGTACGTCAAAAGAACTTTTGGCCATCCGCATCTCCTTGTGGGCCATCTGAATCATCTTCCGACGTGGAGCACAGAGGCCGCGTGCTGTTGTCGAAATCAAAGTCGCACTCGTCTTCCGAAATAGCCTTGTCCAGGCGCATCAGCGCAAGTTTAGCTCGCCTTTTAGCCTCGAGGCGTCTCATGTTTGCCTTTAGTTTCTTTTTGTCAAGTTTGGAGAGGGCGAATATGCGTGTTTTGGACTTGGCGTGTTTGGTCATTGTTTGAGAACGAGAGGCGTGCGTAAATACTTGTTTGTCGTAAATGCGAAGATTTTTTTCCGCCGAGGGGTCAAAAGTTCGTTCGCGAATAGAAAAAAGTTCTTTCGCCGATAGAATTCTTAGTAAAATTTTCCAAAAATCCTAACGGACAGGACATGGGCATGATAGCACCCGATCGTTTTTTACCGTTGTCGGTAACCATTATTCACCCGGATGATGGAGCAATGCCCATAGTGTTCGGAGAACAAATGGTGTACCACAATTGGCAATCGCGAACCAGTGATTATTCATTTAGAGCCCATAGCCGCGATGCCATTTTAGCTCAGTTGACCCCTATTAACGAGATTTTTGCTCCATTTATAGAAAAGTTAAAACAATATTTAAACACATATCAAGATACAGACTCCTGTCATTTTTAAAATAAAGGATAACCATTCAATTTTATAAATATTCTATTCTTTACAACCAATAAAACTATGACCACGCGCCCTTCTAAGAAACGCAACACTGGCGGGAACCCAAATACTCGCATTCAGCCCCCAATATTCACGGACGTGAAAGCCGCCTATGATGCGCTTCATTCAGGGGCATCAGATGCCGTCGTCGTGGATGCAAACTTGCAAACCCAGATGGACGGCCTCGAACTGACCCGGTTTTGGAACTCCAGAGTTCAACCAAAATACAAAGTTCCAGAACCTTCGCGTTGGGAAGACTTCACTTGGGACGCTTTTAAAGGCCTCCCGGGCATTGCTGGAGGCATGTGGCATGCATACGCAACTACTACGCACGATTCTGTGCTTGATTCTCCCATTGTTGATGAGATTTGTACCAGAATCACTGGCACTTCAGCTTGGAAAATTAGACCCAATCGTTTTCGTTGCAATTTTAAAAACGATGACCAAGGGTACAAATCGGCTCATTTAGAAGGCGAGCACGTGCTTAAAGATACCACAGACGTTGGCGCTATCTTTTGCATGACAGCAGGCCGCACTTTCTCTTATTACGAAGGCAGCCGCAACGACCCAAATGCCAGAGAAATGTTCAAAAAAATGGGAGGTCAAACGAGCTATTTTGTAAGCCCTTCCCAAGAGCAATTGAAGCCCTGGCGTCGTGTAACGATTGCCACGACAAAGCCCGGTCAAATCATACTCTTTGCAGGGTCTGTCATCCATGAAATCAGCCGATGGGAGCCGTCACTTTCCATGTTTATTTCACCTTATAATCCTGAGGAAGAAGATGATACTTTTTATCAGGGCCTTTCTCGGACACAAGCGCGCCAAAAACAGAAGCAAGCGGCCAAAGCACCGCCTCTACCACCTGCTTTCAGAACGCCAGGACAACAGCGCCAACACCCGTCGCAATTTGAAGGAATGACACGCCGAGAAACAGAGATTTTCGGGTCATTGTTTAATGTTACAGGTCATGTCTGGCCTTCTGGGAAATCAACGTTTTTCATGCACCACATGATGGCTTCGAGTGCTTTTCATCCCAAACTACTCCCATTCTGTTTTGATGCCAATGGCAAATATAATTACGAAGTCATTACGCCCGAACTCGTCACAGATTGTCCAGAATTTGACCAAACTTATTTTGAAACCTTGCCAATGGCATCCATCACTGATGCAGAAATTGAACAAATGAAAGTGCATTATACTGGCATTCCAACCGTAGCATGGCCTCTGATACGTTACTGGACAAAAGACATCCGAAAATGCTCACCAAACGTCTGTAAACGTAGAGGATATATTTAAAAATAAATAGTTTTCTTTAACCCTACATGCGCATTCGTTAGAACATACATTCGGTATTCAAACAATACACACAACCTAATTTTTTGTTTCGCCATCTGGGGGCGATTCGTCCCATCTATTTTGGTTTTCAATGATGATTTGTTCTGCTGGTGTGAAATCATTGACAATACCGAACATATCGCAGATTTCTTGGGGTGTTTTACCGAACATTTTCGAGGCAACTTTGGCTAAGGCCAATTTTTTTAACTGGAAGATATCCAGGTAGGTGGCACCCTCAATTAATTTAACTAACATCTCATCGTCAACTTGAACAATATAAGTTGCATACCAATCAGGCACAATAATATTGCCAGATTTATTCAATAATATATCTTCGGCTTTACCTACCCAGTCTTTGTAGTCGGCCTGGTGCTGGCAAAATTCAATGACTTTAGCTAAAACATCTCCCGTTATATTAGGAAGAGGGATATCCTGCAATTTTTTTTCATCTTCATCTTCATCTTCATCTTCAGATTCATATACAACCATTATTTGGATTAATTCACTCAGTTGAGCAGCCTCCCAACTCACTTCATATTTACTGCCATCTTTGCTGATGAGATTTATTTGCATTTTTACTAAATTTGTTTCTTATATAGTATTATTTTTTTTAACTTATTTGTTCGCCCTCACTCACATTTCAATGTCTCATCATCAATTATAATTGTAAATATCTTCTGTGGCCTCTTGTATTGTTTCGACAATTGTACCTTCATTGTCAACAATAGCAATTGTACCTGCGCCATCGACATTTCCACCACCATTATCCGTCGAGACTGTTTCGATGGTTAAAGGTGAGACAAGATAGATGGAAGCGTGTCTTCGAATGGCGTATAATCCATAACCCCATACAGTACCGTTATGATGTATAGTAGTAGCATTGCCAGAAATCGTCATTAATCCATCATCCACAAGTAATCCACTACCTTTTGAATGACTTACATTACAATTTTTCATGGTATTGCGTTTGGTGCCATTCATATATATACCATGATTTCCACTATTCTCAACACTCACATTATCCAAATGAATAGAGGCACTTCTGTTCCCATATACTCCAAAATTTTTTGAGTCACGTAAAGTAAGATTACTGACATTGACATCGTCTTCTTTCTTTGTTCCTTTCATATCCAAACCACCCATGACAATACAACGTTCACGACTTTCACCAACGATAGAAATGGATATATTAATATCTACAATATTACCACCTTCATCGTGAATACCATTCTCAATAAATACCAACTTCGGTATATTCGTTGAACCACTTATAGACAATGCATCAAATCGAGCAAACAACGCAGTCAACGTCGAGTACTCCGGATGTGGAAACGAAGTCCAACACGGCAATGGTTTCAATGCTTTGGAAAACAATTTGCAAGAACGACGCAACTGGAGGTTCTCGCGTTCCGTTGGCCGCAAACAATTAAAGATATATGTAAACCACGTCAAACGATGCCCATGTTGCACTAAACGGCGCAATGGCGATTTTTCAGTAGTTGCTTTCTGTTTTTGTCCGCCACCACTAGTGATAACAACACCATTGAAGACATCTCCAACGCCTTTAGGTTGTTTTTTAGGTTCTGTCTGTGCAAAGAAATGAAACATTTTTTATATAGGGATTGTTTAAATAGTGGCTTATTGTCATAAATTGTCGCTGTCAACACAACTGCTAAAAAATTAAACATTATATTTTGTATTATAATAATCTTTTAATCGGTCTTTATCATTCAGAATATCCAAGATATAATGTTATAGCGATTGACAAAAGACATCCGAAAATGCTCACCAAACGTCTGTAAACGTAGAGGATATATTTAAAAATAAATGGTTTTCTTTTTTTTATTTGGAAATGTCGCTGGCATTTTATTTTTAAATGTTGCTGGCGTCGCCTTGGATTCTTTAATAATCTCTATAATTTGTTCGGGTTCTAACATTCTACTTACAACAGAAGTTAAAACGAGATAAATAAATACTATACTAGTATATAACCACAAAATAGTACTATTCTCGTGGTGTTCGTGGTCTATATCATGAGTTTCATGGTATACGTCGTGGCTATGCGTTGTGTAATTACCATCCGCTGTTTCTTCGTGGCCCGTCGCCTGCTTACCTATTGCAGTTGCAACCATTATTAACCCACATATCCAATGTATTAAAGGTAATCGAAATACCCATGTATGCCAAGGAATATCTTCTTTATTGAATTTGGATACCCCGAAATTAGGGTTTATCATAAACCACATATAATCTTTTATCAAAAAAATAGCTGCAATCCAAAATGGAAGGTCCCAAGAATATTTTACAATCTCGAATGAAACTAAAAAGGTCATTGTAATACTCAATACACGATACCACGTAAAACTTGTCCCTAAAAAGGGTTTAGTTGGTAAATTTTTTTCAGAACCATCCTTACCTTCAGACTGTACAGCTATAGATGCCCAAATCGACCCAAACACTATAAAAAAATATGGTCTTAATATATCTGAAGATATATATTCCACTTTATTTAAAGATACGGCATTTATATTTTTCAAAAAACAAAATACGAGTGTTGCAATCATTAAAAAAAGATTTACTAATTTTAACATTGTTTCTAAATAAACAATATCTTTATAGGTAATTTTTATTAACTAGACGCCGAACGCCGTATTATAATAATCCTTTAAACGCTCTTTATCATTTAATATCTCAATGACATTTAAAATGTCACTTAATTTTAGACGCTGTGGCTTGCCGAATTCATCTTTAAAGCGAATTTCAGAACTTTTTTTCAAATCTAATGTCCCATATACATCAACATTTCCCTCGAAATCAATACTAAAAGCATCGCTCGGTGTTTCTGAATTTCCATTACCAATAACAAATGCTTTGTTTTTGGAATCAAAGCGCTTACTATTGCCCGATATTGTAGAACCAGCGAGATTATACTGCCCCATGACAAATGAACCAAAATCAGAAGCTGTCGTAAAACTACCTACAGCCATACTAGATTTACCCACTGCTGTTGTATGCGACCCCAAAGATACACTAACGTGGCCCTCCGCAGATGTATGCTCGCCAGAAGACATACTATAGGTACCAGAAGCTTTAGTATGATAACCCATTGATATACTCGCACCACCCGAAGCCACCGTACTGTCACCCATTGCAGTACTTGCCAAATTTCGAGCAGAGGTTTGTAATCCAAAAGCACTACTGTATTTACTTTTAGCAGTTGATTTATAACCACTTGCAATACTTGACTCACCAAAAGCAGATGTACTATCGCCCATTGATACACTATATTTACCCTCTGCAGATGTTGAATAACCCATAGCAATACTTGACATGCCTAATGCCGCTGTATTGTCGCCCATTGCTGTACTTGATTCTCCTTTGGCTGTAGTACTATATCCTAAAGCTGTACTTTTGTCGCCAGATGCCTCTGTACCATAGCCCATTGTTATACTCACTTCACCGGAAGCAGTCGTGTAAGAACCCAATGCTGTACTCTTATCCCCAGAAGCAGTCGTTGTATGGCCCATGGCTATACTATTTGAGGCCGATGCAGTTGATGATTCACCCATAGCAATGCTCGTTGGGCCGGAAGCGGTAGTTGAATCTCCCAGCGCAATGCTCGAAGAACCAGAAGCAGATGTACCATATCCAAAAGCAGTGCTTGTTGGTCCAGAAGCAGATGTTTTTTTGCCCATTGATATACTTGCTAACCCTTCCGCTGATGTTTGGAATCCCATTGAAACTCTATAATTGTCTAATACATTCAAACCATCTGAAATTAATGTTCCCTTTATGGCTAATGTATCTCCAACAACAATGCCCTTTTCAACGACCACAGAATCTGCTTCGACTTTACCCGAAGCGCGAATAGAACTACCTGAAATGGAACCGGCGGCAGTAATAGAATCTGCTTCGACTTTACCCGAAGAAATAATAGAATTACCAGAAATAGAACCGAGGGCAGTAACAGAATCTGCTTCGACTTTACCCGAAGAAAGAATGGAACTACCTGAAATGGAACCGGCGGCAGTAATAGAATCTGCTTCGACTTTACCCGAAGAAATAATAGAATTACCAGAAATAGAACCGGCGGCAGTAACAGAATTTGCTTCGACTTTGCCCGAAGAAAGAATAGAACTGCCCGAAACAACTCCTGTGGCAGTAATAGAATCTGCTTCGACTTTACCCGAAGAAAGAATGGAACTACCTGAAATGGAACCGAGGGCAGTAACAGAATCTGCTTCGACTTTACCCGAAGAAAGAATGGAACTACCTGAAATGGAACCGAGGGCAGTAACAGAATCTGCTTCGACTTTACCCGAAGAAAGAATGGAACTACCTGAAATGGAACCGAGAGCTTTAACTGATTGAAATGTACTACTGGTTATATTATTAGCACTAATGCCAACAACGAATAAAAACAAATATTTCATAATTATAAACAATATTATATATTATATACTATATTTTTTTAATGGCTATTTCTAAATTTAATATAAATACTTATAATTGACATCATGATACTACTTAATGAATGGATAGATATTGCGCCATAAAATATAATACCGGATTCCCCAACATTATACCACAAATCAGATACAATAATTAAAAGCATCCCCACGAATAAAAATAAAAAAAGCCATATTAATGGAACAAATATAAACTCATATGTATTTCCATTTTTCAACGCGCTAAACCATGTAATTATCTGTATTAGTACACAAAAAAAGGTAACACATGTTGGAACCATATTATATATGGTTCTATGATCTAAGAGTTGTTGAAGCCATAGACCATAACAAGATATTAAAGATGATGCACATCCTAATAATATATATCCCAATAATTTGTATATATGTTCCTCTGAACACGGTATTGTTACAATGGTGATATCATATTTAGATTTGCATATTTCACAATTGGGAGATTTGCGTATATTTATCCACTGTTGCAAACAATTCTTATGTACGTTTGCCACATGCCCTCTACAATTACATGGTTGTATAAATGGTTCAGTATTTGAAGCAGGCTCTAAACAAATCCTACATGCCATTATATATTGACATGAAAATACTTAAATATTGAATTTGCGGAAAAACACTAATGAGGATTCAGCAGATGATAAATTATGTTGAATAACTTTGTTTCGTACACCCCATACTTGTTTGATATCTAAAGTATTTTGTTTTTGTGCCGATGTTACTGTCTGAAACCCCTTTGCACCTTCTGCAAAAGCATTTGCTACGGTCTGGCCTGCGAGATTTAATCCTAAAAAGAAATATCCAATTATAGAAACCATCCAAATAGCGTTATATTTTTGTCCAATAATGGTAAAGGGCAGGAATATGATATATAACCCAAGTGCAAAATTAAGTACATATGTGAAAATGGCCGGAATCTTGTAGACGTTTAAATTCACCATGGTTACCCATGACGAATATAATGATTTCCATGTACCTAATAATGGACTACGAAGATCTGTTTGACTTTCGTCTGTAAATTCTTGAGTATAGTCCATAAGTTGTAAAAATATTTGTTTGACGCCATCTTTACCGCTTGGTATTTTATCATTAAAAATACGCTTTAAATCTATCCCTGTGGCGGAATCTATAAATTTTTTAGACCGTTTTCCCGTTCTTTGGTACCATTCGTCTTCCATTTTTTCAAAATCGATAGTTCCTCTGAATTGATGTTTCACTAATGCAGGGAATGCAACAAGTATGTTAAATATTTGCAATGCCTTTTGTTGGTCTTTATCATTTTTTGATTCTTTATAAAGAGCCGACAATTCCCAAGCAAATTCTAAGTTTTTAGCACAAAATTGGTTGTAGTTATCCAACCCTGATTTGTTTTTATCGAGTGCAGCTGATAATTGCATAGGCAGTATGAATGCAAGTGTTCCTGTTAAAATGCCAATGACTGTTGAGGTATCAAATGTTGTTATTGCAAAGTCTGGTTCAAATATTTCGACGACAACAAATGTCCATATACACTGTATGATAATAATGAGTAATACCCATAAATTTGCAAAGGGGGGGAAATAACCTGTCCACCAAGACCCTAAAAGTGGCATATATTTAAAAATGGGTTTATCCCAAAATTCATTCCATTTTTGGGACAGACCCTTGCAGAAATTCATATTATAAAAAAAAACATATCTTTTTATACTGTCATTGTTTTAAAACAAAAAAAGTTTAAAACTTTTTGTTTCTCTAAAACTTTTAGCTAAAACTTTTAGAGAATTTTGTCTTATTCTTGGAATATTTTTTTCTCTAAAAGTTTTAGCTAAAAGTTTTAGAGAAACAAAAAGTTTTTAATGTGGAAAAAGTTTGCTTATAAACTTCGTCCAGTGTGGACTTTAACGTGGGTGGAGGCAACAAACCCTACATTAAGGAGTCAAAGGCCTCAGCCAAGTGAAACGGATATTTATTTTAATAAACAATGTGCTCTTGATTTTATAAAAGAAAAGGGTCGCCAACATATAAAACAATGGGTAAACGTGATGAATGTCTATTTAAAAAGCGAAGAATGTAAATGTGACATACATATTTACAAGTGTAAAGTGGATAGATATACACATCGTATCCACTGTGATCATTTTACCATCGGACATTATTTTTTATCATTAGTTTGTCATGAGATGTATCGCCAGTGAACAAAATTTAAATACTATATAAAGATACACATTTATATTAAAAATGTCTCAATTACATCGAAATTTGTCTGGCGCGGAAATAAAAGTTTCGAGTGTGTCAACTTCTGAAAAGTATAAACCTCAACACCCTATGCTGGGATTGCCAAATGCGATACCTACAAGTTCACAAGACCATCTAGATGACTTTACGGAAGTAAACCCGTTTGAAAGAGAAGAAATGGAAGACGCTGAAATAAGTTTGGGAATAGGCAAGGCATTAAACAGAGCAAAGGGAAAATTAAAGGGGAAATTAGCAAAACGTGCGGCAAAAAAAGCAGCGAAAAAATCAGCGGCTCAAGCTGAAAAATTGGCAGAAAAAGTCAATAAATTAGCATCTGGTCTGAATAAATTAAATAAAGCAGTGAAAAAAGCTTCTCAAAAATTAGAAATAAAAAAGTCCCAATTAAGAGAAAAGGTGAATCAGCTTATTTCGGCATCTGCGACGAAACACAAAATTGAAGAAGATACGCTTCGGTCTGATATGGAAAAATTTTTAAATACATTAGGCCAAGAGTTGTTGAATTAATTAAAATTTCTACAGTATAAACCATTCATATTTTTTTGTTATACATGTCTTATTTACATTCTTCAAAAGTCGTAGATATTCCTCAACCTCCTGAAGATTATAGGCCTCAACATCCAGTTTTACACCTTGAAACTTCAGAAGGATTAATTGGTGACACTATACGTCTTGCAAAATGGATAAGGAATAAAACCTCAGACCGTGGTGATAAAGCAGCAAAATTATTAATCAAATATAAAAAATGCAAAGACAAAGAAGAAGAGATTGAAAATGAACCCGATGAAAAGCGTTGGTTTTCAAAATCAAAAGAAAAAAAACTTAAAGAAGCCAAGAAAAAGCGTCATAAAATAGGTGACAAATTGCGAAATATATATATGGAAGTAATGCGTAATAAAAAGATATATGATAAAGATGAAGACGATGGTCAACCTTATGAGTTGTTTTATGCAGATTTACGAAATGAACTCATGGAAGAAGGTGTTGATGGGTCGGAAATAGACGAACTTGTTGAAATGTTTAAAGATGTTGTTACGTAGAGAATATTCTGTGTATAAATTACCAATTCAATCTATAATCAAGAATGAATTGGAATGTAGCTCTCGAAACAATATGGGGTCGAATACGTCAAGAACGTCAGTTAACACCGGACATTTTCATGAATGTAGTGTTTGAAGTTTGTCCATGTTTAAATGAGTCGCATATCATTGCTTGGGAGCGTACGTTAAAGATGCAGTGTTGGGAGCGTGATGTGTGTGATTTTATGTGGGTGTATTGGAAGTGGTCCTGTGAAAATCGTACGGATTGGCGCCAACATATTGATAGAATGTGGCCCAAGGTACAAAATGCGATTAGTACACAATATATAACGGAGAAATTTATTGACATGGGGTTTTGACATATAATGTGCATATGATTATATTTATATATTAAGGGAGTATAAAAGTGTCTATCGGTAATTAAAAATGAATTGTACGATACATAATACAAATAAAGGATTTCCCAAAAAAACAGATGTGGAAGACATGATTTTTTTAAAAGACGTTGATAATATTCCTCAAGATATTATCAACTATATGAGTATCTCGCCCGATTTTACACGCAGTTCTGGTGCTTGGCATTGGTGTGCTCCAAATGAAATTTGTAGACATAAAACAGAACCTGGTTTTACATTTGCTAGTCAATATTTGGGTATGGGTCATCTAAATATGTTGGTATGGATACCTAAAACGGGCCATTGGGACGTTGTACATATGGGAGGTGCAAATGGTTGGGAACGGGAAGCTACTCACACAGAATGGTTATCACATAATGGGTTAAGTGAACATGGTGTAAGAACTGTTCAACATTGGATGGATGAGTTTACTGAACATGGTGGTTTTAATCAATGGGCATAATCTACGTATAATATTTTTAAAATATGACTTTTTTTTAATATAGAAAATGAATGAGTATTTTTGTAAAGAAACGCCATTAATGTTAAGTGTTTTTAATTTTTTAAAAAAGAATGAGATTCAAAAATGGCGCATGACAAGTCATAACCGCGTTGAAGAAACAGATTTACATGCAAAGCCATTTATATGGAAACAATATGTTTGTCATAAAAAAAAGGTATTGGAATGTGAACATTGTGGTTGCTTGCGTTCAAAATACGCGTTAACGCATTGTATAGAGTGCCAGCGTGCCATTTGTGCTGAAAAATGCACTGCTTTATATGTTCAAGATGTTTACTGTCTCGAGTGTATCTATTAGTGGTATTCTATCAGGTGGTATTTTTGCACAACATTGAAGACAAATATCTGCCCATAGTTTCCAAGAGTCTGTAAGTTTGTGTTTGTAATGAGGTCTTGTAAAGTCATCTTCAAATAATTTCTTAACAAACGGTATATCAGAATATTTAATATATTTTTTTTCAATTGATCTAAGAAAGACGACGCATAATATTTTTCCAAAGGCGTATATATCTGATCTTTTTCCTTTATTTGATATATTGTCAGGTATTTTTGTGGGTACATAGCCTGGCGTTCCTCCTCTAGTATGTTTTATATTCGCCAAAGTCGTAAAATCAAAATCAGATAATTTGGCCATATTATCAATAATAATAATATTTTCTAATTTGATATCATGATGTGCGATATCGTGTTGATGTAACCAATGTATACCTTTGGCAATATTTATTAATAGTTTTTGAACGTATTTACTTTTAAATGGGCTTTGTAACAGTGTAAACATATCACCTCTTCCTAAATCCATAGACGTAGCATACAATAGATTGTCTAATTGTATGTTCATATGTGGTTTCATTAAATAATTCTCACCGCCTTCTAATCTATATATATGATTATAATGATTAAATGTGGATGGTGAAGTATGTACTTTCCATAATATGTCTGTGTCTTTTTGTTTGTAAAAAATAGCTTTAGAATATATGTTATTATTTAAATCGGGTGTATAAAAGCGTTGAATACGACAACCAATTTGTTTTTCTAATTTTGTTTGATATGGGTCGTTATTTTGTCTACAGCAATTGGCACCCATATATTTCTCGTTGGCATTACTTAAATATTAAAAAATCCAGTTTATACAACATTGGATCTTGTATAAACTCTTATTTTATAATTAAAATGGATATATCAAACGAATATTTAGAATCTATTTTCTCCAAACAATGGCGAGATTCAACCCAATGTTGGCATCACAAACAAAACCATAAATGTTCTATGGAATGTTGTAATATTCAACGTATTGTAGGTGGCGTTTGGAGAAAAGGTGATGGAGAAACTCATATTTGTGTACCGACGATGTGTAAAGATCATCCACAATGGGCAAATAGAGGTACCTTAAAACGTCAAATACATAATGTGTATATGTGTTGTTCGACAGGTGCATCTCATTGGTGTGATGAACAATGTACATGTACATATATTGACCATTCTGATGGTGGATATGTCTGTATGATTTCTGGTATTCGTTACGAATCGATTAAGTCGGATACTTGGTTTGCACCTCATCAAATTACAACAACACAACAAGAAAAAAAAGATCCTCGCAAATTGGTTCGAAATACGGATTTTGAAATAGATGTGAACAGTGACAAAACAATACGTCATCAACAGCATTTATTTATATCACAACAACAAATCCATGCAATATTGTTTTCTAATGAACGTCTGTATATGGAACAACGGAAATACGTAGAAATGCGCCACGAAGCTGAAAAAGTCGTACAAAAATATATTAAAAGTTGTGAAAAAAAAGGTCAAATTACGGTCTTTACACATATTATTCAATTATATATAAATCAGATGAATCGAAGACATATTTTTCGGAATCTTCTTCCCAAAGATAGGACAATGGAATCCATTACAAAACGTTATTCGGAGATTGTTTGTTCATACTGGTGTTTAATTACTCGCAAATTACCACTGGGTATTCAAACGCCGGCTCTATTTCCGATTAAGATTTTTACTATTTCTATTTTATACATTATGAAAGGTGGGTTATGTTTAGGGGGTGTTTGGGTAATTCCAAAAGACGGCTATTTGGCGAGTGTGTTACCTGAAGCTAATACGCTGGATTCTTATAAAGTAAACAAGCCAGCATTTACCCAATGTAAAAATAATATCCTAAAGGGTTATCGCGAAGCTGGCGAAATTTATCATTTAAAACCGTGTAATTTGGTATTAAATTAAATCGGTAATTCTTTTTTTTACTTTGTCTTCTTTTAATGAACCATCATTATCCACATGTTGAAAAACGTAATAAGCAGATATAAATTCGCCTTTAATATATTTATCACCGTCAGTTAAAGCTCCCCATTTATCTTCATCATATATTAATTGTTGTAGTTCGCCTGCTAATGATCTGTAGTTTATTTCAATATACACAAATTTAAATGGTTTATCTTTAATATAATATGTCTGTTCAAAGATATCCGTATTAACATATGGCCATTTCATCCAACGTTTCGCACATCTTAAAAGAACGGGCATTTTTTGCGAATTGATTTTGACAACAGAAAACCCTGACCTGTGTTCTATGGGGCTTTTTTTATTTAAAAATGGAATAAGTCCTGCAATGTTGTGCAAACGCTCTGTGTCTTTAAAGCTCCATTTTTTATCATGTATTGTATGGTCACACGGCTGACATCCTCTGACTTGTACCGGCGGTGGATATGGGGGCATATTGATAGAGGTTGAAAACATTGTATCTGTTTTAAAATGCTGGGAATAAAATAAGTTATAAAATGGTTTTTCGCAACAAGTCCATTTACCGTTTTTTACAAAACCAGGATGTTGATAACATTTATGTGAGCCCAAATTAGAGACCAAATCAAACGATTGGTCACATCTTATACACATATGTGGATGGTGTAATATTTCATGTGCATTTTTTATTTCTTTTTCAGAAGCATATAATGCAACTGTAGGTAGTGCAGCCATTTGTGTTTTACAATTGACATTTAAATACTGACTATTTAATGAGTTTTTATTTGATTGAATGTTTGTTAGTCAAAAAGTTTTCTGTAGAACTGAATCTATATTTAACTTAAATACGGTTGCTGAAGTTCATAAAGATACTATCCGTTTAATAGATGGGACAACTGTAAACAATGATTCGATTATACCCACTCTTTCTTCAAAAATGTGCGAATTGTCTAAATATAAAATGCACAATAGTGCAAAGTTTATACAGCCAGGTGTATTATTAAAACACGAAAACGGCGTTATTACTGTTCTTCGACCTAATAACTCTGTGATTGCGTCGTTTAGAAATATACGTACTTCGCATGATTCTTATGCAGCTGATCTATCTAGAAAAAAATTAGTTGTTTTTGATACAATTAAAAATAGTTTTATTACCATGGCATTTAATACACAGAAACAAAAAGAACACGAACTGAGATATGAGATTGTACACGATTGGTCTGTTATATACAAAACGCCATATATTTTATATTGGTCAGCGACACGTTGTTCAGTGTTAAATACAGAAGATGAAACTATATCTCCACTTATAAAACAAACTGAACAAATTACATCTGTAAGGGCGTCTTCTCAAGGAGATGTATGTTTAATTGGTGACAAAAAGGGATATATTAACATATGGTATACTTCAAATTGGGACAGACATCATCGTTTGCATGTGGGTAATGCAGAAATCACCGAAATTGATATAAATATAGAAAAAAAAGCAGCTGTTTGTACAAATCGGACTTTTGCGGTAATAGATATTGTTTCTGGTACTATATTGTTTAATCGAGACAGTCATTTAAAACATATTTGTATCTTGGATGATATTGTTATAGGTTCAATGAAAGAAAAAATCATGATTTTTTCTGCACACGACGGAGTTGGAATAAACACAATACAAATGCAGAGCCCAATTAAACACATATCCAGTTCTGTAAAGCGCAGATGTTGGGTTTATATGCGTGAAAACAGGATGGAACTGCGTTTTAACGCTGATATTTTAGAATGGCCTCAAAAATGTTTTGATTGGATTCATTCGCCGGAATTGCCGTTGGAAAACGATTCTTTACTGTGTAATAATGTGTGTTTGGACATTTTGTCTCGAACTGTAGACATGTGGTTACCTCGTTTACATCATTTTAAATTTCCAACTAAATGGTTAAAATATGGACCTATTTGTGAATCTATTTGGTCAACATTATTTTGTTTGGATTTGGAATTTATTGATTTTGGGTTTATTTATAAACAATTTTGTCAAACATCTATTCGAAAAAAATGGTTAAAAGCTTGTGAAGACTTTTTATATTTAAAAACTTCAAATTCGTTTGAGTGGGATATGAATGTTATTTGTATATTAGAACATATCTCTTTAAATGGACTCGATTTAAGTTTGAAACGATGGTGTTGGTTTCATCATGGTAGAAAAAGATGCCGACCTATACTTTTAAATATAACAGTTTCTGAACGAAATACTGAATTTATCGAATTTATTCAGAATGATAAAATCACCCCTGATGCAATTTTGTGTATTTCTGAACAAGCCATAAAAAGATGGATACAAGCTGGTTATTACTGTATTATATTAAAGATGCTCAAGACATACCATGAACATTATGTTTTTGCCTCCACACCACAAACAAAAAGTGTATTTTCAGATATTTTGCATTATTGTCTTCAATATACGGGCGAAATAGATATACCTTCTGAAAAAAATGGCAAGTGGATTAAAAAAAATATCCGTACGTTAAAAACTGGCAATTTTGTACGAGAAAACACATATAGTAAAGGCGTCATTACAAAAATATGTCCAGAATTAAGATGGCAGCCGTTAAACAAAAACACAGATATATTATGGCATAACTCTTCAAAAGAAATCGATTGTTGGTCAAGCAATAATAAGGAATTAGTCAATATTATGGACTGTTATATATTTTTACTTCAAGAAGAATATTGGTGTGCGCTCTCAAAATACCAACCTTGGAAATGGTTTGAATCCGAGATTGGGGCCCATTTGTCCATCGGCTTGGTTATTTATGTATACGAACAACCAATGAAGATTATTGAAGCAGAATATACGGATGGCGTTGGTCAAATATTAACATCGTCGGGTACTGTTATTAAACAACAGGAACAATTACCTATTGAATGTAAAACATCAACATTCAATTATCATCAAAATCATTTGCGTGATATCTCTTTTTTAAGAGACAAAATATGTAAACAAATTGCATATTCAAAAAGACCTTATATTGTTAGAGAAGAACATTGTAAAACTATTTTAGACACGTGTTTAGATAGTCCTATTCAAATTGAAACACAATGGGAATTAAACTATACAATTACAGAAATTGTATCACATCGACGCACTACATATATTGGAACTTCCGCGGGAGATATTATAGAACTACCAGAATTTGGCTCTATGTTTTATTCGACAAATAGAACATTCAAAGGCCACGAGAACCCATTATTAAAACTGTTAATAGTTAAAAATACACTTTGGTCCCTGTGTCCAGACATATTGTGCATCTGGGATTTAAATTCCGGTCATTGTGAAAAAAGAAATGTTACAGATATGGAATTTGTAACAATGTCCTATTTTAACGATAAAATATTTGTCGTTGAATTGACGGATAATTATGTTTTAGTCTCCGAATGGGACTCTGTGTTAAATTTACGACTAAAATATATCGATAGCCGCATTGTCATTGATTCACATAATTTTATCGATATGTACGGGAATAAACTAAGAATAGGTGATTCTTTATACACAATTAACAGCCAAGCGACTGAAATACAAACATTGTTCATCAAAAATATTTTACAGACATTTGAAGAAAAGGATATATTATATGGAATTACTTCAGACAATAAAATGTTTTATAACACAAATTTAAATAGCGTGGTTATCGATTATAATTCAGCGGCCGAAATCACTGCGATGGGAAAAATAGAACATATATATGAAAAAAGTTTTATAATTGGACGAGATGACGGCAGAATGTTTATATGGGATATAGAAAAAAGAGATTTTGGCATTAGTACACAAATATTAAAAGAACCCATTCGACGAATTTTTATGTACAAGTCACATGCATATGTGATTGGGCATAAGACCATTGCTTTTATATCAATCATGGCTAACAGGCCACATGTTAGTTGTTTAACATTGCAAAAAATGTGCACATGGTCTTATAGATGGAAATTACAAGTCATACGTCATGCAAGAGATATTGTCCAGCCGGTTCTTATTTCTTCTTTATTAAACCATTTTCCGGTTGAAAATATAATTATATTATTATTGGCATGTACAGAAGAATATGAACATCGTGGCGTTTGGTGCAACGATGAATTTATGGATATTTTATTAGAAATACAACAACCAGAAATTAAAACCATTTTGCGACGACTTGTTACCTTTCGTGGTCGAAAGTTTGATTGTACTATTTGTGGAGATACTGAAAAATTAGACGACATTGTATATATCAAAAACTGTCGCCATTATTTTCATAAAAAATGCATTGAAGAATTAATAAAGAAAACACCTGAACATCACGATGAAATGCAATATCAATATGCGTTAACTGTTTCATTACGCTGTCCTATTTGCAGACAAGATTTTACAAAATCTGACGTATGTTCAGACACGTTTATAAATGAAATGTTTAAATTATAATAATAAATCGTGTGATTTATTTAAATGTAAATATTGTACAGAATGTTTTGAACAGTATACGGATAAAAACATGGTTTTGGGCGTTATAATGTCGATACAAGAACATACTTTATGCATACATTCTATATCAGCGCACCATTTTGAAATAAAACGTCGTTTTTTATTTTGAAATATTTTTTTAGTATGTCGATATAAAAGTGTTGGTTCAATAGAAACACATCTAGCATATCGATGTGTTTGTCGCCAATTACAATATTCGCCCATAGTTAAATATTCACTTGTATGAATTAAAACGTCTTTTGGGAGCATTTTGGATTATGTAAACCATGTATATATATTTAATATCATTTATAAAAAATGGCATCCAAAAGAATATCAAGGGAACTTCGAGATGCTCAAAAAGACCCACCCACAAATTGCTCCGCTGGTCCAAGACAAGACGACCTTTTTCATTGGAGTTCTACGATTTTAGGACCCACTGAATCTGTATATGAAGGGGGTGTTTTTCAACTGGATATACGTTTTCCTCCGGATTATCCCTTTAAACCGCCTAAAATTGTGTTTATTACTAAAATATACCACCCTAATGTAAATTCAGACGGTGCAATATGTTTAGACATTTTAAAAGACCAATGGAGTCCGGCTCTTACTATTTCAAAGGTATTATTATCGATCTGTTCGTTATTAACAGATCCTAATCCTGACGATCCGCTTGTTCCGGAAATCGCAAAATTATACAAATTCAAGAAAGAAGAATACAATAAACAAGCTAGAGAATGGGTTAGAAAATACGCAAGATAACAAAAGTTAAAATATAATTATATTTAATAAAATTTAAGTTTACTTCTTTTCTTCTTCTTCAAATGGGTTTACTTCAACAAAATTGTCAAGGTGGTCCTCATCTTTTCCTTTAAGCGCGTTCGCTAAGGCCAAAGCCGCTAAGGTAGGGTGCATAGGTTCATAAGCTTCTTCTTCGGTATCCGATGATTCGGTTTCAAATGCAGGTTCCAATGTAGTGGTTACGTTCGTACGGTGAAGACGTGACATAATAATAAAATATTTTTACACCTATATATACCGTAAAATTTTTAAGAGACGCATATTCGCATTCATAAATATCGAATATCAATTTAATAGATATGCGGCGATTTTATAATAAAAAAGAAAAAAAGAAACCCGTACGTCTTTCACTCGTAAAAAATGACATTTTACGTGTACAATTATGGAAAGTTCCCGAAAAAGCCATTCATAGTTTAAAACAAAAGCTAGGAATTTATACAAAGAAAAAAACATTTGATGTTTCCACAAATGATTATAAAACAATAACACAATGGGCTCGAAACACCTTTGAAATGGACGACATACCGCCAGAAATTTGGCGTATACGAAACAAACCCCCTTTTGATTTGTTTAATAATGACAAAATACCGACTCCGTTCTGGGAGACATTGTTTGAATATCAAAAAACAGGCATTAAAGCCGCATTTAATACATTTGGAGGACGCGTATTACTGGCAGATGATATGGGATTAGGAAAAACGCGCCAAGCACTCGGATTTATCGCACATTGCTCGCCGAGGCGGACTTTAATTATATGTCCTTCTTATTTACGCTACCATTGGCAACACAGTTTAGAACATTTATTAAATATGGACAACATTCAATTGGTCAAAAAAGGCTCTGAAATTTTAGAAGGCGAGACATGTATTGTATCCTATGATATGCTTGCAAGACTTCAAATACCATCAGGAGTCTTTGAAGTCGTAGTTTGCGACGAATCGCATTATGTTAAATCAAGAAAAACAAAACGAACAAAAGCGTGTACGCCTCTTGTTAAATCGGCGCGCTTTGCTATGCTTATTACCGGTACACCCGCACTCAATAGACCCATAGAACTCTTCTCTCAATTGCATATGATAAGGCCGGCGTATATTCGTACATATACAAATTATGCAAAACGTTACTGTAATGGTAAACCAACACCCTATGGATACGACGACCGCGGTCATTCAAATGGCCATGAATTAAATTGGCTATTAAGAAAGGGGTTCATGATTAGGAGGCTCAAAAGAGATGTACTCACACAATTGCCCGCGAAAACACGGCATACAGTTTGGCTAGAGGTCGTTGCGCAGAATTTAAAAGATATTGAAGCAGGATTCAAAAAATGGAAAAAATTAAATACAACAATATACAAATTACCCACGGGTTCCGAAATGCAACGAGAACAAATTTTTGAACGAAAAAAAATTATTTCGGAACTTTTTAGAGCAACGTCTGTTGCAAAATGCGACGCAGTCGTTCAATGGGTCAGGGACAAGCTCGCAAACGGAGAATCTTTTATATTCTTTGCTTATCACAGAGTCATTTTAGATGCTGTAGAAAACGCAATTAAACACTCTTACGAATATATGCGTATTGACGGTTCAACGCCCGCTGTTAAACGCCAAGCCAATGTACAAGAATTCCAATCCAATCCCAACATGCGCATTGCTATATTGTCCATTATGGCAGCAGGGACAGGCGTGACACTCACAAGAGTTTCAAAGGTAGTCTTTGGGGAATTATTCTGGGTACCAGGTGTTATGATACAGGCCGAAGATCGTGCTCATCGCATTTCACAAACACAACCTGTTGAAGTCTCATATTTATTAGGGACGGAAACCTTAGATACCTATGTTCACCCATCACTATGTAAAAAATTGGCGACATTAGACTCTTTAGTTGATAAACGAAAAGACAGAACATTTGAAGGAAAAACAACAACACATGTAGCAGCTGAAGAAGAAAGCCTAATGTCTATACTCTCCAAAAATATATAGTTTTTACTATTTAAATATACTTATAAAAAGAAATGTCTTTGTTTTTCGAAACATTCAAAATATTTATAATTGCTACCATTACCAACTTTTGCATATGTAAAATGTTTAAAATTCCGTTTTTCCCAAGTATAGATAAGGACTTTACTCAAAAAATAATCAACTTGATTATAAACATACTTATAATGTGTATATTGCCCGATATATTGCTATCTATGAACATAATAAGATTTTCGACATTGCCAGAACACTTATCGACGAAAATATCGTTGTATATTCTTTCATTTGATGCAATATATGCACTTGTACATTTTTCACAACATAAATGGTTTGAATGGACACATAAAGAACATCATGACAGTGCACTTTATCCAGGATATGCATTTGTATTTAGTCCCATTGATAGTCTTTGTCTACAATTATGCATGTATTCGCCCTTTTATTTCGGATTGCATTTTACACAATATACGTGGTATTTATCAATGTTTCTGATTATTTTTTCAGGGTTTATGAGCCATTCTCGCCGCGGGTGGACAGATATACATTTAAAACACCACAAAAGACCACACGAAGGACGATATAGTTTTACCGGAATTCCAGAACATATATTAAGTAGATTAAAGTGAACCCAAATAAGCCTGTTTTAGTCTACGACCTAGGTCGTGGTGATTCATATAAGCTTGTTCTTTTTGTTTTTCGACCCCAACTAAACTAACTTTACATTGGTCTAATAAATTACAAATCGTCAATACCTTTATTTTGATATTTTTTGCAGTTAATAATTCTAGTTGAAATCGCATAATAGTCCTGTTCCAACTCCAATGTTCGTAATCTTTTTGAATGTATGTAAAAACATTATCTACGTACATTTTTTGCTGTATGAGTGTTTCTGGAACTGTTTGGTCATTTTTAAGCAGATTTATATATGTTTTAAGACTGTCTGATAATTCATCGCGTACTTTAAGTTTAAGATTTTGGATTACAGTTTGAATGGACATACCGGGAAAAGCATGCACAATAAACGACATATAAAAAAAAATAATATACACTTATATAGTTATAAACCCATCAATGGTACTTCCAAGGATGTATAGTATCGGCGTTGTTTCTTGAATATTAATATACCCAACAATATTAATATAACGAACCATGATATAATAACACCTATTATTGATACAGAACTGGCATAATGTATAATAAATAAGTGAAATTCACTCAAACCATAAAAATCAACGCCTTCAATAACAATGCCCATAAAAATTGCATTCGCAATAACGTCAAATTTAGTAGTAAAATCCCAGAACCACGTAGCAAGTAGGCCGGCAAATAACGCATGGTGTATATGCATCGTATAAGGCGCATCCTGAGACTTCAAAGCCGTCAAAACAGCTCCCCACGTCAAAAACATGGCACACCATGGGTAAAATTCACGGCATAATTTTTTTCGTTTAAAAGAGCGTTTTAATTGATATATACACATTATTAAAATAACAAGGCCAGTTATGGCCACAGTTATTTTTCCCAACAATGGTAATCTATGCCAAAATCCAGGTGTTAACGCAAAATTTTTAAGAAATGGTATTTCACCTAAAAGTGCAAATATAACAGCACTTATATGAGAGACAGTCACATAAAGTATTTTAAACAAAGACGTGATATTTTGTTCTGGAATGCGTGAAATCTGATATAATGCTAATGATAATAATAATGCATATAACCCACCATAAACCATAGTGCCCAAACTTATGGTATTATGCGAACTATCGGATATTAATGGCGACATCTGGACCAATTGTGATAAAAAATAAACAGAATAAACATTTAAAATATAGAATAACAACATTAGTATATAGAAAAATAAAGACCTTTATACGATTTTTTTATACATGTGTAGTTTGTGTTATTTCTGCACACATTTCCGCACTATGTCCTCTCATTAATCCATTACAACGCCGACAACGCGGACGCCGTCTAAACGTTAATCGCCGACGCACATTGGACCGTATCGGTAAAGTAGGTTCATCTCGTTTACGTTTTTGTGAAGGAACATCATCTACACATTTTCTACAAGTTGGACAGGTATTTTTCTCAGTAAACCAATGTTGAATACATCCGTGACAAAAAGAATGGCCACATGGTAGTGTTACAGGGGTTTCAATACTATCTTCCATACAAATTACACATTTTTCTTCAATGGGAACTTTGCCAGGAATAAGCTTCAGTTTTGCCGGTGTTGGTACCGATTCGTCGTTTTGTAATGTGTGTTCAATTACAATATTTATAGGATCCTCTTCGCCTTCTTCGAACGCTTGTATGATACGCAAACGCATTGTATGCATTGCAATTGCATGCGTAACTGCTTGTGGACCGAAAATAGGCACGAGCCTTCTAAAAATTTGCATGGGATACTGCCCATGCAAATGCAAATCTTGAACAATCTCATCAATGAAATTCATATTTTATAAACACTAGATGTTGTATAAATACTTCACATGGTCACAATTCAACCAATGCATAAGTTTTTCTTAAGATTTCTCCTTGGTTTCTGCCGAAGTTTTAGGCATTAAATATGGGAAAAAAGTCATCACCCAACCGTCTGAATTTTTTTCTTTAGATTTTTTATCTGTATTGTGCAAAATAGCAGATACAAACAACGCGTTGCCCATTATATATCAAAAAAAAAATACCATTAAATATGTTAATATTCTTGTTTACGTGCTCTTTTATGTTTACGCTCCGAATTTTCTTGCTGTTGGAAATGTTCTGTATCATTTCCAAGTACTGTCCATCCATCTGTTGATTCACGTGCAAACAATTCAACACGAGGAATGTCTCCAAAGAGACGTGTAATCATGTCGCGAACGACAGCGGGTTTACGCGAATGCTCACGCCGAGGTGTCATAACAACTGGGGTTGAAGAATCCTCTAAATATTGTAAAAAATTAGGACGGACATCCGAATCTTCTTCATACACAATAGAGGACATTGATGAAGCACCTCTATCTTGTTCCTCGGGTAAAAGACGCTTATAAGATGCAATTTTACCACGAACTCCCAACAAACAGAGTTCAGCATTAGACCGTGTATAATAACCCACGCCAAACGCCGGCCGGTCGCCTTGTTTTGTTGTTTTAACCCAATTCACAAAACATGTCTTGTATTTAAATCCCCATGCTTCCATAAGACGAAATGCTTCGGGTAACAAAGGCATTGTCGCCCACAACAGTAAAGCAGCATCATCTTTTGATATGCGTTGCATATCAGGACCTAATGCTTCAAGTTCTTTCATAGACATGGAAGGATAAATAAGACTACCATCTTTGCGTTTCAAAACACCTTGTTTTACACTTTGATTATATTTCCAAGGGGGGTCCGCGTAAATAATATTAAATTTATTTGAAGTACAACTAGATAATTGTGATGAAATAGACATTTTAATGTTATAATACATTTTATTTAATTATGTGATTATGATTTAATTATGTGTGAATTTCATAATATCGTTTCTTAATTTCCGCTACCATACTCGCCACTATCAGCGGGTATTGCACAGCGGTTTCCATATACGTAAAAAATTACAAATGTTCCAACAACAGCATCAACCAAAGAAATTGCCAATCCAGAAGCAGCCGCCCCATAAGGATTGAACGTATCTTTGAAATAGATGTTATTTTTTAAATTTGCTTCGGCCAACAGTTTGGCACCGTTATTATCGTCGTCATCTTCACGGAAAACGCCAACCAAACCGGCAAACAAACCAATATTCACGATGGCCGTCAATAAACGGAAAACAATGTGATATTGGAATGTTGCACAAACGCGATTGTCAGTTTTCGGGTCAAGATGTGTGAAAAACGAAAGTAACAAAAGAACCGCATTTATGATCGCGACAGACACGCCCAATCCATATAAAGTCTCATTCTGAGTGGTTGTGGCATCGGTCAGGGCCGGGCACGTGCTAGCGACATCGGTCGAGCCAAAAAGACCACATTTGTCTTTGCGCATGACATCCTTAGCTTGTTCGGCAACGAAAGAACCCCAAACAAGGGCCCCAAGTAGTACAAAAACTACATATTTTAAATGAAGAACAACCGAACGAAATGTTGTTCCGTGTACATTTGATTTATTTTCAGCTGAATATCCAAAAATCTCGGAGCAAGAAGGCATAATAATTATATATATATTTTGACATTTATATAGTGACATTTTTTATCTTTGTTATATGTTTTACTAAAATAAAATTTTTAATTAAAAATTTTTAAAACTTTCTATAATTTTTCGCATTTTTTCTTCTTCAGCTTTTAGACTTTCATAAATGGCCTGTTGTATTTGTTCATCTTCTGATAATATTTTACTACCACCGCCACCTCTACCACCACCACCTCTACCACCACCACCTCTACCACCGCCACCTTTACCACCACCACCTCTACCAACACCACCTCTACCACCACCACCTCTACCACCACCACCTTTACCACCACCACCTCTACCACCACCACCGCTACCACCACCACCGCTACCACCACCACCTCTTCTGGTACCTCCGCCGCTACCACCACCACCTCTTCTGGTACCTCCGCCGCTACCACCGCCACCAACAAAGCGTTTAATTTGGTCTTTATTAAGTAAAAGATTAAAATGATTCTGGTTAACATACAATAAATGCAGAGACTCTCCAGCGTCATCATTTGGGTTTTCCAAGGTTCGTATTTCATATTGTTCTGGAGACCAAAGTGTGTCTTTTCTACTCGCATCTGCCCTCCCATCATATTTTTGCAAGGCAAATTGGTCCCCTCTTATTATTGCATCATTTGAGGCTTTAATATTAGTTTGGACTGGCTCGGGTTTGAAAACAACCTTCTTGGGTTTTTTCACAATATTTTTCTTCCAACAATCTATCGTGAATAAACCTCCAAATCTACATGTAATACGCAAACAATATGCTTCCATCCATATGGGGACAATATGGACGGGCTTTAAAGTATCATGGCTAATATCCAGAAGGGTACATCTTCGTCCAGTTGGTAAAATTTTTCCACGAAATTCCCATAACTTTTCTTCTTGTTTTTCAGCGGTTAAATCTGAAAATGAAACCTGGTCATCTGACTTTTTTTTTCCGGCTCCAGTATTTTTCGCCTGTGCCATGGTTGCCGCCTGTGCCATGGTTGCCGCCTGTGCCATTGATATTTCCGTACCCAACCATGTCATATAACGTGTTGTTTTCCTCATGTTTCTATATTCTCCTAATGATAATATTAAACTTTCGTCGTTTGACATCAATGTAAACAAATCTGCATGTAAATCTGGAAACATTTCTGTTAAAACTTTAGATGGTAAATATTTGTTTTTGCATCTAAAAGGCAGTTGTGGACTTTTTAAACTGGATTTATAACCAGTGCTATTATTGTCTAATGATACAGTTAATATTTCGCACTGTGTATTTCCAAGTGAACCTCTTTTAAAACAAAACAAATATTCAAGATATGCAGCTCTCTTCTCAACTGGCGAGGCACCCCATGTAGTATTGATATCTGGTATTATTTGAAGTTCTGTCTTAAATTCTGATGAATTTTTAAGCCTAAGCCATTTTTTATAATCAAACCCGTCTGGTGCTGTTACTTCTATGATACGCCAAAAATATAATATGTCAAGAAGATCTTTCTTTTCAATGTCACGAAACCCATATAGACGATTTTTTAGAATTGACGATATTATTTCCCCGCATTCTAAATGTTCCAAATCCACAAACCCTTGTTTGTGAAGTGTCCATTTTTCGTCTAATCCCCATAATGAGTTATTAACTTCTTTAGAGTCAACTCCCCATGGGGTTTCCATTTTTTGTAATGCCTTTTCTTTAGTTTGTCTTTCTTTTTCTAAACAAGTGCATATGTTTGATATCAGGATAAAAGGACATACAGACCTCATTCGGTTTAGATGACGAAGGAAATGTTTTTTCTTCCATGTTTCTTCTATTGTTACCAACTGCAGTATATCATAACCCTTTATGTCCTTTAGATTGGTTCTCAGAGTATTGGTTCTCAGAGTTTTTTTTGCTTTTTTCTGACAATATGAAGTAAAATCCGCTGTTTCTGATACGGCAGCATGGTATTCTTCTTCTGAAAATTTTTGTGTTAACAAAACGGGTATACTATCAAAAATATATGTAATTTTCGAAACGAAATCGTGGTCAGTTTGAAGTTTTCCATTGAACGAAATTAAACGATTTGATAAAAATAAAACTGTTTGTGCGCGCAATCTTATTTCTCCTGCATGTTGTTGTGGTGTTTCGAGAGATTTTTTAAATGTATGCTCTATGATTCGAGAAGCAATATTTGCTTCACTCGGACCATCGCGACTCAATAATTTGGCGATTTCTACCGTTTTTTCATCTCCCCTTTTGAGATTTTTAATATCCTCTTTATTTAGATAGTGCCATATATTCAATTGCAATATTCTACCAATTAAATTTTGTGGCCTCATCATACCATATAGAGTTTCATTTTTTAAGGATGTTACTGTAGAATGAGAACGCCAACCGCAAAAGCCATCCCCCTCTGAAGAAACTTCTGTAAATTGCATGTGAATTAAAATTAAATAATAGAAGGTTATAGGTGTTTTTTTTTGATAATTATTTTCTATTTTTTCTTTTTTTTGAGTTTGTTGATTTATATTTTTCAAAATAACCTCTGCAGAATCCACATTTAACACCTCTAGTTCTTAACATTTCCATGAAACATCTTGAATGATATATACGGTTTACATCACAATCACAATCACAAGCTTGAATAATATTGTCGTTCTTTTTAAAATTCTCTTGGCAAATAATACAGGGGTCGATGTCTAGTTCGTCCGTACCTTCAATAATTTTGTCGCTAATGTTTAATATTCCCGGCGCCTCTAGTTTTACTCTATAATGAAGTTTTATTTTTTTTGAGAAAGAACTAATTGGCCATGGATTAATTTTTGGACACGCACTGAATGATAAAAAGCTAACCATTCTCATGTTTTCAGATTCGACCGCCCTATAGAGTGGGTGATTTATGTTTCCGTCTGTCTCACAATAGACCGGGCTATCTGTATTCCATAAAAAAGCTTCTTTTCCAAGTTTATTTTTATCAGGATTTTCCCAAGATACAGTTGTTAAATTCAGTAGAAATTTAACGGTGTTAAATTGATTATTTCTTGCCGCCAGTTCGAGAACATTTTTTGGTTGATCCCCAATTTTAATAATTGACATATAACACACGTGAACTTTGAGTTCCTCGCTTTTTGTGATTAGGTATCTATATATTTCATGGTGGTTTTCCGAAACGGCTAATTGGAAAGGTGTTAAATACATGTTTCGATACAAAGAATACTTTTTTAAAAGCTCTGATTTTTTATCTGAGCGTTCATAAATGGCTTCGACAAGAGGCAAAAGTCCGTTTATAACGGCACAATGGAATGGAGATAGCATTTGATATGAATCTACTCCGTCCAAATCGCGTTTTCTGTCGCACATAATATGGATATCAACCTCGTCTTTGTTTTTTTCCAAGAGTTTGTTCACAAAGAAAGGCCTTTTATAATATAAAGCATAGCCAATTGGTGTCATATTTGTTAAATTATGTCTGTGCAAAGTATTTAATACGATATTTGTATCTAAATGCTTTATAAATTCCTTTTTGTTATTATTTATAATACATTCACATAGCGATTGAATTGTATAGTTAGTTTTAGAGGATGACATTTATAGTAAAAAAAAAAAGTTTAAATAGGTTATTATCATAAAAAGTTTAAATAGGTTATTATCATAAAAAATTAGAATAGGTTATTATCATAAAAAATTAGATATTTTATGAACTACTTTTGAAATGTGGCTAGACATGTTTCTCCATTTTTCTGCTTCCGATAAAAATAAATTAAATTGGACATTGTTTAAAGATTTTGACAAGTCTTCAACACCGCCTGATAATCTCTCAACCCATGATAGGTCGTTTAATATATTTTCATGTCTTTTTAAAAATTCCATTGATTCTTCAAATGGTATTTCTCCCAGTTTGATTGTTATTGTCTTAATTAATTGATGTAGGTCATCTGTTGAATTTCTTATAAAAGATATAAATGGAGAATGTAAAACGTCCTGAATGTGCAAAACTGTTTTATACGCATCCGTGGATGAAGAATGTAACTGAGTTGTAATCACTGGTAGAGATTGTATTGTCGGAACAACTTCCAAAAATAAATGTGATATTTCGCTGATGGGCAAATCTGCGATTAATGGTTTTATTTCACTGACTATTTCTTTAAAATTAACAGATAATTGAAGAGCCTGTTCAGATATTTGAGGAGCAGCCTTCATCAACGGTTTCATTTCTGAAACAACCTCTGGTATTTGTTCTATTAAGCTTCCGTGATAAGAAGATGTTAACATGTGTGAAACCGAATGCATTGAATCCACAGTTGATGACAATTTTGTTACAATATTATGTATTTCGTCCGTATTTATTGTATTGACTGTGCGTATAGTATAAACACCCGCAATTCCCATTGATGTAGTAATCAACAAAAGACATACTGCAGTTATAACGGATGCTGCCGTCCTTACAATAGCACATGGCTCTGGCTTATTTGAATACATATATTTATATAAATGAACTATTAAATACTATATAAATTTGTTTTTTTTTTTATAATTATGTACACATGGTTTATAGCTATTTTTGTTGCAGGGCTTGGACATGCGTTTTGGGATAATTCGTTCCACTGGCTTGTTTCTAACGACCCCGAAACGTCCATTTTACACATGCATTGGGTTAGAATGAGTTTTATAACCATTCTTCTCGTGATTTCAAGCGTTAAATCTAAACCTTTGCCATCTAAAAAAATATGGTGGTGGGGAGTGTTTTCTATAACTGGTTTTGTGTTGCCATCTGTATGTTATACCATTTGTTCGTATCTAACCGGGTATAGAATTGCCATATCTATTCAAACATTTATACCGTTATGTATATTATGTTTAAAACACCAATGGCCCAATGAAGCCCAATGTAGGTCATTAATATTTGCATTTATGGGAACAATTTGTTTATGGTGGTATACTCCATGGATGAACGAATTGACAGATTTGTGGAAAATATGGTTTTCTATTATTGCGGCATTCGTACAAGTTTTTTCTCTATCTATATGGTTTAATATGTTATCTTCAGTTAAATCGGGCCAATTGCGAAGTATTGCGTTAGGTTCCTTTGTCGGTCTCATTATTTTTTTTATAACATTTGTTATGTGGACTCCACAACATTTAGCAGCTGCCTCAATGGGAAAATTAAATATATGGATTTTTGTCATTATTGGATGTGCATTGTCTGCTACTTGTAAATATTGGGTAATTGGTGTTGCATCGCGTGAAATGTCCATTGACGCAGTGTCTATTTTTGAATGTATACATCCTATGGCAACACTTGTGATTGATATTATATATCATCAGGACCAATTTAGAATAGAAGATACATTCGCCATAATATTTATTAGTATTGGATGGATTTTATATCCCACAAGGCCTATTTAAGTTTTAATGAGTTTCGCATATGTTGGATAAACACGGTATATGGTCACAATGTACAATTCTTTTAAAAATAATAATGGCAATTAGTTGTTTTGTTTCTATACACTGGGAATCTTTATTTTCAGATATAGCGTGGTCCATCTTTTTCACCATAGCTTCTGTAATACAATTTTATACAGAAGAACACAGAACATTTCAAAATATTACACCCGAAAAATGGTGTAAATATGCAATTAGACTAGATTATTCAATAAAATGGATTATTTCTACCTGGATCATATTTAACACATACGTCGGCGAATGGTTGTGGGTGTTCATTATCATTTTGGCATGTAACCCGTGGACATTAGAATTACATAAACACCATTGTCAATATATATTACCAGGGGCCACAATACTCTATATTACATGGAATGACTATTCATATGCAATCGTTTTTACGAATTGTATATTTATAATCGTTACATTCTTATATTCAACCGAATACAAACGTATACTCGGAACATCGCATGCGTGTAAAAATATAAAACACGTTGCCGCATACAAAACGTTAGCATATGTCGTAGAATCTGTTATTTTGTGGCAAATCAGATGTTTACACCGGTTTCCGTATGTATTTAGATGGAACCCTCTGACTGTTGGAATTATTGCATCTATTGGGGCAGCGGTATGGTGCAACCTATTTACTAAAAAAACATCCGTCTCAAGAAATAGTATTATTCAGCGGTTACCTTCCTCACACACAATGGCCTTTTCTTTAACATCTGCGTCCAAATGTTCAATTTGTACTTCTTGTCTAACTTCTTTAGACATGGAATCATCTTTCAGTGAATAATGTATATATATCAAACTTCCAATGCCTGAAATTTGCAACCCTATAAAATTGGGCCATGTAAATATATAAGATCTGTCGAATAACCCCAAACATACTGCTAAACCAAGTATAACACTTCTTGATGAACCAGTTACAGACAACGTTAATGCGTCATTGCGTTCTATAATCCATGAACACGACCAATTAATTATAAATCCGAGTGTTATGGAACCCATAAGACATAATAAAAACGCAGGTTGGGCCCAAAATGGAAAATTATATAATAAATCAACGTTATTCGTTATATAAAAAGACGAAACAACTATAGACAATAAAGATGTACAAAACATAATAGTTTCTTTTGACCAATTGTCTTTGAGAGCAGCTTTTTGTGATATTTGTGCACCCGTCGTTAACAAATTATTTGCCATCACGAACAAATAACCCTTTATATTAAAAGTCAAATCATTTGAAGCAGCAACCATTGAACCAAACAACATTATAACGACTGAAATTACAACATTTCTCACAAGCGGCTTGGAAAAAAAATAAGATTGGGCAAACATTGTTGTAGCAATGTTAACACGGCGCAATGCTGCAAACATTGCCACGTTGAGCAAACCAGAACCAGAAAGCCCAAAAAACACATTTGTGACGTTTAATACACAAGTTAACAATAATGTCTTAAAATTATTATTGTTAAATACCGGCCGTTTACTTAAAGAAAATACAAAAATAGTAAATATAGATTGTGCCCACATTATAAACATCACTGACGGGAATGCAAAAATAGTTAATACTATCTTATTTGCCATAATAATAAATATAGAACTAATAACATATAATATTATAGAAGGCCAATGCATTTTTAAACTTAAACATTGTTATATACATGTATTTGTAAATACTTTTCTATAAAATCAAATGTATATCTGTTTGACTTCGTGGTGTCAATTCAATTTTTTCCGAACCTTCAAATGGTTCAGATATACTTCTTGTTATTGTTCGTTCCTTAGGTTTCCAGAAAAATATAGAACTGGACTTACGATTTAATATTAACCATGTAGCCAACGTTATACTGATAAATAACGGAATTATCCACAATATATGCAACAAATCGTTGTTTGATAGTTCCGGTTTAATGGCTTTGTTACTTGTTGTGTTTGTTTGAAATAAAGTTGTGTTCGTATTTGACATCAAATTTGGCACCAATGCCGGAGATGGTACTGGAACTATTGTTGGAGATGGCTCTATCGATGGTTTTATTGGCAGTATTATTGTCGGAGACGGCACCAATGCCGGAGATGGTACTGGAACTATTGTTGGAGATGGCTCTATCGATGGTTTTATTGGCAGTATTATTGTCGGAGACGGCACCAATGCCGGAGATGGTACTATTGCGGGTGATGGGACTAGCATTGGAGACGGTACTAACACTGGAGATGGTACTGTTGCGGGGGACGGCATTACTATTGGAGACGGTACTATTGTGGGTGATGGTACTAACACTGGAGATGGTACTGTTGTGGATGACGGCACTACTATTGGAGACGGCACTAACACTGGAGACGGTACCGTTGCGGGTGACGGCACTAACACTGGAGATGGTACTGTTGTAGGCGATGGCACTAACACTGGAGATGGTACTGTTGTAGGCGATGGTACTAACACTGGAGATGGTACTGTTGTAGGCGATGGCACTAACACTGGAGATGGTACTGTTGTAGGCGATGGTACTAACACTGGAGACGGTACCGTTGCGGGTGACGGCACTAACACTGGAGACGGCACTACTATTGGAGACGGTACCGTTGCGGGTGACGGCACTAACACTGGAGATGGAACTAACACCGGAGACGGTACTATTGTTGGAGACGGTACTGTTGTAGGCGATGGTACTGCTGCTGGTTCTATTGTCAGTACTATTGTGGGTGATGGCTCTATTGACAGTACTATTGTGGGTGATGGCTCTATTGACAGTACTATTGTGGGTGATGGCACCAATACTGGAGACAGTACCGTCGTTGGCGATGGTGTTGGCGATGTTGTTGGCGATGTTGTTGGCGATGGTGTTGGCGATGTTGTTGGCGATGGTACTGTTGTTGGCGATGGTGTTGGCGATGTTGTTGGCGATGGTACTAACACTGGAGATGGTACTGTTAATGATATTGGCAATGGTGTTGGCGATGGTACTGTTAATGATATTGGCAATGGTGTTGGCGATGGCGTCGTTATTATTAATGAAGGAGGTGGTATAGAACGAGGACATAACCATAATGTTTTATTTATCATGGGCATTTCGGTGGATTGTGGACATGTTGTATTACTACGTATTGTAGTTTTTGCACACAACCATATTGTTAAATTTAGTAATTGTACTAATACCTGACACATTTAGTTTTAAAAAATGCAATATTGTTCGTAATGATTATGTTTAACTTATTTCCTAAAATACTTTGAAAATACTGGTTGTTCGCTTTGAAATTGTTCATGTGCTGCTTTGGCTTGTTTTGCAAAGTGTTGTGTTTTTCTTAATCTATTGAGTCGTGTTTTTTCAGAATGACATGATACACATAATGCCTGTAAATTTGTAGCGATATCCTCTCCTCCATCTTCAAGGGCTGTAATATGGTCAACGTGGAAATCTGGAGGTATGGGAAATAATTTGCACGAATTACATTTATATTCTTGTCTATAGGCAATTTCTATTCTTAAAGAGCGCGAAACAATTCTTTTGGGGGTTAATTTAGTGTATTTTGAAATATCATGTCTGAACGAATTAATTTCTGGATTCAGTGCATATGATTGGTCAAGATACCAAGATACAAAAAATTGTATAGATTTGCAGGATAACCATGTTTGGTCTTTGTGGTATATTTTTTCTAGTTTTTTTCCGTTATATCTAGACATATATGTCTCTATATCTGATATAGTGCATTTAAAAACTTTATTTGTAAGGTCCTTTAAAGATAAATAATGTTGGCGTTCGAAAATAATAAGATGAAAATCATTCATTTCTGTTGTTATACGATGATGCATAACAGATCCTTTTTTAGGGTATATAAATGCCTAAAAATAAAATAATTGTATGCTGCATGGGATAAATTCTAGAGCACGAGAGATAGAATCCATGGATCCAACACCAGTTAAGCGGGCCCGCTTAACTGGTGTTGGAACTATCCAGAGCGGTAAATCTCACGTTAAACCCCCATCCATTGAAATTATTACTACTCCCGAAACTCCACAGATAATTCCAGCGCCTACAAAAGAAAAAGTTGAAAAAATGCAAATTATAGTTCAAAAACGATTTCGCCGGGCATTGCGTACAAACGATGGTACAATGTTAACTCGATGTATAGAGTCCGGATATGTACCTTCTACACAAGAGTGGCAACATATAATAGGTAAATTACATGTTTCAACATCTTTAAGATGTGTCAAATTGGTTAGGTCGTTAGAGAATATTTGTTTGAACATGGCTATAAAACGTCAGCATAAGATGTTATTTCAAAGTGTTATACAAAGGGTTGATTCTGCCACTTCTGTGCGTATGGAAGATTTATTGATAGTTCCGGCTATGTATTTGGATGGGTGTTTGAAAAAGGGACTGGACCCCAATATACCATTGAAAAATAGACGCTTACCATTAGAATATGCTTGTCAACATTCTCGCATTGCGCATATCGAAATGTTATTAAATGATGCACGAATAAAAGTATCACAGACTGTATGTCGTTTTTTGATACGTCAGCCAAAACAGCAGCGTTTTTCTAAACGCGCTATTGAATTATGTGATGATATTGTTGCCACGATGATTTTAGAAGCCGTCGTAGCTAACGTAACCCCTGCTCTTGTCGCTATCATGTCTAAATTAGAACCAAAGTACCAAACTTCTGAAACATGGGACGAGTTAACTCATATGCTCATGTGTCCTATATTAAGTGACTATACTACCGACATGGTTAGAACAACGAATGATCACTATTTTGACCGCCAGTCGCTTTTAAAATGGGTGCATTCACACCACAATGACCCACTGACGCGAGAACCCTTGGAAGAAGGAGATTTATTATTGCGTTCTGAATTCGTAAAAGAATACGCTTTAACTTTACAATCTTTAATTAAAAAACTATAACTTCATTTTTATCTTTCCTCTTTAGAATAGATTTCTTTTACGATTTCCATCGATAAACGCCTTGATTCTATAATATTGCTATCGTCTTTTCTTCCTTCCGTGGGTTCACGTATATGACGATAAGTATACCAAAAATATATACTTGAGATTATACAAGCAGAAGCTAATATAACATATAACCAAAGATTATCCATTTCTATTTTTTAGTTTGCTTTAAATAACTATTATAGTTTTTGTTTAAATATCTTTATAGGATGTGCTTCAGTATTAAAGACATATTCATTTAGCGGTAATACACTATCTGGTTGAAATGTTAACCAAAGATATTTTATAGTTTCAGCCAGAAACCAAGACTCTTGTTTGTCTATTTTCTCTGGTGTTTTACGTGAAACGTACCGCACATCTGTAAATCCCCCTGATTTGACTTCGCAATGTTTTTGAATAGATTTCCATATTTTTTCGGCATAATCGCGCCACTTTTGGTCATGCGTTTCTCGCCATGCATAAAAAATAGATTCGACGACTTCTGGCCGCAATAAATAAATATCGTTTTTACAACGAATGTTTCCATCGTGTTGTATTGTAACTTGGTCACAAGCAATTCCGGAAGGATTCGATGTATACATTCTGGCACATGTTTCAGTCATAGCAAGGCCTTCTTTAACATATTGTTTTCCCATAATAAGCATACCGCCTAAAAAACAACCGAGGTGTTCCAAAACATCAGAACCAGAAGCCCGGGCAAATGTGGTTGAACCATAAGTAACAAACATTTTATCGACAATCATTTTTTCAAATGTACGATACAAATTTCCGGCAAGATTGTCACCAGTCATCACATTTAGTTTAATAAAATATTCATAAGTCGAGTCGATACCACCACCAATCGTTGCAGCGCCTGACATCTGCTCAGTATGTCTATCAATACTCATTTTTAATAAAGAATGGTCATGTTCTTTCCAGTAATTATTGATAGCCTGGATTTTTTCAGACCACCTCGAATCACTCGTAAATTTAGACAATGCGACAAATTCAACAGCTAATGTTCCAATTTCCGCATTTACAGACTTACCACCAGCCCATGGTTGGGAAGCACATAAATTTTTTTCAATATCTATAACACCGCAGGGAATACGAGTCTCAAACGCTTTTAATAGTTTTTCTCCAACCATTTTGGCTTTTTCCAGATAGATATATCTATCCGTCAAAGAATATGCCGATAAAAGACCACCTAATACACGAATTGTATTCTCAAAAACATTTATATGACCACCAAATTTAAATTCTGTTTCGACAAAATGTTCGGCTGCATTAAATTCTTTATTTAATCCCATTAAATAAAGTGTATCCAACGAATCTATAATTGTCAAGCCTTTGCCGCCAAAAGTATTGACACCTTTTTTTTGAATAGGCATATATTCGTCAGCTTTCCAAGCATCTCTCATATATGCTTGGAAAGCGCGCTTCATACCTGATTTAATTTCTTCTGCAATTAAAACTTCCGGCATTGGTTTTGGTGTCGGTTTTGGTGTCGGTTTTGGTGTCGGTTTTGGTGTCGGTTTTGGTGTCGGTTTTGGTGTCGGTTTTGGTGTCGGTTTTGGTGTTGGTTTTGGTGTCGGTTTTGGTGTCGGTTTTGGTGTTGGTTTTGGTGTTGGTTTGTGTTTATTAACAGATGACCGCAATAGTGATTCTTTATGGTGATTTTTTTCCAAAGTGAATTCTTCTTTCATGATTTCTTTTACCGTTTTAACAACGGTTTTAGTTTTTGTATTTGAGTTATATGTATATATACATATAACTAAGAATGTTATTAAAACACTTGCGAGAACACCCTTGATCACATATCTACGACGACTTCGTCTTTTATTTTTATGTTCTTTAATCATTTTTAATCATTATACCTGTTTAATACGATGAATAAAATATTTATTGGATTTTATTGTATATATTCTAATGACGTTTCAACTAATTTAATTGTTTGGTCAAGTCTTTTATTTTTTTTATGTTCTTTAACTATTTTTAATTTATGCTGTGCCAGTTTTTGTAACGCTTGTTCTTGTTCAGCGTACCATTTAAATACATTACATTCTGCACAGTTTTCATCTCTGCCACTTTGTATGTGTTTTTCACAAGTATTTGGAAAACAAGGAGTTGGTTTTGGAATTAAAATTGGATTTATTTCTTCTGTCCAAAGAACGTTCCCCATTATGTAGTATTTACAATTAAAATATAACTATATATGGCAAAACTACCAAAGCGTGGTTGGTTACAGCGATGTGAAGAATGCGAACAGATAACATCGCGTATAATTGTAATAGAACATTGTAAGAAAAGTTATTCAAAACATTCATGTATTTCTTGTCGTGAAAATTTTATTAAGTGGTTATTTATAAAATTTGATTATGTAATAATCATGCACGAATCCGTGTCTGAACTGGTTTTATATGTTTAAATTCTTTAGTCTAACATGTAATTTATTATATGAAGGTTTATATCTAAACCATTTATAATAGTGTTTTAATATCCCCCAATCTGTTTTCTCTTGTAATCCAAAACGTCTCATATTTTCTCGAAGAATGCCTGGATGGACATGTATTTTGAATAATATGTATTTACACCTTTGATTATATTCAATTTCTTTAGTATTTAAAATTAAATACAGTAGTATATTAAAACATCTTTTTTTTGTATGATATGAAGAAAACAATTTACCATTTGTTTCTTCACATGCTTCTCTTGCTGCCGTATGAAACATAGATTTATCTATAACATCTGTTTTTCCACCAATGTCTTCGATTTTGTTATTGACAATTCGAAGTAATCTTATTTTATTACCACGATCAATAGTATAGACCAATATACCGGCTGCTCTAACCGGATGACCCAAGTAATCGAAGGTAGGTCTGTTAGCCATTTTTACTATTTAAGGCGTTGTTTATATACCAAATATGGTTGAAGAACTCGCATTAGATGTTGGTATAAAGAAAAATAGTTCGGAATTTGATTCATTTGTTGGATGCGTAACATCTTTATTAGAATATGGTTGTACTTATTCTGAAGAAACAATGGCAAATATCCGTCGGCGTTGTCGTTTGTCAAATTTACCTTTAGCACAAAAGGTGTTGGACGAATGTAATAGAGCGGATAATAACTCGTCGCGTATCAGAACGTCGAAATTGAAATGGTGGCAAACTTATATTCCCAAACATAAGCGTTTAGAAAGAGGCACAAAAGATGAAAGAGGCACAAAAAATGAAGACGAAGATGATATAAAATACGAAAGACCAAGAAAAAAACAAATGAATCTCGATTTTAAACATAAAAATAAACCCATGGATTTAAACTTCCAACGTAAAAGGCCACAAAAGCGCAGTAGAGAAGAGAACGTGCGCTACGACAGGGAGCCACGTTATGACAGGGAGCCACGTCGTGACAGAGAGCCACGTTATGACAGGGAGCCGCGTTATGACAGAGAGCCGCGTTATGACAGAGAGCCGCGTTATGACAGAGAGCCACGTCGTGACTCTCTGTCACGTTATGGTAGGGAACCGCGTTATGACAGAGAGCCGCGTTATGACAGAGAGCCGCGTTATGGTAGAAAGACACAAGTTACAGATGTACCAAATTGGCCTTCTAAAAAAAGAAGAAGACGTTAACTAAAATAAAATATGTCAAATATTAATTCACTATTTAATAACGAGAATGCTGTGCTGTGCCGATAAAATGTGAACAACATCCATATTGTTTGAATGTGCCTTTTAAAGCTCTACAAAAATGTCCTCTAGGACCGCAACAATTATGGTCCCAATCGTGTTGTATTTTATGACAGGATATTAAACATTTCGCACCAGAATATACACCATCTGTACATGTTGACGGCCCCGTAACAAATTGATAGAAGTAATTACACCCCAATTCGCACGATTCGCCCTCCACAAGTGTTTGTGGACAATTTCCTAAACTTTGTCGTGGTGGTATTCCTAAAGACATAAATTTAACATTACATGTAGTTGAACCAAGACTGTTGACAAAAAATTCTAATGTTCCGCATTGATAGGTATCGCCAGAATTCTTTTCAAATTCGGCGCCCCATTGGTTATTTTCAAAGCAGGAAACCATGTATTTGTTCGATTTCAGGCGCATTTTGGTAATTGGTGTATTTTTACGACATATAAGTGCTGTTTCGTGTTCGTATTGCAATGGTATTTCAAAAGCCCTCGGAGCATTAAATATGTCTATATCTGCGTTTGAACAGTCGATAGTATTTTTATACTTTGGTGGTATCATTTTTATGTGGTTAATTTTTCTGGAAACCATTAACGCCTGTATATTTGGATGTAATTGTGCCTGTGATATTGCAACATCAAAAGGTGTATTTCCATAGTCAAATATATATCTAAATACGCGTCTTCTTTTCTGTACGTCCAGTGTTTTATTGTTTATATAAAACGGCCTTTGTTTGTATTGTAGCTTTTAATGACAGCTAATTCCTGTTCAGTAATAATGCCATTTAAAAGGTCAAATTCCAAGTCAGAAACACATAACGGTTCGCTAGTAACCGCTTGTGTGCAAACCGGCCCTCTGTATAAAGTGAATCCACTTTTACACGAGGGCTGACATGTTTCATTGGGTTGTAAAATGTATGGACAATCTCCAACAGTGCCATCTTGTGGTATTTTAATAATACATGGCGATTGACTTAAATCAAATTCGACATTATTGAATTCCATTTCAATTGCAGTTTTATGTTCATAATAAAGATTTGGAAATGTGTCTCCATTCAACAAACTTGATGAAATATCTATAATATACTTTCCGTTTGATTTCGAAACTACAACATTAGAAGACGTCGCGCTTGTAAATACATCTTTTAATGCCGAAGATAATCCTGACGGGCCGTCTGCAATGAGTTTTACAAAAACAAAGTCACATGATGAATCTCTATGTTGCGTTTTTGATTGACTTGTATTTTCAGGACATGATTTACACATTCTATTTTGTGTCGAAGTACCCGGTAAATAATATTCGTTTTCATCACAATAAACATTTGTCACTGGCCAGCATAGATTATTATGTGAGAAACTGACATCTGGTGGACAAAGTAGACAATTTATATTGTCAGTCGATGTTGCAACGCCTCCAAACCCAGACTGACAAGTTGTTTGTGGTTTACATGATGTTTCATGATGTGATACTAAATCCATATATGTATTTGTTGGACATGGTTCACAAGTTGGACGTATTTTTGTGCTTGTCCATTTGAAAAAGGTTCCCTTTGGACAAGATATCGATTCGCATATTCCTGTTTCTTCGCTATCGGAAAAAGCTGGTTGTGTGCAATTCTGACATTTATCAGCGGTTATAATACCTTGTCCTTTTGGACACGAAAATGCTACACACGGTTTATCTGACTGTGTATAACTAAATAATGGTTCTTGGCATTTTTCACAGATGGAATTATTTTTACCCCAACCTAAATCACACCAATCACAATTTGATTGTGTTAAATCCGGCCAATAGCCATGTGGACATTCGGAACACGTCGTTTGGCCTTTAATGGCATAATTATTATCTGTACATTCTATTTTGTTCGAAGACCCGTCGCAACGATGCCCAATAGGACATATTTGACAGCTATCGCGTGTCTGTGCAGTACCGCCGCTTGTATAATTCCCTGCCGGACACTCCAGACATTCGGAAGCGCTTTTTATTGAGTATTTGGAATCGTCTCCGCAATTTATACATATATTTGAAGTATCAGTGGAATATGTTCCCGCTGGACACTGCTGGCACTTTCCATTATTTGAGAAAGTGCCGGCTTTGCATTCTATTTGAACTGTAGTTCCATCGCACTCATGACCTGCTGGACAATCCGAACAAGTATCATCTTGAGTATTCCTTGAAGGGTGTTTAATTAACAATTTTGTTGTATCTTGGCATTTTGTTTTTTTAGTAAAACAAGGCGACCACCAATCAATATCATTAAATTCATATGTCGAATTACATGTATAACATGCATTAATTTTATTGACATGTTTATAACCAGACCCAATTGGACATTTAGAATGTGTATTACATGGACTTTCATCGACAGAATTGTCCCATTGGTAGGAAGATGCCTGACAAGGTACACAGTTTCCATTCTTTTTTCCATAACCAGAACCGCAGTCGCTACATGATTGATATGCGCCGGATACACCCGTTGTCCCGCCTGTTCCACCGGGACAAATTTTACATTCTGTTTGATTTCTAACATCTTGATAGTCTCCCGAATTACAGGGAGTACAAGTATTATTATCACCAACGTATCCAGCTTTGCATTCACAATGAAATCCTGGCGTATCATCAACACATATGGCGTTTGTATCGCACCCGTGGTCTCCCAAACATTGGTTAATATCTTCATTACACCGTTCACCAAGCCATCCTGGTTCACAATCACAAGTATATCCGGTTCCTGGTGCTGGTGTATCTACACAAGTACTTGTTGTACTACATTCGTTATCCGTACAGGCGTCAATATCGACGCAAGTACCACTTGAAGTATCTCCACATCCAGAAATGGCTAAACCCTGTGAACAAGTACTACATGTATTACAACTAGTTTGATTTTGTAGTTCTTGATACAAAGGATATGAACACGCCTGACAGGTGTGTCCGTCTCCTGCAAACCCTGCTCTACACTCGCATTTAAACCCTGGAGATTGTTCAATGCATATTGCAGAGGCATCGCAAGTGTGTTCTCCTGTATCGCATTCTTTTAAATCTTCTTCGCAATTTTGACCGGTCCATCCTGGTTCACATTCACAAGTATATCCAGTTCCTGGTGCAACCACATCTGTACATTTTGTCGATTTACTACCACATGGATTTGGATTACATTCGTCTTTTTCTATACAATTTCCAGTTCCTTCCGATATACCTCCACATCCTTCGGGTATAAGGCCAGAACTACAAGTTTTGCACCTTTTGCAAAAGTTTGAATTTTTATCAGGCTGATATGTGTATAAACTGGAGATAGTCGCTACGCAGCCGTTTATATTGCATTTTTTAGAGTCGTTCATGTCGCATTTCCAACAATATTCGTTAAAACTAACATCCCCCTGAGCAAATCCCGCAGCACAATAATTACACGAATTCCCATCAAAACCTTCTGGACAAACACACTTATTATTTATTATTGTTTTCGGCGATGAACATTGCGAACACGTCGTTATAGAACTATATTCGTTATTACCTGCACATGTCGTAATTCCAACGGATATATAACCATCGTCGCAACCAGGTTGGCATGATTCACCAATGCCTAATTCTGTACAATCTCCATCATTGCCATTTGTAGGTGCAAAATTACTATCACATCCAGCGAATGCCCCTGAATCAGAGCCAACATTGCCTTTATATTTACCTGTAATAGGGCATGTATATTGGTCTTCTTCTTTTAAACGGGAATGTGTTGTTTCCCATTGTTTTGTATTATTATTGTAACACTCTACATTGTAATAATTGTAATCATCTGTATTTTTTTCCACTAGTTCCATGCGTGTAGCTAACGTATTTCCAATACATTTTACAGAGCTATTGCCTACATGTTGCAATAAAACCGTAAAAGCCCCAGATTTAGAAATCTTTTCCAAATGAACATCAGCATCATCGCAAGTAACGTCGGTAACGTCGGCTGGCTTTCTTTTTGGAGTACTTACATCAATGGCCGATACATTGCGTTTTGTTAGTTCATTTTTAAATTCGGGCGAAACCGGGGCATCTTTTAACTTGAAATGAACAACCTCTTTTGTTCTAAGGGCGTCTACTTGCTCAAATAAAAGCTCTTTTACTTTCCTTGTTTCTTCTACGATAAATTTTTTCTTTTCTCCCGAGGTCACAACTGCAGCGCGTTTTTCATCAAATCTAAATACCTTTAAATTAATAATGGGTGCTTGTTCCTTGTCGTTATTAGAGGTTTCATCAAATTCGACAGCCTTTGTAATAGTTGTGCTGAACTCTTCCATATCGCTGTCTTTCATGGATGTAAAAATACCCAGGACTTCTTGTTGTTTTGCTTCTATTCTTGTAATAACTACGTTAGGCAAATTACGTTGACAACAATTATCTTTTGTAAGGTTCACGCTAACTTGTTTTGTATTTCTGTACAAACCTCTACAATCAAAATCGCGACAATCACGTGTATCACAACACGTGTATTTATTTTCATGGTAAGCATATACAGAACCAAGGTTTGTATAGATACCACAATCAAAATTATCACATTTCTTTTGACAAATTTGAGTTTCTACAGGCGCAGTGTCGCAAGTTTTACACACGCACGCTTGTTCGTCCAAATAAAACCCCAAATCGCAAGTTTTCGTACAAGCTTCGCATCTTTTTCCAGATGTACCCATCTTACAAACAAGTGCGTTCTTTTCTTTTTGACATGTTTTGACAACGGCTGTTTCGACACAAGACAAATCATCTGGTGAACATAAATTACAAAAACAATCTAGATCCTTGTTTTCACAAGGATCGTATTTGTCACATTGTTGTGTTTGGGCAGTTGCCGTTTTACAAACAAGTGTATTATTATCATATTGGCAAGATTTAATATCTTTTGTTTCGGCACATTCACTATCTTTGGGGTCACATTCTAAACAAGAACAATGTTCCCATAAGTTTTCACAGGGGTCATATTTGGGCAAACAGGTGTTTATAGCATCAATAACCCCCTGAATATCATCTGAAACGCGACTACAATTATTGCAACCATCTATCATATCTAATACGTCTTGAACGTCTTCCGGAATGCCTGGACATGGTTTATTACATTCATCTATCATGTCTAATACATCTTGAACATCTTCCGGAATGTCTGGACATGGTTTATTACATTCATCTATCATATCTAATACGTCTTGAACGTCTTCCGGAATGTCTGGACATGGTTTATTACATTCATCTATCATGTCTAATACGTCTTGAACATCTTCCGGAATGTCTGGACATGGTTTATTACAATTATTTATAGCGTCAATAACGTCTTGTATATCATTATCTGTCGAATTACATGGTGTCGGTGTTTCGACACTAAGACTGAAATTACCATTGACACAGAATTGACCAGGACGAATGACATAAATCTCAATATGGCTACATGTTGTACACTGGCAAATTTCCTTTATATCGGCGTTTTCTTCACACATAGGATAAGAACTATTATACGCAGGTATTCCCAGTGGTTGGTCTTTATAAGAATATGTTGTTAATTGTGTATTATCGGTAGTATTTGATATATGACTTTGAGTTAGACTAAATTTACCATGGATACAGGATTGTCCTGGGCGAATTAAATATACTTCCAATTGGCCCTCGTGTGTACATCTACAAACGTCTTGGCCGGTATTTATCGCATTTTCTTTACACAAAGGCAGGTGTTTTGACATTGAATCATATGTAGGTATTCCAAGTGGTTGTGTTTTGTAAGTATATGCTTGAGCAAAATATATAATATAACACAGCAGTATACTTTTTAAAAAAAGCATTTCTATTCAAAATTGACAAACTTAAATACTTACGTTTCTAATACAATGTATAAAAGATAATTATCTTTAAAAAAAATGGACGATGATAATATTGTAAAATTAAATGTAGGCGGGCAATTATTTATTACTACGAATGAAACTTTAATTAATAAAGGTGGTTTTAATATGCTTGCCGCTATGGTAAAACACGGTTCAAAAAAAATCGATGAATATATTTTTATTGATAGAAATCCTACTGTTTTCCATTGGATTCTAAATTATTTACGCGGGTCTAAAGTTTTACCCAACCAATATATATACATAAGTGATGACGAAACTATAAAAATTACAAATCCTGAATTTCTTTTATTGCGCGAAGAAGCAGAGTTTTATGCTTTGGAAAATTTGAATTTACGCTTAAAACATATTATTTGTCCGTCATTTAGGACCAATGAAAATATACGAGTTAATGGGAAAAAGTATACAATATGTGGGATAACAAAAGATGGATTTATTGTTACGCGCCAAGGTACTCGATATAATTTACCACCCACTTCAAATATTGGCCCAACAACAATAGAAGTGGGCGATGTTGTCATGGCATATCATCAACCGAGTTCAAGACGTAAACCTGGCATTTGCATGGCGATAGAACACAAGGATTATACTATCCAATTTAATAATGGCATTGGACAGGATGTGTGTAAACAATCTGGTATACGTTTTTAATCTATTTAAGTATTTGTTTTTTTTTTATAAATGAAATATATTTTATTCGGACTTTTACCAGTATTTTCGAATGGATTTCTTACAACTTTAAATCCATTAACTCATTCCATTGAATATTTTATGGATTTCCACGACAATACATCACCTTATAGAACCGACCCGGTATATTTGGTTGCTAAACAGTGTGCAGATTCAAATCTACAGTTAAAAACACACATTACCGCAAGCGCAATCACCAATTTTAAAAATTGTTTAAGTTTATATCATCCGGGATTGGTCAATCCACAATATTTTGGTCCATTGGAACATACATTCCAAAATTTATTTTCAGACTATACAATTTCCAATCAAAAATATTGGGAATCAGATTCGGCAAGATATGCGCTTTATAATTCTTACGAAGATGCACAACACGTTTTAGGTCTTATACGGCCTCAAATAGACCATTTTTCGCGCCATTATAGTTCAAGTTTGCATACATTGACTTTAGAAACATCTTATAGCAATGCGGTTATTTCGTTGGATGATGTTTCAGAACAGATAATGAATATTAAAGATGCTGTGGATTCTTCTGTAAATGTATACAAACAAAAATTTCAAACGCTTGGTGTAGATTATGAAACAAAATTAGCAGATTATCTTGCTAAAAAACAATTGGTAACACTTGCAACGCCGAATTATGAAAAAAACGTAACCGCAGTTATTAATATGTTTGCATCAAGACCAACATCAACACATACTTGTCCCATGGGATATTACTGTCCAGATGCAACAACACAAACACCTTGTCCTGCCGGAACATTTAATCCATCAGATAGAATGACAGATATTTATGCATGTATTCAATGTAACGTTGGTGAGTACTCGGCCGCCGGTGCTTCAGAATGTCTCATATGTGCCGGCGGTACACAAATTGGAGCCTCGGAATGTCCAGTCGTTGCATCATTCACTAACGTAGCCGCCGCTATTCCCGAATTCACTGGAACTGCTTCAATCTCACAAAAGTTTTACATTACCTATGATTTAACAAGAGTGTATAACACGGCTTCTGATACATTATTATCCGCAGATGCTACAGCTTTGGCCGCAGGAAAAGCAACTATTCGTACGTCTACTGCAACTGGCGGCCCTGCTAGATATAAAGCAACCTCCAATGTAACAATTGGAGCTGTCGTCGATGCCAAAACATTTAAATGGGCGACTGCGGTAGGTAGCGGTATATGTGCAAGTCAAGGTAAATGTTTTCAGATTAATTTAGAACGCAATTCTGTGGTTACTGCCGACAGTACTGCATCTCCAGCATCAGGAAGCATTGAATATTGGAATGGCGACCGTAGTTCAAATGCAACATTTATTAATGGCGGAGGAGGTGATGCGAATGGCCATATGGAAGATGGAAATTGGGTCGATGGCAATCTTTATTATTTTCATATTGATAAAGATGCAACGTCATTACCTGTCTATACACTTGGAGCCACGCCCGCATCTGTAAATGAAGTTGGCACACAATGGACGATTACAGCCTGGAATCAGACAGTACTTCGTGGTACCATAGATGATACATCTATTCCGGGGAAAACACGTTTTGTCGTGAAATTAGGCTCAAACGGCCTTCCAGAATACAGACCATTTAGTCCGGCACTCGATGTCAACCCTCAAGAACAATTCAACCAAGCCAGTACTGAATTAGTAGCTTATGTGTTTGACGGTGCGATTGCAGATTTGGTAGCAGATACAAGTGTATTGACGCCAGAATTGTTAACCACAACAGCTGCACAACGATATGCGGCCGAAACATTGGCCGCATTAAGTGCGACATATGGTGCGGCGGCTTATAAAACGGCACTTAATAATACCGATTTAACTTCGGCAGATGTTGTGGCACAAACAGACCTTACAAAATACAAAGCACCTTATATTGATGGCCATACGGACTATACGTTAGAAACAACGGCAACCACCTGGGACTTGAAATATTCGAGTGGGCACAGCATCCTTACAGGTACGCGCGCTGGAAAAGTATTGACAGGTGTTCCTGTCAAGGAAGGCGCTATGATTGAATTCCCAGTATCATTAGCAGGAGCTGCCGGTTATGCAGTTGTAGATAATGCTGGGCAAGGTATTAGTAGTGTAAATTTAAAATAAACGTTTAATATTAATGTTCCACAATTGATATATCTTTTCTCCATGTTCGCCAAACAATGACCGTGCTGCCATCCTTGAAAGCAAATTTGTACTTCGTGCCAGAGACCACCGCAGTTTGCACTAACACTGGTTTACCCTTCGCTACAAGTTCAGCGCTTGTGTCAGGCAATTTAAGAACCTCGGCCCACACACTGAGGTCATTCGAATCGACAGGTCGAAGGTCGGTGTAACCGCCACATTTAAAATCATGGTGTATAACGCGTGTTTTGTACATTTAATAAAAATACAAGGTATCCATTTATAGTTTCAATCCACCATATATATTATACATTCTATTAAAGGTTAATTCAAAACACAATTAAAATGTTAATTCATTATTTTGAAGATGTGTATGGGTTGTTTTTCTATATATACATTGCATCAACAAATTGCAAAGTGTTGCAAACAATAAATAGCCAATAACTACACCTATCATGATGAATAATGTATGTTCATTCTTTTGAACAAATTGCAATACTGATGAAATGACCATAATCATGATAGATATCCAATTTCCAATAGGCATGTATAACACCCATGGATGCCATGGTATATTTTCTGCACTATATTTAGATACGCCGTACTCTGGGTTTATCATAAACCACATATAATCTTCAATAAAAAATAGACTTGCCAGCCAAAATGGCAATGCCCATGAAAATGAAACGACTTGAAAGACTAATACAAAAATCATAAGATTCATAATCACGTGATACCATGTGAAATGGCTTCCGAAAAAAGACGTAGTTGGTATTTTTGCAGCCCATCCGTTTTTCCCTTCGATTTGAACTTCAAGGGCTGCCCATAATGTACCTAAAAGTAAAAAGAAAAACCCATGTTGGATATCGTTATTTATATCTAACGCGGCCACGACACAAAATACAATGGTCAATACAATGAGTAAGAGATGTAAACCTAGAAACATAATATATTATAATACTGCATATTTATACTTTAATAAAATATAATTATAAAAGATACAAAATAAAATAAAATGTTTAAAATATTTTATGTTTCGACGCCAATCTGTGTTAAAGGTTATTTTCCACTTTACATAGATAAAAAATCAAGCGACAATGCTTCATCTTTAAACTCAAGTCACACGCATGTTTTAAATGGAATAAAATATTATATGCCAAACGGTGGCGAACTTGGAAAGGATTTTTATCATGGTACTTATAAAAGTTTAAATTTTACGTAGTGGCATCGGGTTCCGTGTTCCTTTATAATGTTCTCGCAAATGTTCATAAATCGCCTGTAATTCATTTATATTTGGATAATATATATATATCAAATTATAAGCTCGGCGACATTTTTCGGCAGTAAGGCGGTTCAATTGTCCATCAAGAAGCGACGAAACGCGTATACAAAAACTATAATACACCGCCTCTGATATTTGAGAAGATATTGGAATACCCAGTGATATACCAAACCCGTTTAAAGCTTCTAACTCTAACTCATCCAATAGATGGTCTATGTCTGCTGTTTCCATAACATTAAGGAATTGTTCATTATAAGAACTTGCGAATAAAGAATGACTAAAAAGGGTCATTTTGTGAGACAATTATAGTTTAAATAGACAACTGTACAAAGAAAAAAATCTCCTTATTTATATAGATATTTATCTTTATAAAGATGAATATTGTACGTATTTCTGTCCGTGCTGCAACGCGTTTTTCCAAACTACTTGAAAAACACAACAAAGAGTCTATCTTATTCTCTTGTAAATCGGGCGGATGCCATGGGTTTGAATATAACATTGAACCTGTGAAACAACCAAAAGATGCCGAACTTCAAGTGTTGGATAATGGTGTACATTTTTATACGTGCAATAAATCTATGTTATATTTATTAGGCACTGAAATAGACTGGGCCGATGATATGATGGGGGCACGTTTCGTATTTACAAATCCAAGTGCGGGGGCCACCTGTGGTTGTGGGGCAACGTTTTCACCAGCGTAAAAATTTTCTGAAAAATTTTTGTTTTTCTAAACTTTTTAGCTAAAACTTTTAGAGAAAAAAATATTCTAGGAATAAGACAAAATTCTCTAAAAGTTTTAGCTAAAAAGTTTAGAAGAATTCAATATTTTCAGAAAACTTTTTTAAAAAAGTTTATTTAGAATATCTATTTTTTATTAAACTATGGTTAAAATTAAATGTATACGCGTATCTTATAAGCAAGATTTGGTGTTTGAGATGAAACTCCAACCTGATGGGTCTTGGTCGATGGTAAACGGCCCAGCTAGCCGGCGCGGTTACAAAAAACCTAAAAAGAAGCGGTCATCGGCCTTTAGAAAGTTGAAAAATGCACATCGCAGATATTTAAATAGATAGATTTTATATTGGCAGACAACTTTTTGCAATCTGTCTTGCGTATGGAATATAACTGAGACAGTACCAACACAGCGCAAAAAACTGCAAAACGATTAAAAAGACACAAATGCCCACTTTCGCTGGTTTTTTTATGTTCAAATCCGCCGTAGCGAATACGACAGTGGTTATCATGCATATTAGATACAAACTTGTCGCGATTGCGCGTGTTTTGTGAAACATTTTCTTACATTGTTTCATCGGCCCCCATACAAAACCAGTCGAACACAAAGAAATGATGTTTCCGACGGTATATAAAAGAGCAAACGACGGTATATTGCCTTTTGCGAGCGAAATACTTGACAATAAGGATGTTAAACTGCCAATAACAAAACATATACAAAACCCGTACCATCGTTGTGTCCATGTGAGCGAGGGTATACATCCATCATTTTCACCTTCAAACAGAGAGTTCATTTATTATGAAAAGTAGTCCTATAAATACATTTTTTTAAAATCATATCTTATGTTACATAAAAGATATATTTAAGTTGACGATGGCGATTTATATTCGTAACGATGGCTGAAATCATTTATGCCCGTGAATTTGCCAAATCCAAATTGCGTCAAGAGCGCGAAAGATTTGCATGTGCTCTAGAAGACAAAAGAGTGGAAGGGCTATGTTACCAATGGTTACGAACCATGCCCCCCACAAAAAATTTTGCAGATTGTCAAAAAATGTTTGATACATTTATAAGAATGTATTATATGCCATTTACTCACGATAATACACGCACAGATGGGCGTTTTATAGATATTATGTCCTCTTATATGGACAATGAGAAGAAAAAAACACGGAAAATGTTCGATGAATTTTATAAAGAAATGAAAGAGTATTGTCATAGTGTATTAGGTAGATTAATGGGTGGAACGAAAAACGGCATTCCAATTATATTTGATGAAAATGCAGATGATACTTGGTGGCATTATGACGATTGTCCTCCTTCTAAAAAACATAAAATGACCTGGAAAACACCGCTTGTTACAGAAGAAGGTATTTGGTCGGGCATGACAAGGTGTCCTGCAAATAAAACCTGCCCAGGTTACCCGGACCCACCCATGTATGCCATTTTACGACAGAAAATAACAGCACCAATGGAAAAAATAATGATGAAACAGCATCAATATATTATGCAACTGGCTACACTTGGTCCTGTGGCAGATATGGAACATAAGATGTGTTTAGATTATTGGGGCAAAAGTGATACTATTGTCGGCGAATTACGTTTAAAAATCGAACATTTAGAGCGGCGGCTTGTTGAAGAAATGGAAAAAGTCAATGACTTGGAACACGCCGAACATCGCCATATTAATCAAAGTGAAGATACCATTCGTAATTTAGAAAAAGATGTTTCACATTGGCGCCAGCGCAATTTAGAACTTGAACATCGTTATAAACAATTACAACAACAGTGCAGACTTCTTCTTCAAAAAACAAAAATAACACAGCCTCCACAAGTACATCCTGTGCAGCCGCCGCCTGTTTATAGACGGCCACCGCCCATTCAGCCGCCGCCTGTTTATAGTCAACCGCAACCCGCTTATGGTTCAGTATATGGACGACCACCACCAATGTATCAACCGCCTCCATTATATACTGGTTCAGATATTATATCTTATGAGCGTATGCCTTATAAAAAACAACGTATAAACTAAATATGTTTTAAATAACGATTGTGTACATAAATGCCTATATTTGGTATTTCATTAAAAGCATCCGCCCCATCTATACATACAGCATATTTACTTGTACAACATACTATTTGAGGAGACCTAAACTGTAATTGTTTAAAATCAATCCATAAATGAATATGTTGATTTTGTAACAAATTAACGATTGTCGTACGAATTTTTTCCCGGTCCACCGGAAAATCGTCAAAAATAGTAATTGGCGTGATGTTTTTGTGTTTTTCACATATATCTTCAAAATAACAACAGTCTTTATAACCAATTGCGTATATTTCCATTTAAATGAAAAACAAAGTATTTATAGTAAAAGTTTAATAATGAATGCGTTTAATTTCAATATATATTATAAACACTGAAAATAAAAAGTTTATATGTGTTAAAGATTTAAATTTCGTAAATTATTTTAGTAGAAATTCAGTAGCAGAACTAATGACAACATTTGCTTGTCACGTTGCAGACCGTATTGAATATAATGAACGTAAAATACTCGAACATAATAGTTATATGTTTGTATGTTTGAAAAAAGAGAATATTGCAATTATTATAATTACAGACCACGAGTATCCCTCAAGGGTGACATTTTGTCTTATTAATAATATATTTGAGAACCCCACACAACAAAATGCTAAACACATGCTACACACGTGTCAAGATGCACGCCAAATTGATAAAATTTATAACATAAGAGCTGCACTAGATGAAACCATGGTTATTATGCACCAAACAGTTGACAAAATACTAGAACGTGGTGAAAAATTAGATGATTTAGTTGAAAGATCTGCACAACTTTCGTCATCTTCCAAAATGTTTTATAAGACTGCACGCCAACATAATCGATGTTGCATCATTTCCTAGAAAAGAAACTTTAAAAAAATTTTACAACATCTTGAATTCTCTAAACTTTTTAGCTAAAACTTTTAGAGAATTTTGTCTTATTCCTAGAATATTTTTTTCTCTAAAAGTTTTAGCTAAAAGTTTTAGAAAAAGTCAAGATGTTGCAAAACTTTTTTAAAGTTTCATCGCAATAATATCTTCTATTGATGTATTTTTAAGTTGATATAATGGCATAACAATACCTCGAAACATATATTTATATACATCCATCATGTTTTCGAGTTCGTGTTTTTTGTAAGTGTCAGAATCTATCGTTTTATTCCATATATGGATAGCAATGAGCGATGGTATGTATCCTGTATGCCGAACGTTTATAAATTCGGTTATATGTGGGTCAAAGCTGTTGGCTATAGTTCCCTGTTTATCTGTAAATGCATTTATGTGCTTTTGATAATGTTTTGGTTTTTTCAGGTTTAAATTGTTAATAATGGGATGTGTAAGAGCCATATACATCAACCCTGCTGTCTGATGATCTTCTGTTTGTAGAGATTGTATCATGATATCGAAAAAAAATCTAAAATTCTTTTTCATTTGACGTTTTGATACCTTTTTGTTATTTTCGGAAATAATTAATTTTATAGTTTGTAATATACCTGTATTTAACATTTTTTCAAGATTTTCATTATCATCGTACGTACATAACACTTGTGCGGATTCTCTACATGATGTAAGTACAGAGAGAATTCTATCATCATATTCTGAATGGAAAAGGCCACAAAACAATGACCGGCCATTTGTAGGCAACATTCCACTTGCAAATAAGCGACATCCTTCACGCGATAAAGAACGCTTACGCATTTTAATTCATTGGGTTACTTAAATAGGTTTCATAGTTCTTCCCATTCTCCCTCTTTAGTCCGAACAATGGAATCACTTTTTGGAACATGTTTGGAGATGACTGGGGTCTGTTTTTGTTCAGGAATATAATGAATGATAGCATCTGGGGTTTTTGATATTCCTGCAAAAACGACACATTTGCCTGCGTATTTTTCCAGTTTTACCTTTTTTAACACAATGTCGTTGTGTGACATGTTCGTTAAGGCAGGTTTTAATCTTTTCGCGGCTTTAAACGGCGTTTTCATGGTTGTTGTGTATGTTTTGCCATCATGTAAATTTAATTCACGAAAACGTTCTTTAAATAAAAGAACAATGATATTTTTTGTGGAGCCATAACGTTCTTTCGACACCAACTGGACGATTTTGGACTGTGAAAGGTCTGTAGCGGGTGTGTGAGAGGCCGGGCGTCTTTTCCTGTGCAATTTAACGCGTTTTGGGCCACGCTTATACTGTTTTACGAGGTCTTTCCAGGCATCCGTGCCGCGTTTTTTTTTAGGCATGGTTATATAAGTTCTATTTCTTTAGTTTGTATAGATGCCGTTTCTTCTGTAATGTCTATTTCATTTGCAATGTCTATTTCATCTAGAGTGTTTATTTTTATACTTTCGGATTCTTTTTTTTCTCCAAATTTTATAGTAAAATACATACCAATAACGATAAGTAGTCCACCAACAACTTGATTAAAATGTATAGATTCGCCTAAAAATATTGCAGCGATTAATGCAGTCGCCGGGGGGTCAACACAATAATACATAGCGACAGTCGTTGCATTGAGATATTTAATAGCCCAAACGCGCAATGCATATGCCAGAACAGATGCAAATAACGTGGCATAAATTTCTTCAAATACAAAAGCTTCATCAACATGCCATTTAGACCAACCATCCCATGACCCGCCTGCAGCTAATAGTGACAAAAATGTCACCATTAGCGTAAATGTCGCCCCTGAAAACATAATCCAAGTCGTGAGCCAGATTGGTTTATATTTTTTAACTAACTCTTTTGAAATTAACAAATATATTGCAATATTTAAACAAGAAAATACAATCGCAATATCCCCAACAAATGTCGGAAGATTAGATAACCTTGGTTGTTTTCCAACAACAGATATTCTTATTTCTGTTCTTTCGTGTCCAATAGTTGTTACAAGCGCGCCGACGCAACCAATAATAACGCCGAAGACGCGCAATAAAAAAAATAAATTATATTTTATGGGCTCATATTTGAACAATACGGCCAAAGCAAATGTTAGACATGGTGCAAAAGGTGTAATACATGCGGCATTTGTTGCCGTCGTCGCCCGAAGACCATATAAATATAAAAGTCCCATAGCTGAAATACCCGAGGCACCACATATAAAAATGCGACTAATGTCTTTTTTCTCAGGAAAGATAATTTTTTTATCTTTTGATAGACAATAAATTAAAAGTACAAAAGCTGACCACCAATGGCGATTCAAAAGAAATACCAAAGGTTCAAAAAGAGGACTATTTGTTTGTAAATGCCGACCAATACAAGTATATCCAGCAAAACAAAACATACTCAATATAACAGCTCCGTGTAAAGTAATATAAAAACATTTATTTTTTGTATTGACATTGCTAGACATTTTATATTATAACTTCACATTAAATAGAAACATTCATGGTTATGCATATTATAAATGATTTGGAGAAATGGATTTTTTTAAAATTTGTTTGATTTTTTCCCACCAAGCTTGAGGCCTATTAATATCTGTTGTAGATTTTACTTTCATTGGTTTCATTTTAGGCGGTTTCCGAGGATCTTTTTTCAACATGTTCTTCATTTGAAAAATCCTTCTTTTATAGACGGCTTTTATAACGTGCAATAGTGGCCATTTTTACGTCTTTTTCCAAACTATTTAGTGGGGGGAAACCCAATATATTCCGCTGACGTTCACTTAACGAACAAATAAAATCTTCTAACCAACCATAATACATTTTTTGAGCCCAACCTTGGTTCCACATACATATACCACGTGCATCACGGCGTTTCCAAACTAAATTATGTACATATCTTACCTTCCCTGCAAATACAGGTGTTCCACGATGCCACACATCCAATCGATAAAACAAAACATCACCAGGTTTAAAAACAGGTATTATCTCACGCGTATAACATTGTTGACGTAATATGCAGTCTTCTTCACACAAAGACTTTTCGGCGGCTTCTCGGTTATTAAAAAAAGGTTTCCAAGAAATACCAGGCATATGTACATATGGCCACTGGTATATTGGGTCATTTTCACCTTGACGAGGCACAATAGCAGTTGCTCCGCCCGTTTCGGATGTATCCGAATAATACACAATCGCAGCAACGGCATTTGGTCTATCAAATGGGGGAGGATGAGTCCAATAATGATTTCCATAATCCATATGGATCCGTTGGTCGCGATTCGATTGGTTATTTTCGGAAGGAAGGCCGTATTTTGCCCAGGCCACAGATTGACTTAATTCAATATCTGATGTCCCAAGAAGACGTTCCACAATATTTATTAGTTTGGGGTGAACGGTAATGCGATTTAAAGCGTCGTGCTCACATGGAAAGTTCGTAAACCCACCAGAACCAAAGTCTTGTTTTGGATTGTTTGCATCAAGCGGATATTGTTGTTTCATCGCCTTTATAGCATTATCTACATGTAAAAAGCGCGGCAGAATTGCCCATCCTTCCGTGCGCCACTGTTTAACCCCTACTCTTAATGAATTGTCCGGGTTCCAATTAGACATATTCCATTAAATAAAGAGACTTAAATAATATTATATTCAATAATTTAAAATGTATCTAATAAATCTAACAAGAAAATAACCGTATAAAAGTAAACATAATTATTTTAATTATGTCTTTCATTAAAACTTCAACTGAAAATAAAAAACCTGAAAAAACACCCGCACCTCCTATTGTATGGGCACCTTTGCATCCTGTTCTAAAAATGAGAAACCCCGTAAAAACTTATGTTAAGGACCACCTTGTCGATTATCACGAGGTTAATCCGTTTGCAGAAGCAGAAGCAGCGGCCGGTGGCAGAGGCGGTGGCAGAGGCGGTGGTGGCATGGGTGGTGGAGGTGGTGAAGGCGGCGGTGGAGGCGGTGGAGGCATGGGCGGCGGCGGTGG